>Ga0209157_1001729_pt1 | contig 17932 bp, 15 predicted proteins | sample GraSoiAngelo_135_FD_185892 | JGI IMG/M metagenome (GOLD analysis project Ga0209157, IMG submission 185892) | Grasslands soil microbial communities from the Angelo Coastal Reserve, California, USA - 14_0929_05_40cm (SPAdes) (version 2) | ecosystem: Environmental > Terrestrial > Soil > Grasslands ...
GGCCCGCTTCTTCTGATCGCATTAGGGGCGCCATTAGGGCAAGCGTCGTTGGACGCGGCCCGAGCCACGTTCTCCGAGCGGCGAGGAGTTCGCGCGTGGCCGCGGCACCTCCTCACCGGGCTACTCCGCGTGATGCAGCCGATCGCCCGCCTATCCGGACGCATCGAGTATGGCTTGACGCCATGGAGACGCAGGGGTCGCGGCCTGGCGTTACCGTTCGCCATCACCGAGAGCGCCTGGCGCGAGGAGTGGCAGTCGATTGAAGCGCGGACGCAAACGCTAGCCAGCGCTTTGAAGCAACAAGAAGCCGCGTGGCGACCGGGTGGCGACTTCGATGCCTGGGACTTCGAGGTGCGCGGCGGGATGCTGTCGTCGGCGCGACTGCTATCGAGTGTCGAAGAGCATGGGGGCGGCCGCCAATTAGTGCTGTTCCGAGCCTGGCCCGAGATTTCGAACTTCGCGCTCGGCCTTATCGGCGCGACTAGCGGGCTTGCGCTCGCGGCAGGCTTCGACGGTGCCTGGGCTGCGGCGGCCGTGCTCGCGCTGATCGCCGGTGCGATAACTCTGCGCAGCATCTGGGAAGCGGCGCTAGCGATGGGTGCGGTCAAAGTCACCATCGCGGAGTACCAGGAAGCCGCGCAATGAGACTCATCCCGCGCGGCGGCGACATTGGACTGATGTTCCGCGTAATGCTGCTCGCGCGCTCATACTGGGCGCTCATTCTGCTCTTTTTCATCGTTAGCATGCTCGCGACGCCGCTGACGCTGCTCGCACCGATCCCGCTGAAGATTGTGGCCGACGTTCTCGTACAGAAGCAGGCCCTCCCCGGCTTTCTCTCGCCCCTCGTTCCGGACGCGATCAACTCGTCCGAGACGCGGCTTATTGCGTTCGCCGCGGTATTGTTCGTGCTCGTGGCGTTCCTGCGTCAGACGCAGGACCTTGCTCGCACACTTCTAGACACATACATAGGTGAGCGCCTCACTCTGAGGTTTCGCTCCCAACTCTTTTCTCAGGTCCAGCGTATGTCGCTGGCCTATCACGACAGCCAGGGAACGGCCGACTCGGTATACCGGATCCAGTGGGACGCCATGGCCATCCAGGACCTGGCCATCGACGGCATGATTCCCTTTCTCTCCGCGTCATTCACGCTTGTGTCGATGATCTACGTGGTTCTGGCGATCGACTGGCAGCTCGGCGTCGCCGCCCTCGCCGCCGGCCCGGTGCTTCTCGTCCTGACCAGGGTGTACCAAACCAGGCTCCGTCAGCGCGCTCGGACTGTGAAGCGCCTGGAAAGCTCGGCAATGGGTGTGATCCAGGAAGTCCTTGGGGCGCTCCGCGTGGTCAAGGCCTTCGGGCAGGAGGGACGCGAGGAGGAGCGCTTCTACGGGCGCGCAGAGGACGGAGTCCAGGCACGGGTCGGCCTTTCGGCGATGGAGGGCTTCTTCGGTCTCTTGATCGGCTTAACAACCGCCGCCGTTACCGCGGTCGTGCTCTACATCGGGGCCCTGCACGTGCAGTCGGGGAAGCTGACGCTCGGTGAGCTGCTGCTCGTGATGGGCTATCTCACCCAGCTATACGATCCGCTAAGAAGTGCGAGCAAACGAATCGGCAAGATGCAGTCTTCGCTTGCGAGCGCCGAGCGCGCGTTTCAATTACTCGACCAAGCGCCAGATGTGGAAGAGCGAGTGGACGCGCAGCCGCTCGAGCGAGCTAATGGAGATATCAGGTTTGAAGAAGTTTCGTTCGGCTACGACACAAGCGCACCCGTCCTAAGTGAGGTCTCGTTGGAGCTACGGCCAGGAGAGCGGATCGGCGTCTACGGCGTGACCGGCGCCGGGAAGACTACGCTGATCAGCCTACTCACCCGTCTTTATGATCCCAATGAAGGCGGAATCCTGCTCGACGGCGTCGATATCCGAGACTACAGGGTTGCTGACTTGCGGAAGCAATTCGCTGTCGTCCTGCAGGAGCCGGTCCTGTTCTCGACGACGATTGCTGAGAACATCGCCTACGCCTGCCCTGGCGCAACATTCGAAGAGTTGGTGACCGCCGCCAAGGCGGCCGACGCTCACGACTTCATTACGGCGCTCCCAGACGGCTACGACACCGTCGTTGGCGAGCGCGGAATGCGGCTCTCCGGGGGCGAACGCCAGCGTGTGGCTCTGGCCCGCGCCTTTCTGAAGGACGCCCCAATCCTCGTTCTGGACGAACCGACAAGCTCGGTTGACCACCAGACGGAGGCGACGATTATAGCCGCGATGGAGCGGTTGATGGCGGGCAGAACGACGATCATGATTGCCCACCGCTTAACCACACTAGGCAACTGTGACCGCTGGCTGGAGCTGCTCCCGGGCGGCAAAACAAGAGCAACCGGCAAACCTCCGTCCGGGGCGCGACGGCACGCCACGCGACGTTCAATCGCACCCAGTGCCCGTCACCCCGCGGCACGAGCCTGGGCTCAGATCGGCCAGGGCCTTTCGAATCTGCGGGCGGTGACTCAGGTCGAACCACCCGAAGTTGGCTTCCCCAAGTCCACAATCTATCGGCTGGAGGGCGCCGGGGAGTGCGGCGCCACCGTCATTGCGAAGAAATGCAGGCGGCAACGCGGGCAGATAGAACGAACGATCTACGAGCTCGTCCTTCCCAAACTGTCACTGCCTTACCCGCGCTTTCTTGGCATGGCCAACGACGACGACGGGTCATGCTGGCTGTTCCTGGAGGATGCTGGTGACGAGGCGTATTCGCCACTTGACCCTAAGCACCGGGTCGTCGCTGGCCACTGGCTCGGCGCCTTGCATTCGTCGACCACATCGCTGCCATCTGATGTACCGCTACCCGATCGTGGTCCCGCATATTATTTGGGACATCTACAGGCGGCAAGGGACTTGATCCGCGCGAACCTGGATAATCCGGCACTGGACAAGGATCAGCGCTGCCAACTCCAGAGGATCATTATGAATTGCGATTTCATTGAGTCCGAGTGGTGGCGCCTCGAGCAATTCTGCCAGCCCATACCAACGACTCTGGTGCACGGCGACTTCGTCGGAAAGAATGTGCGCATGAGAAGTGGGGCGACGAGCTTCGAAATTCTGCCGTTCGACTGGGAGCATGCGGGCATTGGCGTTCCGGCGGTCGATTTAGCGCAGGCGAGATACTCGTCAACGACCTTTCTTGCGAATCCTGACCTTTCTGAGTATTGGATGACCACCGAATGGACCAAGCTCGGATATGAGACGGTTCTGCAGCTGGCCACGTACGGGACGATATTCCGCTGCCTAGCTGCCCTTCACTGGGAGTCACATAAGCTCGCTTCTGAATGGGTCGAGTGGCCCGTGAAGAACATGACGCTGTATGAGGCTGAGGTGGCAGAAGCGGTGTACGCCTCGGGCTGGAGTAAGTGATGGCGGACCTCGTTGCCGGTGGTGCGGGCTTCCTCGGTTCCCACCTGTGCCAACGGCTGATCGATGCCGGACGCACTGTGATCTGCGTCGACAATTTCCGTACTGGGCGCCGCGCCAACGTGGAGCATCTGCTCTCCTCGCCCCGCTTCGCCCTCCTCGAGCTGGACTTAACAAGGGGTGCGCCTGAGGTCGAGCCCGAGCGGATTTACCATCTCGCCAGTCCTGCCAGTCCTCCCGGCTACACCCGCTTTGCGATAGAGACGATGCGCGTAAACAGTGAAGGAACTCGACACCTTCTCGAACTCGCCGTTCGGACAGAGGCGCGCTTTCTGTACGCCAGCACCTCGGAGGTCTACGGCGACCCGCTGGAGCACCCGCAACGCGAGGGCTATCGAGGCAACGTGAGCTCCACCGGCCCGCGCTCGATGTACGACGAGGCGAAGCGTTTCGGAGAGGCGATGACGATGGCCTATCGCAGGAGCCAGTCGGTCGATGTGCGGATCGCCCGAATCTTCAATACCTATGGCCCGCACTCCGATCCGGACGATGGGCGCCTGGTGCCGAACTTTATCGTCCAGGCGCTGACCGGCAGGCCAATCACCGTCTACGGCGACGGCAAACAGACACGCTCGCTCTGTTTCGTCTCTGACCTGGTCGACGGGCTGATGCGGTTGATGGAAAGCGAAGCAGCTTCCGGCGAGGTCGTCAACCTGGGGAACCCGGATGAACACACTGTCCTCGAGTACGCCGAAATGACACGGCGGTTGGCGTGCTCGAACTCGGAAATAGCGTTCGCCGACTACGCCGTCGGCGATGACCCGCAGCGTCGCTGCCCGGACATCACCAGGGCGCGCGAGCTGCTGGGCTGGGAGCCGGTTATCGGTCTTGAGGAGGGTCTCTCGAAGACCATCGAGTACTTTCGGTCCGAAATCGCACTCCAAGAGTGCACAGCGTGAAGGCGCTGGTCACAGGCGGCGCAGGATTTCTCGGCAGCCATCTCGTTGATGCCCTTGTCGCCGCGGGAGACGAGGTCATCGTCCTCGACAACCTGCGCCGCGGCGCGCTGGCGAACATCGATCACCTGTGGTCAAAACACGTGACGTTCATCGAAGGCGACATTCGGGACTATTCGGCCATCCTTGAAGCATCGACGGGCGTCGACGTGCTATACCACCTCGCCGCGCAGTCGAATGTCATCGGCGCCATCACAGACACCGACTATTCCTTCACGACAAATGTTGTCGGTACATACAACGTCCTGAAGGGCGCTGCCCAGGCCGGAGTCCGGCGGCTCGTCTTCGCCTCATCTCGCGAGGTCTACGGTGAACCGGAGTCGATACCGGTACCCGAGAGCGCCCCGCTTGACGCCAAGAATGTCTACGGAGCGAGCAAGGTCGCGGGCGAGGCCTATTGCCACGTGTGGCAGAGCACAACTGGCCTGGAATGCCAAATCCTGCGCTTTGCAAACATCTACGGTCCACGCGACCGCGACCGCGTCATCCCGATCTGGCTCGAGCGGGCGAGCCGTGGTCAGCCCCTGGAGCTATATGGCGGCGAGCAGGTTATCGATTTCGTGTGGGTCGGCACGGCCGTACGGGCGCTGCTCGCAGCCGCGGGCTCGCAATTGAGCGATCCGATCAATGTGGGCAGCGGGACCGGCGTTACCCTGCCACACCTGGGTCACCGCATACTCGAAGAAACCGGCAGCGCATCCAAATTGAAAATTCTTCCCGCTCGCCCGGTCGAAGTCGTCCGTTTCGTCGCGGACGTCGGACGGATGCGCCGCGTCCTGGGCCTAACGCCCGAGCCGGACGCTCTCGCTCACCTCAGCGAGTGTCTGGCCGAATACGCGAGCCCAGCCCTGACTTCCGCGTCTGGCTAGGCCAGTAGGTGCCGATCAAGCCTGCCGCTAATGGCGGCGGCTTCGCACCACACCAAGAACCCCGGCAGTTCCGAGGATGACGCCGACAAGAAGCCACGTGGCACCGGCCGAGGATGGCCGAGCGCCCGTGGGTGGAAGCGCGACCGGAGGGAAGCCGGGCGGGATGCCTGGGGGAGGCGCCGCAGGAGGCGCATCCGGAGGCGGCGCGGCCGGCGGAGGCGCAGCCGGTGGTGCGGCGGGCGGAGGGCATGTGTTCACGTAGGCGCCGGCGACGTCCTTGAGGTCGGCTGTCTCAAGAGGGTGCGCCGAGCGGCTCGTGAACAGCAGGCTGTTGAAGCAGACGTTGCCGGAGACGAAGGCACCGAGGTCCACAATCGCCTCGTTGAAATCGCGCGGCGCGATCAGGTTATCGCCGGGCTGGGCCGGAGGCGTGCCATTCTGGTTCACGACACGGCAGCTGTTGGACCCGTTGGTTGCCGTGGGATCGCAAACGGGCACGTTCCACGGCGGCGCTTGAATGTCGTTGCTCGCGTTGGTCCGAAGCAGACTATCGCCCTGGGTACCGCCGCAGAGGCTCGGCGCTGGCGCGAATGTAGTGCCGTTCCAGGCGAATACCTCAAGGAGTGGGTTGGTCCCACCGCCAACGAGAGTGAACGAAACGAGCAGGTCGCCGGGCGTGCGATTGAAGTCCAGATCGAAGGTCGCGCCGCTGTTGCTGACGACATCGTTGAATCGAGTGGGCGGCACCTGGCTAAGCTCGAAGCCCCAGAAGGCGTCTCCCTCGTTGTCGCCGCGGTGGCCGCTCAGGACCAGAAAGCGGTTGTTAGGCTCGGTATCGGCATCGCAGGACGAATCGCTATTGCGGAACAGATAGTAGGCCTGCGAGAAGTCATCTTTAGGGGTCACACCGCCCTGCTTGATGTTCCAGATATCATCGATCTGCTTTCCGCCGGGGCTAACGATGTTCTCCTCCGGCTCGACGACGGTATCGCCGCCGTTGCCATCGAACCGCGAGTCGGATGACCCGTCGCAAATCAGACCGGCCGTGCCGGCGACCGCCGGGTTCACGCTGATGTCGGAACCATAGCAGCCGAGGAAGTCGGGGCTGCCGCTTGTTCCCAGCAGGAACACACCTTCAGCAGCCGAGCTTCCGTTTTCGGCCCAATCTGTAGCACTGCCGGCAAAGAGGGCGTCGCTGGCATTGGGGTTGTCGGCATCGATTTCGAACCCCGCGAGCGTGAGGGCGGAAGTGTCTGACTTCCCGAGAAGGGCGACAGCAGCGCAGAGCGCAGCCACCCGGGCGGCGAGCGTGATAACTTGCTGAACGCCGCTCTTCGGGCGTGAGCTCATGGTGGCTAATTGACGGATTATGGGTGCGAAGATTTCGCGGCGGGCGTTAACGTTAAGGAGTTGTTACGTTAAGTTTGGGACACTGCGAGGCGGTTCGGGTTGAGGACGTTCTCCTGGCTACGTCGTCAGTAATCGTTATTTTTCGTAGGGCTGTATGGGAAGTCCAGAACGCGGACGTTTTTGCGCTGCTTGAGAAATGGGCGCAGACGCAGCACGTCTCGATTGTGAAGGAGTCGCTCCCACCAGTGACGCGGCTCAAAAGTAGGGAGAATAACCACGATCCGGCGGCTCTCGGTCTGCTCCAACCTCTCGACGCAGGCCAGGATAGGTGAGACGAATTGACGGAAGGGCGATTCTAGGAGCAGGAGTGGCACGTCGGGTACGGCACGTGCCCAGCGCTCCCGAAACTGCTCGGCCAGCTGCTGGTCGTCGAATACGTGCACGGCTGTCACCATGCTAGAGATCTCCCGGGCCATACCGATCGCGCCAATAGAGATCTTGTTAATGTCGTCGACTGGGACGATGACGTGATCGCGGGGCGGCTCAGATGAGACGGCGGCAGGCACCGCGACGGGTACTTCGCTTTCGTCGACGCGCAATTTCCGCTCAAGCCGTCCGTAGTGACTGCGGATGAGAGCAAAGACGCAGAACAGGGCCAGCATGGCGATCACGGAAATCCATGCGCCTTCGGTGAATTTCGTAGCGCCAACGATGACGACGACGACGCCGGTTGCGACCGCGCCGAAGGCGTTGAGCACGAGGCTAATTCGCCAGCCATGCTCACGAAGCCTTAGCCAGTGGCGAACCATGCCAGACTGCGACAGAGTCATCGAGATGAACACTCCCAGGATATAGAGAGGGATTAGCCGCGTGACCTGCGCTTGGAAAATCACAAGCAAGACAGCGGCGGCAGCGCCGAGGAGCATGATCCCGTTCGAGAACGCGAGGCGGTCGCCTCGAAAGGCCAGCTGCCGGGGAGCAAAGCGGTCCTTCGCGAGGATCGCCGAGAGCCGCGGGAAGTCCGCGTAGGCGGTGTTGGCGGCGAGCAGGAGGACGCCCGCTGTCCCTACCTGGTAGGCATAGTACAGGACGTTTTTGCCCAGTACTTCCCTGCCGAGAATTGAGACGACAGTCTCGTCTGGCTGGGGGACAATTCCGTAACGGGTCGCAAGAAATGCCACGCCGAGCAAGAAGAAGCCGAGGAAGGCCGCTTCCCACTGCATCGTGATCTGTGCGTTGCGCGACTCGGGTGGTTTGAATGCCGGCACGCCGTTGGAAATTGCCTCGATGCCCGTGACGGCGGCAGCGCCTGAGGAGAACGCCCGAAGTACGAGGAAGACGCTGAGACCGCTCGTGGCTACGATCTGTTGAGACGCTGGCGCGGAGTGCAGGAAAGTGCCCGGGGCCTCGCCGATGGCGAGTTTAACCAGGCCCACGATGATCATGCCGCTGAAGCAAAGGATGAAGAAGTACGTCGGTAGGCCGAAGATCGCTCCAGACTCGCGGACGCCCCGCAAGTTTCCCCACGTGATAACGGCAACAGCTAACAGTGATAATGGGACGCGCAGATCGAACAATTCTGGCGCAGCGGACGTGATTGCAGCGACTCCAGCGGCGACGCTGACTGCGACAGTCAGCACGTAATCTACCAACAGCGCGGCGGCCGCGATGAGCGCCGGCGTTACGCCCAAATTTTCGTGCGCCACGATGTATGCGCCGCCGCCGTTCGGGTACGCCTTGATCGTTTGGATGTAGGAGAGGCGTACAGTCCACAGCAGCGCCAGGAGGGCGCCCGTCACCGGGAGGGTCAAGTAGAGTGCACCGGCGCCCGCGAGCATCAGTACGAGCATGATCTCTTCGGCGCTGTAGGCCGCCGATGAAAGTGGGTCGGAAGAGAACACACCCAGTGCGCGGACCTTGGTCAACCGCTCATGGATGAGGCGTGAAGTGGCGAACGGGCTGCCCAGGATGGTCTGCTTGATGGCCGATTCGACCCGAGCGATCGCGCCTCGAGGGCGGCTGCCTTCGGCCGTCGCCTCAAAATATCCCGCGCCTCTTTGCTTGAATTGCTGCTGGCGCGGTATTACACGCAGGTATACGCCCTTGGAAGTGGCGCCGTAGCGGACTTCTCGTAGATCAATATCGAGCGAGGAGCGGCCGCCACCGCGCTCCTGGCGAGGGACGACGATGCGCTCGCGTGATTCGCTGTAGATGTGGCGGCCATCCGTTGAGGCTAACGTAGATTGAGGGAGTGTCTTTGGGGTGGCCGGATTGCTCGGTTCCGCTCTTGCCTTCGCGCCGTCGGCTGAGGGCCTGTGCTTCCGCACGAAGGTGCGTGCGTCCTGGCTTTCGTCCTTCACATTGACGGCGTCGCCGGCGGACCAGCCAGGAATCGAACCGCGCTCCGGAGCCAACCCACCACTCTCATGCTCCGTCATCCTCGTGACCGGCTTCCCTTGTAAAGCGGATCGTCATGTGGTCGTGACGCGTCGAGACGACGACATGGAGCGCGTGGTCCTTCGCGACGGCGAGAGCGATATCGCTCCAATCGTCTGATGAGACCCCAAACTCTTCCGTGCGGATTGACAGAGTCATCGCGTCGACCACATCGGGCGATGTGGCGACAAGTGTTCTGCAAGCGGTGCGAAGATGGGCTTCAGCGCGGCCCAGGGCGGCCCATTTGTCCTCTATCGATCGTTGGTACGGATGCTGCTGGATCGCCACCTCTGGAACCTCCTCTGCCGGACAAGCACATCACGATCGAGGAACTGGAATGCGAGACGGGCCGTGAGCGCCTCCTCGACTTCGCAACCGCGGGCCTCGAGGTTGCGGGCGACGACGCGCCGAAACGGCGCCTCGTCCTCGATGATCAGCACCCGTTTGAAAGCCCGATTCATCACTCTCTCGCGCTATCAAGCGTGCCTCAACAGCGGTCAACGGCGTGTCAACGAATGGGCCGTCTCGCTCAACACCGGCTCAATATCGGGACCGGCGAAAATTATTCGCTTGACCGGCGTTCGTTCTGCGGGCTACAACGGACACCGCATATCGCAATGCTGGACGTGATTTCCGACAATGCCGACTTTTTGATCGCGGCGGCGAACACGGCGCTCGACGCATCGCTGGTGCCGACGATGCTGAATCAGCGACGGGACAAGGCTTCGACCGTTCCGCTGACGACGTCGATCACTTCGACGGCGCTCTGGCTGTTCACGGCCCTCGTCTTCGCGTCGATCAGCCTCTGGATCACGATGTGCGCCAGCATCGTCACGGCAAGCCTCTGGGCGATAATCGCCGCCCAGCGGTTCATCTACGGCGATCCTGCCTCGCGCCGCACGCCCAATTCCAACTGACCCCCTACTGAATCTTGAACAAATCCGCGACTGGGGGGCGAGCTAGGCGCGGTTCGTGACGAACCGGTAGCCGACGCCCGCCTCCGTGATGATGTAGCGCGGCGCCGGCGGGATCGGCTCTCCCTCGGAGCATTCGTGCCGATGGGAACGCCTCGCCGTTGAGAAGCTGCTACAATCCGGGCGGAGTCGCCATTAACGATGTTTGGTTCGCTCTTTAGACTGATGCCCGCATCCTGGGAATGGGTCCCCGTACACCCGCAGAGGAAGAGGCGGCCCTTCGAGCGCGTGAAGAGTTGCGCATGGAGCGCGAGCGACGCGCCGTGGATGAGGCAGAAGTAAGGACGCGGATTGCCCTCCGATGGCCCTGGCGCTGAGGGCGCCCTCCAGAACGATCACTAGCCCCGGTTCGTCACGATGATGGACCGCTTCACGACCATATTCTTCGGCAAGTGGTTTGTTCTGTTGTTCTTTGGCGCGCAGAGCTATTGGCAGGTCGATGGACTTTTGAAGGACGCTTCGACCGGCCGCGTAATCGAAACGCTTTCCTGGATAGCGTTGAGCGTTCTCCTGTTCTTCATCGCGTGGAAGATAGGATGGAGTAATCTCAGGGCCCTGGGCACGAAGGCGCAAAGGCGGAGGAGACGCCTGGCTGTGATAACAGCGATACCCCTTTCCATTGCGGGTGTCCGACTGTTGATTACGCACGATCCCTTTCTGTGGGCCATTGGGACCCTGTTCATGCTAGTTCCGATTGTAGGGCTGATCTATTTGATGTCCCGGTGGTATACGAGGGATACCGGCGCTCCTCAGCCCGTCGCGCCACCAGCAGGTACCGACTAGACCCCAACGACGAATTGATTGATCGCATGGAGCGCTGCCACTTCTGCCCGACGCACGCTCCCGCCAAGTGGGCGGTCACCGCTCAGGTTGCTTCGCCCGCTACTCTCGGTTCGTGACGAACCGAGAGTAGCGCACGCCCGGCTCCGTGATGATTTAGCGCAGCGCCTGCCGGGTCCGGCTCAGCCGCTTGCGCCCGCCGGGGCAATGTAGAATACCGATGTAGGAAGCCGCAGCCATGTCCCAAGGAGGCAGCCATGCCACAATTCATTCTGGAGTGTACCGAGCACACGGACGCACAGTGTGACGAGATGAACCAGGAGATGGAGCGGGAAGGCGTACCGGCCGTGTTGAAGGGCCGCGAGTTCCTGTGCTCATGTCCGCACGGACATCACGCCGGATGGGCCGTGGTCGAGGGGCCGGACGCGGCGAGCATCCTGGCGACGCTACCGCCTATCTTCCGCGCTCATGCGAGGGCACACCAGATAGAGTCGATGCAGTTCTAGGCTGCTCGACCAGTCCTGCAACCGCCCAGCAACCTAAAGTTTCACGAACCGGTAGCCCACGCCCGGCTCCGTGATGACGGAGTGAGGCGCTCGCGCGTCCGGCCCCGGCCTCCTGGCCGGGCTGTTCCTCGCGCTGCGAGCCCGGTTGGGAACGCTTCCCCGTTCCCAACGAGCTACGAATCGAGCGACCGTGCGGCCTGATCCGCGTACAGGACCGAGAAGCCCGGGTTAATCTCGAGCGCTCGCGAGAGGTATTCGCGCGCGGCGCCGCGATTGCCCAACTTGTCGTTAATCATTCCCGCGTGAAAGAGCATAAGCGCGTCGCGCGTGCCCAAACGTAAGGCTTCCTGCGAGTAGGCCATTGCCTCTTCGTATTGCCCCGATTTGTAGAGCGCCCACGAAAGGACGTCGGCGGCCCGGATATTGCCCGGTTGCCTCAGGTAGACCTCGCGGGCCTGCGTTACCGCATCGTCGAGCTTGAGGTCGTGGTCGGCGAAGAAGAGCGCCATCTGCAAATCGGTGTTAATGCCGTTGGCCTTGTAAAGCGCGTCGATCGCGCCGATCAAGGCGTACTGTTGCTGCGCCTCATGCTCCCGGCCAGCGGCACGCGAGACGTCGCCAAACGCCGCCACGTACTCAGGTATGGGCTGTCGGGCGACTACCTGCCCGTAGAGCGAGATCGCGCCGTCATAGTCACGACGGGCGGCGTTTACTTTCGCCAGGCCGGCCAATGCGTGCACGTAGCCGGGAAAGGCCTCGAGCGAGGCACTGTACTGCGTCTGGGCGGAGTCGAGATCCCCAGTGTTGAAGTCGAGATTGGCGAGCTGGAGATGATACCACGCCTGGCCCTCGGCAGATGCACCGGCGTCAACGGCCCCGTTCACGGCTTGCTGGGCGAGGCCGATCGCCTTCTGAGGGTCGCCTCTCAGTTCGGCCAGATGGGCGAGACGGCTCAGCACCGGAGAGGTCTGAGCGATGCCATAAAGGTTGTCGTAAGCGGACTGCGCCTCGTCATACTCGCCGAGTTCAAGATCGTTGTCACCAATCAGAGCGAGCGCCTGCGCGGAACCTGGATTGAGCGAATATATGCGCTGAGCGGTCGCAAGGGCGCCGGCGAAGTCGTGCCTGGCAAACTGCAGATTAGCCTGGTAACTGATCCCGGTCTCGTACTTCGGGTTCAATTTCAACGCTTGCTCGACGGCGGCGTCAGCGCGGCTATACGAGTCCACATCACCGATCTCCCGGGCGCGGCGAAGGAAGCCGCCGGCCAGCTCGGTGTAACTGATGTAGTCAGCAGGGTTACTCTCGACGCGGCGGCGCCAGAACGCCATGAAATCGTCAGTGCTGAGCATCCCGCCGGTCGGGGCGTTTCCCGCGTCCGCTACAGTGGCCGTTCCGTTATCCGGCGCGGCAGGCGGACCGCCGCTGAAACGCACATGCGAGAAGACGGCAATCCCCACCACCGCCAGCAGGGCCAGGCCTGCCACCAACAGTCTGCTGTTACTCAAAGCAACTCCGTCAAGCTACGTCTAGACGAGCTATCTCTCCCAACAAGGGCACAAATCAAGTGCCCTTGCTGGGAGGATGAAGGCTAGTTAATTGGGTGGCGCCAGGTAGGGGAAGGTGGATGAGAAGACCGAGTCGTTGGCGACACAGTCCGTCGTTATAGCGCCGTTGCTGATCACGCTCAGCTCGGTGTCGATGACGTCGTCTTGAAGCCTGCGGCCATTGAGAAATCCGCCGGCGTTTGAGGTGTCCACGGTCAGGATATCGGGCAAGAGAACGTCAGCGATGGCGTTGGCGTAAGCCTGGGTGTCACCGAGGGACAGAAGGGTGTCGACGATGTTCTTGCGGAAGTCGCGCTGGTCGTTGATCGGCTTCCCGAAGTTGAAGGCGTTCTTGTCCGCATCCGTGTGGTTGAAGACGGTGTTGATGGCCGGGCGGCCCATGCGGTCCGCTGGCTTGTCGTCGATGCTCGTCGTTGCCCAGACTCCGATATTGTTCGGTCCGAGCTGAGAGCTTGGAATTTCGAGAACGATGGCCATCGCGTTGAAGCCCGCGAAGAAGTTGGTTCCCTTGCCGCCGGCGCAGAAGGCCAGGCCATTCCTAAAGGCGAGCAGATCGAAGAAGAACGGGTCGTCAAAAAGCCCTGCGCGCAGGCTGCCGCCGCCTTTGACGGGGATAGTCGCGCCCGTCTGGCCTCTGGCAAGGACCGCGCCCTTGTTGCCGCAGGCCGCCGCGGGGACACAGCGAAGCTGAACGTCTTGCACGGGGCCGTTCCCCTCGAAGCTCAAGCGATACGAAATGTCTGGTCGCGCGTCGCCGTCCCGATCGATGTTGAACCGGTAGTCGGCGCCCGGCCGGTAGCTTGTAGGGCTCAGGACGCCGGCCACTGGATTCGTGGTCATTATCAGCACCGTATTTGCCGGGTTGCTGGGCGACTGAAACGCATAGACGTCGTTTATGTCGATGCGACCATCGGTCTTCACGAAAGGAGCATCGAGGTGGTCGGCCGCACCGGACAGGCGCGGTGCGACGCCGGTGGTGAGCATCACGATAGCCGCTACCAAGGCCGAGGCACCTAGTAGCGAGCTGATTACGAGTTTCCGCATTTGTAAACTCCTCCTCATTTGCGGATAGCGGGCGATGTCGGCGCGCGTCTGACAGTTAATTCGCGGTAAATCGCGCGATAGATCACCTGATACGCGAATAGAAGTGGAATCGGCCGTGTCGCTTAATTTCAGCGATCAGGGCCGGAGCCGCGCCGCGCTAGCCCCGGTTTGTCACGAACCGGTAGCCGACGCCCGGCCCCGTGATGATGCAGCGCGGCGCCTGCGGGTCCGGCTCGATCCTCTTGCGCAGGTGAGCGCAATCGAGAGCGACTGGCCCTGCAGCAGCCCAGCAGCTTTAGGCGAGAGGTGCGGTGATCGCTCTAGCTGTCGGTTGGCCCACCCGAAGCCCGATTGAGGGTACCGCGCAACACAGGCGAAAGCCGGGCGCGCCCATGAATTAGCGGTGGGCGAGTTCCGCCTCTCTGAGCCGGGCGACCGCGGCGGCACGCTGCCGGCCGGTGAGGCGATACTCGATACCCCACTCGGCCATAGCGCGAACGACCGACCCCAGCTCAGCGCCCTTCTTCGTGAAACGGTACTCAGCGCGTGGGGGATGATCACTGTAGAAGTGGCGCTCGACGATCCCCTCCCGCTCGAGGAGTTTCAGGCGCTGGGCAAGAAGATTCGGCGAGATGCCCTGGAGCGATTCCATTAAGTCCTTGAACTTGCCGCTCCTTCCGAGCGTGAGGTCGCGGATGATAAGGAGGGTCCACCGGTCGCCGATAACATCCAGGGTAGCTGCCACCGGACACCCCTCTTGGGTCTGATAGGTCCTTTCCAATAGATCTTCTCCCGTTGGCCTATGTGATTGTTGTCACTTCAATAATAGTAAGGGACTTGACAATTGTCAATCCATCGGGCTATAAGAACATATAGCAATTAATGTTTCATGTAGAGACGGAGGTACTCCAGTGGAGAGGTCGAAGATGCCGCGACAAACGCGCCGGAAGGGGCTCATCCTGTTCGCCCTGTGCCTGGCGGCTCTGATCATCAATATCGACGTCACCATCGTCAATGTCACCCTCCCAAGCCTGGTCCGCGAACTCGACGCTACGACGACGGACCTCCAGTGGGTGGTCGATGCCTACACGCTAGTCTTTGCCGCCCTCATCCTAGCGGCGGGAAGCCTCAGCGACCGGCTCGGCCGCAAAGAGGTCCTGCTGGCCGGCCTCGGGGTGTTCGGCGCCGCAAGCCTGGCGGGGGCATTCGGACAGAACCCGGGTCAGCTCATCGCCGCCCGAGCGGTGATGGGCCTCGGAGCGGCCGCGATCTTCCCGTCCACGCTGTCACTGATCGCCAACGTGTTCACGGACCGATCCGAGCGGGCTAAGGCGATCGGTCTGTGGGGCGCGACGACCGGGGTCGGCGTGGCCGCCGGCCCAATCATCGGCGGATGGCTGCTCGGGCAGTTCTGGTGGGGCAGCGTGTTCCTGTTCATGGCGCCCGTCGCCGCCGTCATCGCCGCCGTTATCGCGTCGGTTGTTCCAACGTCCAGGGACCCTTCGGCTCCACCCATCGACTGGCGGGGCGTTGTGCTCTCGAGTGCCGGCATGGCCGCCCTCGTACTCGGCATCATCCAGGGCCCGAACTGGGGATGGGGCTCAGGTGCGACGGTGGCGACGATCGCCGGCGGGCTGGCCATCCTCGCGATCTTCGTCAATGTCGAGCGCGGCATGGACCACCCGATGCTCGACATCAGTCTCTTCCGCAACCTCCGCTTCACGGCTGCCAGCGGGTCGATTACCACTGGGTTCTTCACTCTCGCCGGCTTCACGTTCCTGATTACGCAGTACTTCCAGTTCATACGGGGCTACAGCGCGTTCGAGACCGGACTGCGGATACTGCCCGTGGCTATGTCCATCGCGGTGGCGGCAGTTGTGGGCACAAGGCTCGCCGTCAAGATCGGCAACAAGGCGGTCGTCGCCACAGGCCTGGCGATGTTCGGGCTGGCGCTGTGGTGGATCTCCACCGTGTCGGCCTCCAGCCCATACATCGTGCTCGTCGGACAGATGATCATGGGTGGTGGCGGCCTCGGCCTGATCACCGCGCCGGCCACCGAGGCGATCATGGGTGCCGTTTCCGTCGAGAAGGCCGGTGTCGGCTCGGCCGTGAACGACGCTACCCGCCTCTTCGGCGCCGCCCTGGGCGTGGCGGTGATCGGCAGCATCGCCTCCTCGCTGTACCGTAGCCAGCTCGGCGCCGACCTGCCACCCGGCCTGTCCCAAGATGCCGTCGAAGCGGCGCGCAGCTCGGTCGGCGGCGCGCTCGTCGTCGCGCAAAGTCTCCCGCAGGCAGACTCCGGTCTTGCAAACAGTCTTAGCGCGGCGGCAACCGGCGCGTTCGTGCACAGCCTGCACGGCAGCCTGCGTGTCGCCGGCAGCATTGCCCTCGCCGGCGCAGTCCTGGCCGCCGCCCTCCTGCCTTCGCGGCCGAGGGTGCCCGGAGCGCCAAAGCCGGTAGAGGACGAGCCTCGACCCGCTGCTCGCTCCAGGAGCTGGGCGACTACGCCGCCGCACCTTGCTGCCCTGTCGCCCCAGCGCACGACAGCCAGCCCGTCGAGCGATAAGGTCAAAGCCCGAGTGCGGTGACAACATCGGCGGCTATCATTGCCGTCTCGTGGGTGAGTTTCCGGAGCCCCGCGGGATTGCCTGCGGGGCTCACCGTCGGCACACTGATGGGCATGTCTTCGTACGCATACACCATCAGAAGCGGCGGCTGGGAGCGGCGTCAGCCCGTCGCTGGCCCCGGCTCGTGACGAACCGGTAGCCGACGCCCGGCTCTGTAATGATGCAGCGCGGCTCCTGCGGGTCCGGCGCATATGCCCTGGGCATTACCGGGCACCGTACCAATCGAAGAGGTCGTCCCAATGGATGAAGCCATAATATCCCTCCGGGGTCGAGGCACCCAGGACCGCGGCCTTCCGCGGGTCTTTTCCGTCGGCGTTCATTAACCACAACTCGATGTTCGCACCCGAGCGGATGCCATAACCCTGAAAGTCGCCGGCCATCACGCGGACAAAGAGGATGTACGAGCCACCAGACGACCAGGTGGGCCAGTTGTCGGAGTACGTGGCATCAGACGTAAGCTGCTGCACCCGGCCGGCGCTATCGCCCAGCCAGATCCGGCGCGTGGCAGCCGGCTCAGGATCCCTGTTGGTATCTTCGGGCGCGCGTCCTTCGCCGCGGCTGAAGGCGACGACATCGCCCTGCGGCGACCAGGCGGGGTTGAGCTCGGCAGTCCCGTCGTCGTTGCGGAACGCCGTTCCAGCTCCGGTCAGGTCCGAGATCACCAGGTGCTTGCGGATCCAGATATCGCGCCCGCCGCCATCGACAAACGCGATCTGCGAGCCGTTCGGCGACCAGGTGATGATCCCCTCCCGATCGAGGAGGGTGCGCCCCAGTTCCCGTGGCTCTCCCCCATCAACCGGAATAACAAACAGCGGCGCGCCATCGGCCGAGATCGAGGAGGAGTCGATCGGCTCCTGCCAGAAGCTTAAGTAACGTCCGTCGCGGGACCAGCAGTGGAGATATGGGATGGGGCCGGCGGTGGACTGATGCGTGACCTCATATACATCCCGCCGTGCACCCGATCCCTCAGCGTTTACCACCGAGAGTCCTTGCCGCACCTGGCACACCGTCCCGTATACGCGAAACCCGACCGCGCACATGGAGCCATCGCCACCGGCGTCCTCTGACCAACCGAAGGCGATGTTGAGCCCGTCAGGCGACCACGCAAAATGCCCTGCGCGGGCAAGCGCCCGCCGCTCACCGGTTTCAGCATTCAACGTATTTATGAACCCACCGCCTGTGTACGCCAACACTGAATTCACGGGAGACCACGACAGAGAAAAAGCTTCGTCGGCGACCTTGGCCTGAGACCCGCCCTCAGCGGACACCACCCAGCCGGACAATCCGAAACCGTTGTCGGGCCTTTTCTGGAAGGCGATCCACTTGCCGTCGGCCGACCAACGTGGTGCTGTATTGCGTTGGTC
>Ga0209157_1001731_pt1 | contig 17915 bp, 15 predicted proteins | sample GraSoiAngelo_135_FD_185892 | JGI IMG/M metagenome (GOLD analysis project Ga0209157, IMG submission 185892) | Grasslands soil microbial communities from the Angelo Coastal Reserve, California, USA - 14_0929_05_40cm (SPAdes) (version 2) | ecosystem: Environmental > Terrestrial > Soil > Grasslands ...
CGGCTCGATGGCCTGCACATGGCGACCGACTACACGCCCTTCGCAGGCATGGAGATCCGGGGGCGGATCGAGACGGTCGTCGCGGGCGGCGAGGTGCTGGTGTCGGCAGGGCGGTGGGTGGGCGAGAAGCCGGCCGGACGCTATATCCGCCGGCGCCGCCTGGAGGCTTGAGCCAACCGGTAGGACGCCGGCTGTTCCTCGCCGGCCTCGCCGGCGGGGTCGCGCTCATCGCGCTCGGCGGACGCCTCCCGGGCGCGCTTCGCTCCTGGCTCGAGGGGCCGCTCGGCGAGCTGAGCCCCAGCGACGGTTTTCATTTCTACAGCGTCACGGGGTCGATCCCATCCTGGGACCGCGCGGGTTGGCGGCTGGCCGTCGACGGCCTCGTCGACAAGCCGCTCTCGCTGAGCCTGGACGAGCTCACATCGATCGGCCTGCAGACCGTGACCGCCGACTTCCACTGCGTCAGCGGGTGGTCCGTTTCGAGCGTGCGCTGGCGCGGGGTCTCGCTCGCCGCCCTCGTCGACCTCGCCGCGGTGCGGCCGGCCGGGCGCGCCCTGCGCCTCGAGTCGGGGGACGGCGCGTACGTGGACTACCTCGACCTGGAGGTCGCGCGCAAACCCGGCGTGATCGTCGCCCTCGGCATCCGGGACACGCCGCTCAGCTCGGAGCGCGGAGCGCCCGCGCGGCTGGTCGTGCCTTTCTACTACGGCTACAAAGGTGTCAAGTGGCTGCGCCGGATCACCGTCGTGGAGTCCGCCGGCGTTGGCTACTGGGAGGCTCGGGGCTATGACGCGGACGCCCGCATCCGCGACTGAGAAAGCGCTGCACTGGTCGGTCGCGGCGGCCGTGCTGGTGCTGCTCGTCACGGGTGTCGTGATGTACGTCCCGTCGTTGAGCCAGATCGTCGGCCAGCGGTTCTGGGTGCGGACGTCCCACCTGGTCGCCGCGATCGTCCTCGTCGCGGTGGTGCTGGTGTTGCCGGCGCTTCGCCGGGGCGAGCTGCGCCGCCTCGAGCGCGATCTGAGTTTCTGGGACCGGGCCGATTGGGACTGGTTTCGCCGGCCGTGGGACGTGTTCCTGTCGACCTACCACGAGCCGGCAGCTGAGCCGCGGCGCTTCAACGCGGGACAGAAGCTGCTGGCAGCGCTGGTCGCGAGCGCCCTCGTGCTCCTTGTCGTCAGCGGTGTGCCGATGTACTGGTGGTGGTTATTCGCCGGCGAGGTCGTGCAGCGCGCACGCGATCTGCACGTGCTCGCGAGCTTTGCCGTCACGGCGCTGATCGCCGGTCATGTCTACCTCGCGGCGTTCGGACCGTCCGGACTGCTCGGAACACGATCCGCCAAACGTTGATTTCGAGGCGCCTGCCGCACTGCTCACCTTTCAAAGACGAGACGCGATCTAGACACGCGGCGGCCTTGGTGCGGACGACCCCTAGCCTAGCGAGACGTAACCTTGCCTCGCGCCGCCACGAGGATTGCACGCGCGGCGTCGTTGTAGTCGGTGAGGCCTGGACGAGCCAGTCGAACCACGAGGTGGCGTGCGCCGGCCGATCTGTATGCGGCGAACCATTCCGAGGCTGAGTCGACTGTGCCTGCGTGGCATGCCTGGGCTTTGCTCATCACGGCGGCGGGCACACCGTAGTAAGCCTGCATGTAGGTCTCCAGCTGGTCGGCGGCCTCCCGTGGGGTGTCGGCGATGGCCACGGTCAGGTAAGCGCCCGTCGCGACGCTGTCTGGATCTCGGCCCCCTCCTTCAGCCGCCTCCCGTACCGCTCTAAGGCCAGACGCGTAGTCGGCGGGCGTCGGGCTGAACGGGAGCCAGCCGTCGAAACTTCGGCCGGCCAGGCGCAGCATCCGGGGACCGCTGCCGCCCAGCCAGATCGGAGGGCCACCTGGTCGGAATGGTCGAGGTTGCAGCTCGATGCCAGGCTCCTCGTTCCCCCACAACCGCTTGCATCGTTCGATGGCGCTCAGCATGGCGCCGACCCGGCGGTCGCTTGGAACGCCCAGCGCCGCTAGCTCCGCGTGTGTGCCAGGAAGCTCGGCCCCGGGACCGACTCCCACCACGATGCGGCCTTTCGCGATGCGGTCGAGGGTGGCGAGGCCATGTGCCAGGGAGAGGGGATGCCGGAGCAGGGGTAGTAGGACCGCCGTACCAAGCGTGACCCGAGCCGTCGCCCCGGCGATGCCGGCCAAAAGAGTCAGTGGTTCGCCGCGTGGACGCGCAAGCAGAGAGTCGCCGACCCAGACCGAATCGTAGCCGTCCTGTTCCGCGTGCTTCGCCGCCTCGACGACGAAGTGCAAGTCGCCGTCGGCCCACAGCAAAGCCTCTCGGGACGGGAGCAGAAGTCCCGTCGCGGATGACTGGTTCGGCATCGTGTTCTCTCCTGAAGCTACGAACTGCCAAGCGATCCCTCGACGGCTTCGCGCCAATCATCATGGCGTCTCGCTAGGTGCGCCACTCCTCGGCACCGCCGGGCCGCTCGGCGAATGGTTGCAAAAGCGAGTTCAACGCCGGTTCGCGATGAGCGGCCGGTCGCCGGCGGGAAGGGGACGGTCCTTCCGGGACCGCCCCTCCCCTACAGGTCTAGCCGCAGGTCGACTTGTCGAAGCTGACCGTCATTCCCGAGGCGGACACTGAGAAATGGGCGACGTCGCGGAACGTCAGTGAGGAACCGTCCGTGCCAGTTCCATGGATCACGAGGATGGCAGTTGCTGCAAAGTTCTGGAGGTTGAAGTTCTGGCCATCCCAGGCTGTGAACCGACCACTGAAATTCACCCCGTCGCTACCGGCGAAGCTGAAAGTGCCGGTTGCGGTGAAGGTGGCCCATCCCGTTCCAGCACCGACGCCCGAGGTCAAGACCGTGAAGTGCGCGACGCCGTTGAACGTGATCGTCAGCGTCCCCGGAACACCGGTGCACGGCTGCACAGCGTTCGGATCCGGCGGGGCAAAAGTCTGGACGGCGTTGTGGAATGTCTGCGTGACGCTGATTGCGCCAGCTCCTTGGGCCTGGGCCGGTACCGCCATCAGGAACACCGAGCCAAGGGCGGCTACAGTCGCGATGAGTCGCTTCATAAGCGCTCCTCCTCATTCTCAACCCGCAGAGCGGATAAAGCCGAAAGCACAGCGTTGACCATCCGAGGAGCCAAGTCAATACGTACTTCGCCAGACGGGCAATCGTCGCGAGGTTGAGTGAGCACCATGAGCTTCAGGCCGGGGACGAGGATTCGCTTGGCAGGCAAAGGGATCGGTGTTTCTGAGGGCTAGTCGCCGCCAAAAAAGCCGACTGCAGCCAAAAGGAACCAGACCGGGAGCCACCCCAGGGCCGCAAGGTCGCCGGGATTGGCTCGTTCTCTCATTCAGGGGTCACTGCGCAAATGAAGGCGTTGTCCGCGGAAATAGCCCGACGACGGGGCGGGACCCAACCCGTCCGGTACCTCCTCGCTCTCGTGGCCGTGGCGCTCGTCTACTGGGCGGCTGCGCGCCTCAGCCTGAACCTGGCGCTGGTCCACGGGCAGGTCACGCCGATCTGGCCGCCGACCGGAATCGCCCTGGTCACCTTCCTCATACTCGGCCCGCGGATGTGGCCGGCCATCGCCCTCGGCGCGTTTGCGGTCAACCTCCCCCTCGGGCCTTCGCCACTCGGAGCTGCCGTCATCGCGTGCGGCAACACACTCGCGCCGCTGGTATCGTCGGAGCTGCTCCGGCGTGCGGGCTTCCGGTGGCAGCTGGATCGTATGCGGGACGCGATCGCGATCGTGGTGTTGGGAGCTCTGATCGGTATGACGATCAGCGCCACCATTGGCAGCGCGGTGCTGACGCTGTCCGGGGCGGTGCCCATGTCCAGCTTCGCCTCCACGTGGGCTGTGTGGTGGGCGGGCGACGCGATGGGTGTCCTCCTGGTCGCCCCCATGCTTCTGAGCCTCATCCCGCGTCCCGGGCTACGTCACCTGGGCTGGCGACGCAGCATCGAGCTGACGGTCCTGCTGGCCGGCATAGGAGTCGTGACGTACTTTCTGTTCGAGAACAAGTTTCGGCTGGAGTATCTCGTTCTTCCGGTGATCGCAATCGCGGCCTGGAGGTTTCGACTCGCGGGTGCCGCACCTGCTGCGCTCATCGCGTCCCTCATCGCGGTGTGGGCAGCGGTCAATGGCGTGGGCCCGTTCACCTCCGAGACGCTGCTCGAAAAGATGGTCACTCTGCAAGCGTTCAACGTCAGCGTCAGCCTGGCTTCCCTCCTGCTCGCCTCATTTGCCGACGCCCACCAGCAGCGCGAGGAGATGTCGCGCCGCTACCAGTCCGCGGGCCTGGCGATCGCTGCCAAGACCGACGCCATCGATGTGGCCGCCCACGAGCTGGGACCGCCGGTAGCGGTGCTGACCAGCTATCTGGCCATCCTTTCTGACGGCAAGCTCGGGCCGCCTCCGCCCAAATGGAGGGCGATCCTCAACGTCATGGCGGACAAGGCTTGGCACGTGAACCGGATCATGGACGAGCTGGTCGAAGCCGCGCGCATCGAAGCCACGGCGCAGCCTGCAGATCGCGCCTACCTGGACCTTCGAGAGGCGGTCCAAAAAGCGATCGACCGTGCGAGGCCACGCGTCGAGCTGACCGGGGCGCAGATCGCGACGACTCTTGGGCCGGAACCGGTGCCGGTGGATGGTGACGCACGCCAGATAGGCCGGATCCTGGACAACCTGATCAACAACAGCCTTACCTATGCGGCTCGGCCGCCACGCCTCAAATTGGATGCGGTTACCAAAGGAAATCGAGCCGTCGTCCACGTCATTGACAACGGCGTTGGGATGTCGCACGCGGAGCGCGCCCTTGTCTTTCAACCCTTTCATCGCACGAAGGACCCGGCGTTCAAGAGTGTCCCCGGCACGGGTCTGGGTCTCTACATCAGTCACAAGCTGGCCGAAGTCAACCGAGGCATGCTGACCCTGGAGAGAACCGAGCCTGGGGTTGGGAGTTGTTTCGCCCTCGACCTGCCACTTGCCAGATCGAAACCGCTCGTGACGACGGCGAACGGCGAGAAGCCGAGAGCGCGCGGCTCTTAGCCGAGCTGGCGGGCCGGTTGCCTTTCGCGACCGCTGAACGCCAGGAATCCCAGCACTGCAGCCACAGCGCTGACCGCGACCAGCGAGTCGAGAAGCGTCGCGTATCCACCCGGCAGCAAGGCAACCATGCTGCTCGCAAACGGCGCCACCGCCCGCGCGCCGTTCGAAAAGCCGTAGATCACTCCTGACACGGCGCCATAGGCCTGCCTGCCGAAGAGCTCAGCGGGGACGCTCGCGCTCATCAACGTCATCATTCCAGCGCTCGTTCCGAAGATCACCGCGAACATGAACACGCTCGCCTCCGAGCGATTGACACCAAGAATCGTGAGCGCTACCGCGGCAAGCCCGAAGGTGGCCACAGGCAACCTTCGGCCCCGCAGGACTCGGCCAAAGAGAATGAACACCAGCCTGCCCGGGAGCTGGCCGAGCCCGACCACCCCTGCCGCGAGGGCGCCGAACTGAATGCTGTGCCCCGAGTCAGACAGAAACGGAACGAGCTGCACGATCATCACCGACCAGGTGTAGCTGCCGAGCGCGAGCGCCGCGGTCAGGAACCAGAAGCGTGAGCTTGCGATGACCGTGTGCACGCCGCCGGCGCCGTCGGAGTCGCTCTCGCGGTCGGCCGTGACCGGTGGCGGGCGGAGGATCGCCGCGTGGAGCGGGATGGTCACGACGGCCAGCACGACAGCGAGGATCAGGATCGCATCTCGCCAGCCAAAGGTCACTGTCAGATTGCCGGCGAGCGGCGAGAAGATGAAGCTCGAGAACGCTCCCACCAGCGTGATCGCGGTGAGCGCCTCGCGACGGCGAACGCGAAACCATTTCGTGACCACGGTGAACACCGAGTTGTAGAGCACGGTGGCCATGGCAACGCCGAGCCCAGCGAAAACGAGATACAGCTGAACAGGGTCATGCACTTGCGACCACGCGACCACCAGCCCGGCGGCAAGCGCCGACCCGCCGGCGAGCAGGACGCGCGGGTTGTACCGATCGAGGGCGATCCCGACTCCAACCCCGGCGACAGCCCAGATCGCGAGGGCAAGCGAGAACGCACCGGTGAGCTCGAGCCGCGACCAGCCGAGCTCGCGCTGCATCGGCACCAGCACGATGCCAAACGTGTAGGTGAGCACGCCGTAGGAGACCGTCACCGTTAAGGCCAGCGTGCCGGCGACCAGCCATGCGTAGGCCGAGTCTTCGCCGGTCCGCGGCCACCTGGACATCACCGAAAGTCTATAAATGCATCGGCGATGTCCTCGTCAGGTTCAGCCCACTGCGTTGACCTACCGGCGCGGTCCGGCGGTTCCCCGCGGAGCTGACCCAATGGACTTCGAGCTCTCCCCACAGCAGGCCGAGTTTCGCGATCTCATCCGCGAGTTCGCGCGCCGGAGCATCGCTCCGGTGGCGCGCGAGTGGGAGCTCAGCGGGCGCTATCCGGCGGAGATCGTCGAGGAGATGAAGAAGATGGGACTCTTCGGCATCCTCGTGCCCGAGGAGCATGGCGGGAGCGCGGTCGACGCTGTGTCCTACGCCATCGTCTTCGAAGAGATCTCGAAGGCCTGGATGGGGATTGCGGGCATTCTAGGCTCGCACTCGCTTGCCACCTGGATGCTCGCCCGGTACGGCACTACTGAGCAGCGTCGGCGGTGGCTGCCTGCGCTGGCGACCGGAGAGCGCCGGTCCGGCATCGCGCTGACCGAGCCGGGCGCCGGCAGCGACCTGCAGGGAATCGCGACGGTGGCCAGGCGCGACGGCGCCGGCTATGTCGTGAGCGGGACCAAGACGTGGATCACCAACGCCCGGCACGCAGACCCGCTGCCGGTGCTGGTGAAGACGGATCCCGAGGCCGAGCCCCGGCACCGCGGAATGTCGATATTGATGATCGAGGCGGGGACGCCGGGCTTCAGCGTCGGCCGAGACCTGGGCAAGCTGGGTTACAAAGGCACCGAGTCGGCGGAGGTGTTCCTCGCCGACTGCCATGTGCCGGCCGAGAACCTGCTGGGCGGGGAGGAGGGGCGTGGCCTCCAGCAGGCGCTGTCCGCCCTCGAGTTTGGCCGGGTCAACATCGCCGGCCGCGCGGTCGGCGTCGCGCAGGCCAGCCTCGAGCGCGCCCTCGCCTACGCCCGTCAGCGCCACGCCTTCGGCCGGCCGATCGGCGAGTTCCAGGCCATCCAGCTCAAGCTCGCGGACATGGCGACCGAGGTCCAGGCGGCGCGCTTGCTCACCTGGTGGGCGGCCGCGGCCCTGGACGCCGGAAGGAGGGCGGACCTGGAGACGGGGATGGCTAAGCTCTACGCGTCGGAGATCTGCATCAAGGCGTCGTTGGAGGCGATGCGGATTCACGGCGGCTACGGGTACTCGACGGAGTTCGAGATCGAAAGGTTCTACCGCGACGCGCCCCTGATGGCAATCGGAGAGGGGACAAACGACATCCTGCGGACCGTGATCGCCCGCCGCCTCTACCGCGAACTCGACGACGGATCGTGACGGGATAAGATGAAAAGAGACGCTAAAACGAGGGGAGGCTCCATGAAGAAGCACATCCTGGCGTTGCTGGCGGTGGCGGGCCTGGTCACCCTCGCGTGCGGCTCCGGCTCCAACCAGGGAGCCCAGGGCTCGACGATCGTCCTCGGAGCGCCGTTGGGCCTGACCGGATCGCTGACCAAAGAGTCGGCGCTGACCAAGCAGGGCTACGACCTGTGGCTCGACTGGATCAACAAGCAGGGCGGCATCAACGTCAACGGGACGAAGCACCCGGTGACCATCAAGTACTACGACGACACGAGCAACGCCAACCAGTCCGCGGTGCTGATGCAGAAGCTGATCACCGAGGACAAGGCGAACTTCCTCCTTGGTCCATACGGAAGCGCGGCCACAGCGACCGACGCAGCGATCGCCGAGCAAAATCAGATCCCGATGGTCGAAGCGAACGGTGCCGCGCAGTCGATCTTCAACCAGGGTTACAAGTACACGTTCGGCGTGCTGAGCCCCGCGAACAAGTACCTCCAGGGCGTCCTCGACATGGCGGCGACGCTCAACCCGAAGCCGACGAAGATCGCCATGCTGAGCGCCGACGACAACTTCAGCCTGGAGGTCGCGCAGGGCGTCAACGACTACGCGACCGGCCTGGGAATGCAGGTGGTGGTCTACAAGAAGTACAAGAACGGAGCCACCGCCCTGACCGCGGAGGTCCAGGCCGCCAAGGCCGTCAACCCCGACATAGTGCTCAACTCGGGCCACCTGGCGGAGGCGATCGCGATCCACAAGGCCGCCAAGGAGCAGAAGCTGAACGCCAAGATCTTCGCCTACTCGGTCGGACCCTCCACGCCCGACTTCATCAAGTCGCTGGGCAAGGACGCCGACTATGTCTACGACGGCTCGCAGTGGACGCCGCAGGTCAAGTACAAGTCGCAGTTCTATCTCTCGGTGTCCGATTACGTCGCCGCTTACAAGGCCAAGTACCCGGGCGAGGGCGACCCCGACTACCACGTCGCCGAGTCGACTGCGGCGTGCCTCGCGCTGCAGCGGGCGATCGAGAAGGCCAACTCACTCGACGCCAAGAAGGTGCGCGACGCGCTCGCGGCGCTCGACGTCACGACGTTCTACGGCCGGATCAAGTTCGACAGCCGCGGCATCAACACCTTCAAGCCCATGGTGGTCGAGCAGATCCAGGGCGGCGAGCATCACACCGTCTTTCCGTCCGACGTGGCCGACAAGAAGCCGATGTACCCGACGCCGAGCTGGGACCAGCGCTGACCAGTTAGAGGTTGGCCGACCTCGTCCAGCTGGTGACCATCGGCCTGCTGGCCGGTGGCATTTATGCGGCGGTCGGGGTTGGCTTCAGCCTTGTCTGGGGCGTCCTGAACATCGTCAACCTCGCGCACGGGGCGCTGGTGATCGTCGGCGCATACCTGACGTGGCAGATCTTCACCGCGTCCGGGCTCGACCCGTTCCTCACCCTGCCCATCGACGCCGTCGCGCTTTTCGCCTTCGGCTACGTGGTCCAGAGGGGCGTCATCAACCGGATCATCCGCGCGCCGCTGCTCTTCACGTTTCTCCTGACCTTCGGCCTGAACCTGATCGCGGTCAACGTTCTCCTTCTGATCTTCAAGTCCGACTTTCGTTCCGTCACCACGGCGTACTCCGGGGCCGGCCTGGATCTCGGCGGAATCGTGGTCCCGTACATCCGGCTGGCGGCGCTCGGCATCGCCCTTCTCGTGGCGGCCGCGCTTGCGCTTCTGCTCAACCGCACCAGGGTCGGTCTTGCCATCCAGGCGGTCGGCTCCGACCGCGACGCTGCTCAGCTGGTCGGCATCGACCTGCGCCACGCGTACGCGGTCACGTACGGCCTCGGTGCGGCCTGCGCAGGGGTGGCGGGCGGATTGATTGCGATGATCCAGGCGATCACCCCGACCGCCGGTGAGCCCTATACCCTCCAGGCTTTCGTCGTCGTCATCCTTGGCGGCCTCGGCCGCGTCAGCGCCACCGTGGTGGGCGGCCTCGTCTTCGGCCTCGTCGAGGCGTTCGCGCAGTCGATTCCGGGCTCTGGATCGGTGTTCGCCAACGCGATCGCCTTCGGCGTCATGGTGCTCGTCCTGGTGACGCGCCCGCAGGGCTTGTTGGGCCGGCTGCGGTGAGCACCATGACCACATCGCAGCGCTGGCAACGCATCCTCATCGTTCTCGGTTGCGCCGTGATCGCTTACGCGGTCCTCGCGCCGCTGACCTCCCTCGACGGTGCGCAAGCGCTCAACCTGCCGCTGCTGACGGACAAGCTGTGGTTTCGGCTCGCAACCATCACGGCGATGTTCGTGGTCATGGCGACGGCCTGGAACATCATCGGCGGCCTCACCGGCTACGCGGCGTTCGGAAACGTCGCCTTTTTTGGCATCGGCGCCTACACGACGGGGATGCTCATCGCCAAGGCGAAGTGGCCGTTTCTGCTGGCGCTTCCGCTGGCGCCCGTCGCCGCTGCGATCTTCGCCGTCCTGGTCGGACTTCCGCTCCTGCGGTTGCGCGGTCACTATTTCGCGGTCGCGAGCCTGGGCGTCGGCGTCGCCGTCGGCGAGCTCGTCCAGAACCTCGACTATCGAGGCGAACCGATCTTTGGCGGCGCCAGCGGACTCTTCATGCCAATCTTCGCGGTCCCGAATCGTGACCTCTACTTCTTTTATCTGATGCTCGGCGCGGCCGGCGTTTCTATCGCGGTCACGTGGGCCGTCATTCGCAGCCGGTTCGGCTACGGGCTGATCGCGATCCGCGAGAACGAGGAGGCCGCCGCCGTCATCGGAGTCAACACAACCGCCTACAAGGTGGCCGCGTTCGCTCTCGCGGCGGCCCTGACCGGACTGGCCGGCGGCATCTTTGCGCAGTGGAACGTCTTCATCGACCAGGAGAACTCGTTTCCGATCGCCTACAACGTCGAGATGATCCTGATGGCGCTGCTGGGCGGGACCGGCACAGTTTTCGGGCCGGCTGCGGGAGCCGTTGTGCTGCAGCTGCTGATCCAGTTCCTGAGCGGCAGCCTTCCAATCACGCTCGACCTCCCGTTCGTGCCTGAGGATGCGATGCCTGTGCTGGCCCAGGTGGTCCTGGGCGTGCTGCTGGCGCTGGTCGTCATCTTTGCGCCACGCGGCGTGATCGACTTCTTCGGAGGCCGCAGCCGCCTGACCGTCGCCTACCTGCGTCGATCGCTTCGGGAAACTTCAATCTGAGCTCCGAAGTGACTCCTCAGCTCGACCTGCGGAACGTCACGAAGCGCTTCGGCGGCGTGGCGGCGGTCGATGGGGTCACGTTCTCGATCGCCAAGGGCGAGATCCTGGGCGTCATCGGTCCCAACGGGGCGGGTAAGACCACGCTCCTCAACTGCATCAGCGGCGTCTACAGGCTCGACGGCGGGGACATCCGCTGGCACGGCGTCTCGATCGCCGGACTGGCGCCCTACAGGGTGGCGCGGCTTGGCGTCGGCAGGACCTTCCAGATCGTCAAGCCCTTCGGCTCGATGACGGTTCGCGAGAACGTTGCTGTCGGCGCCCTCTTTGGCAGCGACTCGGAACGGCCTCCGCTCAGGGCGGCGTTCGATCGCGCGGACAGCGTCCTCGAGCTCGTGGGCTTGCGAATGAAGGCTGACCTTCCGGTCAGCGCGCTGACGATCCCGGACCGCAAGCGACTGGAGGTCGCCCGAGCTGTGGCGACACGGCCGAAGCTGCTGCTCCTCGATGAGGTGATGGCCGGCCTCAACAATGTCGAGATAGACGACGCGCTCGAGATGGTGCGTGCAGTCCACGAGACGGGCGTCACGGTGGTCTTGATCGAACACGTCATGCGCGTCATCGTCGGCGTGTGCGAGAGAGTGATCGTTCTCGACCTCGGGCGGACGCTGGCAGACGGGCAGCCGGACGTCGTCCTGCGCGACGAGCGTGTGATCCAGGCTTACCTTGGCGAGCGATACGCAAGGCGGCTCCGTGGCGGCTGAGCCGCTGCTGCACGTCAAAGGTCTCACCGCTGGGTTCGCTGCCGGGCCGGTGCTGTTCGGCATCGACGTCGATATCGCACAGGGCGAGCTCGTGGCGCTCGTGGGCGCCAACGGAGCCGGGAAGTCGACCTTGCTCGGCACCCTCAGCGGTCTGGTGCGCGCGAGCGCGGGACGAATTGCGTTCTCGGGCCGCGACATCACCAATCAGCGCCCTGAGGCCATCGTCATGGCTGGCCTGGCGCATGTGCCGCAAGGGCGCCGACTCTTTGACACGATGTCCGTCGAGAAGAATCTCCGGCTCGGCGCCTACGCGCGACGTGACGGCAACATCGATGCCGAGCTGCGCAACGTGCTCGAATACTTCCCCGCCCTCAAGGACAAGCTTAACCGCGAGGCCCGCACGCTTTCTGGGGGAGAGCAGCAGATGGTCGCGATCGGTCGCGGGCTGATGGCGAGGCCGAAGCTCCTGATGGTCGACGAGCTGTCGCTCGGCCTTGCACCCAAGATCGTCGACCGGCTGATCGACGTGGTCAAGGAGATCAACACGGCCGGCACCGCCCTGCTCCTGGTAGAGCAGGACGTGCTCGTCGCGCTTGACGTCGCGCAGCGCGCCTACGTCCTCGAGAACGGACGGATCGTGCTTGCCGGTGCAGCCGCCGATGTCAAAGACGACCCCAACATCCGCAAGGCTTACCTGGGCCTGTGATGGCGTCATATCCGACCGCCAGGGCGCCGGATTCCTGACGCGCCGCGCCTAAACCGTCCCAACTTCATCCGCCATAAGTAGAGTGCGGGCCGTGGACACGGCCGCGCTCCTCACCCAGTGCGATCGCCTGGCAGCGCTCGCCGGCCGGCGTCTCACGCTTGGGACGGCGAACCCGGCGGCCGAGGCCCGCGCGCGCCAGCTGCGCGACCACCTGGACGGCTTCGTCCGTCCGCGGGTCGCCGACATCGACGCCCCGCTGCTGGTGCTAATCCTCGGACCGACCGGCGCCGGCAAGTCGTCGCTGCTGAACACGATCGCCGGCGCGGAGGTGAGCAAGGCGGGTGTCCTGCGGCCGACGACGAAGGACGCGGTGGTGTACGCGAGTGAGAGCGATGCGCAGCGCATTCTCGCAAGCGGCCGCCTCGGCGCCATCGCGAAAGACCGTCTGAGGCTCGCGGCCGCGCCCGCAAGCGCCGATGGCGTTGCGGTCATCGACGCTCCCGACATCGACTCCGTGGAGCGTGACAACCGCGAGCTCGCAGACGTGCTCGTCGAGATCAGCGATCTCTGCGTCTTCGTCACGACCGCGACCCGCTACGCCGACCTCGTTCCGTGGGAGGTGCTGCGCCGTGTTCGCGAGCGTGGTCTCCCGCTCGTGGTGGTGTTGAACCGCGTGCCCGCTGAGGAGCAGGATCGGGCGGCGGTCGTCGCCGACGCCCAGAGGCTCTTCGCCGAGGCCGGCGGACGCGACGACCAGGAGGCGACGGAGCTGATCGCGATCGATGAGGGCGACGTCGACCCGAGCGTGAGTGGACTTGCGCGCGACAAGGCACGCCCCCTTCTCGACCGGATAGCGCGCCTCGCCGCCGAGGCCGACGAGCGCCGCGCCGTCGCGGCCCAGGCGCTGGCGGGGGCGCTGAGGGGCCTCGCGCCGCTCGCACACAGCATCGCCGACGACCTCGAGCACGAGGCCATCGACGCCGAGGCGCTGCGACGCATCGCCGCCTCGATGTACTCCGAAGAGCTCGCGTCGCTGACCCGCGCCCTGCAGGGAGGCCTGATCTTGCGCGCGGAGGTGTTGCGGCGCTGGAACGAGTTCGTCGGCGCGGACCAGGTGGCCAGGTTCATCTCCTCTGGCATCGGCAGGCTGCGCGCGATGCTGCTGACCGTGTTCCGAGGCACGACCGCCCCGCCGGTGACGGTCGTCGAGGCCGAGATGACCAGCACGCTCGAGGCGCTGGCGCTCCGGCACGCGACCGACGCCGCGCGGCGGACCGCGATCGCCTGGTCCGACCGGGCGCAGGCAGCCGAGCTCATCGCCCGCAATCCCTCTCTGTGGTCCGCGTCCGATGGATTCGGCGCAGCCGTCCGCGAGGGCCTTGGTGCCTGGATGCGCGCCATCGTCGATGACGTGCGCTCGCATGCGGGCCGCAAGCGCGCAGTCGCGCAGGTCGCGGCGCTCGGCGTGAACGTCGTCAGCGTCGCCGTGATGCTGGGCGTGTTCGCGTACACGGCCGGCCTCACCGGCGCCGAGGTGGGGATCGCCGCCGGGACGGCGGTGCTCAATCAGAAGCTCCTCGAGGCAGTCTTTGGCGAACGCGCGATGAGCGAGCTCATCGCGAGAGCGCGTGAGCGGCTGGAGGCGCTCCTGGCCTCGCTCTTCGAGCGCGAGCGCGGACGTTTCGAGGCGCTGGTGCCTCCGCCGGGAAGCCTGCGCGAGCTCGCGGCGGAGCTTCGCGCGGCGGTCGACGGGATGGCACAGTGAGCGTCGATCGCTGCCTCGACAATCTCGACGAGGCGATCGCGGCCGCAAAGTCGCTCGGCCTGGACACAGGCGCCGCCGCCGCGACGCGCGACACCGCGCGCTCGCGTCTCGGTTTCCCGAGCACCGCGTATGTCCTCGCGCTGGCCGGCGGCACCGGCGTCGGGAAGTCCACGCTGTTGAACGCGATCGCCGGCGAGAACGTGAGCCCGGCCGGCGCGCGCCGACCAACCACGGCGGACGCTGTCGCGTGGGTCCCTTCCAGTCGCGGCCGCGAGCTCGCAGGTCTGCTCCGGTGGGTCGGCATCACCACGGTGCGAGAGCACGCGGGTGGCGCGCTGGCGGACGTCGCGGTGCTCGACCTACCCGACTTCGACTCGATTGCCCTCGAGCACCGAGAGCGCGTTGATGCCCTGCTTCCCCGCGTCGACGCTGTGGCGTGGATCGTGGATCCGGAGAAATACAAGGACCACGTCATGCACGGCGGCTATTTGACGCAGTTCGCGCCGCGCATCCGCCGCCAGATAGTCGTTCTCAACCGCAGCGATCTTCTCAGTCCCGCGGACGCGACCCGCGTCGCCGAGGACATGCGCCACCAGCTCCGCCGCGAAGGCGCGGGCGACATCGAGGTCGTCGCGACGCGCGCGCGAGAGGGTGCGGGCGGCATCGGCGAGCTGAGCCAGTGGCTCGATTCCGGGATCGAGGCCAAGCGCGTGGTCGCGTCTCGAGTCGCCGCGGAGGCACGTGAGGCAGCGCGCCAGCTCGCCGCCGGGGCGGGTGTGCTGGGCGACGCCGCCGCTCCGCTGATCGAGCCGGCGCGCCGGGAGCGCGCCCTCTCCTCGGTCTCGCGCGGCGCGTTGGCCCTCATCGACATCGCGGGCCTCGAGCGCCAGGCCGTCGCGGCGACCCGGTTCGCGGCGCGCCGGCGCGGCGCGGGTCCGCTGCGATTTGTCACGAGCGCGATCTACCGGCTCATCGGTCGGGCCCGGGCCGCGGCCGACCCTGCCGGCTTTCTGGGGCGCTGGCAGCTGCGCGGCTCGCTCGCGCCGGCGGTCGAGCCGCTGCGCGAGCTCGTGGCGTCGACCCTTCCCACCGTGCCGGCGCCGCTCCGCGGCGCGCTCGCCACGCTGAGCGAGCCCGCGTCCATCGAGGGTCGTCTCGCCCGGACGATCGATAGCTCGCTCGCTGCGGAGGTGGCCGGCTTCCGGGTCCCCACGAGCGCGCTGTGGTCCGTCATCGGCGCCGCGCAGTACGCCGTGACCGCCCTGCTCATCTTCCTTGCGCTGTGGTTCGCGGCGCTGTTCGTCATCCACGACGCGCCGGTCGGCTCGGTCGTCTTGCCGTATCTCGGACCGGTGCCGACTCCGGTCGCGCTGCTTGCGGCCACGCTCCTCGCGGGTTATCTGCTCGCGAAGCTGCTGCAGCTGCACGCGGGCTTGCTCGGGCGACGGTGGGCCAGGCGCGTCGGCGCGAATGTCACCCGCGAGGTCCGCCGCCGGATCGACGACGACCTCCTGGTTCCCCTGGATCAGTTCGATGCCTCCCGCGCGGCGCTCCAGAGGGCGGCGCGAGAGGCCGACGACTGCGGCTAGGGGGAGACCTTGCGCCGGCCCTGCTGCTGGAACATCTCGACGATCTCCTTGACCGTGGTCGCGTCCTCGGGACGCTTGTCCGCAGCGCGAAACGAGACGATCCGGGGAAAGCGGAGCGCGTAGCCGGGTCCGTCGCCGACCTTGCCGGCGGTGTGGTTCGTACCCGGGGTGATCTCATCTGCGAGCACCTCGACCACGACCTCAGGTTTCAGCCACACATCAGGGGTCAGCAACGACCGGACGCGGGCCGGCTTCTCCTTCACCTGCAGCTTGTCGGCGCGCTGATGGATCTCGCGCCACCCGGCGTCGGACAACCCGGTGCCGATCTTGGTGATGGTGTCGAAACGATCGTGCTCGGCGTCGTAGACGCCCGCCAGCAAAGCCCCAAGGCCGAACGAGGTTCTCTTGCCTTTGCCGAAGTAGTACCCCAGCAGGACGAGATCGACGGTGTCGTTGAGCTGTCCGCTGGTCGTTCGCTTGAGCTTGACCCAGTTGAAGTTGCGCGCCCCGGCCTGGTACGGCGAGTCCATCCGCTTGACCACGACACCTTCCAGGCCCTTGCTGATGTTGTCGAGCAGGGTTTTGGTCAGCTCTTCGGCTGAGCTCGTGGTGGTCAGAGGGGCCGGCGTCAGCACCGTGGAGCCGCCCAGCACCTCCTCCAGAAGCGCGTACCTCTCGCCGTACGGCAGCGCAGTCAGGTCCTTTCCGTTGCGGTAGAGGACGTCGAACACGAACGCGACGAGGGGCAGGCTCGCGGCCGCCTCTTCGATCCCGTGCTGGCGGCGACGCGACGCCGTCTGCTGGAACATCACGTACTCCTCCGACTCGGGGTTGTACCCGATCGCCTCGCCGTCGAGGATCAGGGTGCGGTCCTTGAGCTTTTTGGCCGCCGCCACCAGCTCGACGAACATGAGGCTGAAGTCCTCGAGATTTCTCGAGAACACGCGCACGTTGGCGCCGTTCTTATGGATCTGCACGCGTATTCCGTCGTACTTGGGCTGGACGACCACGGCGCCCAGCTTCTTGATCACGGCTTCCGGATTCGGCAGCCGCTCGGCCAGCTGGGGGCGAATCGGCCGGCCGACCGTGATCTTGAGGGCTGCGATGCCCTTCTCGCCCTCGGTCCAGAACGTCTTCGCGATCAGGCCGAGGTCCGAGGTTCGGTTGTAAGCGGCTTCCAGCGATGGACGCAGGGACCGGTCGCCCTTCTTGGCGAAGGAAAGCGCTTCCAGGACCGTGGGGTCGCCGAGCCCGAGCCGGAGGCGGCCGAGAGCCATCCGCACGAGGTGCTTGGCAGATCGCGCATCGAGATCGCGGAGCAGCGAGGCAAAAACAGTCCGCTTCTTCTCGACCGAGCCTGGCCCGGCCGACGCCGCGATCTCCATCAGCCGGGAGTGGGCGTCGGCGATGGAGGGCGTCTTGGCCGGCGACCCCGTCGAGAGCTTCTCGGCCACGAGCCCGAGGTCGCCGAGCGTGTTGAAGAGCTCGTTGACCTCCGCGACCGGCCGGCCCGAGGCTTGAGCGATCGACGCCATCACGAGCTTTTCACCCATGCCCATCTCGACGGGTTCGAAGAACGGGACCAGGCGACCCTGGATCAGGTAGGTCACCGGCTGGATCTCGTCGGGAGACGTTCTGGTGTACAGCTCGGCCAGCGTCTTGACCAGCTCGTTGCGGCTGCGCGTGCCTTCCATGCGGTCGAGGTACGCAGCGACGTCGGCGAATGTCATGGCGATGAAGACACCATGACAGAGTCAGGATCGGGCACTGCCGCCGCTTCCCTCGGAACGGCTACGGTTGGTGGCGATGGACGTGAAGAGAGCAGGGGGCTTCCGATTCCTGCCCGTCGACGGTCCATTCTCCGCCGGCGTCGCCGCGGACCCAGGGTTCGAGATAGCGCGGGTGCACGCTCCGCACCACACGCCGCTGGCGAAAGGCTTCCGGCTGATCGAGGAGACCCTTCAACAGTCGGGGCGCCCGCCCACGGCGCTCTGTGCCGTCGAGCTGCGCATTCCGAAGCCATTCGGCCGGGCCGAGTGGGAGGACTTCAACGGCGGCTACGTGGCGCAGTGGAAGCGGTGGGAGGCGACGGTGGACGGACACATCCCGGGCGCTCGCACGAACGTCGCGCCCGAGTTCGAGCCTCCCTCGGAGCCCTGCCTCCACGCGTTCTCTTACACGGCGGAGGCGGACACGCGTCGCCACGACTTCGTGATCTCGGGCACTCCCGAGCCCGAGGGCACGCTGGGCGGCCTGCCTGCCTACTGGGCGGCGATCGCCGGGGAGATCGAGGACAGGATGGCCGCGCTAGGCGTCAAGTGGGA
>Ga0209157_1001736_pt1 | contig 17900 bp, 18 predicted proteins | sample GraSoiAngelo_135_FD_185892 | JGI IMG/M metagenome (GOLD analysis project Ga0209157, IMG submission 185892) | Grasslands soil microbial communities from the Angelo Coastal Reserve, California, USA - 14_0929_05_40cm (SPAdes) (version 2) | ecosystem: Environmental > Terrestrial > Soil > Grasslands ...
GCGCAAGACGACGACGCGCCGGAGGACAGCGGCCGGCGAGGCCGGCGCTACGTCATCCGCGGCGGCCACGTCACGTCGATGGACCCGGCGGTAGGTGACTTCGTCAAGGCCGACGTGCTGGTCGAGGGCAAGAAGATCCTCGCCGTCGGGCCGAACCTGCGCGCGGGCGGCGCCGGCGAGATCGACGCCCGCGGCAAGATCGTCATGCCAGGCTTCATCGACACGCACCACCACCAGTTCGAGACGGCGCTGCGCAGCTTTCTCGCCAACGGCGTCCTGATCAACGACCAATCGGGCTCGGCGAGCGCGAATCCCTCGTATTTCGAATACATTCTGCTCACGTTCGCCCCCGTGTACCGTCCGGAGGACGTGTACATCAGCGAGCTGTTCGGGGGGTTGGCGCAGCTCGACGACGGGGTCACGACGGTACACGACGTCTCGCAGATCCATCATTCGCCGCAGCACTCCGACGCCGCGATCCGGGCGCTCTTTAATACGGGCCGCCGCGCCGCCTTCGGCTATTTCGAGAGCGCGGGTGGCGTCGCCGGCAACCAGTATCCGCAGGACGCAGTGCGCATCAAGAATCAGTATTTCTCTTCGAGCGACCAGCTCGTCCACATGATCATGGGCGGCGAGGTCTACCTCGGGGATGCGACGGCCGACCAGTCCTGGACGATCGGGCGGCAGCTCGACCTCCAGATCGCGGCGCATATCCTCTCGCCGTTCAGCATCCGGCCGATTTTTGACAGGCTCGCCGCCGGAACGGGCGGCAACGGCCACATCGGGATCGGACCGGACAACCTGTTCATACACATGACAGGGATGTCCGACGCCGCCTGGCAGAAAGTCAAGGACGTCGGCGCGCAGGTGTCGATCGCCTTTCCCATCGAGATGAACATGCGGCACGGCATGCCGCCCATCGTAAGGATGCAGAGCCTGGGGATGGAGCCCTCGCTCAGCAGTGACGTGGAAGTCACGATGACGGCGGACTTCTTCACCCAGATGCGCGTCTGCATGAACATGCAGCGCATGGTCGTGAACCAGATGATCCTCAACAGGCCGAACGGGAATCAGAACCTGCCGGACCCCAAGAACTGGGAACTCCCGCAATCTGCGGTAACCGTCGACGACATCCCGTTTTTTCCTTATTGGCCAAAACCGACCGCCAACATACCGGCCCCGCTGACGGCGCGCGACGCGCTGCGGTTCGCCACCATCAACGGCGCGAAGCACCTGCGGCTCGACAAAAAGACGGGCTCGCTCACCCCGGGCAAGGAGGCCGACATCATCATCCTCGACGCCACCGCCATAAACGTGGCGCCGCTCAACAATGTGCCGGGAGCGGTCGTCTCGCTGATGGACCGCACCAACGTCGAGACGGTGATCGTCGCGGGCAAGGTGCGCAAGTGGAAGGGGAAGCTGCTCGACGTCGACCTGAACCACCTGCGCCGGCAGCTCGAGAACTCGCGCGACGACATCTTCGCCGCAGCGAAGGTCCCGCAGGACCTGTACCGCTAAGCCAGCGCGATGAGGAGAAGGGTCATTTCCCCCGGTCTACGTCAATGATGGGGGTTGACCCTCGACTTCATAGAAACGGATGAACACTTTCCTATCCGCCACTAATACTTTCGCGTTGGACAGGAAGAGTTCAAGGATGCCATGGGACCCCCGAGGGGTAGTAAGATTCCCCTCGAGAGGACCCAGGAAATCAGCACCCGACGCCTCGAGCTCGATTACGTCGCCCCGGTCCGCCGGCCGCACTGGCCGGGGCTGGTGGTGCTCGCGCTCTCCCTGGCCGTGGCCGGCGGCATGCTGGCGCGCTACCGCGACGCGCAGCGCGAGGTGGTCCGCCTCGAAGCCGAGAGCGGCCTGATCGCGCCCGACCGCCGCCCGGCGCGCGCCGTCTCGCGCGAGCGCCTCGAAGAGGAAGCGAAGCTGGCCGAGGGCGTGGTGCGCCAGCTCACGCTGCCGTGGGCAAAGCTCATCGGCACCATCGAGCAGGCGGCCTCGCGCGACGTCGCGATCCTGCAGCTGCAGCCCGACGCCGAGCAGCGCCTGCTGCGTCTCACCGCCGAGGCGCGCGACCGCGAGGCGATGTTCGAGTACCTGCGGCGGCTGGGCGGCGCCCAGGGGCTCGCCGACGTGCACCTCGTCAGCCACCAGGTGCAGCGCGAGGATCCGCAGCGGCCGATCCAGTTCGCCGTGCAGGCGGCGATCAGGGACCTGCAATGAAGGCCCGCCTCGAGATGCTGCTCAGGCGGCTCGGCGCGGCGGGAGTTCTAGGCATCGGCGTGCTTCTCGCGTGCGCCGGCTTCTACGTCACGGCGCTCGCGCCGTTGGAGCACGAAGCGCAGGCGCAGCGCCTCGCGCTCGAGCGCCTGCGCGCGCGCACGCCCCACCAGCCGGTGTCCTCGGGCGGACGCGCCGACGAGCTGCGCCGCTTCTACAACCTGTTCCCGCCTGCCTCCGAGCTGACCGACGACGTCGAGCGCCTGCACCGCCTTGCGCGCAGCTCGGGCCTAGATCTCGCCCAGGGCGAGTACCGCCTCGAGCGCCGCGCCTCCGGCCTGTGGGCGTACCGCGTGACGCTGCCCGTGCGCGGCAGCTATGCGCAGCTGCGCGGCTTCCTCGGCGTGCTGCTCACCAGCATGCCGACCGCCTCGATCGACGCGCTGCGCTTCGAGCGCAAGAAGGCGGCCGACACGCAGCTCGAAGCCCAGGTGCGGGTGACGCTGCACGCGCGGCCCTCCGGAGATACGCTATGACACGATCGATGCGGTGCCTCGCGCTGGCTTTCCTTTTCGCGGCGGGTTGCGCGGGCCCCACCGTGGTCGACGAGGCGCGCTCGCGCTTCAACGACGGCCACGGCGACGAGGCGCTCGCGCTGCTGCAGCAGGCGGCGAAGCAGAACCCCAACGACCTCGCGGTGCGCGGCGAGTATTTCCGGCTGCGCGAGCTGATGGTCGCGCAATGGCTGGCGCAGGCCGAGGTGCTGCGGCAGGCCGGGCAGTACGAGGGCGCCGAAGCGCTCTACCGCCGCGTGCAGGCGCACGATACCAGCAATTCCCGCGCCGCCGCCGGGCTGGCGCAGATCGAGGCCGACCGGCGCCACCGCGCCCTGGTGGCCACGGCCGAGCAGCTGGTAAAGGCGGGGAAATACCGCGAGGCGCAGGACGTGCTGCGTCCGGTGCTCACCGAGAACCCGCAGCAGCGCGACGCCCGTCGCCTGCAGCGCACCATCGACGACAAGCTGGTGAAGCCGGTGATCGTCACCGTGCAGCTGCGGCCCTCGATCCTGAAGCCGATCTCGATCGAGCTGCGCGAGGTGACGGTGCGCAACGTGTTCGAGGTGCTGCAGCGCGCCTCCGGCATCAACTTCGTCTTCGACCGCGACGTGCGCGCCGACCAGCGCACCAGCATCGCGCTGCGCGACGCGACCATCGAGGACGCGATCCGCATGGCCCTGCTCACCAACCAGCTGGAGCAGAAGGTCCTCAACGAGAACACCGTGTTCGTCTTCCCCAACACGCCGCAGAAGCTGCGCGAGTACCAGGAGCTGGTGGTGAAGGGCTTCTACCTCGCCAACGCCGACGTCAAGCAGACCGCGAACATGATCCGCACCCTGGTCAAGACGCGCGACGTTTTCATCGACGAGAAGATCAACCTGCTGGTGATCAAGGACACGCCGGCCGCGATCCGCCTCGCCGAGCGCCTCATTGCCGCTCAGGACCTGGCCGAGCCCGAGGTGATGCTCGAAGTCGAGATCCTCGAGGTGGCGAGGAACCGCCTGCTCGAGCTCGGCCTCCGCTACCCGAGTTCGCTCGCCGTCAGCCTCGCCGGCGCCGCCGGCACCCCGGGCACCGTCACGCTGCGTGAATGGCACGCCAGCAAAGCGGATCTGGTGCGCCTCACCTTCACCGATCCGCTGTTCCTCTTCAGCCTGCACCAGCAGGACGGCAGGACCAACGTCCTCGCCAATCCGCGCATCCGGGTGAAGAACAAGGAGAAGGCGCGCATCCACATCGGCGACCGCGTGCCGGTGATCACTACCACCGCGGCGGCGACCGGCGGCTTCATCTCCGAGTCGGTGACCTATCTCGACGTCGGCCTCAAGCTCGAGGTCGAGCCGCTCATCTACCTCGATGACGAGGTGGGCATAAAGGTCGGGCTCGAAGTCAGCAACATCGTGAAGGAAGTGAAAAGCACGTCCAACACGCTGACCTACCAGATCGGCACGCGCAACGCGACCACCAACCTGCGGCTGCGCGACGGTGAAACGCAGGTGCTGGCCGGCCTGATCAGCGACGAGGACCGGCGCAGCGCCGACCGCGTGCCGGGGCTGGGCGACCTGCCGATCGCCGGGCGCCTGTTCTCGAGCACCACCGACACCACCAATCGCTCGGAAATCGTGCTGCTCATCACGCCGCGGCTGCAGCGCACGCTGGCGCGCCCGGATGCGGGCTCGGTGGAGTTCGCCGCCGGCACCGAGGCCCAGACAGGCATCCCGCGCCTTGGCGGGGGCGCGGGGATCTCGGGGTCGCCGCCGTTCGAGCCTCCGGTGACCGTCGCTCCCGGAACGCCGTCGGAAGAAGGGGTCGCAGCGGGCGCGGCGGCCGCGCCCCCGGCGCAGCCGCCGGCCCCGCCGGTTCTCGTGCCCTTCGGCGGCGTCAAGCCTTCCACGCAGTGAAGGGCTTCACGCTGATCGAGCTGGTCATCACGGTGGCCATCGTCGCCGTGCTGGCCTCGGTCGCGCTGCCGCTCAACGAGCTCGTCGTGCAGCGCGCGAAGGAGCAGGACCTGCGGCGCGCATTGCGCGATATCCGCGAGGCGATCGACGCCTACAAGCAGGCGGTCGTCGACGGGCGCATCGTCCCGCGCGCAGGCGAGTCGGGCTATCCCAAGAAGCTGGAGGACCTGGTCGCGGGCGTCGAGGACCAGAAGAGCCCGAAGAAGGAGCGCATCTATTTCCTGCGCCGCCTGCCGCGCGACCCCTTCGCCGGCGACCCGAACCTGGGGCCCGCCGAAAGCTGGGGCAAGCGCAGCTACCTCAGCCCGCCGGACGAGCCGCGCGAAGGCGAAGACGTGTTCGACGTGTTCTCTCTCTCCACCGCTACCGGCATCAACGGCCGGCCGTACCGCGAATGGTGACGCGCCGCCCCGGCTTCACGCTGATCGAGCTGCTGGTGGTCCTGTCGATCGTCGCCATGCTGCTGACGCTGGCCCTGCCGCGCTATTTCTCGAGCGTCGACAAGTCGAAGGAAGCGGTGCTCAAGGAGAACCTCAACCAGATGCGCGACGCCATCTCGCGCTATTACGGCGACAAGGGAAAGTATCCCGAGTCGCTCGACGCTCTCGTCGCGGAGCGCTATCTGCGAAAGGTGCCGCTCGATCCGATCGCCGAAAGCACCTCGAGCTGGCAGATCGTGCAGCCCGAGGACCCGCAGAAGGGCGGCGTCTCCGACGTGAAAAGCGGCGCCCAGGGCAAGAGCCAGGACGGCAGCGAGTTCTCGCAATGGTGAGCTGCCGGCAGCGCGGCTTTACCTACCTCACGGTGCTGTTCATCGTCGCCATCCTGATGGGCGGGCTCGCGCTGGTGGGCGAAGTCTGGGAAACCTGGGCGAAGCGCGAGAAAGAGGCCGACCTGCTGTTCGTCGGCAACCAGTACCGCAGGGCGATCCAGCTCTACGTGCTTGCGGGGAAAGCCCAGTACCCGCGCACGCTCGATGACCTGCTCAAGGACCCGCGCCAGCCTTCCACGCAACGCTACCTGCGCAAGCTCTATCCGGACCCGATGACCGGCAAGAACGAATGGGGATTCGTGAAGGGGCCCGACGGCGGCATCGGCGGCGTCTACAGCCTGTCCGAGGACAAGCCTCTCAAGGTCGCCGGCTTCAAGCTGCGCGACGCGAGCCTGGAAGGCGCGCAGAAGTACTCCGACTGGAAATTCAACTTCTCGCCGGTACCGCCGCCCGCCTCAGCGCAGGCCGGCGGGACTCAGTCCAGCGGGACTCAGTCCGGCGGGACTCAGTCCGGCGGGACTCAGGCCGGCGGGACTCAGTCCGGCGGGACTCAGTCCGGTGGGCCCGCGCAGTAGCTGTTGCCGAGCCGCGGGGAAACGTGCCATCCTCCGGTTGGGGTCAGGTCAACAGGGGGAAAACCATGTTTCTGCGAATCTGCGGCGCCGCCGCGCTGCTGTTTGTTATTCCGTTTTCCGCGCATGCAAGACTCACCTGCGCGGATGTCCTCAAGGCTCTCGCCGGGGATCTTGCCGACCCGACCTGCACCGTAAGCGCGGACTTGACGACGAAGAATCCCGATACGACACCTGCCAACGACTCGATCATCGGGCTTCCGCGGTTTGCCTTCACGCCGCAGTTCGACCGCGCGGTCATTTCGCCGGCTACGCCGACGCCGGTCACGAAAATGGTACCCGGACTCCAGATCCAGGCGCGCATCGCCTCCGACCCGAAAGGCGAGGCGCGCTTCCTGTTGCGGTTGCCGAACGACTGGAACGGTCGCCTGGTCGTCGCCGGCGCCTCCGGCACGCGCAGCGAGTTCAACGGCGATTTCGCCTGGAGCGATTACGTCGTGCAGAAGGGCTATGCGTACGCTTCGCAGAACAAGGGCGTCCTGAACCTGCAGTTCTCCACCGCGGCGGACCCGCTTGCCTGCAGACTTAACCCGGCTTCTTCTCTCTTTGTGCGCTTTTACGACAACGCGGACGGTCAACCTTTCACGCGTTGGACCCGGTTCATGGTGAAAGCAGCACAGCTGGCGCGCGAAGGCGCGAAGGCCGGCTATGGTCAACCCCCACGCTATATCTACGCGGTCGGCACGTCGAACGGCGGCTATCAGGTGCGCCGGGCGATCGAGACCGCGCCGGAGCTTTTCGACGGCGGTGTGGATTGGGAAGGCACCTTTGTCGACGAGCACGCCCCGAATCTCCTCACCGACCTGCCGGCGGCGGTGCTCAATTTCCCGGACTACGTGGCGTCGGGCTTCAATGCCAACAGCACCGCGGCGAAGAACATCATGGCTGCGGGCTACCCGCCCGATATCGTGTCCGGCACGACTTCGCTCTGGACGACCAACTCGAACTCCTTCTGGGAAGTCACGGCCTGCCAGTGGCAGAAGCGGCTCGACCCTACGTACGACACGTATGGCAGCGGCGTGGCTAACTACAACTACACCAGCCGCCTTTCCGTCTCCGACGTTGGCGCCCAGCTGGCTGCCTTCGCGAATACGGGAAAGGTTCGCCGGCCGCTTATCACCGTCGCCGGCACCATGGACGCGTTGCTGCCCATCGACCATCACGCGCGCGCCTACGCCCGCAAGGTCGCGAGCACCTCGAAGCGCGACGACGATGGTGATGATGATCGCGACGGCAAGCGTGGAGCCTATCGCCTGTACGAAATCCAGAATGGCAACCACCTTGAAACCAATCAGGTGCTCTTCCCGCAACTCGAGCTGATCCAGCCGCACGCCCAGCGCTCTTTCGATCTGCTCGTGGATCAGGTGGAGCGCGGCAAATCTCTGCCGCCCAGCCAGTGCGTTGCGCGCGGCGGCTCGATCAGCGATACGCCGGCGCAACCGGGACACTGCGCGAGTCTCTTTGTGCCCTAAGAACGTGAAGCCGCGGTAGACGGATCGCAGAATCTTCTGCCAACATCGGGACAACGACCTGGAGGGCTTCCCGATGCGCCTTGCCCGTCTGCTTGTCGCCGCCGCCGCGTTAGGTTCGCTCCCTTTTTCTGGGCTCGCTCAGGACGCGTGCAGCGAAGTGAAGCTCGCGCTGCTGGCCGAGACTCAGGATGTCGATTGCACGGTGAGCGCCGACCTCACGACGGCGAATGCCAACACCACTCCGCAGGACAACTCGCGTGCCGGGCTGCCGCCGTCTGCGTTCACGCCGCGCACGGACGCGCAGGCGGTCTCCCCGGATGCGCCGTACCGCACGCCGCTCACGCGCGCGGTGCCGGGCCTGCAGGTCACCGGCGGCATGGCGGACGATCCCGACGCGCGCTGGGTGCTGCGGCTGCCCGAGGCGTGGAACGGCAAGCTGGTCGTGGGGGTGCCGGGCGGGCTGCGCAGCGAATTCATGGGCGACTACATCTTCAGCGACTTCGTCGTGCAGCAGGGCTACGCGTACGCCTCGACCAACAAGGGAACGCTCAACTTCTTCTTCACCGGGCCGCTCATCGACCCTCTCGCCTGCCGGCTGTCGCCGCCGACGGCAGCGACTTCGCTTGCCTACGTGCACTTCTACCTGGCCGAGCCGAAAGACACGATCACCGAGTGGTTCCGCCGCACGATCGAGGCGACCGAGCTGGCGCAGGCGGCGCTCGCGGCCTATCAGGCGCGCGCCCTGGAGCGCACCTATCTCATCGGCATCTCGAACGGCGGGCATGTCGTGCGCCGCCTGCTCGCCGAGTCACCGCAGATGTACGACGGCGGCATCGACTGGGAGGGCGTGTACTGGCAGCCGGGCGGCCCCAACATCCTGATCGACCTGCCGGCGGCGCTGCGACCGTACCGCGATTACGTGCTTTCCGGCTTCAATCGCACCGGCGCGGCGCATCAGGCGATCGTCTCGGCCGGCTATCCTCCCGACATCTTCGCCAACCCGCCTACGCCGGCCAATGCTTTCAGTCCCGTCGTCGGCTCGCTTTATGAAACGCAGGCCAACAACTATTGGGACGTGACGACGTGCGTGTTTGCCAAGGAGCTCGACCCGGCTTACCAAGGTCCGCCCGAGGAGTACGACTATGCGGGGCGTCTCCAGCCGTTTCACCTCTCGCAGCGCGTGAAGCGAATCGCGACCGACGGCGACATCCGCAAGCCGCTGATCACCCTCCAGGGCACGATGGACGCGCTCCTGCCTATCAACCGGCACGCGCGGCCTTTCCGCAACGCGGTGGTCGCCGCAGGCAAAGCCTCCCAGCACCGTCTCTACGAAGTCCAGAACGGCAACCACATCGAGCGCTACCGCCAGAGCTGCTGCAACTTCACGCAGCTCGAATTTCTGCAGCCGCACGTGCACGACTCGTTCCGGCGCCTCGTCGGCTGGATCGAGAGCGGCATCGTGCCGCCCGCGAGCCAGTGCATCCCGCGCGGCGGCGCGATCATCGACAACCCGGGCGTAGCGGGACGTCCGGAGCGTTGCTCTACGCTGCTGGCACCGTAGCGAGGTATGGCGCAAAAACTCTGGTCGTCATGGCGCCTCCCCGAGAAATTTCAAGGAAATAAAAGGTATGCCGGTGGAATTTCATGCGGTCCCGAAGCGAGATTGTGCCGTTTTTGTGACAGCTCGCGCACCGCGAAACATTACCCACCCCAGCGGCCACCTTGATACGATCTAGCACACGGTGAACTACGATTCCAATTCGACTAAGTCATGAGTTGATTCGCGTTCGCCATGAATATCACCTCGCGGCAGCTCAAGGCCTTCCTTCTCACGGCGCAGCACCAGAGCTTCTCGCGCGCCGCCGAGCAGTTGTTCATCACGCAATCGGGAATGAGCGTTCTGGTGCGCGAGCTCGAGGCGCAGCTCGGCTTCCGGCTGTTCGACCGCACCACGCGGCGCGTGACGCTCACCGAGTTCGGCGTGAAATTCCTGCCGATCGCCGATCGCAGCCTGCTCGAGCTCGAGGCGGCGGCGGCGAACATCGGCCGCTCGGCAACGGAGGCGGACCGGCACCTGTCCATCGGCGCCACCCCGCTCGTCGCCGCCGGGCTGCTGCCGCCGGCGATCGCGGAATATGCGAAAAGGAAGCCTGAGCTCCAGATCCGCGTCTACGATGCGGACCGCCCTCGCCTGATCGAAATGGTGCAGTCCGGCGAGATCGACGTCGGGCTGACCGCGTTCCAGCACGCCGCGCCCGGCGTGACCAAGATCCCGCTGGTGCGCTTTTCGCTCATCCTCATCCAGGCGGAAGGCGCGCCGCGCGATCTGGGGCCGCGGGTGCGCTGGGTGGACATCGCCGCGCGCAAGTTTGTCGGCAGCCCTCCCGACGCCCCGGTCCAGGAGTTGATCGACGAGCATATGCGCCGCGTCGGCCGGCACCAGCCGCCTGAGATCGTGTGCAATTACCTGGAGACTCAGATCGCGATGGTCGAGAGCGGCGCCGGCCTCGCCGTCATGCCGACGCTGGCGCTGCCGGCGTGCCTCAAGCGCAGGGTCACGCTGCACGCGCTCGTGGATCCGGTCGCCTCCGGCACCCTTTACTGGATCGTGAATCGCGCGCGCAAGCTTCCCGCCGCTGCGGACGGCTTCAACGCCTTCCTCAGGGAATACGTCTCCGGCGTGGTCGAGCGCTGGCCGCCCGCTGCCGCCAAGGCGGCCTGACCCCGGATCGTCTTACTGGATGATGGCGGTGCGGAACGCCGCCGGGGCCTCGTGCGCGATGGCACGGCCGCTGGCGCCCTGCAGCACCAGCGACGAGAGCTTGAGCTCGGCGGCTCCCGAGCGGATCGGCCGGAAGGTGACGATCAGGAATTCGGCGTCCGCCGCCGCGCCGCCGGTACCGGAGGCGCCCACGAAAATGGAGCCGCCCGGATTGACGCGGTAGGTGAAGTTGCCGTCGCTGAAGAACCCGCCGGGCCGCACTGCGACCGCCTCGAGCAGTTTCGCGTCGAAGCTCAGTTGCAGCGGCGAAGCGCGTACCGGCTGATCGGAAGTCAGCTTGAGCGCCACGTTGAAGTTGTTCCCCGCCTGCACGCGCTCCGGTCCTTCCCAGCGCAGCTGCGCGGGACGCGATCCGCCGGCCGCGGACGACGGCTCGGGCGCTCTTCCGGGAGCCGGCGCAGCACCCGCGCTCGCGACCGCGGGCGTATCGAGCTTCAGCGCCGCGGTCACCGGGAGCTGCTCGCGCGCGCCGAGGGGCAGGTAGACGAGCGTGACCCCGTCAGCCTTGATCGACTCGACGCGGTAGTTGTCGTCGAGCATCTCGCCTTCGCGCACCGTCAGCACGCGATCGTCGCGCGCGAGCACCACGCGCGCCGTGCCGTCGTGCACCACTTGCCCGGCGATGCGGTAAGGCATCGGGGGCGGGACGGGGGCGGCCGGCGCCGCTGCCGGGCCAGCCTTCACGACGGGCCGTGACGGCGCCCATGAGCGAAAGCCGAACAGCTCGCCGCGCGGCTTGCCGATCGCATCGCGCGAAGGCAGCGCGGCGAAGCGCCCGTCCGAAGAAGCGCTGCGGGCCTCGGTTCTCGCCGGCTGCGCGGAATCAGGCTGCGGGCGCTCGGGCAGCAGCAGGCCCGCCACGGCGACCACGGCGCCCGCCACGACCAGCAAACCGAGAATTCGTTTCTTGCGCAAGGCGGCACCCCTGCAGGCACTACCATCTATGGACGCCCAGTAAAGCTCAATCGACCGCTGTCCGCAAGAGGGCTCGGGGCGGCGGTGAGGTAAATTACACAGACAACGGGATTGACATGAATCGGATCCTCGTAATCGGCGCGGCCGGCATGATCGGCCGCAAGCTCCTTCAGAAGCTGGCGCAAGGCGGTTCTCTGGGCGCAAGTCGGATCGCGCACGCGACGCTGCACGACGTCGTCGCGCCGCAGCCCCCGCCCGGCGCGCCGTTCCAGGTGCGCTCGGTGGCCTCGGATCTGTCGCTGGAGGGCGAGGCGGACAAGCTCGTGGCCGAGCGCCCGGGCGTCATTTTCCATCTCGCTGCCGTCGTCTCGGGCGAGGCCGAGGCGGATTTCGAGAAGGGCTACCGCGTCAATCTGGACGGCACGCGCCAGCTCTTCGAGGCGATCCGCCGAGTCGGCGCCGGCTACAAGCCGCGCGTCGTCTTCACCTCTTCGATCGCGGTGTTCGGCGCGCCGTTTCCCGGGGCGATCGGCGACGAGTTCCTCAGCGCGCCGCTGACAAGCTACGGCACGCAAAAGGCGATGGCAGAGCTGCTGCTGTCCGACTATACGCGCCGCGGCTTCTTCGACGGCATCGGCATCCGCCTGCCCACGGTCTGCGTGCGGCCCGGCAAGCCCAACCGGGCCGCTTCGGGCTTTTTCTCGGGGATCATTCGCGAGCCCCTCAACGGGCAGGAAGCCGTGCTGCCGGTTTCCGAGGACGTGCGTCACTGGCATGCGTCGCCGCGCGCGGCGGTCGGCTTTCTGCTCCATGCGGCCGCCCTGGCGGGCGAGCGGATCGGGCCGCGGCGCAATCTGACGATGCCCGGGCTTTCGGTGACGATAGCCGAGCAGATCGCCGCCCTGCGGCGGGTTGCCGGCGACGCGAGCGCTCGCCTCATCCGGCGCGAACCCGACCCTGCGATCATGCGCATCGTCAAGGGCTGGCCGCAGAATTTCGACGCGCAGCGCGCGCGCGAGCTTGGCTTTCGGGCCGACGCGAGCTTCGAGGAGATCATCAAAATATATATCGAAGAAGAGCTATGAAAAAGACCAAACCGCTGGTCGATGCCGCGGAACTACCGCCGCAGCCCGATCCGGACGAACTCCTCGACGCCGCCATCGCTTATACCTTTCCCGCGAGCGATCCGATCGCGGTCGACTCGGCGTTCCGGCACGCGCTGTGCCGGCAGCAGCAGAAGAAGACGAACAAGTAGTTTCAGCTCCACAGTTGACGGCTGGCAAGCCGCGCGCCCTGCACCAGCGCTTCGAGCTTCGCCCACATGATCGACGGGTGGACGCGGCGGTGAAACGGCCCCTGCGCGAAGCCGCAGTCGGTGCCGGCGATCACGTTTTCGCGCCCGAGCACGCCGGCGAACCGCACGATGCGCTCGGCCACCAGCTCGGGATGCTCGACGATGTTGGTGGCGTGGCTGATGACTCCCGGCACCAGGACTTTTCCGCGCGGCAGCTCGACCTCTTCCCACACGCGCCACTCGTGCTCGTGGCGCGGGTTCGCCGCCTCGATGAGATAGGCGCCGGCGCGCACGCCGAGGATCAGGTCGACGATGTCCTTCAGCGCGACGTCGCTGGTATGCGGTCCGGGCCAGCTTCCCCAGCAGACGTGGTAGCGCACGCGATCCTCGGGGATGCCCTCCAGGGCATGGTTGAGCGCCTCGACGTGCAGCGCGACCCAGCGGCGATAGTCGTCGAATTTCGCCGGCGGCACCATCCGGTCGTAGGTCACGGCGAGGCGCGCGTCGTCGAGCTGCAGCAGCAGGCCCGCGTCGATGATCGCACGGTACTCGACCCGCATGGCGTCGGCGATGGCGTGGAGGCAGTCCGCGTCGCTCTTGTAGTACTCGTTCCTCCGGTCCGGGATCACGCTCGCCGGCGCCGCGACCGGAAGAAATCCTTCCGCCGCGCCGGCCGCCTTGAGCGCGGCCTTGAAGTTCGCGATGTCGCGCTGGATCTCGGCCTGGCCGGTGTACTTGATCGGCGCCACGCACACCGCCTCGTCGGCCGCCGCGCCGGCCGTGGCGGGCGGACCGCTCGCCGCGTCGAGCTCGGCGTAAAACTCGGGGAAGCGTGCGCGGTCGGCGCCGCGCGCAAAAGGATGGGCGCCGGGCTTCACCGGCCGGCGCTCGAAGCCGCTCAGGCGCTCGAGGGCGTATTGCGACCAGCTGATCGACTTGCCGAATTCGCCGTCGCTCGGCGCGTCGATGCCGAGCTCGGCCTGCCGCCCCACAATCTCGGAAACTGAATTCCTCAGGCAATCCTGGTAGGCCTGCTCGTCGTAGGGCTGCCGGCGCTGCTTCGCGCCGATGAACTGCAGCAGCGGCGCGGGCCGGATGAGGCTGCCGGCGTGGGTGGTGAGAATGCGCTCGGTGCTGCGTCTCATGCCCCCGATGATAACTACATCATTTCAAAATCGGCGCCGCAGGCCGAACGAGATGCGGGTCCCGCCGAGGCTGGGGCCGGAGCGCTTGAGGGTGAATTGTCCGCCGCTGCCGCCGTCGGGGTCGAGCTGGTTCTGATAGTTGATCACGCCAAGCCGGCCGAACAGCATCCACGCCTGCGGCCGCTGCTCCAGCGAGCGCTCGAAGGGATCGACGCCACGCTTCCCGCCGAACATATCGACGCCGTCCAGCGCCAAGGGAGGCGCTGCGCAGGCAGCGAGCAGCGCCATGACGCCGGCCATGGCGACACGCACTGCAATTTCGGCTGCCCGCATGCGCGCTCTCCGCGAATGCATGCATGCTGCCGGACGCAGGTTAAACGCCGTGACGGCCTACGCTAGTCCGTTCGCGGAGGCGTAGTCCTTGTGGACTATCCATGGGCTATGATCGGCCGCGTGAAGATCTGCATCGTCTCGGACAGCCACGATCGCGCCGACGCCCTCGAGCGCGCCGTAAGCGACGCGGCGGCCGAAGGTGCGCAGGCGGTCGTGCATTGCGGCGACCTGATCGGCGCCCACACGCTGCGGCCCGCGTTGCGCGCGGGAATACCCATGCATGTCATTCACGGCAACAACCTGGGAGACCCGCTCGCGCTGCACAATCTGTCGCGCGCGAGCGGCGGGCTGCTGCACTACCACGGCCCCGACGCGCGCCTGGAGCTGGGCGGACGAAAAATCTTCCTGGTGCACTACCCGGAGTACGGGTACGCGATGGCCTGCACCGGGAACTGGGACCTGGTGTGCTGCGGTCACTCCCACCAGGCGGGCGTCGAGCGCGTCGCGACCGTGAAGGGCGGCAGCGCCTGGCTCGTCAATCCCGGAACCATCGCCGGCCTCTCCGCGCCTGCGACCTGGGTGCTGGGCGATCTCGACGCGATGCGCTACGAGGTATTCAAGCTCTCTATGGCCGCATAGAGCACGTCGCTCACCGGCGCGCGCGCCGCCGTCTAGAATCGAAGCCGCTTCTCAGGAGGAGGCGGCCGATGTTCACCAACAATCCATTTGCGGCGTTGGGCGATTCTTGGTCCCCGCTCGTCATGCAGGTCTATATCGTCCTGATGATCGTCCTGGTTGCGGCGGGGACGCTGTTCGACATCGTCCACAAAGGGAGTGCCAGGTATTTTTTAAATAACTGGCGAAAAACGAAGAGCAAGCACGTCGACGCCGGCGAGCTCGTGTCGATCGCCGTCAAGACCGCGGTTGTCGACGTTCTGGCGTCCGGGGAATTCTGCAACGCGCGCCGACGGGTCGCGCACCTGCTCACCATGTACGGCTTCCTGCTCTACGTCATCTCGACCGCCGTGATGGTGTTCAGCTACTCGACGGCCTCCATCTGGCCGCAGCTCTGGTGGCTCGGCGGCCTGATGATACTTGTCGGCGGATACTGGTTCTGGTTCTTCATCCGGGCTGACGTCGCCGCCGAGGGCAACTCGCCGTTCCGCGTCATGCACGCGGATCTGTTCATCCTCTCGCTTCTCGCCAGCGTGACGCTGGGCCTGATCTGGGCCTACCTGCAAACGAGGGCCAGTGCCGGGGCCAACGTGTTCTTCGGCTTGTACGTCATCGCCACGACGGTGCTGTTCGGATCGGTGCCATGGTCCAAGTTCGCTCACATGTTCTTCAAGCCGGCGGCGGCGTTCGAAAAAAGGCTTTCCTACGCGAACGGCACGAGGAGCAACCTGCCCGGCCCCGCCGACAGGCCCGAGCAGTTCGGCAGCGCTCGCACGTCGCCTCGCCACTACTAGAGAAAGACAAACATGCCTACGTTCGTCTATATGACCCGCTGCGACGGTTGCGGGCACTGCGTCGACATCTGCCCCTCCGACATCATGCACATCGACAAGACCTATCGGCGTGCCTACAACATCGAGCCGAACATGTGCTGGGAGTGCTACTCCTGCGTCAAGGCCTGTCCGCAGAACGCCATCGATGTCCGCGGCTATGCCGACTTCGCCCCGCTGGGGCACAGTGTCCGGGTGCTTCGGGAAGAGGCAAAGGCGACCATTTCGTGGCGGCTCAAGTTCCGGGACGGCCGCGAGAAGAACTTCGTCTCTCCCATCCGCACGACGCCGTGGGGATCGATCAAGGGGCCGGCCGAATACGAAGCACCTCGCCCCGAGGATCTCGCCAGGCAAGAACTCGCACACGAACCGGAAGCGCTCAAGATCAGCGGCGGATTGCCCGCGTTGCGTCCGGAGCAACTCAAGCGGGGAGTTGCCTGATGGGGCTTTTCGGAGGAAGGAAGACCGTATTCGTCGACGCGGACATCCTCGTCATCGGCGGCGGGATGGCCGGCTGCGGGGCGACCTACGAATCCCGCTACTGGGGACGCGACCTGAAGATCGTCTGCGTCGAGAAAGCGAACATCGAGCGCAGCGGCGCCGTCGCCCAGGGTCTCTACGCCATCAACTGCTACATGGGCATGCAATGGGGCGAGAACCAGCCCGAGGACCATGTCCGCTACGCCCGCAACGACCTCATGGGCCTGGTGCGCGAGGACCTGGGCTACGACATCGCCCGGCATGTGGACTCCACGGTGCACAAGTTCGAGGAATGGGGCCTGCCGATCATGCGCGACCCGAAGACCGGGCGCTACCAGCGCGAAGGCAAGTGGCAGATCATGATCCACGGCGAAAGCTACAAGCCGATCGTCGCCGAGGCCGCCCGCAAGGCAGCGACCGAGGTCTACAACCGGATCATGGTCACCCACCTGTTGATGGACGCTAAGCAGGCCAACCGGGTCGCCGGGGCCGTCGGGTTCAACGTCCGCACGGGTGACTTCCATGTGTTTCGCGGCAAGGCCGTCATCGTCTGCGCCGGCGGTGCGTCGCACATCTTCCAGCCACGCTCCGTGGGCGAGGGAATGGGACGGACCTGGTATGCGCCCTGGAGCAGCGCGTCTGCCTACGCTTTGCCGATCCAGGTCGGCGCCAAGATGACGCAGATGGAGAACCGCATCGTCCTCACCCGTTTCAAGGACGGCTACGGCCCTGTGGGCGCGTACTTCCTCCATCTGAAGACGTACACGCAGAACGGCTATGGCGAGGAGTACGAGAAGAGGTGGTACGAGGACACCAAGGCCCTGGTGGGCGACTATATCGACCGTCACCCCGTGCCGACCTGCCTGCGCAACCACGCCATCCTGAGGGAAGTCGCGGCCGGCCGCGGTCCCATCCGCATGGTGACCAAGGAGGCTTTCCAGGACCCCCACAAGGAGACCGTCGGCTGGGAGAACTTCCTGGGCATGACGATCGGGCAAGCGGTCGTCTGGGCGTCGCAGAACATCGACCCCAAGCACATCAACCCCGAGCTGACCACGTCCGAGCCTTACGTCATGGGCTCTCACGCCACCTGCTCCGGCGCGTGGGCGAGCGGACCGGAAGACTATGCTCCGGCAGAGTATCAGTGGGGATACAACCGGATGATGACGGTCGAGGCCCTCTTCGGCGCCGGCGACACCATCGGGGGCAGCGCCCACAAGTTCTCGTCCGGGTCGTTCACGGAAGGCCGGATCGCCGGCAAGGCGGCGGTCAAGTACGTGAAGGACATGGGGCAAACAAAGCCTCAGGTGAGCGAACACGAATATCGCGACCTCGAGCAGGAGATCTACCAGCCGCTGGAGAACTATCGCGTCGGCCGCAACGAGATCGTCGCCGGGACCGTATCGCCGAGCTACCTCCTCCCGATCCACGGTCTTCAGCGCCTCGAGAAGATCATGGACGAATACGTCGGCGGCATCAGCACCAACTACATGACGAACGGCGTGCTGCTCGAGCGCGGCCTCGAGCTGCTCGCGATGCTGAAGGAAGACATGAACAACATGGGCGCCGAAGACCTTCACTCGCTCCAGCGCACGTGGGAGCTGCACCACCGGCTTCTGGCCTCGGAGTCCGTCACCCAGCACACGCTGTTCCGCGAGGAAACGCGCTGGCCGGGGTATTACTACCGGGGTGATCATATGAAGCTGGACGATGCCAATTGGCATTGCTTCACCCTGTCCCGCTACGACCGGAATACCGGCAAATGGGAAATGGAGAAGGCGCCGGTCTACCACATCGTCGACTGAATTCGGGGAATTCGGGGA
>Ga0209157_1001739_pt1 | contig 17893 bp, 21 predicted proteins | sample GraSoiAngelo_135_FD_185892 | JGI IMG/M metagenome (GOLD analysis project Ga0209157, IMG submission 185892) | Grasslands soil microbial communities from the Angelo Coastal Reserve, California, USA - 14_0929_05_40cm (SPAdes) (version 2) | ecosystem: Environmental > Terrestrial > Soil > Grasslands ...
CGGTGCACGTGACGAACTCCGGAGAGACCACCTGGCACGGATTCGCGGTCGAGATCGCTCGTGACCTGGGCTCGCCGCTTCAGGTGCGGGAAACCACCTCGGACCGCTTCACGCGCCCTGCGCCGCGACCGAAGAACTCGGTGCTTTCCGGCAAGCGCTACCAGGCACTGACCGGCGAGTCGTTGCCTCGCTGGGAGGACGCGGTCCGCGACTACCTCGGCCGCCGGTGGTCGGCTCAACGCGGGGCGGCCCCTTGAGCCCGCGTCCGGCGAAGCGGGGCGACGCGACCCTCGCTTCGAACCGGGTTCGCCGCACCTTCGCGGAAAGCGCCGCCACCCTCATCGCGGTCTTCGCACGCGAGCTGGATGCGATCGAGCGCATGGCCCGGATCGTGAGCGCGACGGTCGCCGGTGGGCGCACCGTCTTTTTCTGTGGGAACGGCGGGAGCGCGGCCGAGGCGCAGCATTTGGCGACGGAGCTCGTCGGGCGGTTTGTGCGCGACCGCGATGCCCTTCCGGCCGTCGCGCTCAGCGCGGACGGTTCGCTGATCACCGCGGTCGGGAACGACTACGGTTTCGAGCGCGTCTTCGCGCGTCAGATCGAAGCGCTCGGGCGCCGGGGGGATCTCCTGGTCGCCATGACGACGAGCGGCCGCTCCCCGAACATGCTGGAAGCGATCCGCGCCGCGCGGGCCCGTGGGCTCGCCGTGATCGGCATGACCGGCGGAGGGGGAGCTGCCTTCGCGCGGCGTTGCGACGCCGCGGTGGTCGTTCCCTCCCGCGAGACCGCGCGGATCCAGGAGGTGCATCTCCTGGTCGGGCATATCCTTTGCGAACGCGCGGAGGACGCGGCGCGCGCGCGGAGTACGAAAGAAGCTGGGCCGCGGCGCGCCCGGCGCGCGAGGAAACGCCGCGGATGATGCGGTACATCGTCCAATCGATGCGGATCTACCAGTGGACGAAGAACCTCGTTATCTTTGCCGGCCTCATCTTCACGCTCAAGTTTCTCGATCCGCCATACGTGCGGGACACGATCCTGGGATTCTTCCTCTTCTCGCTCGCCGTATCCGGCAGTTACATCCTGAACGACATCCTGGACATCGAGCGCGACCGGCTCCATCCCACGAAGCGGGACCGGCCGATCGCCGCGGGCAAGGTTCCCGTGGGCGTCGCCGCCGGTTGGGCGTTTGCGTTCCTCGCCGTCGGCCTGGGCGGCGCATTCTTGCTCGGAATCCGTTTCGGATGCACGGCGGCCGGATACGTGGCGCTCACCCTCACCTATTCCCTATTCCTCAAGCAGGTCGTGCTCCTGGACGTCGTGACCATCGCGCTGGGATTCGTGCTGCGCGCGACCGCGGGAGTCGAGCTCATCCGCGACCGTGCGATGCAGAGCGGAGAAGAGGTGATCCTCTCGCCGTGGCTCCTGGTGTGCGCGTTCTTTCTCGCGCTCTTTCTCGCGATCGGCAAACGCCGGCACGAGCTTGCCACGCTCGAGGGGGACGCCCGGCTCCATCGCGCCGCGTTGGGCGCCTACACGCCTCGGTTGCTCGACCAGCTCGTCGCGGTGGTGACGAGCGCGACGGTGCTCGCCTACTCTGTGTACACGATCTCCCCGGAGACGATTTCGAAATTCAGCGGGCGTCCCCTCTACCTCACCATCCCGTTCGTGCTCTACGGAATCTTCCGGTATCTGTACCTCATGTACGCGGAGGAGAAGGGAGGCAATCCCTCGGAGCATCTCTTCCGCGACCGGCCCACCCTCGTGAACGTCCTCCTCTGGGGCGCGGCGTTGCTCGCGATCCTCTACTGGCCCGCGAGGTGAGCCGTGGCGGATCCGCGCCTCTCCGAATCCGCTGCCCGGCGAAAATCAACCTCGGCCTCTGGATCCTGGGCCGTCGTCCGGACGGCTACCACGAGGTCGATACGATCTTGCAGACCGTGCTGCTCGAAGACGAGCTCCTGCTCGAAGAGGCACGGGAGGGATTTGCTCTCGAAACGCGCGGGATCCGGATTCCGAAAAACGGTCCCAACATTATCGAGCGGGCGTGGTCATTCATCGAGGAGCAAGCGCGGAACAATCGGCGCGGGGTCCGCGTACGGCTCACAAAGCGCATTCCGATCGGGGCGGGGCTCGGGGGCGGAAGCAGTGACGCCGCGGGATTTCTCATAGGCGTGAACCGGCTGCTCGGGCTGGGGTTCGTGGATGAAAGGCTTCGGGAGATGGCATCGGCGCTTGGCGCCGACGTTCCCTTCTTCTTGAGGGGTGGAACGGCGCGCGCGACGGGGCGAGGGGACGAGGTGAGACATCTTTGTCCTCTACCTGGTATATGGATCGTCCTGGCGACGCCACCTATCGCAGTTTCAACAACTTGGGCCTACGGGCGGGTCAGAATTCGATTGACACCCCCCGGCTCTGGCGCTAGTATGCTCGCCGCGGCGATTGAAAGACATGACTGGAGCTCAATCGCATCGGGTTTGCACAACGATTTCGAGGGCGTTGTCCTTCCGGAATTGGAGATTGTCGCAAGACTCAGGCGTTTGCTCGGTGAAAGCGACCTCCTGGGTTCGCTTCTGTCCGGTAGTGGTTCGACGGTTTTCGGGCTCGCACTGACGCAGGCTGACGCGCAACGGGCGGCGGAGAGGGCCGCCGCTGCGGGAGCGACAGTCCACGTCGTGCGTACCACCGAACGAGGCGTCAGAATGGCAGGAGTTGCGTAACGGCGAAAGCCGACACCGGGCGCTGATGTTTGGGGGGTGCGATGGGGCCGGATCCAGCGATGGATCCCAGGACTTCGACGGAACGAGGTCCGGAACTCGAGGCGGTGACGGTATGACGCTCGAAATCACCGAGGTCCGTATTTCCCTTCGGGACGACGACAAGTTGAAAGCATTCGCGAGCATGACCTTCAACGACGCGTTCGTCATTCGAGGACTCAAGATCATCGAAGGGACGAACGGCATGTTCGTGGCGATGCCCAGTCGGAAGCGTCCGGATGGGACTTACCAGGACGTCGCGCATCCCATCAACAACGAGACTCGGAAATTCATCGAGGATCGGATCCTCGCTGAATACGAAAAGGAGCGGGCCAAGCAGCCGCCCCTCGCCCTCAGCATGTAAAGGATGGGCGAGGGCTTCGCCGTCGTCCCGATGAAGTCGATCGGGGGCTCGGCCTTTCGCCCGTCAAGCGATTGGGGCGTCGGCAAGTGGTAAGCCAGGAGACTTTGGATCTCCCATCCGGAGGTTCGAATCCTCCCGCCCCAACCATATTTTCCCGATCCGCTTCGGGTCCGGATGCGCTAGAATCCGTCTCGCCGCAGATCAGGCGGCGTTAGCTTCAGCCCAAGACAATTGACCTCGATCGCCGGGCCCCGGAGGGAGAGCCTCCGGCCCATCGAGCGCCGGAAGGCGCGTCGGGCCCGATTGACGAAGTCGTCAATCGGCCTTGGGTTTTTTGTTTTCTGGGAATTCCCAGGAGGAAACGATGACGGTAAAGCTCGCCGCGGATCGTCGTCCGGTCACAGCACCCGGACATGAGCCCGAATCGCCCCGCAAGCGCGCGGCGGAAACGCGCCTGCGCCTGTTCACGGGAAACGCGAACCGGCCGCTGGCCGAGGCGATTTGCGAGTCCCTCGGGACCGAGCTGGGGGACGCGACGGTCGATCAGTTCTCGGACGGCGAGACCTCCGTCAAGATCAACGAGAACATCCGCGGCTCGGACATCTTCGTGTTCCAGCCCACGTTCCCTCCGGCGACGAATCTCATGGAGCTGCTCGTGATGATCGACGCCGCGCGGCGGGCATCGGCCGGCCGTGTGACTGCCGTCATTCCGTATTTCGGCTACCAAAGGCAGGATCGAAAAGACCAGCCGCGGGTGCCGATCACGGCGAAGCTCGTTGCCAACCTGATCACCACGGCGGGGGCCGACCGTGTAATGACGATGGATCTGCACTCGGCGCAGATCCAGGGGTTCTTCGACATTCCGTTCGACCATTTGTATGCCGCGCCGGTGCTCGTGGATTACTACATCCACCTGAGCATTCCGAACCTGATCGCGGTCGCGCCGGACATCGGGAGCGTGAAGATGGCGCGCGCGTACGCGAAGCGGCTCGGAGTCGGCCTCGCGGTCGTCGACAAACGGCGCCCCCGGCCCGACGCGGTGGAGATGATGAACGTCATCGGCGAGGTGGAAGGCAAGAACGTGGTGATTTTCGACGACGTCGTGAGCACGGGCGCGACGCTGGTCGAGGCGGCCGAAGCGCTCAAGCGCGCGGGCGCCAAGGACATCTACGCCGCGTGCACACACGCCGTGCTGTGCGGGGACGCGGTCGAGCGGATCCGCCGGTCCTCGGTGCGCGAGCTGATCGTGACGGACAGCATTCCGCACGATGCGGACAAGCTCGGGCCCACGATCAAGATGCTTTCGGTCGCGGGGCTTTTGGGGGAGGCGATACGCCGCATCCACGACGAAGAATCGCTGAGTTCGCTTTTCATTTGACCAGAATCCACGCGAAGGACGCGTAGGGAATTAGGAAGGAGCCGCACCCATGGCGATTGTTTCTCTGGAAGCCGCGCGGCGCGCCGACGTCGGCAAAGGCGTGGCGCGAAAGCTGCGCGCCGGCGGGCGCGTCCCGGCAGTCTACTACGGTCGGGGCGAGGACTCGATCCCGCTCACGATCAGCCTGAAAGAGCTGGAATCGGTGATCCACTCCGCTGAAGGCAGCAACGTGATCGTGGATCTCAAGGTGTCCGGAGACAAACCCAAGGACCGCAAGGCGCTCATCCGGGAAATCCAGCGCGACCCGGTCGCCGGGCTGATTCTCCACCTGGATCTCCAGCACATCTCGCTCACCGAGCGGATCACGGTTCAAGTGCCGATCGTCCTCCTCGGCACGCCGATCGGCGTCAAGGACGCGGGCGGAATCCTCGAGCACCTTCTTCGCGAAGTGGAGGTCGAGTGCCTCCCGACCGAGATTCCGTCCAAGCTCGAGGTGGACGTGAGCGGCCTCGCCATCGGCGACTCGCTCCATGTGAGCGACATCAAGACGGAGCGTGCCGAGATCAAGACCGAGATGGATCGCGCGATCGCCGCCGTCGTACCGCCGACGATACTCGAAGAGGTGAAGCCGGCGGAGGAAGTCGTCGAGGCGGAGCCCGAGCTGATCGCCAAGGAGAAGAAGGACGAGGCCGCGGAGCCCGAAGAGGGAGGCAAGCAAGGTTAACGGGCCCAACGTCGTGGTCGGTCTGGGCAATCCGGGCCCGGAGTACGACGGGACGCGCCACAACGCCGGCTTCATGGCGGTGGACCTCCTGGCCCGGAAGCTCGGCGGCTTCACCGGATGGCGGCGCAAGGGTGTCGTCGTGCGCGGGGAGGGCAGGGCGGACGGACAGCGGATCTCCCTGGTCAAGCCGCAGACCTACATGAATCGAAGCGGCGAGGCATTCCGGGCGCTGCTTGCGGAAGGATGGCTCGCGTCGGAGATCTTGGTGGTGTTCGACGACGTGTACCTCCCGCTTGGCTCGATCCGGCTCCGCACCTCGGGCGGCACCGGGGGGCATCAGGGGCTCGAATCGATCCGCGAAGAGATCGGCACGACGGAGTTTCCGAGGCTCCGGATCGGGGTGGGGCCCGCGCCACCATCGGCCGATCTTCCCGATTTCGTGCTCGCGCAGTTTGACGAGGAGGAGCGTGCACGGCTCCCTGAGGTGCTCGAGGGAGCCGCGTGCGCGGCGTACGACGCTGCTGCGTCGGGATTGGGGAAAGCCATGAACCGTTGGAACCGATTCGGACTGGACCCGGTTGAGGAGTGAGGAATTCATGAAGATCTACGAGACGACGATTATTTTCGATCCCGGCCTCGAAGAGGCCCGTATCAACGATGAAGTGGAACGCGTGTCGCAGAGCATCGGGCAGGCGGGCGGCGAGGTGATCGAGGTCCAGCGCTGGGGGAAGCGGAAGCTCGCCTACAATATCCGCAAGCGCCGCGACGGTACCTACATCCACATCAAGCACAAGAGCCCGGCGGAGCTTATCGGCGAGATGGATCGCCGTTTTCGCCTGAACGAGGGCGTGCTCAGGCACCTGACGGTGCTCGCGGCGAAGGAATCCCCGCGGGCGGCCGAAGAACCGGGCCGCGTCGCGGAGACAGCCGCGGCGGGCGCGGAGACCGTATCGACGAGGAGAGAGATCCATGAGCCGTGAGGGCGAATCGAGATCGTTTCGAAGGAAATTCTGCAAGCTTTGCTTCGACAAGGTCGACCGGATTGACTACAAGGACGACCGGAGGCTCACGCGCTTCATCACGGATCGCGGGAAGATCGTTCCGCGTCGGATTTCGGGCACCTGCGCCCGCCACCAGGCCCAGATCACCGAGGCCGTGAAGCGCGCACGCGTTCTCGCACTCCTGCCGTTCACCAGTGAGCAGTATCGCTGAGCCCGGCCGGTCGCTCTCGCTCGGAAACGCATTCCGCGCGATCGGAGCGATCCTGGTCGGTGCCCTTCTGATCGCCGCGGCCAACACGGACATTCCCTCGCCCCTGCCGTGGGTGTTCGGGCTCCTGCCGCTCGCCCTTTTGTGGCTCGCCCGCAAGGTAGGTCTCCTTCTGGGAGCCCTCGCGGCGAGCTCGACCTTGGGCGCGCTGTACGCCTCCGGGATCAAAGAGCCTCACCAGCTCGTGTTCATCGCGGTGCTCGCGGCCGCGGGGCTCCTGCTCGCCGCGTGTGCCAGGCGGGGGATGCCCGCCTCGGTCACCGCGAGCCTCGCGGCGGCGCTGGTGCTGGCGGTTTCGGCCGGATACCTGCTCGCGGGAGGGATGGACGAGCTGACCCGCCTCCTCGCGGCCCGGATCGGCGAGCTCAAACACATGGAAAGCGAGCATCGGCTGTCGCAGACGCTCGGACTTTCGGCGAGCGAGTTCAACCAGGCGCTGGAGCAGACGGGGCGCGTGTGGACGCTCCTGCTCCCGTCTCTTTTCGCGCTCAAGTGGATCGTCGTGATCGCCACCAACTGCTGGCTGGCGTCGGTTCTCTTCCAGGAGGACGAAGGGGGATTCCCGGCCTTCTCCGAATTCTCGGTGTGGCGGGTCCACCCGGTCGGCGCCTGGGTTCTTGCGCTGGCGCTCCTCCTGATGGTCACGCGGTGGAAGCCGGCCTTCGAGGCGGGCGTGAATCTGGCGTTTCCGCTTGCGCTCGCCTACGTCGTGCAGGGTTTCGCGGTCGCCCGGTACGTCGCTCAGGCGTTTCACATCCGGGGTCTTGTCCAAGCGGCCGTCCTGGTCCTGCTGGTGCTCATGCCGATTCTCATCACGACCGTGTTGGCCGTCGGATTACTCGATGTTTGGTACGACTTTCGTCTCAGGGCCACATCCAACCCGGGCGCACCGCTCGGGGGTGGGCGTGGCATGGGCGACTAGGAGGAGCTGATGGAGATCATTCTGCTCGAGGATATCGGCGGGCTGGGAAAACGCGGGACTGCCGTTCGCGTCGCGGACGGGTACGCCCGCAATTTTCTCATTCCGCGCAAGAAGGCGATCGAAGCCGTCGGGAACGCCCGCGCCGTGTTCAAGGATCGTGAAAGGGCGCGCGTGGCTCTCGAGGCGAAGCAGCGCCAGGCGGCCGAAAAGCTCCGTGATGATCTGGCGCAGATCTCGCTCCAGTTCAGCGTGGAGGCGGGGGAGGATGACCAATTGTACGGGTCCGTCACGAGATCCAGGACGCGCTCTCCGCGAAGGGCCATACGATCGAACGAAAGAACGTGCGGTTGCCGGAACCGATCAAATCGCTCGGAGTATTTGAGATCGCCATCCACCTCTATGAAGATATCGAGGCCCCAGTCAAAGTCTGGGTGGTCCGCAAATGAGAGGCTTTGCCGATTCCATGTTCCTCAATCGCTCGCTTCACCTCAGTCTCGCGGGGATTCTCCTCGCCTTCGGCCTCTGGGGCTGCGCCGGAAGCTCTTCGGAGGCAAAGAAGAGCGCCTCCTCCGCGCCGGGCGTGTCGGGACCGTCCGGACGCGACACCGGCCCGACCCTGGCGATCGTCGGGGGTCGGCGGTTCACGATGCGGGACGTCGACTCGGTCCTGGCGTCCGCCCCGCCGTCGATCCGGGAGGAATATTCGGACCCGGAGCAGTTCAAGTCGCTCGTGGAGCGTCTCGCCCAGCAGTGGGCGCTCTTTCTCGAGGCCAGGAGGGTTGGCACCGAAGCCGATCCCAACTACCGCGCGGAGCTTGCAGGCTCGCAGCGGCAGCTGCTCATGAAGTACTACTATAAGAACCTGGTGCGCAATCTTCCGGCGATTTCCGATTCGGCGGTCCACCGCTATTACGACGAGCACGCGAATGACTTCAAGGCCCCCGGCCGTGCACGCGTACGACACATTCAGGTCCCGACGCAGGCGAGGGCCCGGGAGGTCCTGAAACGGCTTCGGGCGGGCTCGACCTGGGATCAGACCTGCGCCAAGTACTCCACCGACAAGGGGAACTCGAAGACGGGCGGGGTCCTCGGGTACGTGACCACCGACAGCGATCTCGTGCCCGTGCTCGGAAGGGCTCCTTCGATCGTGGCCGCCGCGTTTAAGATCAAGGAAGGGGAAACGAGCGAGCCTTTGAAAAGCGACCGCGCGTGGCATCTCATTCGTGTGGACGAACAGACCCTGGTGGGGGAGCACCCATTCAAGGACGTGGAGCCGCGGATTCGATCGTTGCTGGAGGGTCAGCGCAACCAGCAGTTCGACGACACCCTGCAGGACTCCCTCAAGGTTCGGTACGGGCTCGTCCTGTTCCCGGACTCGATAAAAATTGCGCACAACCCGCCGCAGACGCCCGCAGATCTCTTCGCGAAGGCGCAAGCCGAGGTTTCCCCGCGCGACCGGATCGAGCTTTTCGAAGGGATCGTCTCGCGGTTTCCCAACGATAAATCGGCGGTGCAGGCCGCCTTCATGATCGGCTTCACATACTCCGAGGAGCTCAAGGACTATCCCGCGGCGCGCAAGGCATTCGAGAAGTTTATCCGGGAGCACCCCGATTCCGACCTCGTGTCGTCCGCGAAGTGGATGCTCGCGAACATGGGAACCGGAGCCACGCCGCCCGGACTCGGGCCGATGGGAGAGGGCCCCACTCTCGAAATCGTCCCCCCGCCGGACAGCTTGAAATCGAAGCCATGAGCATGATTCCGGTCCGCGTGGGCGGCCTCGCGATCGATGAGCGCACCAAGAGCCCGGTGGTTCTCTTGCAGGAGATTGAGGGAAGCCGGGTGCTCCCCATCTGGATCGGCCCCATGGAAGCGAGCGCGATTCACATGGAGCTTCTCGGCAAGAAGTACCAGCGCCCCCTCACGCACGATCTCATGATCAACATCCTGGAGGGATTGAACGCGAAGGTCTCGCGCGTGGTCATCACCGACCTCAAGGACAGCACGTTTTTTGCCAACATCTATGTCGACGGCGGCGCCGGAGCGGTCGCGGTCGACGCCCGCCCGAGCGATTCCATCGCGATCGCGCTGCGATCGCGCGCGCCCATTTTCATCATGGACAAGCTCTTCGAGAAATCGGTCGCGGAGAACATCGCACCGCCCAAGACCGAGAGGACAGCCGAGGAAAAGGCCGAGGAGCTGAGGAAGTACCTCGAAGGGCTCAATCCGGAAGATTTCGGCAAATTCAATCCGGAGGAGCTATAGACTCCCGGGCGTGGTGACCCGACCCCTCATCGCTGCCATCCGGGGGTGCTCGCCCAGGATCCCGGCATCCGTGTTCATCGCGCCCACCGCGACCGTGGTGGGCGACGTCGTTTTGGGGGAAGAGGCCAGCGTCTGGTATGGGGCGGTGGTTCGTGGGGACGTCGGAGCGATCCGGATCGGCGCCAAGAGCAACATTCAAGATGGATGCGTCCTGCACGTCACGGGCGGCGGCCAACCGCTCGTGGTGGGCGCGGAAGTGACCGTCGGGCACCGGGCGGTCCTGCACGGGGCGACCGTGGAGGATCGCTGTTTGATCGGAATGGGCTCCGTGCTCCTGGACGGGTGCGTGATCGGGGAGGAATCGCTGGTGGCGGCCGGCAGCATCGTGCTCGAGGGCACCCGGGTTCCACCCCGCTCCTTCGTCGCGGGCGTGCCCGCCAAGATCAAAGGGCCCATCCCCGATGCCGCGCACGCGCGGCTTCGGGAATCCGCGGAAGGCTACGTTCGTCTCGCGCGCGAGCACGCAGCGGTGCGCCATGCGGGCTGACGCCCGCCCGGCCGCCGGAGCCCTCCTCTTCCTGGGGCTCTGCTGGACCCTCGTCCTGGCGCCTGCCCGCCCCGCCGGAAGCGAAATGGCCGAGAAGCGCTACCCTCTGAGCAAGGCGGCGGAGTTGAAGGCCAAGTTGCTCGACCGGCCCTCGACGCCCGAGGCGGCTTCTTGGGCGACGGAATACGTCACCCAACCCGAGATCGACCGGCTCGACCCGGTCGCCCGTGCCGCGGAGCGGATCTGGGCGGCGCGGGTAGGTCTCGCCGCCGGCGCGCGGGGCGCCGAGCAGAAAAAGCTACGCCAGATTCTCTCTCATCTGGAGGAGTGCCCGCTTGATTCCCTCGCGCTGCGGCGAGCGGGGAGCGGCTTGGTGCGGATTGGCGTCGTGATCCCGCTCACCGGCCGGTTCGACCGCTACGGGAAGACGTTTGTTCAAGGGTTGAGGGTCGCGATGGAGGAGCACAATCGCGAATGGGCCCCCAACCTCACGTTGATTCTCCACGATTCCGAGGGAGACCCGCTCGTCGGCGCGCGCAAGGCGCGATGGCTCCTCCGCGACCACGGCGTCTCCGTGATCATCGGCGAGCTGTTCAGCGCCAACACCGCTCCCTTGGCGGCCGCGAGCCAGGTCGTGGGCGCCGTGCTCATCTCGCCTTCCGCGACCAACGAGCGGCTTGCGATCCTGGGGGACGCGGTGTTTCAGCTCCATCTCGGAAACGGGGTCCTGGCGCAGGCGTTGACGCGGGTACTCGCAAAGGAAATGCCGAAGAGCTCGGTGGGGGTCCTTGTCGCCGGTACCCCCGACGATTCCGCCAGAGCGGTCGCGTTGTTGAGCTCGTGCAAGGCCGCCGGGGTCGAGGTGGCGGGTACGGAGGTTGTCCCCGAGAACGCAGTCGATTTGACCCGCGCGATCTCCTCCCTGCGGGGGAAGCACGCGGGAGCGCTCGTGCTCCTCACCCCGCCGCGCCTCGCCGGCATCGCCGCGGCGCAGCTTCCCACGGCCTGGCCCAAAGCGCGCGTTTTCGGATTCGACGCTCTGGACCCCGCCGGACTCAACGGGGAGGCCCGGGCGGCGCTCGAGGGGGCGACGTATTTCGCGACGGATTACGTGCTGACCGGGGCGCCGCGAGATTCCTTTGAGACTCGATACCGGCGCTCCTTCGGCGATTCGCCGACCCGGATGTCGGTCCGCGGCTACCTCGTCGGCCTTTCGGTCACGCGAGGCATTGAGCGGGGAAGCTTGAACGCGTCGATGCTCCGCGAGGCCCTCCGGGCTCAGCTCTACGACAGCGATGAGGGGCGCGCGCTACGCGCGCTTCGTCCGCTCGTTCCCGCCGAGCCGGAGCGATTCGCGATCCAGTCAGGTAAGGCGGTCCCGGTGTCCCAGAATCCGCTATCCCCTTGAAAGCCTTGCCCGGCTTGGGCTAGGGTGGCGCGCGGTCCAGGAATGGAAAATGCCTTTGGATTCAAACACTTACGGCACGGAGGTCGCGCTATGATCCGGATCCGGAGCGTCTTACCCCTCTTCGCGATCACGCTCCTTTGCCTGGCAGCGCTCCAAGGCTGCGCGAAGCGGGAAACCGAGATCAAAGTCGGGGAATATGGCTCCCTTACGGGCAGCACCGCGACGTTCGGGATCTCGTCGAAGAACGGAATCGAGCTCTACGTGGACAACCTGAACGTGCAGGGGGGGATCGGCGGAAAGAAAATCCACGTACTGGTGGAGGATGACCAGAGCAAGCCCGAGGAGGCGGCGACCGCGGTGAACAAGCTCATCGCGCAGGACGGCGTCGTCGCGGTCTTGGGCGAGGTGGCAAGCAGCCGGAGCCTCGCGGCGGCTCCGATTTGCCAGAGTGCGGGGGTCCCGATGATCAGCCCTTCCTCCACGAATCCGCGCGTGACCGATATCGGCGATCAAATCTTCCGCGTCTGCTACATCGATCCGTTTCAAGGCATGGTGATCGCGAGATTCGCCAAGAACACGCTGCATTTCTCCAAGGCCGCGGTGTTCCGCGACAACAAGAACGACTACAGCGTTGGGCTCGCGAATTTCTTCACCGAATCCTTCCGCGGCATGGGCGGCACGATCGTGACGGACCAGTCCTACAGTGAAGGAGACCAGGACTTCAAGGCGCAGCTCACCGTGATCAAGAGCAAGAAACCTGAGTTCATCTTCATCCCCGGCTACTACACAGAAGTGGGCCTGATCGCGCGGCAGGCGCGCGAGCTGGGGCTCAATGTTCCGATGCTCGGCGGTGATGGATGGGTCTCGGAACGCCTGCTCGAGATCGCACAGGACGCCCTGAACGGCTCGTACCTCGTGAATCACTACTGGGAGCAGGACCCCAATCCTCTGGTCCAGGGATTTGTCCAAAGCTACCACAAGCGGTATAAGGCGACCCCGGACGGGCTCGCCGCCCTCGCCTACGACGCCGCAGGCGTGCTCGCCAACGCGATGCAGCGGCTCTCGACGGAGGACCCCAAGGCCTTCGAGACGCTGTCGGGGCCACCAAACGCCGAGCAAAAAGCAGCCCGCGCCAAGCTGCGTGACTTGATCGCCGCAACCCGCGATTACCCGGGCGTCACGGGAAAGATCTCTCTCGACGACCATCGAAACGCCGTGAAGCCCGCTGTCTTCCTCGGCATCGAGAACCGAGGCTACAAGTTCGTCGCCACGGTCGAGCCGTAGGCGCAGCCAAAAGACACTCGGTTCCCCGGTGCAGGAGTTTCTTCAGCAGCTCGCGAACGGCGTCGCCTGGGGGAGCATCTATGCCCTGATCGCGCTGGGCTACACCATGGTCTACGGCATCCTGCGCCTGATCAACTTCGCCCACGGCGACATCTACATGGTGGGCGCGTTCGCGGCCTACTTCCTCGCCCGGGCGATGGGCGTCGGAACCGTCGTCGAGGCTTCGCCGCTCGTCGCGGCGGCGGTTCTCCTGGGCTCGATGGTGATTTGCGCCGCGCTCGGGGTCTTGATCGAGCTGTTCGCCTACCGGCCGGTCCGCCGCTCCTCCCGGATTACCGCGCTCATTACCGCGATCGGGGTTTCCCTCTTCCTCGAGAACGCCGGCATCCGGCTCTTCGGCGCCGATCCAAAGTTCTTCCCGCAAGTCATCGCGCCGCGCACGATCGCCCTGGCCGGGGGCGTCATGGTGACCAACCATCAGATCATGGTGGTCGTTGTCTCCGTGCTGCTCATGGTGGCGCTCACGCTGTTCATCCAGAAGACCCGGACTGGAAAGGCGATGCGGGCCGTCGCCTTCAACCGGGACGCCGCGAGCCTCATGGGTATCCCGGTCGATCGGATCATCACGATCACCTTCGCCATCGGTTCCGCGCTGGCCGCGGCGGCCGGGTTTCTGGTTGGGCTCACGAATCCCAAGATTGAGCCTTTGATGGGCATCATGCCGGGCGTCAAGGCGTTCGTGGCAGCGGTGCTCGGCGGAATCGGTAGCATCCCGGGAGCCGTGATCGGCGGCCTCGTGATGGGAATCTCCGAGTATATGGTCGTGGGCTACATCTCCTCCACGTATCGAGACGCGATTGCCTTCGTGATCCTGATCATCGTTCTGCTCATCAAGCCGACCGGTCTCCTGGGCCGGAACGTGACGGAGAAGGTGTGAGCGGGGCGCGCGGGGTCATCGGAACGGTCGCGGCGATCGCTGTCGTCTGGGCGATCGATTGGGCGGGATCCCGGATCCTGAATCCGTACATTTACCGAGTTCTCGTTCTCTGCTCGATCAACGTGATCCTGGCGCTGAGCCTGAATCTGGTGAATGGAATCACAGGGCAATTCTCGATCGGGCACGCGGGATTCATGGCCGTGGGCGCCTATGCATCCGCCGCGTACACCGTATACGCCGTTCCGCTGATGCTCGGGGCCGAGGCTTCGAAGGGCGGATGGGTGGCCGCCGCCGCGTTTCTCCTCGCGATCCTGGTCGGCGGGCTCGTTTCCGCGGTGGCGGGGTTCCTGGTCGGGCTCCCTTCGATGAGGCTCCGGGGCGATTATCTCGCGATCGTGACCCTCGGTTTCGGCGAGATCATCCGCGTCGCGATCCTGAACATCGACGCCGTGGGGGGCGCGCGAGGCTTTGCGGGCGTGCCGCAACGCACGAACCTCGCGTGGGTGCTCGGCGGCGCGTGGGTCACGTTCGTGCTGATCCGGAACCTCATGCGCTCCTATCACGGGCGGGCCCTCCTCGCGATCCGCGAGGATGAGATCGCCGCGGAGGCGCTCGGCGTCCCAACCACGCGGTACAAGATCACGGCCTTCGTTATCGGGGCTTTTTTCGCGGGCATGGCCGGGGCGCTTTTCTCCCACTACACCTATCTCCACACGAACAGCTTCACGTTCATGAAGTCGATCGAGGTCATCATCATGGTCGTGCTGGGAGGGATGGGGAGCCTCACGGGATCGATTCTGGGCGCGACACTCCTCACCGCCCTGCCGGAGCTCCTCCGATTCGCGAGCAGCGAAAGGCTCATCATCTACTCGCTGCTCCTGATCCTGCTCATGATCGCCCGGCCCCAGGGCATCCTCGGCCGGCGCGAAGTGTCCTTCCGGTCGTGGTTTTCGCGCCGCCGCTCCCGTCCGACCCCGGCGACATGAGCGGGCCGCTCCTCTCGCTGCGCAGGCTCGGGGTCACGTTCGGTGGACTCAAGGCCGTTTCGAACCTCGACTACGACCTTCCACGCGGAATGCTGGGCGGATTGATTGGCCCGAACGGCGCCGGGAAGACGACGGTCTTCAACGTGATCACCGGCGTCTACAGGCCGGCCGAGGGATCGATCCTCCTCGAAGGGAAGCCGATCCAGGGGCGTCCGACCAACGTGATCGCCCGGCGTGGGGTCGCCCGCACGTTCCAGAATCCGCGCCTCTTCTCGGACCTGTCTTGCCTCGACAATGTCCGCATCGCCTGCCACCTCCATTGCGGCACCGGCCTCGCCGACAGCATGTTCGGCACACCCCGGTCCGCGCGCGAGGAGCGCGACATCGTGATCCGGTCCGAGGAGCTGCTCGGGTCCTTCGGCCTCACGAAATATCGCGACAGCGAAGCGCGGAGCCTTCCCTATGGGGAGCAGCGCCGGCTCGAGATCGCCCGCACGTTGGCGACCGAGCCGAAGCTACTCCTGCTCGACGAGCCCGCCGCGGGGATGAACCCCCAGGAGACGGAAGCGCTCATGCGGCTGGTCCGCGAGGTCAGGGACCGGTTCGGCCTCACGGTCCTCCTGATCGAGCACGATATGAAAGTCGTCATGGGGATCTGCGAGCGGATCGCGGTGCTCGACTACGGCGTGAAGATCGCGGAAGGAACCCCGGAGGAGATCCGCCGGGATCCCAAGGTGATCGAAGCGTACCTGGGGGAGGAGCCGTGAGCCTCCTCGAGGTGGAAAATCTCAACGTCCATTACGGGGCGATCCACGCCCTGAAGGGAGTCTCGCTCGCGGCCGAGGAGGGTGGGATCGTCACGCTCGTCGGGGCGAACGGGGCGGGGAAGAGCACCACCCTTCGGGCGATCTCCGGGCTCATCAAGCCGAGCGCCGGCTCGATCCACTTCAGGGGAAAGTCTGTCGTGGGGGTCAAGCCTCACGAGATCGTTCGGGAGGGGGTCTCCCACGTTCCCGAGGGCCGGATCGTATTCGCGAACCTCACCGTGCTCGACAATTTGGAGATGGGCGCGTATCTACGAAAAGACCGCGCCGGGTGCGTCGAAGACCTGAAAAAGGTCTTTCGCCTGTTTCCGAGGCTCGACGAGCGGCGCCGTCAGGCGGCGGGCACCCTGAGCGGCGGGGAACAGCAAATGCTCGCGATCGGCCGCGCGCTCATGGCGAAGCCCACGCTCCTCTTGATGGACGAGCCCTCGCTCGGCTTGGCCCCGATTCTCGTGCGGGAGATTTTCTCGGTAATCCGTGAGATCCGGAGCCAGGGCACGACCATCGTCCTGGTCGAGCAGAACGCGCGCCTGGCGCTGGCGACGGCGGACCGGGGTTACGTCCTGGAGACAGGCTCCGTTCGAATGTCCGATCGCGCGCAGGTGCTTCTGGAGAGCCCCTTCGTGCAGGCCGCCTACCTGGGCGGACCGGGCTGATCGAGGAGGACCCATTGGCCACGCCCAAACGTCCCGAGCTTCGATCGTTGCCCTCGGTTGGCTCGCTCCTCGAATCCGAGGAAATGTCGGCGCTCCAGAGCTTGGCACCCCGAAGCGTGCTCTTGGCGGCGGCCCGCGAGGCGATCGCTGCCGCCCGCTCCGCGATCCGGCGAGGCGGCGGGCGGGGAAAGGCCGAGGCAGCGGGGCGCGACGCCATCCTGCGAGACGCGGCGCGGCGGGTCGGGGAGGCGGTTCGCCCGGCCTTTCGCCCCGTGATCAACGCGACCGGAATCGTCCTCCACACGAATCTTGGGCGCGCCCCCCTGGCGGAGGAGGCGGTCTCCGCCGTGACCGACGCCGCGCGACGCTACACCAACCTGGAGCTCGATCTGGAGAGCGGGTCGCGCGGCTCGCGGATGGCTCATCTAGAGCCCCTCATCGCGGAGCTTCTGGGCGCCGAGGCAGCGCACGTCGTGAACAACAACGCGGCCGCGATGCTCCTCGCCCTCAACACCTTTTCGCTCGGCAAGGAGGCGGTCGTTTCGCGAGGGCAACTCGTCGAGATCGGAGGCTCCTTTCGGATTCCCGAGATTCTGGAGCGGGCCGGCGCCCGGTTGCGGGAGATCGGCACGACGAACAAGACCCGCCTGCGCGACTACGAGCGCGCGATCGGCCCTGAAACCGGGATGATCCTGCGCGTCCACCCGAGCAATTTCGCGATGGTGGGTTTCACGGAGGAGGTGACGCGGGAGGAGCTTGCGGTGTTGAGCCGGAAACGGCGGCTGCCGCTCCTCGAGGATCTGGGAAGCGGCGCGCTCATCGATTTCACGCGATGGGGACTGCCCGCGGAACCGATCGCGCGCGATGCGCTCGATCAGGGCGTGCCGCTGGTCTGCTTCAGCGGAGACAAACTGCTCGGCGGCCCCCAGGCGGGAATCCTCGCCGGGCGAAAGAGCCTCGTCGCCGCGCTCAAGGCGAATCCGATGGCGCGCGCGCTCCGCGTGGACAAGCTCACGTTGGCGGCATTGGAGGCGACGCTTCGTCTCTATCGGGATCCCGAAATGCTCGCGGCCTCGATTCCAACGCTTCGCATGCTCGCTGAGTCCGCCGAGAGCGTTCGCGCGCGCGCCAAACGCGTCCTTCGCGCGATCGGAGCGGATCGCGCTTCTCACTTCCGCGCGGAGGTGGTAGCCTGCACGACCGAAGTGGGCGGAGGCGCGATGCCGCTTGCGCGCGTTCCCTCGTACGCCGTAGTACTCCGCCCCGCGCGGGGCAAGGTCGAGGACGTAGCCCGCTCGCTCCGCACCGGTCCCGATCCCGTGATCGGTCGGATCGAGTCGGGTCGGCTCCTTTTGGATCTCCGCACGGTGAGTCGCGGCGAAATTCCCAAGCTCGCCGCCTCGCTTGTACGAGCGCTCGAGGAGGAACCCTGACGCCGTCCGCTGAATTGGAAGTGGAGCGGTACTCCGATCCCCAGAGCTTCGCGCGGGAAGTCAACCTCCCGCTTATCGGCATCGTTCGCGTCACGCCCATCCTGCCCGGCGCCCAAGCCTCGACCCTTTTGGAAGCGGCCGATCCT
>Ga0209157_1001742_pt1 | contig 17865 bp, 23 predicted proteins | sample GraSoiAngelo_135_FD_185892 | JGI IMG/M metagenome (GOLD analysis project Ga0209157, IMG submission 185892) | Grasslands soil microbial communities from the Angelo Coastal Reserve, California, USA - 14_0929_05_40cm (SPAdes) (version 2) | ecosystem: Environmental > Terrestrial > Soil > Grasslands ...
TAATTCAACTGTACTAGTTATAGATGCGGGTAATAGCATACATTGGACACTAGACAAGTCTTGCAAAGAGTAGTGGTAACAAGAGTTTTTACAATCTATCAGCTTGTATATTTAATAGTCTATAATTTACCAAAGATGATTCATACATTCAATGTTAAATTAATATTGATTCCAAATTTGTTTGATATGTTTATTCAAGATCAGATCGATATCAATGAAGCTAAATCACTGATAAAAGAAATTGTAGATGCAATATTGATATTATCACGTAGAAACAACGTCTTATTTATAACTTCAATACTATTAAATAACCTTCTTTCAATTTCAGATTTATATTATAAAACACTACTTCCTTTGTTTAATAAGAGTATAGAAATTATTCAAAGCAAATCCAGTGAGCGATTTATCATGAAAATTGATGAAAAATTCTGCAACTATGTTACTAATTATGTTACTAATAATAGAAAATATTTTATATCCAAGAATGACTTACTAATAGTTTCAAAAATAAGTAGATGATATAATGGGCAGAACAATTCCGTCATTCAGAATCTCAAGTATAATTGAAGAGCGAAAATGGAAACCATTTCGGAATTCCGTTGATAAAGGAGACAAGAAGATGTTTGATGAAATGTTTTCACTTGCACGTCAATATAATAGTGCATCTTATCATTGTGTTAGACCCTATCAGAATACAACCTATTTTGATGTCCATCATATTTCATCATTACAAAAAATTGTTTCAATTGTCTAAAACTAATATAAAATTTGGAGAAATAGATCTTAATTTAAATGTGATATAGTCATGATCTTATTTCCAGAAGACGACATTCTAATACGAGAGATCGAATCATGGAAAGGTTTTGCTGATATGTTATGTTCAGAGGATAGAAGATTATTTTTACAAATGTTAAATGATTGCCACAGATACAGTAATGCAATAAATGCCAAGGCAGAAGCATTCCCAGCTGAAGCTTTATTGATGGCTCTAGTGTTTATACAGCACAAAAATAATTAGTTGGTTAATAAAATCTTAATGGAAGAAATCAAAATAATCTAAACCCTGTGTATGATTATTCAAATCAAGATCTAGAAATAGCATCTTTACCTAATTTTATCAAAATATCAATTTAAAAAACCATAAACATGATCCAATGCCCTTGATTAGAGAATCTAGACAATAATATAATTCATGCCTGAATTATATTATCATTCTTTTAATTCCATACAATCATCTCAGAGAATTTACCTATGATTTAGATAATTATTCAAGATAATAATTATAAGTAGCAAGAAATATAAAAATATGTATAAAATGGATCATTTATTATAAGATTATAATACCGTATTTTTGAAATATTACAAAAGGTTGATTTATGTATGATGATTTTGAGCTGTAAATAATGAACAAGACACAATCAATAAAAACGTCCCTTATATTGGGAACAATTTTTGCAGTAGGAATGATTGGTCTTACTAGCAGTACCAATCAGGTTTTTGCTGGTAAGGATGGCTATGGCAACAATGACGATCATATAAACTGGAAAAAATTCAAAAATTCTAACACATATGATGACGCAGATAAAAAAACACAAAAATGCTTTGACAGGGCACATGACAGAGGAGATAACCTAGCTGGCTATGAAGTACAAAAATGCGAAGATAAACCTAAATCCTATGACTGAGAACTACTAGAGCAAGTACCTAAATAAATTCAACACAATTTTTTTCTTTTTTTGTAGAAAGATTACTAGATTATGATTGCTTATAATTATCAAGTAATGATTCACAATAATAGAACAACAATATTCTAAAAATGAATGAAATTAATTCCTAAAAAATTAATTGAAATAAATTAGAAATTATTTTCTACTCAACCTCCTGTTTTTTCATTACCTAGAAAAAGATAAATAAATAATCATGACACACTTGACGAATCAGGTATTCTAAAATCACATGAGAATAAATAGGATAAGTCAAAAATCTCTGTTAATGGTCACTGTACTTTGGCGCGAATGCTGGTTAAAGCCTCTTTCAATCTATGACATTGAAACTGAGAGTTGCAAATCCTGTAAGATAACATTAGAAGATCAAGATTTCGTTACATCATGTGAATTTTGCGATATTGGGATCATGCATGATAATTGTGCCAATAGTCACATCTTGAATAAACACAAGGATGACGTTAAAAAGAAAATAGAATTACATAAGGATAAACGATTACATGATTATCAATAACTCACAATGTGTTTAGGTCCTTTGATTCCAACGAGCAAAAATAGAAAATAAAGTGATTTACACAAAACTTCTATCAATTACTAGAAACTTAATACCAATACTTATAGCCTATAAAGCTAAAGCCTTAGCCCAGCATTTATAGGTCTTAATCTCAATATTATATTTAATATCAAAAAGTAGCCCAGCATTTATAGGTCTTAATCTCAATATTATATTTAATATCAAAAAGTGTCAACCATTACAGAGAAGGAGCAAGCCGGTAATAGTAGCAAGTTATTGTATTTGAGGGACTTTAACGAAGTGTTTGAATTTGTAAAGCTAGCTGTCAATTCAACATATAAAATGAAACGAGCTGGTTTGAGCTTATTGCTTCATGGAATGCCCACAAGAGTGGGAGCGTATCATGTTTTGGGTTCAAATGTGATTGCTGTCAATAGTTTCGTACTTGACTTGGTAAAAAAATATTCAACTTCTAATGATGAATACAATTCTTATTTATTCACGGTGCTTTTACATGAGTATCTCCATAGTTTTGGGATTTTGGATGAACAGAAAGTTAGATGGATGACTGTTGAAATTTGCAAGAGATTCTTTGGTCAGAAACATACCGTAACAATTATGGCTGAAGATCCTTTGAAGATTTTTCCTCAGCTAGGGTTGGTCAGCTATGATAACTTTGAAAATAAATATGAAATCATCAAAAACTTTGATAACACAAATCAAACTTACATTCAATAGTAGAAGAAAATTTACAGTAGTCATTGATTGACTATCTAGCTTTGCAATTCTGACAAGTAACGACATTTGAATTTTATAATAATTGATATAATATTAGTTCTATGACAAAGAAAAAAGGTGAATCTTAATTTGAGAATATCATTGGTTCCATTTCGAGTATAATTTCTTCTTCTTCTTCCTTATTGATTGCATTCTTACTCTTGGGTTTCACGTTCTCAGGGACTTCAAAATCATAGCACATTGTATTTCTAAATGTATTATGGTATTTGTACTATAAAGCATTTTTGAGACCTGGAGATCGGCAAATATTCTTGTGGGATCATGCTCAATCCTGTACTTTATCTATGAGTATTTCGTATGTTAGTTCTAGAAGGAGTCTCCTTTGCGAAGGTATTGATTTAGGATTGTCCCGATAAGCTACTAATAGTTGAATCTTCAATTAGCAAATGATGTGTGACACCGCAGTCATAATAGGCAAGGAGCTCTCAACTTATTCCTTTGGTGAGAAACACCCACTGAATTCTGGTAGACTTGATGCGTTTTGGTCAAAAATTAGGCAATCAGATACTATGAATTCGAGTAATATGAAACTGGTTCCTCCTGTTCTAGCAGATGAAATCGCAGTATCATCTTTTCATGATAAAGGATATATCAATTTTGTAAAAAACTCTTCAATAACAGGACTTGGTTATCTGGATCTTGGCGATACACCCTCCTTTAAAGGAGTGTTTAATGCTTCTTTGTATGTGGTAGGTTCTACTTTATTGGCTCTTGATATTGTCATTAATAAACCGAATGGAGTAGTTCATGCATTTAACCCAATTGGAGGCCTTCACCATGCAAGAAGGGACGCAGCTGGCGGTTTTTGTGTATTCAACGATATAGGAATCGCTATTATGTATGCTAGGAGTAAATACAACATAAAGAAAATTTTGTACATAGATATAGATGCTCATCATGGGGATGGCGTCTACTACGAATTTGAGGAAGATCCTGATGTATTTATAGCGGATATTCATGAGGATGGTTCATTCTTATATCCGGGAACTGGATTTCAATCAGAAATCGGTGTAGGACTTGGTAAGGGCACTAAGCTAAATTTATCCTTACGTCCTGGCGCTACTGATCATGATTTTATTTCCGCCTTTATGAAGATTGAAAATTTTATTAGTTCTATGAATTTTGAACTAATCATATTCCAATGTGGAGCGGACGGATTATCAGGAGATCCATTGACACATTTAGAATATACTGAAAAATCACATAGATATGCTGCCCAGGTATTGCATAGAATTGCTCATGAGAAATCTGACGGAAGAATTATTGGACTCGGTGGAGGTGGATATAATAGGCAGAATTTGGCTAATGCGTGGGATCAAGTCGTAAAATCATTTATTTCAAATCCGATAAATAAAAATGGTGAAACGTAGACAATTAGCTTTAACCTAGTTTTAGATAGAATTAACTCGCTGATAAATCGATGTTATGCTACAGGTTCATCATAATAATAGAAGCTACCTCTAGCATCGTTATTCACAGGTCTCGAGGTTGTTTGAGCTATGCACTAATTCTCATAAATAATCATAAGTTCAAGGGGCAGCTAGGTTATTCACAATATGTAGTACCCAAAAGAAACATTTTTTATTTAGGAAAAGTAAAAGATTATTGGCTGAATGATAAAAATGTCTAATTTATCAAGATATTTGATTCTGTTAATCTTGGGTTTATCACTATTCCTATTATACCCAATAAGGAGCAATATGCAGTTATCTTTTGCACAAAATAATCAAGCAATATCTATTACGGTAGCTAATTCAAGCTATGTGCCTCTAACAAATACTGAGGCAAACCAAGTTAGAGTGCATGTAAAGTATACGGTTGAAGACAAATCAATAGAAAATCAAAAAATAAATGCGGTTATGAAAGTGTATGGTCCAAACGGAACATTGCTACGAACAACTTCATTTCCAGGTGGATTTACTGCTAAGAATAATGGCGGCGTACAAGGACTTAAGACCACATTCAATGACAAGTCATTACAAAGCTTATTAGCAAATATTACTTTCACTGACTTGGCAAAGACAAAATCATTATCAAATGCAATTACAGTCAATCTCAATCTTGAAGAGGCGCCAGCAAAAGGAAATACATCGTCAACGTCAATACAAAATTAATAACTAAACTTTACTTTGATTATGCTTATGCTTATGCTTAACTCGGTAACAGATAAGATAACTTGTCAGTTATTAGATGTTCAAGTTTCTACATAAACAATTTAAAATCTGACCTGAAACTGAGAATATTGACAAACCGATGTATTGTTAGGAACCGATCAAGCAAATGAAGATTCGCTTAATACTAAACTAACCAGTGATGACAATCTATTGCATGCTCTTAGGCTCTCTTAGGCTCTCTTAGGCTCTAATTAAAGGCTTAGGGTTATAAAATAACTTAGATTTCTGCTCTTTTTCTTCCGTCCTCAGTTAAGTTTATTTTAGTTCCAACTATTTTTTTTATATAACCATACGAGGTTAATTCATCTATGATATTGTCAGTCTGTTCATCTAGTAACCCAACTTCTTTTCCAATCTCATATCTATCAACAGTCTCAACTCCACTATTTACGGTCTTTTCATATAGTTTCCGAAGAATTTTATCTCCAATTTTTTCGCCTCCACCTGACATTATATCTAGTACTTTAGCATAACGATATTTATTTAGTTTCGAAAGGTCCACGTGGTATAATATTTTAAAAGGATATAATCTAGCATAAACTAAGTATCAGTGGCTAGTAACTCCTGAACTACGCTGCTATCAAATTCGTTCCATAGATGGCATCATTTACAGTGACTATGACCCTGTTCCTTCTTTTTCTGTCTCTTTTAAGGATTCAATTATCTTTGCATTTACATCATCAATCTTCAAATTTTCTTTTAGATAACTTGCAAAATCACTAGGTGTAATTATACCCAGCGGTTTGTTTACATCATTATCTTCTACAACAAGCAAATGTCTGACTTTATTTTGTATCATTATATCAGCAGCAACTCCTACTTCCGATACGGCGTCACTAGTGACTAAGGTATCAGACATTATGTCTTTTACTGTACTGTGCTTACTGCTTGCGTCATGAACACATACCTTTGTTACTAAATCTCGTTCTGTTATTATGCCCACAGGTTTGCTATTATCATCAACAACTACTAAGGAACTTATCTTTTTATCTCGCATTTTCTTTGCTGCCTCTTGGGCTGAACTAGATGCTTCAATCATCTCTAGTTTCTGAGTCATTAATTCACCTATTGTTGTCATAATACCTACGCTAAGAAGGGTTGATTCTTATCCATATAAAGATTGATAAAGTAGAGTTTAAAATAAAACAAAAAATTAAGTCCCCTCTCTTAAAAGAACTTCGTATATTGTATTCTAAGAAAGTCAACTGCAATTAGTATATGAATCTAGAGCAAGTATTACAGCAAGAAATCGAGAAATACAAAAAAAATTGAATGTTAACTATTCAATTTATTGAATTGAAGGGCTTCCCTGTGGTTCATCGGAACTGGTCGGAGGTGCTTTATTGTTTATTGTGCATAATGAGATAAGTACAAAACACATAATACATTATCTCGGTGGGTCTTATGTGGCCCACTAAACACCAAAATTCTTTATCTAATAATTGAATCGTTTTATAGTTTGTTGAGCACATTATTACCAACATCAAATACCTAACTACCGAATATCATTCTGGTGGGCTTGGTGTCAAGGGCCCATCAGTCTTTTTATATTAGTTGTCCCTCATAATGGTCACCTACGATGTCATAACTTGGTGGGTCAATCGAAACGTTGGTCTCTATTGTCTTTCCATGGCCCACCAGTTTCAGTAATCTTCTAAACTGATTAAACTTTTTTATTAAATGTTGGTCATAATAAGACAAGTACAGAACAGAAGACATAATATACGATACGCTTCGGTGGGTCTTACACGATGACCCACCAAACACCAAATCTCTTTCCTTCTCCTAACTCTTTAATGTCAGCATCCTTTTTTCTATCAAATTATTTCAGGAATAATATCTTTTTTCAAATTTATTGTACATTTATTACTATATTTAGTAACTATTAATTTTATTATACTTTATGAACTCAACGTAGGAACATTTTACCCATGTCACTTAATTATATTACAAAAAATTGTCTATTGATACTTATTGAGACTTTTTGAATGAAACCAAAGAAGAGAAGCAGAAATGTGACATTATCTATCTTTCCGCTTCTGTTTTTGTTTTGACGCTGTCTCCTACTTTTACGTATTTGTTAACGCCAACCCTAACCTGTCTCTGTTCACAATTTTCACAAATAAATATCCTTCTGCCTCCAATATCCTCGAACTCACCCGCTGATTCTCCCTCTACTGCAACTGTTCCAGTGGGCGTAAGATAACCAGTCTTACATATGGAACATAAGTCCAAATCGCCGCTCATTTCTTAGAGAAGTTAGATAACACGCAGCACAGTTTTAAGTATTATGCTACTTTAGGATGAAAACAACCTCTTTGTTTTTGGATTCAACTTTTTTCCTACTAGTATCCCATTTATTTGCCATTAATGTTAACTATCAGTTCCTTCAAATTTGAAGCGTTTGAAACGAGACTAGACTGAAATTATCACATACTTAAATACTATTCCTCTTTATAATATTCAATGTTATCAGTATCTTGTAGAGATGTGGGAGTTGACTGTGATTTCGTAGGAAAAGGTGAAACAGAGAAAGAATTAATGGATCAGTTAGTAGATCATGCAATAAAAGATCATGGGTATACTCGTGAAGATGTGTTCAAGCCTGAGATGCAGGAAAAAATTAAAGCCCATATCAATAAATCATAAAATTGATTGACTAAATCTTCTCCACTATCCACTTTTTTTAATCTATTTTATTGTTACTGGTTCTGTAATTAGGAATTACTCTATGTACTATTCCACTTGTGAGTAACTAAGATCTATTATTCTCGTCAATCAAGTACTACTGATGTGACCTTTCCGATTATTTACTGGAATCCTCATTGTCAACATGCTTATTTGCTTATCTTTCGATCTTTGGCTACAATAATTATGCTCAATACAATAAAAGGAAGTTGAAATACTTCTACTGCAATTGCTGTTTCACCTATTGAACTACCCCTACCATTAATTGGATCTCCTGGAAACCTTGTAATTACCCACACTAAGACCAAGATCAATGTTCCTCCAATACCTATATAATACCAAACTCTATTCCAACTTCTGATAACAGGAAGAGCCCAGAATATTTGAACCAATCCTCCGACCAAGAACAGAATTCCTGTATTAAGGTTTCTGTCAATTACGTTTGTGACCAATGTGAGATGCAATATTCCTGCTATAAAAGTACTCGCAGAAGCGCCATAACGCAATAGATTAGAAATTTCTCTCATATTTTTCGTATTGACATTTATCGGTCGTGTTATAAAAAAGAATCGGTCACTAAATTGAATTATTTAAATGTGTTGAATAAGTCATATAGATCGGATTCTTTTTTACTATTCCCTTATAAGGTAACTGATTTCTTTGATATGAAATGAATTAAGAAAAAGTAAAATTGAAAAGAATTTGTGCAAATAGTATCATGATAAAGGTAGGATAAAAAAAATCGATATCTTAATCTCACTGACCTTCTATGAATTTGATTCTTGGTTTAATTGAATTATAAATTTGATATTTTTTGTTTTCCTCTAAACTTATTAAGATTTCATGAACAGAAAGATTTGTTTTATATGGTACTTGAAGATGATATTTATTTTCTGACATCTACTTGCATAATGTATCTAATTGTGTATTTCTTTCCATTAATTCTTTACCACATTCTAACTCTTACTAATAAAATTAGTTCGTTACAAAACAGGGAAAATTTTTCTTTCTTTGTTTTATGTGTTGGAGGTCAATCACTGCAACTTGCATTAAACAGTCAAGACCATCCGCTAGCAGCTACTGTCATATACTCTGGTCGTCTAGTAACAGAAAAAGGAATCCTCGCAAATATAATGTGGCCCGTATTGGGAATTTTTGGGGACCAAGATAGGTCAATATCAGTTGATACAGTAAAGGCATTTGAGTTATCACTAAATTCTAACGGAATAACAAACGAGATATACATCTACAAAGGAGTTGGCCATGCTTTCGCTAACCCTTCTGGTGAAAATTACGCATCAAAAGAAACTCAAGATGCTTGGCAGAAGACATTGTCTTTCCTAAACAAGTTGAGTTCGTGAGACAAATCGTAGCATATTATTTCATACTTTACCAAATGCTCGTGGGGTATTCAATTGCAATGAGTTCTAGATTTATTTGCAATCTGATATCAGGTCGTTGGATTCGAAAATTGTTAATGTCTTTCTACATTTTTGCGTAGTATTTTGAATAATTACATAAATCACTTAAATTCTCAGATGTACCTTGATAATTGCAATGTTTTTTACTCTAAAGAGTAGGAAGAGCTGAAGTTGGCTTTTAGTTTTTATAATTGAGAAAGACGTCAAGATATAATGCAAAAGAAAAGTATTGTATCTACAAAGGATGAATCAAGAGAAAAATACAAGGATAAATTCACTGGAGATTTCCGAATTAAGAGTATCTTAGATAAAGATGATTCCAGCGAGCAAGAGATGTATTATGTGACGTTTAAGAGTGGTTGTAAAACTAGACCTCACATACATGCTTCAGATCAGATATTAATTGCCACTGAAGGAAAGGGTGTTGTAGTATTCGCTAAAAGGATTTTGATTGAGCCTGATGAGATTACAAAAACAGAGATAGAAATTGAAAAAACAGTCATGATGGAAAAAGGTGATGTTATTTGTATTCCGGCTTTTATGTTGCACTGGCATGGTTCCATAGATAAGAAGGAAGACTTCACTCATATTGCAATACGGAAGAGGACAGAGACGGAAAATATTTGGTTCTGAGAGGCTTTCTTTTGTACTTTGAAAACTAGATAATTTGTAATCCGAATCTTAATAGGATTAAATAACTAGCTCTTTTGATAGAAACAATTATTATTTCATTGATATTACCCACTTGCATGAAAAATTGGCGAATTGCAGCTCAATCAATCATCATATTTCTGGCTATCTATACTATCGTTGGATTGGCATCGGTGATCCCATCGGATGTTTCTGCCGCGACAGTAACTAATGGTACAATATCTGAAGAGAGATACGTTGGACAGAAAACAGAAATGTCAAATCCAGCTTCTCCATTAGTTACACCTCATGGCAAAATTCCACATCAAATCGTATTTGCTCTTCCTTTACGAAATGATAGCAAGGTCTGGACTGGTACTGTGACATTCACTGCAAGCAAACCTATAGAAATAGAAGTATTGCATAATTATAAACCTCGATCCGTTATAGATACCGAACATGGTGAACCGTATCACGCCACTTTACCTAATAACATGACAGTCGCGATTTCTACCATGACCATGTTTTCAGATACTCCTGTGAAGCTCACAGGTACTCCGATAAGTACAGGCTCTTTACAATTCACAGGAAGTGCGTTAGTTTTTCATAACACTAGCGGTGAACCATTTACTGTTACCTATACGGTAGACGCTGTCACTAGAACACCTAATAATTAAGACATTGGGTAGAACAATTTTAACTATAATTGTAATCTATAGGCGGATAAATCGTACTATCAGATATACTATATATTAGTAATATGTCTTTTTTCAATTGCCTCTATTCTTCCACCATATTTTTTCTTGTATTCTGATTTACATGAGGTACAACAGAAGAATCGTTCGTAGTTAGCAAATCTTAACACTTGCGGATCACCAGCAATAGTACCACGACAAAAGTCGCAATCGAGAAATATCTTTATGCCTCTCTTTATTTTCTTCATGCGTTGAGTTTGGTTGTCAATTTGTAATTCAGAAATGGGGATTCTGTTTTCAACTTTTCCAAAGTCAATGAGTGGCACTACTGCTTTTATGAATCCTATATTTTGTAGTCTTTCAAATCTTGCCTTAACGGTAGGAGTAGTTATCCCAGTTTCCCGAGAAACCTGACGGAATGACTTACGACCGTCCTTGGACAAGGATTTTATTATTGAAACATCATAGTCGTCTAGTTCAATAGGCAAGATTACAATGAAAAAGGACTCCTCGTTATATTAAATTTAACATTTGTAAAGTCCTAATGTTATATTTGTAGTTGTTTTAGTATATTTGTATGGCAAAAGATCCCGTGTGTGGTATGTTTATAGAAGAGAAAACCGACTCCATTCGACACATTGTTGATAGTAATGAATACTTCTTTTGTAGTACCCAATGTTTAAACGAATTCAGAGAGCCTGAAAAAGAACTAAAAAAACTAAAGATTCGTGTAGCAGTAAGTGTAGCCCTAACAATTCCAATCATATTCCTAAGTTTACCGCACATGTTACCAGCACAGTTTGGACATCTACTTCCAATGGACATGATGCATAACTCTAGCTACATTATGTTTGTACTGGCTACACCCCTGCAATTTTGGGTAGGATGGAAATTCTACAAAGGATTCTGGGAAGGTATGAAGGCAAAAGCTTCTAATATGGATACACTTATTGCGATCGGAACTACTGCAGCATATTTATATAGTGCAGCAGTAACAATTGCTCCAAACTTTTTTCCGTTAAATTCTGTCTATTTCGAAACGTCTGCTGTAATTATCACACTGATTCTTGTAGGTAAATTACTCGAAACAAGAACAAAAGAAAAAGCCTCCAACGCAGTTAGAAAACTACTGGATTTGCAGCCTCGTATGGCAAAAGTTTTGCGGCCGAGCAACAACCCATCAATAAAATCTTTGGAAGAGGTAGAAATTCCTATTGAAGAAATTCAGGAAGGAGATATATTGATGGTAAGACCCGGCGAAAAAATTCCTACTGACGGTACGGTGATAGAAGGCTCTTCTAATGTTGACGAGTCTACCATTACCGGTGAAAGTATTCCTGTAGATAAGTCAAATGGTGATGAGGTTATTGGAGCAACTATGAATAGTAGTGGGTTACTAAAAATAAAATCCACAAAGGTAGGACAAGATACGGTACTTTCACAGATAATAAAATTGGTAGAAGAAGCACGAACTGGCAAAGCTCAGATACAAAGGATGGTAGACCAAGTTGCTAAATATTTTGTTCCTGCGATACTCATTACTGCAATCGGAGTAGGTTTAGGATGGAATTTTATAGGTAGTATAGGATTTACATACAGTCTCTTGGCATTTGTTTCTGTCATAATCATCGCATGCCCTTGCGCCTTGGGAATTGCAACGCCTGCTGCATTGATGATGGGTTCTGGAAAAGCTGCCCAATATGGTATACTATTCAAAGGTGGAGAGTACTTGGAGATAGCCAGCAAAGTAAATACAGTCGTATTTGACAAGACGGGAACGCTAACTGAAGGAAAACCATCTGTTACTGACATTTATGATATTTCAGGCATGGGAGAAAAAGAACTACTGAGACTGGCAGCTATTGCAGAATCAGGATCTGAACATCCTTTAGGACAAGCAATCGTAAGGAAAGCCAAGGGAGAAATGATAGTCCCAAACCCAAATTCGTTTGAAGCGGTATCAGGTCATGGGCTTAAGGCGATATACGAAGGACGCATAATTTTAGTGGGAACCAGAAAGCTGATGAGTGAAAGTGACATTCCAGTTTCAGATACCGTAGAGACAAAACTGAAGGAATTTGAAAACATGGGAAAAACTGCTGTATTAGTAACAATAGAATCGAAGCTAGCAGGAATTATAGCACTTGCTGATACAATAAAGGAAAATGCAAAAGAAGCTATCAACGCACTCAAGTCAAAGGGTAAAGAGGTTATAATGCTTACAGGAGATAATGAAAGAACTGCAAATCATATCGGAAAAAGATTAGGAATCGATAGAGTAATCGCTCAAGTTCTACCTCAACAAAAAGAACAAAGAATTTCAAGTCTAAAATCTGAAGGGAAAATAGTTGCTATGGTGGGGGATGGAATTAATGATGCGCCAGCATTAGCAAAAGCGGATTTAGGGATTGCGATAGGATCAGGGACTGACGTTGCAAAAGAAACTGGAGGTATCATACTGATAAAGGGAGATGTTAGAGACGTCTTTATAGCTCTCCAACTTGGAAAAAAGACAGTCTCCAAGATAATACAAAATCTATTCTGGGCATTTGCTTACAATACTGGATTGATACCCATCGCTGGAGGAGCTTTAGTCCCGTTCCTTGGCGTAGGAATATTTGGATGGCTTCCAATGTTAGCAGGCGTCGCAATGGCCCTGAGCTCAGTAACGGTTGTAGGTAACTCCATTTTGCTTGGGAGATATAAACCACCATTTCTACCGACAAAGAAGGATTGGCAGTCTACTAGAGTTTCTCAAGTGAATCCAAATGAGGAAATAGAAAGAGACAATATCTTGATGCAAAAAAAATAGAACAAATCAGCTGTGATCGTCTAATGTGAATATTATAAATAGGAATTTGCACGATAATAAATAGGACTTTCCGTAGTATACAATGGTGATACTCAATACTTTAGCGCAAGCATTAGTTAAAGTCTCTCAATTTACGATATTTTGTTTTATAATGAAATAATTAAAATATTGGATAATTTTATTTAATATAATTCCTATTATAGCTGTATCATATAAATGGAAAATACTAACACTACAAAAGCTAATTATTCATTCGTGGCTGATGCTATGCTTGGTAAAATTGCCAGAAAATTAAGAATGTTTGGATTTGATACTATGTATGATTCTAATATAGAGGACTATGATATTTTAAATTCATCAAAATATAGAAAAAGAATCGTTTTAACAAGTGATAAGACGTTATTTAATAGATGTAAGAAAAAAGGAATTGATGCAATTCTAACTTATAAAAAGACAGAAATAGAAAACCTAGTTACAATTCTCAGTTCCTTAGGTATTAGATTTATTAATCTACAACAGTTACCTTATTTATGTACTTGTTGTAATGGTTCGTTAGATACAATTACTGATAAGAGTTTAATCAATCATGAAATTCCAATCCATGTCTTAAACAATAACAAAACGTTTTATGAATGTCGCAAGTGTAGCAAGATATATTGGAAAGGCAGCCATATTGAACATATTTCCCGTTTAATTAAAAGAATAAACTCAGAGTTATCATCTTTAACTAATTTAGATTAATAATGAATTTTAATAAAATGTCCAGTAGGGTAATAGAATCCATTTAAGTATGATGACTGCATAAGAATAGAAAAACATGAAGTGTCCATGTTGTGGTGACGAATTAATATATGATAAGGAAACTGAAAAGACTATATCGTACAAGTGTTTGACTTGTGGATTGAAGAATACAGAACTCAGGAAAAATATCTAAATGGAATATGGTCATCTGTAAGAGACAACTCCATGATGAAATTCTAACAATATTTAGATGGGATTTTTTGGCTCCTAAAAATCTGTCTATTACAATTTGTGCGATATGTAATAGTAATTAATTTATTCTCCATTAACATTTTTCACTTCAACATCTTTGAATCCTGTATCAATGAGTTTCTTAACAGCCATCTCTTTACTCCTTATTTTCATTATCGATATTCATAAATCGGATTTTATATATTTTGCAGTTGCGTAAATTTAAAGTCTTTCTCAATAATGTTGCTATGCGATGCATTTTCTACTTAATTCAGTATTATAACTGTACAGTCAGCATTGTTATGTTGTTTTTGTTTGTTTTTGACAACAATTAATGTCGATCGATGGGTTATCCATTTGACTGCATGTCAGTGATCAGTTTGTAATCCAAATACATCATTGTAGAAACAAGTGTGTTTTGTTACTATTACATACAATTGAAGAATCCTTTATCTTAATTGTGGAAACTCTAGGCACGAAAACAGATCCAAGCTGTTACCAAATGTGCACTTTATCTGAATTAGGTCTGACTTTGAATCGAAGGCCTCTTTGATGGAATTATTTACCAACTGTTGTATTTTTTGGTTTATTTGTTCGTTACTCGCAAAGGGATTTGCTATCTCCATCCCTACTGAAGAATTTGATGTAGAATTAGAGAGTTTTATATAGCCTACAGTAGAGGATTTCTCGAAATCATCAACTATTGATGAAATTATAAGATCCTTAGAATCCTTTATGTTCATCGGAGATCCAGTAATACTATATGAAGCATCAAACCCTGCTACAAAGGATGCTTTATGTGTGATTATAGTAGTACTCGTGGCAACTTTTGACACTTCAATATGAGCCTCATCTTTTGTAGTATCTTCACTTCCAATCAAACTAGAATTTTGTGCAAACGCTGCACCACTGATTAATAATGAAATAACACTAACGGTAAGTACTGATATAGCGAACTGCCGAATTGGAACAACGGCCTTATTAATTTTGATCATTAGCATTTTTTCATATGTTTTGTATATAACATTTTAATTAGAAAGTTCAATTGTGTTGTTTCCTATTCCTAAAAATATAAACCTGATTCAGTAGTTTGTTATTAGATTTAGTTGTAATCTATTTTCATAATAAAAGATCAATGATTTATCCAGTCTTTAACTATCGACTTTACATTTTCATCCATTCTCTTGCTTCTAGATATCCTATCAGTTTTATCATCTGTTCCATTCTGTCTTTACCTCCCACATTATTGCGACAGACTTTATAGTGTTCCATTAATTTGGTATGTTCTTCATGAGATAGGCTACCTTTTTCTTCTATTAGATCAAAGAATACATCTTCCTTGCCTGTGTGACTGTTAATGAATACCGAATATGCATTTAAGAACCTAGCTACCGGTTCCCTAGAATTAATACCACTCGTCCAAGCTATTAAATTTTCAAGTAACATGTTAGCAATCCTTCTACCAAGTTCATGTTCTATCAAGAATTTTCGAATGTCTTCAGAATAGTCATCCTTTTCCTTCATCTGTGGAAAATATGCCTCTTCTTCCTTACCGTGGTGAAACTTATCAACAAATTCCTGTATAAGTATTGATATTATTTTGATATCTTCGATCGGAATTACTACATTATTGTACAAGCCATCAGAACATTTCTTTGCAATTATACCAAGTCTATTAACCAATAAGTGATCTTGTTTTAGGTCTTTCGTGGCATTCAAAATCATTCAAAAAATAATGCATTTGCTTGTTTATCCAAATCTAAGCTGGCAAGGAAAATAATCCTAAATCTAAAAATCGATGTATAAACGATTAAAAAATAGTTCATGAATAAACACATACTCGACTTCTTAATATTTATTTAAAACATGATCCTATAGTATCTTGTTGAATCGATTTTACATGTAAAAATGAGTAGTAATACATAAAACTATAGAAACATTAATTCGTTTTCGCGTGCTATATTTGCACATTTAGTCTAAAATTAAACCTACAAATATTATTAGTTTTGTGTAATTATCGGTTATAACGGAATTAGCGATTCGTGTGGAATTGTCATTAGCGGGCACTAATGGCCATGAGAAGATGATATTTCTCTGGAGCCAGGATGTTTGTTAGGACATGGCTTTCCTACTTATTTTCTAGTTTATTAAAATTACTCCTTCATATCAGTTTCTGAAGAGGGGTTAATTTATTTATATTAGATTAGCACAAAATATGGAGCCTGAGGAATCATCGGAGTGGTAGTAGGTTGTTAGGATTTGATCTCTAAAAACAGGCTTGTAGCCATAGTAGATGATGAAGCAGATATCACTAAGCTTTTTCGTGACGCTTTAGGTGTTGTTAGTGGTATCACAATTTTTACCTTCACAGATCCTATAATAGCACTTGAACATATAATGATTAATAAAACAAAATATGTATTGATAATATCTGACTTAAGAATGCCTGGACTTAATGGAATGGAATTAATTAAAAAGGTAAAAAATATGAATCGTTTAGTCAGAACAGTTTTAATGACTGCCTTTGATTTTGACGATGAATTATTTCAGCAGTATATTGAAACGCAAATAATAAATGGCTTTCTTCAGAAACCTATAATGTTAAAAGATTTGGTTAAAGAGGTCGATAATCAGCTACATATTTACCAGTTAGAAGAGCACAAAACTAAATTACCATGACTTTATCTTTATGATAATCAAAGATCTTTTGCTTTTGTTCATCTGCAAACATTAAATGATAATCTAATTTGTGATACAAGCATAGTTGTCTCCAACTTTGGTTACAATAACCATCATCTGATAAGCTTTCATACCTTAAGAGATCATCGATATTCTTGGAGTGATTATATATTGACATATCTGCAATAACAACAAGATTCTTATTCTTATCATAAGCCTGAATCTTATTTACAAACTCCTTTAGACCAAATGCAGCAGGTAAACCCAAGTATGGGTTATCAACTACCTTGGTAAAATCTATCAGTGTTAGAGAATTGTTTTGTTCAAATTTTCTTACATCCAATCCTTTCATCACTAACTCTTGTCTCACCTTATCTGTTGTATCATAGTAGGGAAGAAACAAAATTGCAACATCGTTCTCTTCAATCATAAGGCGTATATATTCAGCATAAATTTTTCGTATTGTTTCAATATTAGGATATAAAATAAGGCAATGATAACCTAGAGGTAATTTAAGTAATTGAGGGACTAAATTATTAGAGATATCATTAAAGCTGGAATAATGGTGGTTTGGGTCTTCCATACAAGCTGATTGTCCCACATATGATATTAAAGTATGATTAGTTATGGATTCCATGTCTAAATCTTCCAAACTGACGTTCTAAACACGATTGAAATTTAGTTTAAATTACGATGCAAAACTAAAGTTGTTAAATCGATAACGGATTACTAGCATATATTTGATGAATAATTACAAA
>Ga0209157_1001743_pt1 | contig 17861 bp, 17 predicted proteins | sample GraSoiAngelo_135_FD_185892 | JGI IMG/M metagenome (GOLD analysis project Ga0209157, IMG submission 185892) | Grasslands soil microbial communities from the Angelo Coastal Reserve, California, USA - 14_0929_05_40cm (SPAdes) (version 2) | ecosystem: Environmental > Terrestrial > Soil > Grasslands ...
GGCGACGTCTGGGTGCTGCGCCGCCCGGTCGAAGTCGTGGTGACGGACTCTACCGCCCGGGTCGCGGGCCTCGCGCTGGTGAGCGTCTACGGGACGGGGCGACTCCTGCTGCAGGGGGATGTGCCGAGCCGCGGCCGGGCCGACGCGCACCTGCAGATCGAGGGCTTCCCGCTCGCGGGCCTGTATGCGCTGTTGCAGAAGGACACCGCGGGCGTGGGCGGGACGGTCGCCGCGACCGCCGCGCTCGCGGGCACGCGTGCGGAGCCCCAGTACATGGGGTCGTTTTCGCTCACGAACGGCTCGATCGGCGAGTTCCGCGCTCCCGCGCTCGACGGCACGTTCGACTACCGCGACCGCCGGCTCGAGTCCGCCGTCCACCTGTGGCGCTCGGGACAGCAGGTCCTGACCGTCGCGGCCCACCTGCCGCTCGATCTCGCGTTAGCGCCGGTGGCGCAGCGCCAGCTCCCCGACACCCTCTCGGTGCGCGCCACGGCGGACAGCGTGGATCTCTCGCTGCTCGAGGCGCTCACACCGCTGCTCAAAGAGGTGGCGGGCGTCTTCACGGCGGACGTCGGGATCGCCGGGACGTGGCAGGCGCCGCGACTGCGTGGCGGTCTCGTGATCCGGGACGCCGCGGCCACGATCCCCACGCTGAACGTGCGCTACGAGGGGATCACCGGTCGGCTGGCGCTCTCCGGCGACACGATCCGCGTGGACAGCGTCGCGGTCCGCAGCGACCAGGGGCGCGCGGTGGTCTCCGGGTTCGTGCGCCTGGAGCAGCTCGCGCGGCCGGTGCTGGCGCTCGACATCACCGCCGCCGACTTCAAGGCGCTCGACCTGAAGCAGAACGTTGCGGTGACGGCGAGCGGTCGCCTGGCGCTGACGGGCCCGGTGATCGGCGCGACGCTCACCGGGCGGGCGACCGTGACCTCGGGCGTGCTCTATTTCGCCGACCTCCTGCGCAAGCGCATCGTGAACCTGGACGAGCTGGTGGATACGGCGCTGACCTCGCTCATCGAGCAGCAGCGGCTGGGCCCCCAGTTCGAGAGCGTGTTCCTCGACAGCCTGCGGATTCGCGACCTGGAGCTCGACATGGGGAGCGACGTGTGGCTGCGCTCCAGCGAGGCGAACATCCAGCTCGCCGGCACGGTGTTCCTCAAGAAGGAGCGGAAGGAGTACCTGGTGAGCGGCACGCTGCAGGCGCCGCGCGGCACGTACCGTCTCAAGGTCGGCCCGGTGACGCGCGAGTTCGTGGTGTCGCAAGGGACGGTGCGGTACTTCGGCACGCCCGATCAGGACGCCGAGCTCAACATCGAAGCGAAGCACACGGTGCACGCCGTGCCCACGCCCGCCCAGAGGAACCCGGAGGATGTGACCGTCGTGGCGCACATCACGGGCACGTTGCTCGTACCGCGCGTGACGCTGGAAGCGGAGAAGCAGGACTTCTCACAGACCGAGGTGATCTCCTACTTGCTGTTCGGCAAGCCGACCTTCGAGCTCGGTGGAGACCAGGGCGGGATCGCGTCGCAGCGGGCCCTGGTGCAGAGCGCGGCGTCCGTGCTGTCCGGGGAGCTCGAGCGCACGATCGTCTCCGATCTCGGGGTGCCGGTGGATTACGTGGAGATCCGCCCGGGCGGACAGAACGACCCGCTGGCAGGCGTGCAGCTCGCGGTGGGGCGCCAGCTCGGGCCCAAGACGTTCCTCGTCGTGGACGCGGGGTTCTGCGAGGGCCGGCCCGTGGCGCTGCGCAACACGCTCGGGCTGTCGCTCCAGTTCCGCATCAGCCCCGAGTGGCGCACGGAAGCGAGCTTCGAGCCGATCCGCGTCTGCTCGGATCCGCTGGCCGAGTCGCAGCCGGGGAACGTGGTGCGGCAGGCGGGCCTCGACCTCTTCTGGGAAAAGCGCTACTGAGATGCCGCGCGCGCTCCTGATCACGAACCCGGCAGCGGCGCGCGCGGACGCGCGCGCGGTGACGGCGATCCGCGACACTCTGCGGGGCGGCGGCTGGTGGGTCGAGGTGCTCGCGACGGCGCGGCCAGGCGACGCGCGGCGTTTCGCCGCGGCGGCGCCGGAGCAGGGGTTCGACGTGCTGGTATGCTACGGCGGCGATGGCACGGCGATGCAGGTGGCGGCCGGCGCCGTGGGCACGGACCTCCCGCTCGGCCTCGTCCCGGGCGGCACGGGCAACCTGCTCGCCGGCAACCTCCGGCTGCCACGCCGGCCCGCCGACGCCGCCCGCCTGCTGTTGCGTGCCCGACCGCGGGCGATCGATCTGGGGCAGGTGGAGCGCGCGGACGGCCTCCACTACTTTGCCGTGTGCGGCGGGACGGGCTTCGACGCTCGGCTGATGGCGCTGACGGGCAGCGCGGAGAAGCGGCGCTGGCGCATGGGCGCCTACGTGGCCCGAGCGTTCGCCGCGCTGCCGCAGGTGAAGAGCGTCACCCACCGGGTGACGGTGGACGGCGCGGCGCGCGAGCTGCGCGCAGCGATGGTCCTGGTCGCGAACTGCGGCGAGCTGATCCCGCCGTTCCTGCGGCTGCGCCACGACATCGCGCCGGACGACGGCTGGCTCGACGTGCTGGCGCTGCGCGCCGACGGCGCGCTCGAGAGCGTGACGGCGTTCCTGGCGCTGGTGCGCGGGCCGGCCAACGGCTCGCGCCAGCTGTGGTTCGGCCGCGGGCGCGATGTGCGGGTCGAGGTGCTCGAGGGCCCTTCCGCCCCGGTGCAGCTCGACGGCGAGGTGACGGGCGAGACGCCGTTCCAGGCCCGGCTCGTACCCGGCGCGCTGCGGGTGCTCGTGGACCCCGCGACCGCGTCGCACGGGAGAGATCGCCGTGGCTGATAGCCTGCTCCTGATCGACGCCGACGCCGACGTGCTGCGCGCCGTGGGCGACTACTTCGAGCGGCTCGCCTTCGAAGTGTACCGCGAGACGTCGGGTGAGCGCGGGCTCGACACCTTCGCCCGGCTGCGCCCCGACGCGGTGCTGCTCGACCTCCACCTGCCCGACGTGGGCGGCCTGGAAGTGCTCGAGCGGCTGCGCGGCGACGGCGCGGCGGTCATCCTGCTCACGGGGCAGGGAGACATCGCGACCGCCGTGCGCGCCATGCAGCTCGGTGCCGAGCACTTTCTCACCAAGCCCGTGGACATGGGGCACCTCGCGGCGGCGACCGCGCGGGTGCTGGAGAAGGTGCACCTGTCCCGCCAGTACGCGCTGCTGCGGGAGCGGGACCATCAGGGCGAGAGCCCCGAGTCGCTCGGCGTTTCCCCGGGGATGCAGGAGCTCGCGCGCCAGATCGGCCTGCTCGCGGCGAGCGAGCGCACGACGGTGCTGCTCACCGGCGAGAGCGGGACGGGGAAAGGATGGGTGGCGCGGCTCGTCCACCGCCTCAGCCCGCGCGCGTCGGCCCCGTTCGTCGAAGTCAACTGCGGCGGACTGTCGGCCACCTTCCTCGAGTCGGAGCTGTTCGGCCACGAGAAGGGCGCGTTCACCGACGCCAAGGACCGCAAGCTCGGCCTGTTCGAGCTGGCGGACGGCGGCACGATCTTCCTCGACGAGATCGGCGACCTCGCGCCGGAGCTGCAGCCGAAGCTCCTCCGGGTGCTTGAGACGAAGACCTTCCGGCGGCTGGGCGGGACCCGCGAGCTGACGGTGGACGTCCGTCTCGTCGCCGCGACGAACCGCGAGCTCACGAGCGAGGTGCAGGCGGGCCGCTTCCACCAGGATCTATTCTACCGCTTGAGCGTCATGCCGCTGCGGCTACCGGCCGTGCGCGAGCGGTCGCGCGAGGACCGGCTGGCGCTCGTGACCCGGCTGTTGGCGGACCTGAAGCCCCAGCTTCCGGGCTGTCCCAGCGACTGCGCCGCCGAGACGCTGGACCGCCTGCTGTCGGCCGCCTGGCCGGGCAACGTGCGCGAGATGCGCAACGTCATCGAGCGCGCGATGCTCCTGGCCCGCGGTGCCCCGGCCCTGGGTCCGGAGCACCTGCCGCCCGAACTGCGCAAGGGCGGCGGGGGGAGCGGGGGGAGCGGGGGGAGCGGCGCCGATCGGCGCCACTTGGCGCTGACGCTCGAGGACGTCGAGCGGCAGCACATCGAGCGCGCCTTGCGCTTCCACGGCGGCAACCGCACCCGGGCCGCGCAGGAGCTCGGCATTTCGCGCGCCACGCTGATCAATAAGATTAAGGTGTACGCCCTGGACCTCTGAGGCGACCCTATGGAAAAGCCGAAACTGAAGGAGCACGACGCGATGGTGTGCCGCTCCTGCGGCAACGAAGAGCGGGCCTCGGAGGGCTATCCCTGCGCGGACTGCGGCACGTTCATCTGCTTGATCTGTTCGTTCCGGGGGGTGACGCGCTGTAAGGCGTGCGAGGAGAAGGCGAAGGCGCAGTCCAGCGCCTAGCGGCGCCGCTTGCGGACGTCCTGCGCGACCGCGTCGGGCTCGAGCCCCAGCTCCTTCGCCAGCCGGCGCACGGCTTCGGTCTCTCCGTCCCAACCCTGCGTCGCGGCGAGCGCGTTGAGCGCCACGTCCACGATGACCTCCGTGCGCTCCTCGAGATCGCGCGTGCGCACCGCCACCTCGCGCGCCAGCCAGTGCTCGAGCTCCCGCCGGTCGATCTCGAGCTGGCGTTGGCGCAACGCTCCCTGCAGCGACATCTCCAGCTCATCCAGGTCCACGGGCTTGATGAGGTAGTCGTACGCGCCGAGCTTGAGGCACTCGATCGCGGTGCGCGGCTCGTCGATGGCCGTGAGCATGATGACGGCGAGGTCGGCGTCCTGGGCCAGCGCCTTGGGGACGAGCTCGACTCCGCTCATGTTCGGCATGCGGATGTCGGACAGCATCACGTCCGGCGAGTCCACGGCCTGACGCTCCAGCGCCTCCGCCCCGTTCGTGGCCTGGAGCACGCGGTATCCCAGACGCGTGAGGAAGCGGTCGAGCGCGTGGCGAATGCCGTCCTCGTCGTCCACCACGAGCACCGTCGTGGCACTGGACTTCGCCTCGGGCCTGGTCATGGGGCTAACGTACGTGCACTCCACAACCCCAGCAAGCCGAGCTATCTTCGCCGCGCGATGAGCGCGTCACCCGCTCTCAACCTCGCCGCCGTCGCGGGCATCACCGTGGGCCATTGGACCGACGCGCGGACCGCGACGGGCTGCACGGTCGTGCTCGCGCCGCCCGGTGGGATGCGCGCTGGCGTCGCCGTCCGCGGTCGCGCCACCGGCACACGCGAGCTCGATGCGCTGCACCCGCGCCACCTCGTCGGCCATGTGGACGCGATCCTCCTCACCGGCGGCTCGGCCTACGGGCTCGGCGCGGCGGACGGCGTGGTGCGGTGGTTGCGGGAACGCGGCCGCGGGTTTCCCGTGGGCCCCGCCGGCATCGTGCCCATCGTGCCCACCGCCGTCATCTTCGATTTCGACCTCGCCCCGGGCGGCCGCGCCGACCGCTGGCCCACCGCGGACGACGCCTACCGCGCGTGCGAGGCGGCATCCTCGGCAATCGCGGAAGGCTCGGTGGGCGCGGGCACCGGGGCGACGGTGGGCAAGGCGCTGGGCCCGCGGCGCGCGATGAAGGGGGGCCTGGGCACCTGGGCCGCGCGCGCGGGTGAGGTGGTCGTGGGCGCGCTCGTCGTCGCGAACGCGGTGGGCAACGTGCTCGACGGCGCCGGTCGCATTCTCGCCGGTGCGCGCGGCCCGGACGGCAGGCCCGTGGACGCTCTGCGCTACCTCGCCGAGGGCGGCGCCCCGCTCGCCGGCGCGGCGCGCCACACCACCCTCGCGGTGGTCGCGACCAACGCCGCGCTCGACAAGCTGCAGCTCGAGGCGCTGGCCCACGCGGCGGGCGACGCGCTGGCGCGCCGCATCGTCCCCTACGGCACGCCGTTCGACGGCGACGTGGTGTTCGCGGTCAGCACGGCGGCCCTCGCCCCGCAGACGCCGCTCCAGCCCGAGGCGCTGGCCCAGCTCGCCGTGCCCGAGGCGGTGGAGCGGTCCGTATTACTCGCCCGCGGCATGAGGGACGTCCCGGGACTCGCCGACGCGTCGTCATGACGGACCGGCGGCAGCGCGACCTGGAGGATATCCGCCGCAAGTGGGTCCCCGACGCGCGGCTCGGCGTCTGGGAGGTGACGATGCACAGTGGGCGCGTGGTGGGTCGCACGACGAGCCGCCAGGGCCTGCAGGCGCTGCGCCGCTTCGCAGCGGACGCGGGCCTCGCGGCCGAGGTGGCGCTACTCCCCGACGCGTCGCTCGGGAACGATCGGGCGGCTGTCGTGACCGCGGCCATCGCCCCCCTCCTCGAAGCGCCGGACGTCCGGGCCGACCGTGTGAGTGAGGCGCTGCACGGCGAGACGCTGGCTATCCTCGAGGAGGGGGGCGGGGGGGACGGGGCCGGCTGGCTGCGCGTGCGTGCGGCGGACGCGTACCACGCCTGGACGCACGCGGGCTACGTCGCCACGGGGCCCGAGGACTGGGCGGCGGACTGGAGCGAGCGGGCGGGCGCACGCTCGCACGGCGCGGAGCTGCGCTTCGAGGACGGACGGCTGCGCCTGCCGATCGGCGCGCGCGTGGCCCTGCGGCGCGATGGTCGCGTGGAGGCGGCGGACGGGCGGATCGGGATCGTCGTCGCCGGCACGGTGCGCTGGGTCGCGGAGCTCGCGGCCGAAGCGCGGCTCGTGGCCGTGCCAGAGTGGGCGTGGCGCTGGTTCGGGGGAGCCCCGTACCGGTGGGGCGGGCGCACCGAGTGGGGGATCGACTGCTCGGGGTTCGTGCAGGCGAGCTACGCCGGCCGCGGCGTGGAGCTGCCGCGGGACGGCGATCAACAGGCGCTCGCGGGGCGCAGCGTGCCGGTCTCGGAAGACGGGGCGGGCTACGAGGCGGGTGACCTGCTGTGTTTCGCGGACGGGCTGCGGGTTGCGCACGTCGCCCTGTGGGCGGGGGCGGGGCGCATCGTCCACGCGGCGCTCGCCCGCGGAGGCGTCGCATCGGAGGATCTGTTCGCCGACGCCCCGCGGATGACGGCGCTGCGGGAGGGGCTCGTCGCGGTGCGGCGGCTCAGGCCCTAGTCACTGTCCGACCGTCCGGCCATCCGACGGTCCGACGAGGTATTTCTTCACGAACAGGATCGTCGCGTAGAACTGGAAGTCCACGTTCGCCTTCTTCCGGAAGCCGTGGCCCTCGTCCCTGGCCATGAGGTACCACACGGGGACGTTGCGCCGCTCGAGGGCCGCCACCATTTGTTCCGCCTCGCTGCGCGGCACGCGCGGGTCGTTCATTCCCTGGACGACGAACAGCGGCTTGGTCACGCGGTCGGCGTTGTTGAGGGGCGCGCTCCGTTCCATCCAGGCGCGCCCGGTGGAGTCGCGCTCGTCGCCGTACTCCGCGCGCCGCAGGTCCTGACGGTAGCCGGACGTGTGCTGCAGGAAGGTGGCGAGATTCGAGATCCCGACGACGTCGACCGAGCAGCAGATACGCTCGTCGTACCGGGTCGCCGTCACGAGCGTCATGTGCCCGCCGTAGCTCCCGCCCGTGACGAGCACCCGCTCGGCGTCGAGATCGGGCCGGGTCCGGATCCAGTCGAACAGGGCGCCGATGTCCTTGTAGGCGTCCTCGCGCCGCACGCCGTTGTCGAGCTTGACGAAGCCCTTCCCATAGCCCGTCGATCCCCGGATGTTGGGATACAGGATCGCGATGCCCAGCTCGTTCACGTAGTAGTTGTTGCGGCCGATGAACCCGGGACGCGATTGTCCTTCCGGCCCGCCGTGGATGTTGATGATCACCGGGCGGCGCCCCGTGAACCGCGCCGGCGGCGGATAGAGGAACCCGGAGATCGCCCGGCCGTCGAAGCTCGTCCAGTGCACGAGCTCCGGCTCGGCGAAGCGCGCCGTGCTCACACCGCCCGTCTCGCTCTCGGTCCAACGCTCGAGCCGCCCGGTCGCGACGTCGAGCGAGTAGGCGTCGCCGCTCGAGCGGGCCGCGGAGAAGGTGAACCCGAGCTCGTGGCTCTGGCCGCGCCACCGCACGCCGCTGGTGAGCCCCAGCGGTAGCTTGGGCAGAGCCACCTCCACGCCCGTGTCGGTTCGCAGCACATGCAGCACCCCGAGGCCGTCCTCGTTCACGACGAACGCCAGCAACGTGCCGTCGCTCGAGAGCGCGAACTCTTCGATCTCCCAGGGGATGCGGCTCGTGAGGTACTGATAGCGCTTGGTCGCGAGGTCGAGATAGGCGAGCCGCTGGACCTCCGACTCGCGATCGGTGGTGAGATAGATCCCCTTACCATCCCGACTGAACCTCGCGCTCCCGTAGGCGACCGGCTCGCCCGCGCCTTTGGGGGTGAGCAGCGTCTTCTCGCCGCTCGCCACGTCCAGGAGCCAGAGGTAGCTCTCGTTCACGGAGATGTCCTCCATGAGGAGGAGCGTCTTGTCGTCGGGAGACCAATCGTTCGCCCCCCAGCCGCCGCCCTCGAGTCGGGCCACCATGCGGTCGCTGTGCGGGTCCGCCGGGTTCATCACCCAGAGGTCGAGGTCCCGCCCGTCGCGGCGCGTGGACAGGTAGGCGTAGCGGTCGCCCGCGTGCGACCAGGCGCCGCCCACGTTCCGTGACTGGCCGTCGGTGAGCAGGGTGACGTCGCCTGTCGCCACGTCGTAGCGGTATTTCTGGAAGAACTCGGCGCCGCCCACGTCTTTGGAGAACACGATGTACTCGCCGCGCGTCGGCTGATAAGACGCGCCCGAGACAGGGTCGGGGAAGAAGGTGAGCTGCGTGCGGGCGCCGCCCGGCAACTTGACGAGGTGCAGCTGCTGCGCGTCCCCGAACCGCGTGCCGATCAGCATTTCCCGACGTGCGGGGTGCCAGCTCCAGAACGCGGCCGCGCGGAAGTCGCCGTAGCGGCGCGCTGCGGCGACGAGTGTCGCCGGGATCGGCGGGATCCCTTTGGTCACGAGGTTGTCCCCCGGGGCGACGTCCGCCGCCTGGGGGCGGGCGGGGGCGGGCGCGATCGCCATCAGGGCGAGCCAGGCGTACACAGGTCGACGCATCATCTCCTCCGGGTGAGATGGGCAATATGTCGCGGAAATCGTCGGGGCGCAGCGGCCCCTGGGCCTGCGCCCGGGGTGAGGACGGTCCGCCTATCCGCCTATCCGCCTGACCGCCTATTTTTCTCCTATGAAGCTCGTCCTCTTCGACATTGACGGCACGCTGCTCTGGACCGATGGCGCCGGCCGGCGGGCGATCCGCCAGGCGCTCCTGGACGAGGCGGGCACGGCGGGGCCGATCGAGAGCTACCGCTTCGACGGCAAGACCGACCCGCAGATCGTGCGCGAGCTGCTCGCGCTGGCGGCCCACCCCGCGGCGCGGGACGAGGCCCGGCTCCAGGCCGTGTGCGGCCGCTACGTCGATCTGCTCGCGGCCGAGCTCGCCCGGCCCACGCAGCGGACCACGCTGCTGCCGGGGATCACCGAGCTGCTCGCGGCGCTTGGGGACGAAGAGGCCGCGGGGCGCGCGCTCGTCGGCCTCCTCACGGGGAATCTCGAGCGCGGCGCGGCGCTGAAGTTGCGGTCGGCCGGACTCGAGCCGGGCCGCTTCCGGGTGGGCGCCTACGGCTCGGACTCCCGCCAGCGCCCGGACCTCCCGGCCGTCGCGGCGCGCCGCGCGGCCGCGCTCGCGGGCCGGACGTTCGCGGGTGAGGACATTGTGATCGTGGGCGACACGCCGGACGACGTCGCCTGCGGGCGGCCGGTCGGGGCGCGCGCGGTCGCCGTCGCGACAGGATTCTACGACGTCGCGGCGCTGCGCGCCGCCGGCGCAGCGCACGTGTTCGCGACGCTCGCCGACACGGCGGCGGTGCTGGACGCGATCTTCGCTTGAGCCGGTCCTCGTCCGCCGACGAGCTGGAGGTCAAAGCCCGGGTGGACGATCCCGAGGCGCTGCGGCAGGTCCTGGGACGGGCCGGCGCCGTCAGCGAATTCCGTGGCGCCATGGTGGACCGGCGGTTCGACCGGAAGGGCAGGCTGGAGCGCCGCGACGAGGTGCTGCGGCTGCGGATCTACCGCCCCGCGGACGGCTCGCCCGCCTACGGCGTACTCGGCTGGAAGGGGCCGCACTCGAAGCGCGGGAAGTACCGTCACCGGGAGGAGTCCGAGGCCCGCATCGCGGACCCCGACGCCGCGCTCACGATTCTCGAGCGCTTGGGGTTCGAGGTGACGCTCCGCATCGACCGCACGGTCGAGATTTACCGGCTGGGCGACGCCGTGCTGCGGCTCGAGTGGTATCCCCGGATGGACGTGCTGCTCGAGGTGGAGGGTGAGCCGGCCGCGATCGAGCGGGCGATCACCGCCACGGGGCTCGCGCGTGAGCGCTTCCTTCCCGAGTCACTGACCCATTTCGTCGAGGCCTACGAGGCCCGGACCGGACGTCGGGCCCGGCTCACGGTGCCGGTGTGAGCGCGTCCCTCAGGATCCCGATGCCGCTCCGCGTGCCTGAGCTCGCTCCCTCGCTCGGCCGGGTGCTCGTGCCGCGCCGGCTCGCGGACCCATGGGTCCCGCTCGACGACATCCGGGAGGAGCTGGCGACCCGCGTGCTCGAGCTGGGCGGCGAGGCGCGCGCCGCGGCGGTGCGGGAGGAGCGCGAGCGGGTGCTCGAGGCCGTGAGCCGCCGCGCCTGGCTGGGCGCGTGGGAGCGGGCAGTGCGCCGCGCGGCGGAGCGCGTGGCACGGGCGCTCGACGGGGAGATCGAGCGCGCCGGAAAGCAGGTCCGCATGGCGCGCCGGCGCTGGCGCCGCCGACTGTTGACGGGGCCGGAGAAGCGGGCGATCGCGGCCCGTCTCGCGACCGGCGGGGAGCAGTTCGTAGCCGCCCTCGACGCGCTCGAGCACACGGCGGCCCGCGCGCGCGAGGCGAGCGTGCTCGACAAGGAGATCCACGCGGAGTGGCAGGAGGCCCTCCGCACAGCGGCGCGGCGGCTCGAAGCCGCCTGGCTGGCGCTCGAGGACGTGGTGGCGGAAGAGCAGCGGCGCTGGACGCCGGAAATCGACGCCGTCGCGGCCTGGCGGCCGTCGCTGTGGCCGCTGTTCACCGTGTGGGTCCCTCTCACCCTGCTGCTCCTCTGGCTCGGCCTCGTACTGGGCGGCTACCTCGCCGCGCCCGCATGGCTCGCCCGACGTTTGGGCTTTTAGTGTGACGAGGCGCCGGCTGTGAGCGCCGTGGGCGTGGGGGTGGACCTGGTGGAGGTCTCCCGCGTGGGCGCCATCATCGCGGACAAAGGCGCGCGCGTATTCGAGCGACTGCTCACGCCCGCCGAGCGGGCTTACTGCGAGAGCCGGCCCGACCCGGCGACGCACGTGGCCGTGCGGCTCGCCGCGAAGGAGGCCGCGTATAAGGCGCTGCAGGGGAGCGCCATCGCGCGCGGCATCGGATGGCGCGACATCGAGGTGATCCGGGCGCCGGACGGACGGCCCGACTTGGAGCTGTCGGGGCTCGCCCAGTCGCGGGCGCGTGAGCTGGGGGTGAAACGGGTGCTCTTGTCGCTGTCGCACACGCACCTTGCCGCAGTCGCCGTGGTGGTGCTCGAGACAGATTGAGCACGCTGGCTTGCATTCCCGAGTAAGTCACTCTAGTATTTGCCACCTGCTTTCCGAGAATCATTCTCATCCATCGTAAGCTCTTACTGGGCGCGCTGTTGAGCCTCTCCGTCGCGACCTCGCTCCCGGCGCAGGGGAGCGACTCGCTCGCCGTGGCGCGCCGCATCGTGGCGGCTGCGTCCCTCGCGGCGAAGGAGTACGCCGCAGGAGTGGCGGCGCAGGGGCGGCGGGTGACGGTCCCGGCCGAAGTCGCGGAGGCGAAGCAGTTCCTCGACGCGGCGCAGCTCGATGCTGCCGCATTGCCGGTCGCGGTGCGCGAGCTCGCGGCCTCCGAGCTGAGGGTGTTGCGCGACATGCTCGATCGCGTGGCGCCGCCCGACACCGTCGCCCGCCGCGCGGCGGCGCTGGTGCAGCGCATCGCCGCGGCCGCGGGGGGCGCGCTCGACCCCTTCCCGCTGCGGCCGCCTTCCCTGGCGCGCGGGGCAGCCGTGTACCGGGAGCAGTGCATCCAGTGTCACGGTGAGCGCGGCCGGGGGGACGGGCCCAAGGCGCAGCACCTCGAGGGTCCGCCGCCGGCGGACCTGACGGACCGCCGGGCGCTCTCCGGGGTGTCGGGCGTGGACGTGTATCGCAAGATCACGATCGGCGTGGCGGGCACCGCGATGGCGCAGTTCGAGGAGACGCTGTCCCCCGAGGACCGCTGGGCGGTGGCGACCTACGTGGCGACCCTGCGTGCGGACGAGAGCGACGTGCGGGAGGGTGAAGGGCTGTACGCGGCGCTGTGCGCGTCCTGCCACGGCGCGGCGGGCGGCGGCGACGGGCCGCTCGCGGCGACGCTGTCGGTGCGGCCGCCGGCGCTGCGCGACCTGGCGGTGCAAGCTCGCTTCTCGGACGAAGAACTGGGGCAGCTCGTGCTGCACGGGCGCCCCGGGACACCGATGCCCGGATTCGCGCGTACGCTCGACGCCGAGGCCGCGCGCAAGCTCGTCGCTTTCCTGCGCGTGCTTCCTACTGCCGAGCGGCAGCGGTTCCAACCGTCTCCGGCGGCGGCGGTCTTCTCGACGGTGCGGCGCCAGCTCGACTCCGCGATCGCCCTGCGCTCCGACAAGATCGCGTTCGACGCCTATCTGACGTTCGAGCAGGTGGAGACCGACGTGCGCGCGCGCAACGCCGCGCTCGCGGGCGAGCTGGAGGACGCCTTCGCGGCGCTGCGGGCGCGGGCGCCCGCGGGCGACGCCCGCGAGCTGGACGCCATTCATGCCCGGCTCCTGTCGGCGCTGGAGCGGGCCGAGCGGCTCGTCGCCGACAAGAGCTCGGGCGCCAACCTGGTCATGCAGTCCTTCGTGCTGCTGTTGCGGGAGGGGTTCGAGGCGATCCTCGTCGTGGCCGCGCTGATGGCGTTCCTCGCGAAGGCGGGCGCCACGGAACGCCGGCGCGACGTCGCGAAGGGGGCGCTCGCGGCCGTCGCGGCGAGCGTCGTCACCGCCGCGCTCGTCGGGCTGCTGTTCCAGACCACCCCGGGGCAGCGCGAAACCCTCGAGGGCGTGACGATGCTCCTCGCCGCCGCGGTGCTGTTCTACGTGAGCTACTGGCTGCTCTCGAGGCTCGAGGTGGCGAAGTGGAACGCCTTCGTGAAGGGTCGCATGGAGGAGGCGCTGCGGACCGGCTCGGGCTTTCTCGCCGTGTACCGCGAGGGCTTCGAGACGATCCTGTTCTACCAGGCGCTGTTCAACTCGACGGGGGGAAGCGGCGGCACCTCCGCCGTGCTCGCCGGCATGCTCGCAGGCGCGGTGGCGCTCGTCGCCCTGTACGTGGCGATCAACCACTTCGGGGTGAAAGTGCCGCTCAAGCCCTTCTTCGGGGTCACGAGCGCGATGCTCTACTACATGGCCTTCGTGTTCGCGGGGAAGGGGATCGCAGGCCTGCAGGAGGCGGGCATCGTGACGACGACCGTGGTCGAGTGGGCGCCCCGCCTGCCCGTGTTCGGGATCTATCCCACCGTGCAATCGCTCGCCCTGCAGGGCGTGCTCGTGTTGCTCCTCATCGTCGCCGTGGCCTGGCTGCAGCGTAATCGCGTCAGAACGCTCCCCAGTCCTGCTTCCCGGGCAGGTAATAGCTCGGGCAGATGAACTTGAAGATGCGGGCGACCTTGCGGGCGCTCTCGTACTTCGCCTTGTCCTGCTTCAGCATCCCGCCGAGCTGCGTGTCGAACATCTCGCGGTAGTACTCGCGCGCCGCCTTGTGCCGGTCGGCGTCGGTCTTGTACTCACCGCGAATCTCGGCCAGCTCGCCCGGATCGAGGAACACCCCCTCGCATTTGGGGCATTCGTCCACCGTCGCCTGGCGCTGCACGCTCCAGAAGTGGCGCATCATGACGATGTCGGGGTCGCGGGGACACTTGCGGCGCTGGCTCTGGTCCACCTTCGCCTTGGGGTTCTGCGGGATGTTGAGCAGGCTTTCGCCCGCGGACTGGGCGGGCTGGTCCACCTTGCGGAGCTCGAAGTGGTCGAACCACAGACCGCCGCAGCCGCCCGTGCAGGCATCCACGGTGATGTCGCCCGTCTTCACCTCGGTCATGCGGTTGCCGCAGGCAGGACACTGCATGGCGTCCCTCCTTCAGTTGGACGACACTAGGCCGGCTCGCGGCCGCAGGTAGGCGGGAACGGCCGCCCCGGCGGCGTCTGGAGCGTCGAGCCGTCTCAGGATCACGATCCCGACGAGGACGAGCAACGCGCTCGTCGCTTGGGCCAGCGTGAGGGGACCGAGCAGCCGGTCGTCCTTGGCACGCACGAACTCGACGAGGAAGCGCTCCACCCCGGCGAGAACGAGATAGACGCCGAAGCGCCAGCCGACCGCGTGGCGGTGGCCGCGGAGTCGCCACAGGAGCCAGAACGCGGCGAGCATCAGCGCCGTCTCGTAGATCTGCGTCGGGTGCACGGCCACGACCTGCAGCGGGTCGGCCCCCGGTGGGAACGACACGTGCAGGTTCGCGAGCTCGCCCACGGTCGACGGCGGCAGGCCGCGCGGGAACTTCATCGCCCACGGGAGCGAGCTCGGGATCCCATAGTCGTCGTTCACGAGGAAGCATCCCACACGGCCGAGCGCGTATCCCACCGCGAGGGGAGCCGCGGTGAGCTCCATGGTCCAGCGCGGTGGCACGCGGCGGCGCCAACCGTTCAGGAGCACCGCCGCCACCCCGCCCAGGAAGCCGCCGTACCACACGAACCCGCCGCGGCGGAACAGCGCGTCCCACTCGCCCGTGAGCAGCACGTACCAGACCTTCGCGCCGACGAGCCCGCCCACCACGGCTGCGAGGATGATGTCGGCGGCGTACTCCTCGTCGAGCCGGCGCTGCCGCAGGTCGAGCTGGATGGTCCAGCCCGCCATCAGGAACGCCACCATCATCATGATCCCGTACCCCGTGAGGTTGAGCGGGCCGAGGTGCAGCACCAGGGGGTAGATGGTCATCTCGAATGCGGAGTGCGGAATGCGGAGTGCGGAATGGTAGGGGAGGGCTCGAGCCCCGGCAATGGCAGGTCCGCGCGGGCGTCGAGCGTCCAGTCGCTCCGCTCGCCCTGCTCGAGGTGCCACCACCCGGCCCGCGCGATCATGGCGGCATTGTCGGCGTTGAGCCGCGGGCTCGCGACCGCTACGCGCGCGAGACCCGCCAGCCGCGCGGTGGCGAGCGTCGCGAGCGCGCGGCTGCAGGCCACGCCCCCGCCCAGCACCGCGGTGCGGTGGCCCGTGAGCCGCACGGCGCGCGCCAGCTTCGTCACGAGCACGTCGAGCACGGCGTCCTGGAACGCCCGGGCGAGGTGCGGCCGGTCGCGCTCCAGGTCCGTGCTGGCGCGCACGGCGCGCAGCACGGCGGTCTTGAGACCCGAGAACGAGAACTCGAGGCCGTGCTCGAGCAGCGGCCGCGGGAATGAGAACGGCGCCGGATCCCCCTGGACGGCGAGGCGCTCGATCGCCGGCCCGCCCGGATAGCCGAGCCCGAGGAGCGTCGCCACCTTGTCGAAGGCCTCGCCCGCCGCGTCGTCGCGCGTCCCGCCGAGCAGGCGGTAGCGGCCCCAGGCGGGGACGTCGAGCAGCAGCGTGTGCCCCCCGGAGACGAGCAAGGCGATGAATGGCGGCGCCAGCTCGGGATCCTCGACCACCGGGGCGAAGAGGTGCCCCTCCATGTGGTGCACGCCGATGAGCGCCCGGTCGCCGGCATAGGCCAGGGCCTTCGCGTACACGACCCCCACGAGCAGCGCGCCCACGAGGCCCGGCCCCGCCGTCACAGCGACGGCGTCCACCGCGCCCCAGCTCACGCCCGCTTCGTCGAGGGCGCGCTCCACCACGGCGGGGAGGGCGGCGAGGTGCGCGCGGCTCGCCAGCTCGGGCACGACGCCGCCGAACACCTTGTGCACGTCCTGCGACAGGATGATGAGGCTCGCGAGCTCGGGCCGGCCGCGCTCGCCCACGACCACGGCCGCCGAAGTCTCGTCGCACGAGGTCTCGATTCCGAGGACGACCTCAGCCACGGCGCCCGCCCTTGCGCTTCAACGCTACGGAGTCGGGGATCGCGCGGGCGTTGATGCCGGTGGGCGCCTGGACGGAGAGTCGCGCGTAGCCGCCCGGCCCGCCGGGGCGCACGAGGTGCGCCACCACGCGGAGGCTGTCGCGCGTGAGGCGCTCGACCCGGGCGGCCGGGCCTCCCACGCTCACCTGGACGCGCTCGGAGACGAGCTCCCAGCCGGCGAAGCCCGAGGCGGCGGTCGTGACGGGGACACCGGCGAACACGCGCTGGGCGAGCGCCGCCACCTCCCCCACGAGCCGCACTTCCCGCGGCGTGATGCGGGCGACGCCGAGCGCCTGGGTGTCGAGGGCGACCGTGCGGTACACCGGGCCGGGGACGCTGGCGATCTGCGTCGGCTGCGTGGTCACGGACTCGACCCCGGCGAGGCTCTTCGGCGGGCCGATGAGGCGCGCCGTGGGGGGGACCACCGTGATGCCGAGCAGCGCGAAGCCCGAGTCCTTCTCGAGCGTGACGCGCGGCGCGATGCGCACGTCTCGCCGCGCGGCGGAGTCGACGACGATGTCCACATCCCGGGGCGAGATGTCGCTCACCTGCACCCCCTCCACGCCCTTCGGCAGGGTGACGTCCCCGGGCGACAGATGCAGCCGCCACAGCGAGCCGGTGAGCGTGTCGGGCACGGTCTTGGAGATGGTGCGCGGGATGTTGCGGAGCTTCAGGATCTCGCTCCCCTTGCCTTGGACCGTGACGGCGATGGTGGGTGGCGCCTGCCGCAGCGCGCGGCCCGGCGGCGGGGCGATGGACAGCCGCAGGGCGAAGCTCTCGGTCAGCGGCTGCTGCGCCGCCACCGCCACGTACAGCATCACGGCGAAGAACAGCGCCGCGAGCTTGAGCAGCCAGTTCCGCAGGAAGAACTGCCCCACGCTACCGGGCATCGATGAGCCGCCGGATGAGCGTCTCGTTCACGGGCCCGTCCCACTCGGCCGGGCCGATCACCTTCTTGATGATCACGCCGTCGCGGTCGATCACGAAGCTCTCCGGGACGCCGGTCGTCTGGTAGAGCCGCTGGATCGCGCCCGAGCGATCGTGCAGGATCTCGAAGCTGAGCCCGAGATCCTGGGCGAACCTCGCCACGACGGCCGGCCCCTGCTCGTCCACGCTCACCGCCACGACCCGGAAGTCCGCGCCGCCGAGGCGGCGGGACAGCCGCTCCAGCGACGGCATCTCGACGCGGCACGGCTGGCACCACGTCGCCCACACGTTGAGCAGCACGACCGTGCCGCGGTAATCCGCCAGCCTCTTCAGCCGTCCGGAGGCGAGGTCGGTCGCGGTGAACTCCGGGGCGCGCGAGCCCACCCCGACTAGGTCTACCTGGGGGCGGATCTTGATGGCGAGGGCGACGCCGAACACGACGGCCATCGCGACGCCGAGGGTGACGCTCCACTGCCGCCCGTTCGTCATACCGTCACCAGGCAGCGGCGCCGCAGCTCCTGCACCTCGCGCCCGGGGTCCGCGCTCGCGAACACGGCGTTGCCCGTGACGAAGGTGTCGGCGCCGGCGGCGTGCGCGGCGGCGATCGTCTGCCGCGTGATGCCGCCATCCACCTCGAGGACCGCGCGCGAGCCGTGGGCCGCGATCAGCTCGCGCGCCCGGCGGATCTTATCGTCGGAGGCGGGGAGATAGGTCTGTCCGCCGAACCCCGGATTCACCGTCATGACGAGCAGCAGGTCGAGGTCCGCGATCACCTCCGCGGCGAGCGCCAGCGGGGA
>Ga0209157_1001744_pt1 | contig 17859 bp, 18 predicted proteins | sample GraSoiAngelo_135_FD_185892 | JGI IMG/M metagenome (GOLD analysis project Ga0209157, IMG submission 185892) | Grasslands soil microbial communities from the Angelo Coastal Reserve, California, USA - 14_0929_05_40cm (SPAdes) (version 2) | ecosystem: Environmental > Terrestrial > Soil > Grasslands ...
TGATGGTGGCGGTCCAAGTCATGGGGAATGATACGGCCATCATGGTGTCTGGCCAGGCCGGCAACTTCGAGTTGCTCGTCATGCTGCCGGTCATGGCGCACAACCTCCTGCAATCCATTGCGCTGCTGGCCCGCGCGGCGGAAAACTTCGCCGTTCGCTGTGTGGAGGGCCTCAAAGCCAACCCCGAGCGGTGCCGGGCCGGGATCGAGCAAAGCCTGGCCATGTGCACGGCGCTCGCGCCGGAAATCGGGTACGAAGCGGCGGCCGAGATCGCCAAGGAGGCATATCGGACCGGCAAGACGATCCGCCAAGTCGCGCTGGAGAAGAAGGTCCTGCCGACGGATCGCCTCGCCCACCTCTTGGATCCCTGGCGCATGACCGAACCAGGCCTTCCCGGCGGCAAGCCAGGGAGCGCGGGGGGATAACCTTTTTGACAATTTCTTTTTGGCTATGCTAGCTTCGGCGCTTATTTTTTGCCTAGGTAGGGTCTCCCTGGCACGAAGATTCTACGGATGAGTACGAAACATTTGATTATCGTCGTCGGTGCCGGACCGGCCGGCCTGTCCGTCGCCAACGTCATGTCCAAGCAGGGACATGAGGTGGTGGTGCTTAACCGGGACATCAAAGTCGGTGGGCTCGCCGAGTACGGCATTTTCCCCAACAAGCACAAGTTGCGCGGTGGCTTGCGCAAGGGCTACTGGGAAATCCTGACGCGCCCCAACGTCCGTTACTTCGGCAACGTGACGGTCGGCAACGACTACCATCTGACCGTGTCAGAACTGCGCGCGCTGGGACCCAGCGCGTTGGTCTTCTCGACTGGGGCCCAGGGCACCAAGACCATCGGCGTGGAGGGGGACACCGCCAAAGGCGTCTATCACGCCAAAGACTACGTCTACCACTATAATCTCCTTCCGGGGTTCAGCACCCGCCCGTTCGAGATGGGCCAGCGCGTGGCGGTGATCGGCATCGGGGACGTGATGGTGGACATCGCGCACTGGCTGTCTCGCCGCCGCCGCGTCGCGGAGGTCCACGTGATCGTCCGGCGCGGGCCGGCCGAGCGCAAGTACAACCCCAAGGAGATTCGCGCCGTCTGCGCCATTATCGATCAGGACTCCCTCCAGAAGGAGATTGCGCGGATCACTCCACGCCTGGAGGCGGTAGGGCAGTTGCCCGAGAAGATCCTGGCCGAGATGCGGGCGGAGTTCACGAAGTGCGAGCCGCCGGAGAGCCACACCCGCATGTACTTCCATTTCCTGTCCTCCCCGAAGCGCGTCCTCACCGATGGCCAAAACCAGGTCACCGGCCTGGAGGTGGAAGATACGAAGCTTGAGCTCAAAGGCACGGATCCCGCGGCGGTCGGGCTGAAGACCTACTACACGATCCCGTGCGACAGCGTCGTGTTCGCCGTCGGAGACCGTGTGGATGAGGCGGTCGGGCTTCCATACAAGAACGGCGTCTTTGTCACGAACCCCAACCGGACGCAGAACGATCCTGACGACAGTCTATTCCAGGCCTACGACGAAGCGACCGGCGCGGTCATCCCGGAGGTTTTTCTCTGCGGGTGGGCCCGCAAGGCCAGTGATGGGCTGGTCGGCGTGGCCAAGCGGGACGGGGAGTGGTGCAGTGAAGTCGTCCTGCGGCATCTTGCGGACAAAGCGCCTTTGACTGCGGAGGAGATCGCACACAAGCTGAAACGGCTGGAGGCCTTGGTAAAGAGTCGGCAACCGGACGTCGTGCAGGTCGACGATCTGCTGGCGTTGAGCGAGATGGAGCAGGAAGAAGGGCAGCGCCGCGACATCGAGGAGTTCAAGTTTCCCACCAACGAGGAGATGCTCGTTGCCATTCGCCGGAAGAAGTCCATGGCGAAGGTGTCAGCGTCCCGTTAGCTCTCCCCCCACTTCAGTTTGTTCCGCAACATATCGTAGTAGGTGCGGTCCGCGAAGCGGATCAGCCGCGTCTTCTTCTCCGACGCGCGGACCTCGATCAGGTCGCGGGGCTGGAGCGTGATGCCGGCCTGGCCATCGAACGTCACCATGGCGCCCTCGTCTTTGCTGACCAGCACCACCTCGACGTGCGCCTCTTGGGGGATGACAATCGGACGGTTGGTGAGGGTGTGGGGACTGATGGGGGTGAGGATCAGCGCGTGGACGGCGGGGTTGAGGATCGGCCCACCTGCAGCCATGGAATACGCCGTCGAACCGGTCGGAGTCGAGATGATGAGCCCGTCGCCCCGCAATCCCGTCACGAATTGGCCATTGATGGAGATCTCCAACTGGACCATGTGGGACAACGCGCCCTTGCTGAGCGCCACGTCATTCAGCACGGAGGCCGCGGCGATCTGCTTGCCCATCCGGACGATGCGGGACCGCAGCATGAGGCGTTCCTCTTCCGCGAAGGCGTTGGCGAACACCTGTTCCAACGCCTTGAAGAGCGCGTCGCGCGTGACTGCGGTGAGGAAGCCCAGCCCCCCGGTGTTGACGCCCAGGATTGGAATGGGGCGGTCCTCGACGAGGCGGGCCGCCGCCAGCATGGTGCCGTCCCCGCCGAGGACCACCAGCATGTCGGCGAGCGCGGCGAGGTCCTTCTTGGGATAGGAAGCGGTTTCCCCGACGAGGTTGGCGGTGGCCGGATCGAGCAGTGGGTCCTTGCCCCGAGCCCGTAACCAGGGGAGGAGCTCCTTCAAGAGGGGCTTGGTATCGGGCGACTCCGCTTTGACGAGGATGCCGATGCGTTTCATGGGCGGCATTTTAGCCTGGATTGTTCATGAATATCTACTATGTCGCCCGATCCTGTTGTCTCGAACGCCTCGCTACGACATTCGTGAATATTCCGGGCTATCCGCGCCGATTGATTGTCAACGCAGACGATTTCGGGGTAGTACCTACAGTGATTTTTGCGGTGTGTGTACGCGTGTGGCGGCGGTCGCGCGGGGGCGCCCTTGACACTCTCCCGATCACCCGGTAGAATACGAACACGGATTCTCCACGAACGGCACGCCCCACCTGGAGGAGACACAGGATGTTTGAACGGTTCACCGACAAGGGCAGAAAGATCATCGTCTTGGCACGAGAAGAGGCCGAGCGGCACCAGAACGACTATCTGGGCACCGAGCACCTCGTCCTGGCCATCCTGCGCGAGACCGACGGGGTAGCCCTGATGATCCTGAAGAAAATGGGGCTCTCCACCGAGCAGATCCGTCTCGAAATCGAGCGGAACCTGCCGGGCGGCGGCACGACAATGACCTTCGGGGAGATCCCCTTCAGCCCGCGGGTGAAGAAAGTCATCGAGTACGCGGTCGAAGAGGCCCGGTTGCTGGGCCATAACCACATCGGCGGCGAGCATCTCCTGTTGGGCCTGCTCCGTGAGGAGGAAGGCATCGGCGGGAAGATTCTCCGGAGCCTCGGGGCCAATCTCCTGACTGCCCGCCAGCTGACCGTCTCGTTCCTGCGGAAGAGCTCGCCGCGGGAGCGCGACCGGAAAAGCAATACCCCGGCGCTGGATGAATTCGGGCGGGACCTCACCCATCTCGCACAGGAAGGCTCGCTGGATCCGGTCATCGGTCGGCTGGACGAGATCGAGCGGGTGCTGCAGATCCTCAGCCGGCGGACCAAGAACAACCCCGTGTTGATCGGAGAAGCCGGTGTCGGCAAGACGGCGATCGTCGAAGGTCTCGCCCAGCGGATCGTGACCGCGGAGGTGCCCGACAATCTGTTGAACCGTCGCGTCATCGCGCTGGACCTGGGCTCTCTCGTGGCCGGCACTAAGTACCGCGGCCAGTTTGAGGAACGCCTCAAGGTCGTGATGAAGGAGATCGTCCAGGCGGGCAACATCATCATTTTCATCGATGAGCTGCACACCCTGGTCGGGGCCGGGGCGGCGGAAGGGTCCATCGACGCGTCCAACATGCTGAAGCCCGCGCTCTCGCGCGGGGAGATCCAGTGCATCGGCGCGACCACCCTGGACGAGTATCGCAAGCACATCGAGAAGGACGGTGCGCTGAAGCGGCGCTTCCAGCCGATCTACGTGCAGCAGCCCAGCGTGGAAGAGACCATCCGCATCATCCAGGGCCTGCGCGATCGCTACGAGAGCCACCACGGGGTGGAGATTACCGAAGAAGCCATCGCCGAAGCCGTCAAGCTGGCGGACCGGTACATCACCGACCGCTTCTTCCCGGACAAGGCCATAGACGTGATCGACGAGACCGGGTCCCGGGCCAAGCTGCAGGCCTACGCCCTGCCGGGCGATCTGCGGGCGATGGAACAGGAGTTGAAGAAGGTCTCGCGCGAGAAGGAAATGGCGATCGCGCTTCAGAACTTCGAGGAGGCCGTGAAGTTTCGCGAAGAGGAAGAGCGGCTGCGTAAGCTACTGGAGGACTCGAAGCGCGAGTGGAAGAAGAGCCAGGAGAAAAGCCGGCCAGTCATCGCGAAGGAGGATGTCTCCTACGTGGTCTCTAAGATGACCGGGATCCCGCTCTTCAAGCTGGAAGAGGAGGAGTCTCAGAAGCTGCTGCGGATGGAAGAGGCGTTACACAAACGCGTCGTCGGCCAGGAGGAAGCCGTCTCCGCCGTCGCACGGTCCATCCGGCGCTCGCGGGCCGGGCTCAAGGAGTCCAAGAAGCCGATCGGGTCCTTCATCTTTTTGGGGCCGACGGGTGTGGGCAAGACCGAGCTGGCGCGGGCGCTGGCCGAGTTCCTGTTCAACACCGAGGATGCCCTCATCCGGATCGACATGTCCGAGTACCAGGAGAAGTTCAGCAGCTCCCGCCTGTTCGGGGCGCCCCCGGGGTACGTGGGCTACGAAGAGGGCGGCCAGCTCACGGAGAAGGTCCGTCGCCGGCCGTATTCGGTGGTGCTCTTCGACGAGATCGAGAAGGCGCACCCGGATCTCTTTAATGTGCTCTTACAAGTCTTGGATGACGGCGTCCTCACGGACAGCCTCGGCCGGAAGGTGGATTTCAAGAACACGGTCATCATCATGACCTCCAACCTCGGCACCAGGCTCATCAAAGGAGCCTCGCTGGGCTTCCAGCGGGACACCTCAGAGGACGTCAATCGCCGCCACAAGGAAGACATCCTGGGCGAGCTCAAGCACACCTTCAGCCCGGAGTTCCTCAACCGCATCGATGAAGTGGTGGTCTTCCACTCGCTCGAGAAGTCGCACCTGGTGACGATCGTGGACAACCTCCTCGCGGAGTTGAACCAGCGCCTGGTCGATCGTGGGATCGAACTCGAGGTGTCGGACGAGGTCAAGGCCTGGTTGATCCAGGAAGGCTACCAGCCCATCTACGGCGCCCGGCCGATGCGCCGGTGCATCCAGAAGAGCATCGGCGACCCGCTCTCCGAAGAATTGATCAAGGGGCGGTTCCGTGAGTTCCACAAGATTAAAGTGGTCATGAAGGGTGGGGTGCCGGCCTTCGTCGAAGAGGAGGCCCTGGCCGGCGTATGACCGGCCGGCCAGGCGTCCCGGGTTTGTTCTCACCGTTGGCCGCTCCGCTCTGTTGATTCTGAGTGCGACCACGCCTCCCAGTTCGCTTCTGTGTGGACTGCGCCGCCTCCCCCGCCCTGTCTGAGCCACCTCCGTGATACTGGGCATCGAGACATCCTGTGACGAAACCGCCGCCGCCGTCGCCCGTGCGGATGGCGCCGTGCTCGCCGAGGTCGTGCGTTCGCAGGTGGAGACCCATGCCCGCTACGGGGGCGTGGTGCCCGAATTGGCCGGCCGGCGCCACATCGAGACCATCGACCAGGTCGTGCGGGAAGCCTTGACCCGTGCTGGGATTGGCCCGCGCGAGCTGAGCGCGGTCGCAGTGACCGGGGGCCCCGGACTCATCGGCGCCCTGCTGGTCGGCGTCGCCTACGGCAAGGCCTTGGCCTACGCGTTGCAGATACCGTTGTTTCCCGTCAATCACCTGGAAGGCCATCTGTGCGCGGCCGGCCTGGGCGCTGGAGCCGTGGCCCCGCCCTTCGTGGCGTTGATCGCCTCGGGTGGCCACACGAATCTCTATCACGTCAAAACGTGGGGCGAGCCGGAGCTACTGGGACGGACGCTGGACGACGCGGCAGGGGAGGCCTTCGACAAGGCCGCCAAGATGCTTGGCTTGGGCTATCCCGGAGGTCCCGTGATTGACCGGCTAGCGGGCGAGGGTGACCCGGAGCGGGCGCCGTTTCCCCGTCCGTACCCGACGTGCGAGGACCTCAACTTCAGCTTCAGCGGCATCAAGACCGCGTTACTGTATTACCTGCGGGATCGGGCGGCCGAGGGGCGTTCCTGGCATGTGCCGGACGTGGCGGCTGGGTTCCAACAGGCCATCGTGGACGTCTTGGTGGAGAAATCGCTGGCTGCCGCCAAGCGCTGCGACGTGCGTCACGTCGTCGTGACTGGCGGCGTGGCCGCCAACTCGCAGCTCCGGGCGCGCTTCGAGGCGCGCGGGCGCGACGAGGGGATCACGGTCCATATCCCCCCGGTTCGCTATTGCACCGACAACGGGGCCATGATCGCTGCAGCCGGTGCGCGGCTGTTGCGCGGAGGTCGTGTCGCGTCACTGGACTTCGAACCTCGAGCGGACTGGGTCATCGGAGGCTGACGAGCGCAAGGAGGACGCCCGATTCCTTCTCCTCACGGTTATCTCACGGGGCTCAAGCCCAACCAACTGAGACGGTTGGAGCATGTCTACCGCCGTCGGGTGCCCGAAGATGCCATCATCTCCTGGGAACTGGCCCGGTTCTGCACAGGGCTCTCCCGCGAGATCGGGCGCCAGATCGGCCTACTCATCAATCGTCGGGGCATGATCGAGGACGTCATCATCGGGAACGACCGAGAGGTCGTCTTGCCCGACCTCTCGGACTATCGCCTCGGCCGGCAATCGCTCCGCGGCATTCGGCTGGTCCACACGCATCTGCGCGACGAACCGTTGAGTCAGGACGACCTGACCGACTTGGCGCTCCTGCGCTTGGACCTGATCGCGGCCCTCGGCGTGCGCGCCGACGGCGAGCCAGGCCATCTGTATGCGGCAAACATCCTCCCGCCGAATCCGACCGGCAAATCCTACGAGGTCTGGTCGCCAGTCGCCGCGCAGGACTGCCAGGTCCGCCTGAGCGAATTTCTCGGCGCCCTCGACGAGGAGCTGAGCCGGACCCGCACCGTCCATCTCGTGGACAACCTCCAAGAGCAGGCGATTTTGGTCAGCGTGTCGCGGCAGAGCCACGCGGATCAGGAAGAGTCGCTGGCGGAGCTGGCCGAACTGGCCCGCTCGGCCGGCCTCATGGTGCTGGACACGGTCGTTCAGCGGCCCCAGGCGCTGCATCCCAAGTATCTGCTGGGCAGTGGCAAGCTCAAGGAGGTCGTCATCAAGGCCTTGCAACACGGGGTGGACTACCTCGTCTTCGATCAGAACCTGTCGCCCGCGCAGGCCACGGCCATCGCCGCCGTGACCGACTTGAAGGTCATCGACCGGACCCAGTTGATTCTCGACATCTTCAGCCGGCGGGCGCACAGCCGTGAGGGCAAGCTGCAGGTGGAGCTCGCGCAGTTGCGGTACCTCCTGCCACGCCTCACCGGACACGGCACGGCGATGTCGAGGTTGGCGGGGGGCATCGGCGGACGCGGACCCGGCGAGACCAAACTGGAAGTGGATCGTCGCCGCGTGCGGGACCGCATTAGCCACCTCGAGAAGCAGATGGAGTCGTTGGCGCGGACCCGTATGCAGCAGCGGGCTCGGCGCTTGCGTCGGGCGGTGCCGATCATCTCGATCGTGGGTTACACCAACGCCGGCAAGTCCACGCTGCTGAACGTCCTGACGCACAGCCGGGTGACGGCGAACAACCGCCTCTTCGAGACGCTAGACACGGCGAGCCGCCGCCTGCGCTTTCCGGAGGAGCGGGAAGCGATCGTGACCGACACGGTCGGGTTCATCAGGAATCTGCCCGAGGAACTGATGGGCGCGTTCCGCGCCACGCTCGAGGAACTGCACGACGCCGACCTGTTGCTGCACGTGGCGGACCTGAGCAGCTCGACCTTGGAGCGGCAGGTGGCGGCCGTGGAGGACATTCTACGGGAGCTGGGGCTTGATCGCCTGCCGCGCCTGCTGGTCCTGAACAAGGCTGATCTGGTGGACCCGGCACAGGTTTCCGCGTTGAGCGCGCGCCTCGGTGGGCTGGCGGTCTCGGCCGTGCGGCCCGACACGCTGATCCCCCTGCTGGACGCGGTCGAAAAGCAGCTCTGGAGTTTGACCCCGGCCGGCCTTTCCTGCTAGCATAGGCCCACTTTTCCAAGGGTTGTGGGTCCCTCCGTGGAGATGGCCTCGCCCGGTCTCGTGACTCTCACGTAGGTCGGTCATGAATTGGATGGCCTAGGCCGTCGGTCCCGCGGAGGTTTCGACGAGGGGGAGCCATTGAGGACCACGGACCGGCTCCTAAAGCTGCTGGATGAAGAGTTTCCCAGCCCCCAGGTGGCTCTTCACTACAAGACACCGCTCCAGTTGCTGGTGGCGACCATCCTGTCGGCCCAGTGCACGGATGAGCGGGTGAACCAGGTGACGAAGGGGCTCTTTGCCCAGTTTCAGACGGCCAAGGACTACGCGGAGGCGGACCCGGCCAGACTGCAGGAGGAGATTCGACCGACCGGATTCTACAAGGCGAAGGCCCGGAGCCTTATCAAGACCGGCCAGGCCTTGGTCAGCCAGTTCGGCGGGGAAGTGCCCCGGACCATGGAAGAGTTGGTTACTCTGCAGGGCGTCGGGCGGAAGACGGCCAACGTCATTCTGGGCAATTGCTTCGGAGTCCCCGGGGTGGTGGTTGATACCCATGTCACACGGGTCACGCAGCGGCTGGGCCTGGTCGACACGGACGATCCGGAGAAAATCGAAGTCGCGTTGCAGCGCCTGTTGCCGAAGGGCACTTGGACCAGGGCCTCGCATCAGTTGCTGCTCCACGGACGGCATATCTGTCAGGCGCGCGTGCCCAAGTGCCAGGAGTGCCGTCTGTACGATCTCTGCCCGTGGGAAGGAAAGCGGACGGCATGATCCGCAGCATGACGGGGTACGGGCGCGCCGAGGGACGGCATAAGGGCACGCCAATTACCGTGGAAGTCCGCTCGGTGAACCACCGGCACAGCGAGGTGATGGCCAAACTGCCACGCGCCTTGCAGGCCCATGAGGACCGGATCCGTAACCTGGTCCAGGGCAGGGTGGCCCGCGGGCGCGTGGATGTCACAGTGAATTTCAGCGGCGAACGGGACCCCGGGCGCGGGATTGTCCTGGACCGGGCGCTCGCGCGCCGCTATCACGCATTGCTGAAAGAGTTGCAGCGGGAGCTCGGGCTCAAGGGCTCGCCGGAGGCGACCCTGCTCGCCAGCTTCCGAGACGTCATCAGGCCGACGGAGCTGGCGGCCGAAGAGCCGGGCGCGGTCCGCGCGGTCGAGCTCGTGCTGGGCCGAGCGCTGAAGGCGCTTGACCAGATGCGCCGCCATGAGGGACGCACGCTGGAGCGGGACCTCCTGGCGCGATTGCAGGAGGTAGAAGGGCGTCTGCGCACGATCCGCCAACGGCTCCCAGCCATCGTAGACGAGCGCGCCGCGCGCCTGCAGGAACGGGTCAAACGGCTCCTGGAGGGCGCGGGGGCGGGCAGGGACAGCGTGGATCAGAGCCGCTTGGCGCAGGAGGTGGCGCTCCTAGCCGATCGCAGCGACGTGAGCGAAGAGCTGACCCGCCTGGACAGCCATCTGGACCAGTTCCGGGCGTTCCTCCGCAAGACCGAGCCGGTGGGGCGGAGCCTGGATTTCCTGTTGCAGGAGATGAACCGCGAGATCAACACCATCGGGTCGAAGGTCGGCGACACGGTGGTGACCCAGGAGGTCGTCGCTGTGAAGGCGGAGCTCGAGAAGATCCGCGAGCAGGTGCAGAATGTCGAATAAGGACGCCATCGTGAAGCGCCGTCAGGGCATCCTGTTCGTGGTGTCGGCTCCCTCCGGCGCCGGCAAGACGTCCCTGTGTCAGGAGCTCGTCAGCCAGGTGCCGGAATTGCGCTACTCGGTCTCCTACACCACCCGCAAGCCGCGTCCGACGGAAATCGCGGATCGGCACTACCGCTTCGTGGAGGAAGCCGCGTTCCGGGATATGATCAAGGAAGGCGCCTTTTTGGAATGGGCCGAGGTCTACGGCCATCTCTACGGGACCCCCAGGGCCCCCCTCAAGGAATGGATCGCGCAGGGGATCGATGTCCTCCTCGACATCGATACCCAGGGGGCCTTGCAGATCCGGCGGCACGAACCGGACGCGGTGTCGATCTATATCTTGCCGCCGTCGCTGGAGGTGCTGCGCCGGCGCCTGGAGGACCGGAAAGGAGACGCACCGGACGAGATCGCCAGACGGCTGAAAAAGGCCCGTGATGAAGTGAAGAATTATCGCGACTATGCCTACGTAATCATCAACGAAGACTTTAAGTCTGCCGTGCGGCAGCTCGAAGCCATCGTGCTGGCCGAGCGCAGCCGGACGGCCTTGCTGGACTTATCCGCTGTGGAACAGGCCTTGATGGTAAATGAGAGGGAAACGCAGGAGGATCGTTAATGGAAACGTTATCGCTGATGCCCGAGTATGAGGACCTACCGATCGAATCACGGAGCCGGCTGGTGATCATTGCGGCCCAGCGGGCCCGGCAGTTCATGCAAGGCACCCGGCCGTTGATCGCGACCAAGCACACCAAGCCGACGACGATGGCGCTGGAAGAGGTGCTGAAAGGCAAGGTGAAGTTTGTAGTCGGGAAGGAGGCCCGCCAAGCCATGAAGGAAGCGCGCAAGCAACGGGAGCGCGAGCTTGAACGGCTGACCCTGGCGCACGTGGGCAGTGAAGACGCGAACGAGATCAAGAAGGACTTGAGCGTCATCGTGGACGACTCCAAGCCGGCGGAGGCGAGTGAAAACGACTAAACGCAACCCCCTCGTGCCTGCCGCGCGCTTGGCGGGGAAGACCATCGTGCTCGGAGTGACCGGCAGCATCGCCGCCTACAAGGCGGCGTCGCTGGCGCGCCGCCTGATGACCGAAGGAGCGACGCTGCGCGTGGTCATGACCCACACCGCGCAGCGCTTCGTCGGGGCCGTGACCTTTGAGACCCTGACAGGTAGCCCTGTCTTCACAGAGCTCTTCGAATCGTCCAACACCCCTCCCACTAGGAACGTCATGCCGCACCTTGCGCTCGCGGACGGAGCCGATCTGATCGCGGTCGCGCCGGCCTCGGCTCACTGTGTCGCCAAGCTGGCGCATGGCCTCGCCGACGATCTACTCACGACGCTGGTGCTTGCGGCGGAGTGCCCGGTGGTGGTGGTTCCCGCAATGGATGGCGGCATGTGGACCCACCCGGCGGTCTGCGCCAACGTGCGTACGCTCCGTCAGCGCGGGGTCACCGTGTTGGAGCCGGAGGTCGGGCCGTTGGCGTCGGGCCGGGTCGGCCAGGGGCGCTTTCCCGAGGAGGCCGCCATCCTGGCGGCGATCTTCGGGGCGCTCTGCGCCAAGGACTTTCGCGGCCGACGGGTCCTCGTCACGGCCGGGCCTACGCAGGAACCGCTCGATCCGGTGCGGTTCCTGTCGAACCGCTCGTCTGGGAAGATGGGCTGGGCGCTGGCGGAAGCCGCACGGGATCGCGGCGCTGACGTCGTCCTGGTCGCGGGGCCGACCAGTCTCGCGCCCGTTCCCAACGTCGCGTACGTCTCGGTGGTCACGTCCGAGGAGATGCGTAAAGAAGTCGTCACCCGTTTCCCAGGCACCGATGTGCTGATCATGGCGGCGGCGGTCGCCGATTTCCGGCCGGCGCGCCCGGCCAAGGGCAAGGTACCGAAAGGCCGCGACGTACGGACGCTGGCGCTGGAACCGACCAAGGACATTTTGAAGGACCTGCCGCCGCGACGGGCCGGGCAGCTCGTGGTCGGGTTCGCGGCCGAGACGGACGATCTGGTCGCGCGCGCCAGGGGCAAGCTGCTCGACAAGGCGCTGGACTTGATCGTCGCCAACGACGTCTCAGAGCCCGGAGCCGGATTCGGCACGGACACGAACCGCGCGACCTTGCTGGACCGTGCGGGCCGTTGTGAGGCATTGCCGCTCATGTCCAAGCATGAGCTGGCGCATCGAATTCTTGACGCGGTGCTCATTCTTCCGTAGGCTGGGAAGCCCCGCACAGATCACTCGGAGGCGAACAGGAGGGAATCCCTGATGGCAAGCGAATCAGCATCTCACGCTTTCATGGCTCATGCCAAGGAACTCGTCGATGCGGGACAGTTTGGCAAGGCCATTGAAGTGCTCCAGCAGGGGCTGAAGAAATTCCCGAAGATGGTCAGCGCCCGGGTCATGCTGGGCGAAGTCTATTGCACCTCCGGGGACCTTGCGCTGGCCCGTGTGGAGCTGGAGCAGGTCATCAAGGCCGCGCCGGATAACTTCGCCGCCTTCCGGAAGCTCGCGCAGGTGTATCACGAGCTCGGGGATACGGCGTTGGCGATCAAGGCCTGCGAGACCATCCTGCACGCCAATCCCAAGGACCGTGAGATGGGCCATCTGCTCGAGGAATTGCAGGGCGGCGGAGCCAAGGCGGCACACGCCAAGAAGGCCACGCACGCCGAGACGCACGAGGCTGCCAAAGCGGCGGATGCGAAGTCCCAAGAGATGCATCCGACCGTGCGCATGTCAAAGTCCCCAGTTGCGGACCACGCCGCCGGTGACGCTGCCGCAGAAGGGCTCTCGCTGGCCATGCACGGCCCCGGGGGCATCACCGATAGCGAGACCCTGGCCGAGCTCTACATCTCGCAGGGGCACCGTGAGAAAGGCTTGGAGGTCTATCGCCGCCTCGCCGCCAAGGAGCCCGACAATCGCCGGTTGCACGAAAAGATCATGGCGCTCGCGGAAGAAGGAGCGGGAGCCAGTCAGGCCCCGGCGAAGGCATCACAGGAGACCTCGGACCGGGCCAAGCGCAAGACCCGTATCCGCCGGCTGGAAGGCTGGCTCGCCGTGATCCGGGAGCGTCGCCGGATGTGAAGATCCTGATCCTCCATGGGCCGAACCTGAATCTGTTAGGCTCCCGCGAAACCCACATCTACGGGGCGGTCACGCTGGACGGGATCAACCGCGACCTGCAAGCGCTGGCGAAGGAGCTGGGGGCAGGCCTCACGATCCATCAGTCCAATGACGAGGGTGATCTGGTGGCGTGGATTCAGAAAGCGGCGGGCCAGTACGATGCGCTGGTGATCAATCCCGGCGCGTACACCCACACGAGCATCGCCCTGCGCGACGCGATCGCGGCGGTCGGCATGCCGACCGTCGAGGTGCACCTCTCCAATCTCTATCGGCGCGAGGAGTTCCGGCAGCATTCCTACATCGCCGGCGTGGCGGTCGGGCAGATCTCAGGGTTCGGCCCTGACAGCTATGCGCTGGGGCTTCGGGCCGCCGTCGCGCACGTGCGGGCGCAACAGGCCACAGCGAAGAAGTAGCAAGATGGATCAGGAGGAGGCAAGACAGACCCGTGATCTCAACGTCGGAATTTCGCAACGGGGCGAAGCTCGAGCTGGACGGGGAGCCCTACACGATCATCGAATTTCAGCATGTCAAGCCCGGGAAGGGCGGAGCCTTCGTACGGACCAAGCTCAAGAGTCTCAGGACGGGGAATGTCATCGAACGGACCTACCGCTCGGGAGAAAAGCTACCCACGCCCGATCTCGACGAGCGGGAGATGACCTTTCTTTACACGGAGGGCGACCAGTACACGTTCATGGACACGACGACCTACGAGCAGTTGACGTTTGACCGGGCGCAACTGGGTGACGGCTGGGACCTGCTCAAGGAAAACATGACCGTCACGCTGCTGCTCCATAACGGGTCGCCGATCGGGATGGAGCTGCCAGTCTTTGTAGAGCTCAAGATCGTGAAGACGGAGCCGGGCGTGCGCGGCGACACGGCCTCCGGCGGCTCGAAGTCGGCGATCCTGGAGAGCGGGGCGACGGTCAAGGTGCCGCTGTATCTCGAGGAAGGAGTGATGGTCAAGGTGGACACCCGCACGCGCGAATACGTGGAACGGGCCTGATGAAACGCCACCCCGCCAAATCCGCCAGGAAGCCCGTCACGGCGCAGCCCAAGCCGCGTCCGGACGCCCTGGTGGATCCCGCGCTCCTGCAGGACTTGATCGCGGTGTTCCAGAACGCGGGCGTCAGCGACCTCGAGGTCGAGCGCAATGGGCTCCGAATCCGGCTGCGGCGCGAAGGCGCAGCCGCGCCTTCCCCGCCGCTCGAAGTGTCCGTGCCCGTTCCCGCTGCCGGGCGCACCGCCGCTCCGACCGACGCGCCGACGGCCGAGCCGTCCACGGAAGGGCTGGTGACCGTGCGCTCGCCCATCGTGGGGACCTTCTACCGGTCGGCGTCTCCCTACTCCGAGGTGTATGTGGAAGAAGGCTCGTACGTGAAGAAAGGCCAGGTGCTCTGCATCGTCGAGGCCATGAAGCTGATGAACGAGATCGAGTCCGACGCCGACGGGCGCGTGGCCAAGATCCTCGTGGAGAACGCCAAGCCGGTCGAGTACGGCGAGCCGCTCTTTATGATCGAGCCGGGCGCCCAACCGGAGGGCTGAGGGGTGTTCAAGAAAATCCTCGTGGCCAACCGCAGCGAGATCGCGGTGCGGGTCATCCGGGCCTGCAAGGAACTGGGCATCCGCAGCGTGGCCGTCCATTCCGAAGTGGACAAGGACGCCCTGCACGTGCGGCTCGCGGACGAGCACCTGTGCATCGGACCGGCCGATCCCGCGCTCAGCTACCGCAACATCCCGAACATCCTGAGCGCGGCGGAGATCACCGCCTGCGACGCCATCCACCCGGGGTACGGCTTCCTAGCCGAGGACGCCCACTTCGCCGAGGTGTGCGAGTCGATCGGCATCAAGTTCATCGGGCCGACCTCCGAGAGCATTGGCACGATGGGGGACAAGGCGAAGGCGCGCGACATCATGATCCGCCAGGGCTTGCCGGTGCTGCCCGGCAGCGAGGGAGAGATCACGAGCGAGCAGGAGGCCGCGGCGGTGGCGGCCAAAATCGGCTACCCGGTGATCATCAAGGCGTCGGCGGGCGGCGGGGGGCGCGGGATGCGGGTGGTGAACAAGGAGGATGAACTGGCGCACGCCTTCGAGGCGGCCCGCGCGGAGGCCAACGCGGCGTTCGGCAACCAGAGCGTGTACGTGGAGCGGTACTTCCTCGAGCCGCGCCACATTGAAGTCCAGATCCTGGCGGACGAGCGCGGTCGGACGATCTATCTCGGAGAGCGGGACTGTTCCGTCCAGCGCCGCTACCAGAAGCTCATCGAGGAGACGCCGTCGCCGGCGGTGGACGACCGCCTCCGGCGCGAACTCGGCCGTGTGGCGGTCGAAGCTGCCCAGGCGGTCCGGTACCGGAACGCGGGGACCGTGGAGTTTCTGCTGGACAAGGAGCACCGGTTCTATTTCATGGAGATGAACACGCGGATCCAGGTCGAGCATCCCATCACCGAAGAGGTCACCGGCATCGATCTCGTCAAGGAGCAGATCAGGATCGCCGCGGGTCTGCCGCTGTCCTGGAAGCAGCAGGACGTGAAGATGATCGGCCACAGCATCGAGTGCCGGATCAATGCCGAGTGTCCCGACACCTTCCAACCGTGCGCGGGGCGGATCACGCGCTGGCATCCGCCGGGAGGTCCGGGGGTCCGAGTGGATTCGGCGATCGAACCGGGGTCCGAGATCACCCCTCACTACGACTCGCTGATTGCGAAACTGATCGTCCACGGCCTGACGCGTGAGGAGGCGCTGGCCCGGATGCGTCGCGCGTTGGATGAGTGCGTGGTGGAAGGCATCAAGACCACGATCCCGCTCCACCGCCGCATCCTCGACGATCCCGACTTCCAGAAGGGCCGCTTCTCCACCTCTTTTCTCGAGCGCTTCTCCTCTCCGCCGCCGACAAGCTGAGCGTGGGGGGGCCAATGCGCCCATTGCACCCACCCGCCCCGGACGCGCCGAGACGCGTCCCTTTCCCGGCAGGGCTCTATCTGATCCTGGACCCGGCCGTCGCGGGCTCTCTGTCGTTGCCCGATCTCGTCAAGACCGCGCTCACGACCGGAGTGCGCTTTTTTCAACTGCGCATGAAAACCCCTCACGCGGGCGAGTTCTACGACCTGGCGGCTCAGGTCTGCGCGCTGGTCCGGGCCGGTGGGGGAACGTTCATCGTGAACGACCGGGTGGATGTTGCGCAGGCGGTTGGCGCGGATGGAGTGCATCTGGGGCAGGAGGACTTGCCGCTGGCCGATGCACGGGCGATCCTGGGACCCGACAAGCTGATCGGGATCTCGACGCATACGATGAAGCAGGCGCTCGAAGCCGACGCTGGTGGAGCGGACTACGTCGGCTTCGGGCCGATCTTTCCGACCTCCACGAAGGAGCATCCGGACCCGGTCGTCGGCATAGCCGGGCTGCGGGAGGTGCGGGCGAAGGTGCGGGTGCCGATTGTGGCGATCGGCGGCATCACTACCAAGAATGTCCGTGAGGTCGTCGCCGCGGGCGCCGACTGCTGCGCGGTGATCTCCGCGGTGCTCGCCGCTTCCGATCCTAAGCGGGCGCTGTTCGAACTACTTAAAGAAATCGGGCGCAAAACGTAGGAGCGGGTGGCGCCGAGCGGGACCCTGGCGGAGCGGAAGGGCCTACAGCCGAGTCTGCGGGGCTGCGACGGCGAAAGGACCTGAGCACGTCAGGGTGGCTCGGTGACAGGACCCGCGTTTTGGGGCGGGATTTGGACGAGCTGAACGGGTTTAGCGGGCGGCGCCTTGGTGGCCGGTGATGATGGCGAAGAGGGTCAGCATCATCCCCGTGACGCGCCCCTTCTTCTTGTCGTTCTTCCCGTTTTTAGACTGCTCGTCGGAGTTCTTCTGCTCGCTTGCCGGGGCCGTCTTGGTTTCCGGGTAAGTCGTCGGTGCGGTCACTTCCACCTGAGGTTGAGTCGCAGTTGGTGTGGGCGTCGCGCTGATGGCACTGGTAGCCAAGAGGGTCGCTGTGGCCAGCGTCACGACAAAGACGAGAACTCTACTTTTCCGCTTCGTAACCATGGCACACACTCCTTCCGTGCAGAGTTGATGTTGCACGCTTGCCTCTTGGAGTGTGCAAACTACAGGCCTTTTGCAAGGGGTACGTATCTCTATGAAATAAAAGGAGATGGGGTGGAGGACAGCCAGTCCATGACGGGCGGCACGTGTGTCAGAAACCCCATTCGAGAAGGCTTTTGCGTTCAGGAATGAACAGGATCGGCTGCGACTTTATTTTTCGCCCGTCGCCTCTTTCTCGGCGATGTGCTTTGCCAGCAGAGGGCATTTCTGCGCGGTCGGCGTGCCGGCGAGCAGCGGCGCCTCGAATTCCATCCCCACCGTTTCTCCGCGCTGCCACACAAGCGTCGCGTTCACGTCCTCGATAATTTCCCGCCCACCCGCAGCTTGGAAACGGAACCGCAGCGTCGCCTTGCTTTGCGGCTTCAGAGTTTGCCGGATGTAGAGCGTGATCCCGGTTCGGCTGATATTGGCGACCGCTCCCCACATAGGATCGGAGCTGCCGGCCACCAACACGTCCAGACGTGAGACGAGATAGAACCGCGGCGCGACTCGACGTTCTGGTTCAGCCATGGGATTCTCCTATTTCCGTTTGCGGGGTTTGGCTTTGCGTTTTGAAGCCGCCTTCTCCAACGTCTTCAGCCGTTCTTCCAGATCGCGGACCTGCTGGCGGAGCTCGGGGAGCTTGGCCACGATAGCCATGGCCTTGAGCCACTCCATGCGCGGCAGGGCGGGGGTGCCGGCGACGACCTCCTTGGCGGGCACGTCGCGGTTCAGGCCCGAGCG
>Ga0209157_1001750_pt1 | contig 17839 bp, 16 predicted proteins | sample GraSoiAngelo_135_FD_185892 | JGI IMG/M metagenome (GOLD analysis project Ga0209157, IMG submission 185892) | Grasslands soil microbial communities from the Angelo Coastal Reserve, California, USA - 14_0929_05_40cm (SPAdes) (version 2) | ecosystem: Environmental > Terrestrial > Soil > Grasslands ...
CGCGCCCAGCGCAGAAGGCAACAGAAATCACGAGGCTTGCCACCAGGAGACGGGGCCGAGTCGTCGATTGCATGAGGTCCTCTACCGACGGTTAGTGGTTGATGCTTTGATCGCTGCCACCGTGCGAGCGACGATGAGATCGACGCCCAGCCGGCCGAGCTCCGCGCTCGCGCGCCGCGGATCGCCGTCGGCCCCCGAGCCGGCGCCTGGTGCCCGGTCGTCGCGTAGCAGGCCGGTCCGCACGAGGCTCGGATCGAGAGCCAGCGTGAGCGCGGTATCGGGCAGCGCAGCGTGGTCGCCGAGCTCCTCGGGCCGGTAGCCGCGGGCGCTCAGAAGAGCGCGAAATCCCGCCGTGGCCGCGTGGTAGTACTCCTCGATAGCGTGTGCCCGGACCGGTGTGGCTGCCCACTCGCGATTCAATCGCGCCGCCACAATTTTCTCGCCCACCTGGGTCGAGCCATGATCGCCGAGGAAGACGACGTCGCGGAAGCCATGGAGTCGGGCGCTGCGGGCCGCCGACTCGAGCAAGCGCCGGAATACGTCCTCGGGCACCGTGATCGTTCCCGGAAACCGCATGTGACCCGTCGGCGGGCTCAGTGTGCCCTCGGGCACGTACGCGATGACAGGGGCAACCAACGCGTTGCCGAGCGTGCGCGCGATCCGCTCAGAAAGCATCCTGACACGCGCGTTGTGCTTGCCCAGCGCCATGTGCGGACCGTTCTGCTCGGTGCCGCCGATCGGCACGATCATCGTTGTCCTCCCCGTTTGGACGAGCATCCGCAGCTCCGGCCACGTCAGCTCTTCGAGGAAGACGGTGTCGAGCGGCTCTCCAAAGGTGGGAGTGACCATGACGCTCAGGATGCAGAGGACGGTAGCCCAAACCTTCATGTCTCTTCTTTTTGTATACCCTGCTACCACCGTTACGCGCAGCCGAGCGCGCCTTTGTTTCGGTCGGATTCTCTCACACAGCAGGGCTTACACGTCAGCCTCGCGCGGGACTCAGGACTCTGGGGCAGGCGAAGCGACCGGGCGGTAGCGTGTCGGCCTAGCGCCGGTCGGTTCCATGACTGATGCGTTTCCAACGTCCGCCGTGTGTCACGCCGTCGAATGTGTCACGCAGTCGACGGGCCGTTCTCCATACGAAGTGGAACCTAGCAAAAAGACGCCCGTTCGCCCTTGGCCCGCCGTTTGCTCATCCGGGACCCTAAGTAAGACAGGGAGGAGCCTATGCAACGAGTGAGCAAGAGTCCGATTCGATTGGTCACGCTCGCCTTGGCGACGTTGTTGATCGCCACGCCGGCGGCTGCTCAACAGGTCGACACCAAGGGCGAGAAGGAGCTGACCGCGCACGGGCAGAAGATTGACAAGGCCAGCACGTCCGCCGATTCCGGGCACGTGACCGGCAAGATCGTCGATCAGTGGAAGGGGACGCAATTCACGTTCGAGAAGGGCGGCACGTCCCGCGAGTTGACTGCAAAGGACGTGCAGGACTACCGGGCGAAGGGTCTCGGCTACGGGGAGATCTCCATCCTCCTGGCACTGGCATCCAAGCAGGACGGAACGAGCCCGAAGTCGGTAAACGAGATCCTGGCCATGCGCCAGACGGACAAGATGGGCTGGGGCAACATCGCGAAGACGCTGGGCTACAAGAGCCTGGGCTCCGTGAACAAGAGCGTCAAAGCGACTGAAGCAGGCGTCGAGAAAGTGGCTGGCAGCGGGAAAGCCGAAAAAGTCAGCGGGGTCGACAAGCCGGAGAAGGCCGACAAGCCGGAGAAAACCGAGAAGTTCGACAAGCCGGAGCGAGTCCGCGTCGAGAAGCCCGAGCGAGTCGAAAAGCCGGGACGCTGATCGACGTTCGACCGACGACCAGCGCGGTGGCGGACCGCCGCGCGCTGGTCGGTTTGTCTCTGGCAGGCGCGGTGCGGGGCCTCCGTGATGGCCTACGGTTGCGGGCAGAAAGGGGAATACCGGTGCGCTACTACGGCGTGGTGATCGGCATGGCTCTGACGCTGCTCGGCGCAGTACCAGCCTTCGCCGAGGACGAACCGCGCTGGCACTTGTCGACGTCGTTCAATTACCTCAAGGGCGATTACGGCACGGGCCAGGACGCGGAAATCATGTATGTGCCGGTCACGTTCGGAGTCAGGCTCGACCGATTCAGGCTGGGCCTTACCGTGCCCTACCTCCGCCAGACCTCGCAGAATGTCGTCCTCACCGGCGGCGGCGTGGCAGTCAAGAAGGGAAATCAGGCGGCGTCCAGCACGGAGAGCCGCACCGAGGACGGCCTCGGCGACATCTTACTCCGGGCGTCGTATATCGTGCTCAAGGAACAGCCGCTACTACCCGAGATCGAGCCCTACCTGAAGATCAAGTTCCCGACCGCCGACGAGGACCGAGGATTGGGGACCGGCGAGTTCGATGAAACGATCGGCGTCGATCTCAGCAAGACGTTCCTGGAGCGGCTGACGGCGTATCTGACGCTGGCCTACACGTTCATCGGCTCGCCGCCGGGTGCGGACTTCGACAACTCCTTCGGCTGGAGCCTCGGCGCGGCCTATGCGGTGGCGCGGCCGTTCAGCATCTTCGCGTTCCTCGACGGCTCGACAGCGATCGCGCCGGGCCAGGACAATCCCTTGGAGCTTCGCATTGGCGCCGAGTACCGGCTCATCAGGGCCTTAAAGCTGACGGGGTCGGTCATGAAGGGGTTGTCAGACGGGTCGGCGGATTGGGGAGTCTCTGCAGGGCTGGCCCTCCGATTCTGAGCGCCCCGGGGTCTGGCCCTCACGTCTCTACGATCGCGGCCGGCCGCGCGACGTCGGCCGGCGCCTCGGCCATGCGGGGCCGCCGGCCGAGGAACAGGACGAACGGGATGACGGCGGCGAAGATCCAGGCGAGGCGCCAGAAGTTGTCGATGAACGACAGGGACAGCGCCTCGCGCTGCACCATCTCGTACAGGCTCGCCCACGCCTGCCCCTCGGCGCTGACCGTGTCCGCCCCGCGCGCGACGAAGGTGTCGGCCAGGGTCTGGTAGTGGTTCCACACGTCGGGGTCATACAGGCTCACGTGGGTCACCAGCCGCGCCTGATGGACCTGGGCGCCGCGCTGGAGCAGCGTGGCCATCGTGGCGATGCCGATGCTTCCCCCGGCGGTCCGGATGAAGTTGAAGAGCCCGGAGGCGTGACCCATCTCGCGCATCGGGACGGCGCTAAGGGCCACCGTCGACAGAGGCACGAAGGTGAGCCCGATGCCGAGCCCCTGGATGAAGCGCGGCAGCATGACGTCCCAGTAGCTCACCTCCAGTGTGAGGGTCGCCATCAGGTACATGGCGTAGGCGTTCACCGCGCAGCCCGTCACGATGATCCAGCGGGGGTCGAGGCGGTTCATGAGGGCGGCGGCGATCGGCATCGTGACCAGGGTGGACAGGCCCCCCGGGGCCAGCACCAGCCCCGCCAGCATCGCCGTGTACCCCATGAGGATCTGCGTGAACAGCGGGGAGAGCACCATGATCCCGTAGAAGGCGATGCTGATGACGAACATCGCCGCCGTGGCCACCGCGAACGTGGGGTGGCGCAGCACGCGTAGGTCGACCACCGGCTCCGCCACCCGCAGCTCGCGCACGACCAGCGTCACGAGCGCCACCGCGGCCACGACGCTCAGCCATACGATGAGCGAGGACGCGAACCAGTCCTCGCGCTGGCCGCGGTCGAGCACGAACTGCAGCGCGGCGACGCCGGCCACGAGCAGGACGAGGCCGGGCACGTCCACGCGCCGCACCGCCGGCCGCTCCGTGGTGGAGTCCGGGACGAACAACCACGCGAGCAGCACCGCCGCCGCCCCGACGGGCACATTGATGTAGAACACCCAGCGCCAGCTCCAGTTGTCGGTGATCCAGCCGCCGAGGGTCGGCCCGACGATCGGCGCGAACATGATGCCGATGCCCCAGATAGCCATCGCCATCCCGCGCTGGCTCGCCGGAAACGTCTCCATCATCGTCGCCTGCGAGAGCGGCACGAGCGGCCCCCCGGCCAACCCTTGCAGGAACCGCGCGATCACGATGAAGGCCAGGGTGGGCGCCGCCCCCGCCGCGGCCGAGGTGAGGGTGAAGGCCACCGTGGCGACGATGAAGAGCCGCTTGCGCCCGAGGAGGTCGGTCAGCCACCCGGTGATGGGCACGCTGATGGCGTTGGCGACCAGGAACGCGGTCAGCACCCACGTGATCTCGTCCACGGCGGCCGACAGCGTGCCGCGCATGTGATCGAGAGCGACGTTGGCGATGGTGACGTCGAGGATCACCAGGATCGTGGCCATCATCATCGTCGCGGCCACGATGGCGCGCCGGAGGCCGGGGCTCATCGCAGCTCGATGACGGGGACGACGGACATGCCGGGCACGAGGAGCGCGTGCCCGTTCTGCCCCGGCTCGAGCACGAGCTTCACCGGGATGCGCTGGACGACCTTCACGAAGTTGCCCGAGGCGTTCTGGGGGGGGAGGATGGAAAATCGGGAGCCGGTGCCGCTTTGGATCGAGTCCACCCGCCCGCGGAGCACGAGACCGGGGTGCGTGTCGACCGAGATCGACGCGCGCTGGCCCGGGCGCACGTGAGTGAGCTGCGTCTCCTTGTAGTTCGCGATCACCCAGACGTGGCCGGCGTCGACGACGGCGAGCAGGGGCTGGCCCGGCTGCACGACCTGGCCCACCTCCACCGTGCGTCGCGTCACGCGGCCGGCGACCGGCGCGAGGATCGTCGCGTACTCGAGGTTCAGCTCGGCCTCCTGCAGGGCGGCGCGCGCCTCGGCGATCTTCGCCTGCGCGCTGGCCGTCTCCGCGCTGCGGATCGTCACCTCGCCTCGGCGGCTCCGGGCGTCCCCGAGCCCCGCCTCGGCCGCCTCGCGCTGCCGGCCCGCTTGCGCCAGCGCCACCTCCTGACTGGCCACCTCGGCCTCGGCCTGCGCCACCTCGGCGCGCGCCATGTCGAGGCGTCGCCGGGCCGCCTCGAGGGCCGCACCGGCCGTCTTGAACGCGCTGTCCGCGTGGTCAAACTCCTGACGCGAAACCAATCCGCGGTCGAGCAGCTCCTGCATCCGTCCGCGATCGAGGCCCGCCCGATCGAAGTCCGCCTGGCGCGCGGCCACGTCGGCCGTCGTCGCCTGCACGGCCGCCCGGCGCGCCAGGAGCCGGCTGCGACGCTCGTCGATCACGCGCCGGACGCTGTCGATGCCGAGCGCCGCGCCCGCCGCCGTCGCCTCGGCGAGGGCGACCTGACTCCGGGTGGACTCGTCCGTCACGGGCACGCCTGCGGCGGCCGTCCGGAAGTGACTGGCCGCCGTGGCCAGCGCCGCCCGGGCCTGATGGACTTTCATCTCGAGATCACGCGGGTCCAGGCGCACGAGCGGGGCCCCCGCGGGCACCTCCTGGTTGTCGCGCGCGAGCACCTGCACCACGGTGCCGCGCACCCGTGCGCTCACCGGCGAGATGTGGGCCTCGACGAACGCGTCGTCGGTCGAGACATGGCGGTCCCAGTAGCGCCAGACCCGGACGCCGTACGCGCCGACGACCACCCCGACGACGCCGAGAAGGGCGAGGGCCACGACGCGCCGGCGGCGGCGCCCGTTGCCGGCCCGCCGAAAGGTTTCCCCGGTGTCGGAGCCGCTCACGGTGATGTCCTCCCCCGCGCCCCGGCTTCTTTCCCATCGCGCGGGCGGTGTCCGAGCGCCGCCGAGAGGGTCCGCGCGGTGGCCGTCACCTCGATGGCTAGCGCGCGGGTCCTGGGGCCGACCCGATCTGTGGGCCCGCCGATCGCGCAAGCGCCCGCGACGCGGCCGTAGCGGTCGAAGACCGGCGCCGCGATCCCGGACGCACCCGGTACCAGCTCGTCGGTGGTCACGCAGACACCGGCCCGCCGGATCGCCTCGAGCGAGGCGCGGAGCGCGGGCAGGCTCGTCACCGTCCGCTCCGTGTGGCGAGCGAGCGACAGTGACTTCAACACTTGCTCGCGCTCATCCGGCGAGAGAAAGGCGAGGATGACCTTGCCGCTGGAGGTCGCATGGAGTGGGCGGCGATCGCCGACCCCGCCTGCGTACCTGATCACATGGTCACTCTCGACCTTGTCGACGTAGACGATGGACGCGCGGTCGCTGCAGAGCGTGCCGAGAAACACGGTCTCCCCCGTCCGCCGCATGAGATCGACCACCGCCGGCCGCGCCACCTCGACCAGGTCCCGGTGCGCGGGCGCGGCCGCCCCGAGATCGAGCACGCCCGGGCCGAGCCGGTATTCGAGGGCGCGCCCTTGCGCCAGGTACCCGCGCGCGGTCAGCGCCCGCAGGAGGGGGAGCAGGCTGCTCTTCGGCGCCCGGAGGCGCGCGCTCACCTCGCGGAGGGCGAGGCCGTCGCGGCTTTTCGCGAGCAACTCGAGAATGTCCACGAGACGGTTCGCCGCGCGGTGCCCCCCGTCCGTGCCCGCGCGACGCGCGCGTGTGGGGGGAGCGGGTGGGCGTCGCGTTCGGCTATCGGAATTGCGTTCTGTATTCGGCACCGCGCTAGTATAGCCGATCGCGGCGCGGGTTGACCAACGGTCCCCGAATGTCGTTCCCCGGCTATTAGTCGTTGTCGGGCGACACTCACGGACATGTGTTTATTGGGGAACCCGGTACTTGCGAGGGCCTACAATTCCCAGCGGAAGGTCCATGGCAGAACCCGAGAAGTCCGAGCAGCCCCCGCGCGCCCGCAAGTCGCCGATGAGCGAAAGCGCTGGAGGCCGTGCGCTCGAGAAGAGCCTGGCACGACCGCGAGTGTGGGCGCGCACTCCTGATACTGCAACCCGCGACCGAGGACCGCGCCCCCACAGATAGCAGAGAAAGAATCCGCTGGCCAACTCGAGGAATCCCCAAGAAACAGTCTGGAATGCCCAGAGAAACCGGGCGCGAGACTTCCGGAAATTAGCCGGAGGTCCGGGAACGATGGGTGTTGAGCGCTGCCGGCGCGCATGTTACCGTAGCACTTCTGTGGAGGAGCAGGGGCGGCGACTCCGGAGCAGTATCGGTTTCTCCCTGGAGGCTCGGCGATGATGACGACGGCGAGGTGGGCGGGTGCGGCGGTCGCAGTGGCGGCGCTGATGCTCGGGCCTGGGCGTCCTCTGGCCGCCCCTCCAGTTCTGACCAGCGGGTACACGATCGGCCCCGGGGACCTCCTCGACGTCACGGTGTGGAACAACGCGGGGATCAGCCGGACAGTTCCCGTTCGCCCCGACGGCAAGATCTCGCTGCCGCTGCTCGACGACGTGCAGGCCGCTGGCCTCACACCGAAGCAGTTCAAGGACGACCTGACCAGGAGGCTGGCCAAGTACATCTCCTCACCCGAGGTGTCGGTCATCGTCCGCGAGATCCACAGCCTCCAGGTGGCGGTGATCGGCGAGGTGAACAAGCCCGGCCGCTACGACCTCAAGAGCCGCGCTTCCATCCTCGAAGCCATCGCCCTCGCCGGGGGCTTCAGCCCCTATGCCGCTCGGTCGAAGATGGTGATCCTCCGCGTGGAAGGCTCGACCATCAAGCGAATCCCCTGCAACTACAACAAGGTCGTCGCCGCCGAGGTCGACCCGGAGAGCTTCTTTCTCCAGCCCGGCGACACTCTGCTCGTGCCCTGAAATGGCAGTGGAGCATGGCGAGACGATCGTGGCCGGCTCGGTGAACGACGGCGGCTTCACGATCACCGGGGCGCTCGCACTCTTGCGACGGCACACGCGACTAGCGACCGTGGTCTTTGCCGCGGTGCTCGCCAGCGCCACGACCTTCGCGATTTCGCTTCCCGACATGTACCGCTCGACGGCCACGGTGCTGGTCGAGCACCCCGGGACCGCGGAGGGAGTCGGGAAGTCGCTGATCGCCGTCGAGCTCGAGACCCGGTTGCAGATGATCAGTCAGGAAGTCCTGAGCCAGACGCGGCTCATGGCCCTCATGGATCGGTTCGATCTCTACCCGGAGCTCCGAATGCTCGGAGAAGACGCCGGCGCCGTCGAGCGCCTGCGGCGCGATATCCAGGTGAAGCTGACGAGGGCGGAGGGGGGGCGCCGGCCGGTCGCCTTCAGCATCGTCTTTCGCTGGCGGCATCCGGAGACGGTCGCGCGCGTCGCTAACGCTCTGGCGTCATTCTACGTCGAGGAGAACGCGAAGATCCTCGAACGCCAGGCGAGCTCCGCCCGGCTCCCCCGTCTCACGCAAGAGTTGGCCCAGATGCAGGAGGTCTACACCTCCCAGTACCCCGACGTCGTTCGGCTGAAAGCGGAGATCGCCGCGCTCAAGCGTCTGCCCAGGGCGAGCTTGGGGGAGGAGTTCCGCGTCCTGGATCCCGCCATTCCCCCGCGGAGCCCGGTGGCGCCGGAGCGCGTCCGCTTCATCCTGCTCGGCATCGGCCTCGGCCTCGGCGCGGCGGCGGCCGCGCTGGTCCTGGCCGGCAAATTCGACGGGTCGTTCCGCACGCTCGAGGAGCACCGCACCGGCCGCTTGGACCGGCCGCCGCTCTGGCTGACTGCGGCCCCGATCGCGCTCGGCCTGGTGCTCGTCGTGTTCGCCTCTTACCACCTCGCGAGGGGCAACGACCAGTTGGCTTTTCTCCTCTCGCTAAGCGCGCCGTGAGGGGCCGCTAAATTCCGGGGAAGCCACTGGGGTCACCGCACGCTCTGGGCTGGCACCCGCTCGATCGATATCGCCCTGAGCCGGTAGCCCTCTCGCGAGGATCCTATGATGGCGCCCGTCACGAAGATCTCGTCGCCGCTGACCAGGGCCCTGTATTGGTCCAGGGGAACCTCAGTGAGGTCGACCTTAATGCTTCCGGACCCACTGCCAGGCGCTGGCACGACACCGAGGACCATCGTCGAGCCCGCAATGGATTGCACGCGCCCGGGGAAGACCTGGAGCTGCTGCGCCTCGGATGCGGTGGGGCAGCCCGTGAGGAGGAGAAACGCGAGAACGACGAGGCCGATCCACATTGGTTCACCGGCACTTTCCAGGGGTCGAGGCGGACGCCCCGTCTTGACGATGGGACCACCCGAGAGATCTCGCACGACCACCACGCCATCGGCCATCGTGCCCTCCGTGGTCAGGATACAGCACCCAGCCTCCCTCGGGTGCTTATGGTGCCTCGTTCCTGGCCGGAACACTCGCCGGTGTGAACGACACGAGGACCTTTCCGATTTTCGTGTCGGTATTGAAAAGCCCCGTCGCCGATATCCGTCGGTGTTCAGCCTCAGCCACCTTACCGACGCCGTCGGCGTAGAACGTGTACAACGTGTCCCTGACCGAGACGACTCCCAGGATGTCGATCCTGTAGTCCGTTCTGATGAGGGCTGCGTTAAACGCACCGGCTGGCGTCGTGATCCGATATGCGCCCGCGTAGACGGTTATCGCTTGGATGCGCCCGCTGTACCATTTGGTGGCCGGGGTACTCGAGCTGTACACGTCCATTCTGCCGTCGAACACCCTGCGCTCCCCCGGTCCGAGACCCACGATCAAATAGCTCAGCGGCGGTTCGAAGTGCACCCGAACCTTGTAGGCGTGCGCGATCTCGGTGGGCATGAGGAGGCTCCCCTCGGGAGTTCGGCGCAGGTACAGCGTGTACTCCTGGCCAACGGTCCGTTCCCAGGTTTCCGCTCGAGTCGTCACGCCGATCGGCGCCAGAATCTCATGTTCCGTCTTGCCCTGGCGCGCCCCGGCCGTGATCCGGTACTTCCATTCGCCCGGTTCCCACCGTCCGACGGTGGCCGGGTCGCTCAGTGGCCGCGCTGACTGAGGGTCCCCGACGACACCCTCACCGAGCACCCGAAGCACCTCACTTGCCGCTGTACTCGATGAGATGTCCTCGGCCCGCGCCCCCGCTGGAGAAGTCCAATCCAGCGATCCGGACGCGAGGACGACCCCTGCCGCGAGGAAGCCAATTCGCAGTCTGAGCACTCGATCGGAGCCCTCCGCACTTGCCAGGAGCCTCGGGGCCGCGTCACCTCACCCATGATAGCTCCGCCATCCTCCCTCTCGCTTCGCGCCTCCGGGTCACCGGGATGGGATCGTCTCCCGCGGAATACTCGCGGCGCAGGAGGAGCATTCGTGCAGCTAAGCCGGGCGCGTGGGAAACCGCCAGGCCTCGCGCGTCAGAGGCCAGTTGTCGACCTGTAGTTCGGCATGGCCGTCTTCTACCGCGCGGTCGGATGAATTGTCATTTCTCTCGCCTTCCGCACGGGGGGTGAGCGGATCTCGATCGCGTCGCCGTGTACCCGTCTCTGCTGTACGATCCGGCTCATGCGCGTCCACTTGATCACCGCCGAGTCGCCGGCGTCGCGGCGCCTCCGCCAGGGCCGGCTGATCCAGTTCCCGCAACTCACCATGCCGCTGATCGCGGCTCTCACGCCGCGCGAGCACGAGGTGTCACACACGGACGAGATCGTCGAGCCGGTGCGGTTCGACGCCCCGGCGGACCTCGTGGGGATCACCGCGCCGACGCCGTCCGCCCTCCACGCCTACGACCTCGCCCGGGGATTCCGCCGCCGCGGGGTGCCCGTCGTGATCGGAGGACCGCACGCGACCGCTCTTCCCGAGGAGGCCGCGCGCCACGCCGATGCCGTCGTCGTCGCCGAGGCCGAGGACACATGGCCACGCGTCCTCAACGACGCTCGGCGCGGCAAGCTCGAGCCGGTCTACGTCTCGACCCGGCAGGCATCGCTGGCCGGCATGCCGGCCCCGCGCTGGGACCTCATCAAGGGAAGGCGATACGGGAAGTCGGTCACGATCGCGACACGGGGCTGTCCCCACCGCTGCGACTACTGCTCGATCCCGCTCCTCTACGGTCCCGGGACCATGAGATACCGTCCCATTGACGAGGTCGTCCGCGAGGTCGCCACGAGCCCGACGCGCGCGGTCGTGTTCTGGGACGATAACATCGGCGCGAACCCGCGCCACGCGAAGGAGCTCTTCAGGGCCCTCACGCCGCTCGGGAAGTGGTGGACGAGCCAGTGCACCGCCAACGCCGCGCGCGACGAGGAGCTCGTCGAGCTCGCGGCGCGCAGCGGCTGCAAGGCGCTGTTCCTGGGCCTCGAGTCGATCTCGCAGGAGAGCCTCGAGGCGACGAACAAGGCGCACAACCGCGTCGACGACTACCGCCGGCTCATCGCCTTCCTGCACCGCCACGGGATCGCCGTCCACCTCGGGATCATGTTCGGCTTCGACCAGGACGACGTCGGAATCTTCCGCCGCACCGCTGAGTTCCTCGACGAAACGTGCGTCGACGTCGCGACGGTGAGCATGGTCGTGCCCATGCCCGGGACTCCGACCTTCCGTCGCCTGTCTGCCGACGGAAGGATCCTGACCACAGACTGGTCGAAGTACGACGGAAAGAAACACGCCGTCTTCGAGCCTGCCCTCATGTCGCCGGCGGAGCTCGAGGCAGGGACAGAGTGGGTCGCGCGCCGGTTCTACTCGCCGAGATCGATCGTCCGCAGGCTCGCGGGCTCGCGCGCGGGGGTCTGGTGGAATCTCCCCCGGAACGTGGGCTACATGCTCGCGGGTCTCTCGAACGCGGGACCGTCGTGGGATCCGGCCGAGCGCGGACGTTCCTCGGGTCACATCCGATTTGAGAACATCCAGAAGTGAACGAGGAGATCGATGACGGGCCGTCCGGCAATCTTCCGGCCCCCACGCCTCGGAAGATCGTACACTGATCGTCGGGTTCGACGAAGCCACTTACAAGCGCGTACTCGGCTGAAAGGAAGGCCCACGATGTCGCACAAGGGGTTCTCGCACATCGGCCTCTCGACACTGGATCTCGACCGGACGCGTGACTTCTACGAGAACGTCCTGAAGTTCAAGGCGGTGCGCTGCGACACCCTCAGGGTCAAGGAAGGCGGGCAGATCCGCCACATCTTCTTCGACACCGGGCGCGATCAGCTCATTGCCTTCATGGAAGCGCGGGGCGTGCCGGGCGTACCAGCGCAGTACGACGCCGGGATCAACCACGGGCTCGGGGTGCCGAACGCGTTCTATCACTTTGCGTTCGAGGCGGGCTCCGAGGCGGGGCTCGACGAGATGCGCAACGCGCTCATCGCCCGCGGCGTCGAGGTGACGGATGTGGTCGACCACGACTGGGCCAAGTCGATCTACTTCAAGGACCCCAACGGGGTTCAGCTGGAGTACTGCTGCTTCACCCGCAACCTCAACGCGAACGACGCCCGGATGCAGGAGCGCGCCGAGATCTCGATCCGCCGGTTGGGACTGACAGGCGCCGGCACGCCGACGCCGGTGGAGAACGCTAAAGCCGGATAGCGACCCGCTCCGAAGCATGCAGGGGCCGGGGACGGCGGTGCGTGTGACACCGAGCCGTCAGCGAGCCGATGAGTGGGCCGTCGTGCTGGCCGCCGCCGGCACCCCGCACTGGCTGCGCCGGCGCCTCGACGGCTGGGCCGTGATCGTCCCCCCCGACGATGCCCCCTCCGCCCTGACGAGTCTCGCCGCCTACGACCAGCAGAACTCCAGAGATAGTCGGTCCCCATCGTCGAACTGGCACGCGACGTAGAGGCGTGCCTACTTGCAGGGTTTCTCCTGCTTACACGCACTGATGAGAAACGTGTGGCCGATGTCCCCACCGTCCCACCCGGAGAAAGGCCAGTCCTTGATGATCTTGGGGTTCACCACGACTTCGATGTACACGTCGAAGAGCGGGATGACCTCGAAGTTCTCGAACTTGTAGTTGCCGATTTTGCGCAGCTGGGCATCCGCCGCCTTGGGATCGGACATCTGCAGCAGGTCTTCCCACATCTTGTAGATCGTGTCGTCCTCAAACCAGTGCCCTACGCCCTTCCCGGCGTTGAACAGGGCGATCTGCGGCTCCACCGCCTTTTTTGATGGGACGCCGCCCCTGATATACCAGTTCGCTCGCCGCTCCCGCACCTTCGGTTGGACGACCGCCACCAAGTCGCTCTCTTCCTGCTCCAGTTCGATGCCCACTTCACGCAACTGAGTGGCCACCGCCTCCATCACCTGGACGAGCTCCGGCGCCCCGGCGAACGGAAACAACCACGCCTTCGCCTTGAAGCCCTTGGGATATCCAGCCTCGGCCAGTAGTTGTCTGGCTCTCTTTGGATCGTAGCCGTACATGTCCGCGAAGCGCTTCGGCCAGGTGGGGTCCCAGCCCGGCAGGTCAGAATAGAAGCCGGCCACATAGGTGGGCGTCGCCCGGCCCTTGTACAGCACCTTGAGCAGTTCCTCGCGGTTGATGGCCTGGTTCATGGCCTGCCGCACCTTCTTGTTGGTCCACGGCACGTTGGGGTCGAGTCTCCCGGTCGTCCCCCCGTATTCGGTGTAGCGCTTCGTGGCCTTGTCCTCGGTGCCGAAGTACAGTCCACCGAAAGCAATGACGGTCTGTTGCGCCACCTGCCGGCTGCGGATGAGCTTGTACCCCTTGGCGATTGCGTCGTCGGTGAGGTCCCTATTGATCTCGGTGAGGTGGCTCTCTCCCGCCAGCAACTGGGCAAAGCGCGGCGGCTCCTCGACGTTCCAGGTCATCTTGATCTCTTTCCAGTCCACCACACCCCACTTCCAGTGCGGCGTCGGGGCGCGCTCGTACAAAACATGACGGCCGAGTTGCCGCTCCTTGAAGATATATGGCCCGGTGCCTGCCGGCTTCGTCTCGTACGCCATCTCCCCTTCTTTGTCCCACTGCGCCTTGCTGAAAATGATCATGCTCGACGCACTCGAGTAGTAAAACAGCAAGTCGAGGCACACGACCTTGCAGTGCATGACGACCTCGTGGTTGTTGACCACCTCCACCCGCTGGACCGCGCACATGCCTTGTTTGTAGCCAACCAGCGTAGGGTCTTTACGCCCCGGGTAGTTGGGGTCACACCACAGCGCGTGATTGTGCACCACGTCCCTGGCGGTGAACTCGCCATAGCCGTGGTGGAACTGCACGCCCTTCTGCAGCTTGATGCGCCAGGACCGGCCGTCCTTGGCCATTTCCGAGCTCTTGGCCAGCCAAGGATTGTAGCCACCCGACGAAACGTCGACCTCAAACAGCCACTCGAACGCCGGATCGTGCTGAATGTTGTGGTCCGGGGTGCCGTTGATCCAGGGGCGCATGTAATCGCGATAGGGGTTGATGAGACCCATCACCAGACGGTCCACCTTGGCCTTGCCGGTGGCGAGCTGCGCCTGGGCACTCGCGCTGGTCAGCGCCAGGAGGAGCACCGGCAGCAGGCGGAGCAACACTTTGGGTTTCCAGAACCGCGTCTGCACCATGGTCGTTCCTCCTTGCCTGACGAGCGCGTCTCCGATCCATGCGCCGATGCCTGTGAGGGGTACTGCCACGAACCGGTACCTCCACGCTCGGCGAGCAAGCTGAATCCAAATGGTCTTCACGGTCACCGCGTTGGGATGGATGCTATCTCGAGCCAGAGCGCTACAGGTCTGGGTGGGCCGAGCGAAAGGGGCGCTTCAACCATGGACTGATCCCTCCGCGGCGCGTGAACAATAGCCCGCCACCGAGGGCAAGTCAAACGCCCTGCTCGCGCGTGTCGGGAGCACATGATTTGACCGCTCCCGAGAGCGACGTGAAATGACCGCTCCAAACGGGCGCCGAGGGAGAAGTGGTCACCGAGGAGGTGACCATGGCCTATACCCCGGGTGCCGTGGAGCGCGCCATGAAAGTGCAGGAGGTCATCCTACGAGCCCTCAGTGGGCAACTCACCTGGCCCCAAGCCGCGGACATCCTCGGCCGGAGTCCCCGCAGCATTCGCCGATTGCGCTGGCGCTACGAGCGCTACGGCTATGACGGCTTGTTCGATCGGCGCCGGCAGACCCCCTCGCCCCGCCGGGCGCCCGTCGCCGAGGTCGAGCGCATGCTGCGCCTCTACCGGGACCGCTACCCGGGCTTCAACGTCCGGCACTTCCTCCGCCGCGCCCGGGACGCGCACGGCGTGCGCTTCTGCTACTCCTTCGTGAAGAAGGCCCTGCAGGGCGCCGGCCTGGTTCCCAAACAGCGGCCCCGGGGTCGCCACCGCCGCCGGCGTGAGCCCCGCCCCTGCTTCGGCGAGCTGCTGCACCTCGACGGCAGTCGGCACCGCTGGCTGGCGCTCGTGCCCGACCAGTACCTCACGCTCATCGCCGTCGTGGACGATGCGACCAAGCAGGTTCTCTATGCCGCGCTCGGCGATGGCGGCGAGAGCACCGCCGCCGTGATGACGGCCCTGCGCGCGGTGCTCACGACCTGGGGGCTGCCGATGGCGCTCTACACCGACCGCGCCCACTGGGCCGCGCATACACCCGTCGCCGGCGGCGCGGCCGATCGCACCAAGCTCACGCAGGTCGGCCGGGCGCTGGTGCACCTCGGCATCGAGCACATCCTCGGCTACTCGCCCCAGGCCCGCGGCCGGAGCGAGCGGATGAACGGGACGTTGCAGGGGCGCCTCGTCAACGAGCTGCGCGTCGCCGGCATCACCACGGTCGCCGCCGCCAATCGTTATCTGCGCGAGGGCTTCCTGCCGGCCTTCAATGCCGAGTTCAGCCGGCCGGCGACCGACCCCACCCCGGCCTTCGTCCCCCTCGGCCGCGTCGACCTCGAGCAGATCCTGTGTCACCAGGACGCGCGCGTCGTCGCCCGCGACAACACCGTCGTGCTCGACGGCGTCGTCCTCCAGCTCGCCAAGCAACCGGGCCGGCGCTCGTGTGCGGGCCTCCACGTCGTCGTCCGCCGCCACCTCGACGGCCGCCACTCCGTCTGGCTGGGCTCGCGCCGGCTCGGCCGGTACGACCCGCGCGGCCGCACGCTCACTCCCGCGGCCGCCTGAGCGGAACCGTGAAACGGGCGATTTCGGCTAAGGGGGACCTAGCGATCCCCTCGATGAACGGGGCGCTACGCGGCAGCAAAGTGACACTAGCTGCATCGCCGTCGCGCGCCGTGCCCAAGCGGTCAAATCACGGTGTCAAACAGAAGCGGTCATTTCACTTGTCAACGACATGGATGCGTTTTGATAGTGTTGGGGATACGTGAGTTGACCGCCCGGAATTGATACGTGAGTTGGCCGCTCTGACCGCGCTGCGTGCAGGAATGGTCTCCGAGGAGGAGGCCATGGCCTACTCGTGCGGCGCTGTGGAGCGAGCCATGAAGGTACAGGAAGTGATTCTGCGGGCCATCGATGGGAAGCTGACCTGGGTCCAGGCCGCCGACATCCTGGGCTACAGTCCGCGCACGATCCGGCGCATCCGTTGGCGGCTGCAGCATTTCGGGTATGACGGCCTCTTGGACCGCCGGCGGCAGACCCCGTCGCCCAAGCGGGCCCCGGTCGCCGACGTGCAGCGCCTGCTCGCGCTCTATCGCGAGCGGTATCTGGGTTTCAACGTCCGCCATTTCCACCAGCTCGCCCGGCGCCAGCATGGGGTGCGCTTCTGCTACGCGTTCGTGAAGAAGGCGCTGCAGACCGCGGGCCTGGTGGCCAAGCACCAGCCCCGGGGCCGACACCGCCGGCGCCGCGAGCCGCGGCCCCTGCTTCGGCGAGCTCCTGCATCTCGATGGCAGTCGTCACCGCTGGCTGGCGTTGCTCCCCGAGCGGTGGTTCACCCTCATCGCGGTGGTCGACGACGCCACCAAGCGCGTGCTGTACGCCGAACTGCGGGAGGGCGGCGAGAGCGTAGCCGCGATCCTGACGGCGGTGCGCGCGGTGCTCGAGCACTACGGCGTGCCGATGGCGCTCTACACCGACCGCGCCCACTGGGCCGTCCATACCCCCACCTCCGGGAGCGCGCCCGATCGCCGGCATCCCACGCAGGTCGGCCGCGCCCTGGCCCGCTTGGGCGTCGAGCACATCCTCGGCTATTCGCCCCAGGCGCGTGGCCGCAGCGAGCGCGCCAACCGCACCCTGCAAGACCGCCTCGTCAACGAACTGCGCATCGCCGGCATCACCACGGTGGCCACCGCCAATCGCTACGTGCGCGACCGCTTCCTGCCCGCCTTCAACGCCGAGTTCGGCCGGCCGCCGGCCGACCCCGCCTCCGCCTTTGTGCCGGTGGGCCGCGTCGATCTCGACCAGATCCTCTGCGTCGAGGACGAGCGCACCGTCGGGCGCGACAACGTCGTGACCGCCGACCGCCGGCCGCTGCAGCTCGCCAAACAGCCTGGCCGCCGCACGTGCGCCGGGCTGCGGGTCCTGGTCCGCCGCCATCTCAACGGCCAGCACTCCGTCTGGTATGGCGGCCGCTGCCTCGGTCGTTATGACCCCACTGGCCAGCCGCTCCGGGCGGCCTGAGCCTGTGCTGTTCATCGAGCGGCCAACTCACGATGTTAAACAGTTGCGGCCAAGTCACGTATCAACAACACACCTCGCGCGAATAAGCTCACCACCGCATTGACCACCGATCGCACTCGTAGCGAACACGTCGCAGCGCTGGACGGGATGCGCGGGATTGCCGTTCTGTTGGTGATGCTGACGCACGCCAGATATCGAGCGCCCTACTTGCAAGGAGGCTCGATCGGCGTCGACATATTTTTCGTGCTAAGCGGCTTTCTGATCACGTACCTGCTGGTCCGCGAGCACGACAGGCACGGCCACCGAATCAGCCTCTGGAAATTCTACGCGAGGCGAGCATCGCGACTCGGGCCCGCGCTTGTGCTGCTGCTCATCGTTTTGGCGCTCGGTGGCTGTCTGTTTTTCGATCCAGAAACCGCCCGCTCCAATCTCATCGACGTGGCGATCACCGTCGTCTACGCCGTCAACTGGGCCCGCGCTTTCGACATCCCCCCCAAACTCCTGGGCCACGCCTGGTCCTTATCAATCGAGGAACAATTCTATCTGCTATGGCCGCTGATCCTGATC
>Ga0209157_1001752_pt1 | contig 17818 bp, 16 predicted proteins | sample GraSoiAngelo_135_FD_185892 | JGI IMG/M metagenome (GOLD analysis project Ga0209157, IMG submission 185892) | Grasslands soil microbial communities from the Angelo Coastal Reserve, California, USA - 14_0929_05_40cm (SPAdes) (version 2) | ecosystem: Environmental > Terrestrial > Soil > Grasslands ...
AAGATCGCTGACGTCCTTGCGCATGGAATAATTGAACGTCGCCTCGCGGTTACCTCCAGGCATTTCAATCGTGAGGTGCTTGGCGCCGAGATCCGCTATCTTCTTGCCCGATTCGAAGGTCTCGGGGCGATCCAGATAATTCGTCGCCGCGAGAAGTGCGAGGAACTTTTCCCGTGCCGATTGTGAAAGCTGGATCGGGACATTCACTGTTTCAGCCTGGCGGCGCTTGAACTCTACTTCTCCCTTGCCGTCCGCGTCGAGCTGGATACATTGAAGTTCATAGGGACCGCGAGTGTTCTCATGGCAATAGGAGAAGTTTGTGAAATCAGCTAATCGAAAAAATAAGAATAAAAGGATGAATTGAGAAGTCATCATAGGTGAACAGCTACGGATTTGAAGTAACGGTTTGTGTGAACGTGACAAATAGCAACCGCTAGAGCGTCCGAGGCGTCGTAGGGCTGCGGCGATGCCTCGAGCTTCAGGAGCGCGCGAACCATCTGCTGAACCTGATTCTTGTCGGCGCGGCCGTAGCCTGTCACAGCGCTCTTGACTTCCAAAGGAGAATACTCGAAGACGGGCAGATCCGCTTCCGCGGCGGCGAACATCGAAACGCCCCGGACGTGGCTCAGCGTCAGTGCGCTCTGAACATTGGTGGCGTAAAACAGACTCTCGAAGGCTGCGGCTTCAGGGCGCAAATCGCGAATGATACCGACAATGGCACTGTGGATCGAGCGGAGGCGAGTAGGAAAAGGATCAGAAGGTTTCGATCGGATAGCGCCGCAGCGAACGAGAAAACATTCGGCGCCCTCGTTATCGATGACGCCGTAACCGGTGACTCGGGATCCGCAATCGATGCCGAGAACCCGCATGGGATTACGAAACGGCTTCGGCGAGTTCGGATTCCTCGATATCGAAATTCGCGTACACCTGTTGAACGTCGTCGTGCTCATCGAGGGCCTCCATGAGCTTCACGACTTGCTGCGCCGTCTTGCCCTCCACCTTCACGTAGGTCTGAGGAATCATCGAAATCTCAGCGGTCATGGTTTCGATACCTTTTTTCTTTATCGCGTTCAGCACATCGTCGAACGCTTCGGGTGAAGTATAGACTTCGTAGATCGATTCGTCGCTTTCGAAATCGTCGGCTCCGGCATCGATCGCCAGCGACATCAATGTATCCTCGTCGGCTTTCGACTTTTCAATGCCGATGTAGCCTTTCTTGTGAAACATCCACGAAACCGAACCCGACTCACCCATGTTGCCGCCGTTCTTTGAAAAGACGTGCCGGATTTCACTCACCGTGCGGTTCCGATTGTCCGTAACCACATTCACCAGCATGGCCACGCCGCCCGGGGCATATCCTTCGTACATGATTTCTTCGATTTGACCGCCCCCGAGCTCTCCCGTGCCCTTCTGAATGGCTCGCTTGATGTTGTCCGCCGGCATGTTGACGCCTTTGGCGTCCTGGATTGCTTTGCGCAACCGCGGATTGCCTTCCGGGTCGCCGCCCCCGATACGCGCCGCGATGGTGATTTCCTTGATGAGCTTCGTGAACATGCGGCCACGCTTTGCATCAATGGCGCCTTTTTTGTGTTTGATGCTGTGCCACTTGGAATGGCCAGACATAGATTACTCCTTGGTTTCTGCCCAGTTCGGCTTCAGTTTAGCACAGCTAGAGGGAGAGAAGAATGAGCCACAAAAAGGCACAAAAGCCACAAAAGTTTTGTGATTCTTGTGCCTTTTTGTAGCTACTTCTTCGCCGGGGGTTGCTTCAACTTCGGGTCGAGCGCGGGAGCCTTCCGATCGTCACTGCCGGCTCCGCCGTTCGAGTTCTGGCCATCCACGGCATCACCAAAGGTGAGCTTCACATCCGCCTGAAATTTCTTGTAATTGTCGTATCTGATGATCTGGCGAATGCGTTGCGCGCCGCTGGAAAACCGCAGCGTATCGACGGCCCGCGTATAGGTGGGGAACCAGTAGAGCCCATCGATCTGTTCACGGTACGTTTCAAACCGCGGGAACAGATTCTCCGGTCCTTTTCCTCGAATATCGGGGACCGCCTTCCCATACGTCTTCACAATCTGAAGATCCTTGTCATCGACCCAGATCTGACCCTGGAAATACCGCTGATTCTTCTCCATCGTCTTCGGCCCGACATCGAAAACATAGCTGTCGATTTCATCGACCATTTCTTTGCCCAGATATTTCAGGTTGTACTTCCCAATGTCGTCGCTTGTCAGAACGAACGGCGAAATTTCGCGAATATCCTGCAGATCCTCGGGCGTGAGTTGAATATTTTGAAGCGTGTTAGGAGGCGCCTTGGTGATTCTCTCAGTCCTTTTTCCCGCGGAATCGAAAATAATATCGCTTTCGACGTAGTATTCACCCATCACCCGATCATTCGCGTTCAGGTTCTGAACCCGAACCGTCTGGTGATACGTGTAATTCTCGCGCGCGGTTCTGAACTCTTTCTCCTTCTGCGTAAATTTCTGAATAATCTCATCCACAGGGATTGGGGGTTCTTCTTTACGAAGCTTGGCGGGACCCTGAGCAAAGCTCAATGAGGAAACGATGAATAGAACTACCGCGGCGTAAAAGACTTTTTTAGGAATCATAACCCCCATTATATAGCTTAGACTTACGCTTAGACTGCAAAGGTACGTAAATGGCCGTTAAAAATGATTTGATCGCAAAAATCCAGGCGCACGAAGCTCGAGTGGGCATTGTCGGTTTGGGATACGTCGGTTTGCCGCTCGTCTTGCGTTTCGGTGAAGAACACTTTCCGGTGCTCGGCTTCGATGTCGATCCGGTCAAAGTGCGAAAGCTCCAAGCCGGGGAATCCTACATTCGGCACATTCCGGCCGAGAGGCTCCGCGTGTTGATCAAGGAAAAACAATTCGAACCAACGACCGATTTTCAAAGGCTGGCTGAAGCGGATTGCATCATCATTTGCGTCCCCACGCCTCTGACCCCTAAGAAGGACCCCGACCTTCAGTACATCGAAAACACGACGGACGCGATATCCAGGACGCTTCGCAAAGGACAACTGGTTTGTCTGGAAAGTACAACTTATCCCGGAACCACCGAAGAAATCTTGCTGGAACGATTCCGTTCCACCGGCCTCGAAGCGGGCAGTGATTACTTCCTTATCTTCTCTCCGGAACGCGAGGATCCCGGCAATCCGAAATTCTCAACCAGAACAATTCCGAAAGTTGTGGGCGGTATCACGCCCGATTGCCTGGAAGTGGGAACGACGCTTTATGGCCAGGTAATCGATCGGGTCGTACCGGTTTCATCAACACGCGCAGCGGAACTGGTGAAACTGCTGGAGAACATTTACAGGTCCGTGAACATCGCACTCGTCAATGAGCTCAAGCTGCTTGGCGATCGAATGAATATCGACGTTTGGGAAGTTATCGACGCGGCCAGCACGAAGCCCTTTGGCTTCACGCCTTTTTATCCCGGTCCCGGTCTGGGCGGGCACTGCATACCCATCGATCCCTTCTATCTTTCGTGGAAAGCGAAGGAATACGATTTTTCCACGCGGTTTATTCAACTAGCCGGTGAGGTCAACACATCCATCCCGCATTATGTGGTCGAGCGCATCGGCAAAGTGTTAAATGACCGGGCCAGGTCGATTCGAGACTCGAAGATATTGATCCTGGGCGTCGCCTACAAGAAAGACGTGGACGATGTTCGCGAATCTCCAGCGCTGGAGATTATGGAAATACTGCAAGCGAAAGGCGCTGTACTTTCCTATAGCGATCCCTATATTCCGCGGCTTCACAAGATGCGCGCCTACGATTTCTCGCATATGTCGTCCTTGCCGCTGAATGAAGACGTGCTGAAGAGTCAGGATCTCGTCCTGATCACCACAGACCACAGCAGCATCGACTATCAGTGGGTCGTCGACCACGCGTCAAGCATTGTCGACACCCGCAATGCAACCCGGCGCGTCACGCGCGGCCGCGAAAAGATCGTCAAGGCGTAGTCATCGGCGGCGGAATTCCGGGCGGGCTTCGACATTCTGAGCCGTCTCCGGCCGATGCATGAATCGAATTCCGGTGGTCAACAGCAGGTCGTTATTCTTGTTGTTACCTGCCGGATTGCTCACATAGCGGTTACTGACGGTGACCTGCCACCCCAGCCAACTGTTCAGGCGAGTCACGATGGAAGAATCCAGATTCACTCTGTACTGACCACGGTCCGAAAGATTCGGGTATATGAACAAGGTTTCAGTCACAGAGACATTGCGGTTCACTTGCCGGACAAAATCGTTGCCCAATACAAATTCACGCGAGCGCCGCTCAATGCCATTTCGAAAGTGTTCACGGTTCACGGAGCCGCCGGAAAAGACCTGAAATGACGTTTTTGGATTCTTCACGAGGTTGAATCCCATTCCTCCGCCTCCGACCAGACGCAAACTCAGGCCTTGAAACTGATCGTGCTCGAAATCGGAAAAACTGAATGAGAAGGAGCGACGGCTGACATTGACTTCATAGCGATATCCGCCGCGTAAAGTGTTGGCAAAAGCAGGAGCTCGACTTCCTCCTGCGCTGTCAGACAAGATCGACATCAGATAAAAGCTCAGCTTGTTATGAGGCGATACACGGGCTGCGCGTACGCCGAAATTGACGGTCTCGGTATCGGAATTTCCTCGCGTCGCGCTAATGGCGGCGTCCAGCGAGCCGCCCCACAAATCGGAGGGACCTGGCGTCTTTGCGGGCGGCCGGCTGGTGAACGCTCGTTGTTCCTCCTCCGATCTCATCGTACGAATTGCATCTTTCGCGTACTCGAGAGTCTCGCCGTTTTTCGGTTCGATCTCCAGGCGGCCGTCGCGCATCGACACCTTTCCGAATACGACCCGATCATCCCTCACGGCGACATACAGAGGTGAATCGGATTGAATCTTTACAATTGCGTTCCACGGCACGGATACCTTTCCGAGAAGATCCGTTTCAAATTCGACGCTCGATTTGTCCATGCGAATAATTCGTCCCGTGAGCCGATCGCCGTTCTTGAGCACCACCTCTCCTGCCCAAGCTCGAGTTGCCAGCAAAAAATAAACAATCCAGAATGCCGTTCGCATATTGCGTCCTTCTCGGTTTTGTTTTTGATAGTCGTTAGATTATCAGAACCCGTTCACGTATCAAGCAACGTCAGGCGTCTTGTATGGCAGAATAGCCGGCGTGGAACTCAAAAATCGCGCCGTACCTGACGAGGCTTGCTCGAACTGAATCGCCACGGTACTTTTGTGGAACATATCGCTTGTGAGAACATATCGGCCTTGACCGAAAAGGTGTCCCTTGAAGCAAGTGCTCATCCTGATACACGCAACGAGACCCGCCACGTCTCGCGCGGCCGCGAAAAGATCGTGAAAGTGTAGCGGGTCTTATGCCGCATTGGTACTCGGTCTATACTCGTCCCTGCCATGAAAAACGCGTTCTTCAGGAGTTGATTCGACAGAATATCGAAGCATTTCTTCCAACTTATAGCGTCCGCCGCCGTTGGAGCGATCGTTATAAGGTCATCGAAGAGCCGCTTTTCAAAAGTTATCTCTTCGTCAATATCGATTATGAGCGTCGCTATCGCGATACGCTTCGTCCGTACGGCGCGGTGGCTTTCGTCACCTTCGGCGGCGAACCCGCCCAAATTCCGGAGCAGGAGATCGAGTCCGTACGCCGGCTAGTCACGTGCGAGTTGCCCTACCAGCCGCATCCTTATCTAAAGGTGGGGCGTCGCGTCCGCGTTCGCTCTGGTCCGTTGAAGGGGTGTGAAGGAATCCTGATTCGCAAGAAAAATCTGGCGCGTTTGGTACTGAGCATCAATTTGCTTCAGCAAGCGGTCAGCGCTGAAATCGATGCGGATTGCATCGAACCCACGTAAAACATTGATAATTGTAAAAAAATGAAAAAAGCCATTGACTCCAATCGCGACGACGCATAATCTCACGTGTTTCTGGGACAGTCGTTTCAGCGTGTTTCAGCGATTTCTACGAAATGAGTCAGTCCGAGTTCCTCCACGTAACTGGCAAAATCACAGGGGTGGTGCAACCGGTGGATGGGAAAAGGCTCAGGTTTCTCCATGTGACTTCCAGGCAAAGCTCTTCACGAACTCCCACGAAATTCGAGTGTCTCTCGAAGTCATCGGGTCACCTTGAACTGCGACGTTCCGTCATCCGGGATTGCCATGCCTACCTGGTCGTTGGGAGAAAACCGTCATCACTATTGTTACCGCTGACAAGACGCTGGACGGAGCCCTGAGACAACGCTTCTGAGTGTCTTGCGGTCTTCCGCGTTTGAATTCGCCATCTCATAAATTCGGCGACAAGCGGTATTTCGACGCAAGCACTCAGAGTAAGCGTTAAAAAGCGTAACTTCAAACCCATCAGGCATTTCTGCAGTTTTGCCATGTGGGTAGGAGGGACGAAGTGTGAAGGCAAGGCTTTAAATGACCAAAATTTTCGCTGCCACGAAAAACCCGCGCTCCAGCTGCTCTTTGAACTTTAACCGCGAGGACCTATGGCAGAGATGAGACACAGGACATATTCAGAAGCGTCGCCTAATTCGACACTTGTTGGGGCTAGTATCAGGTCACCTGCGATCGTCTCAGCCACGATCAATTTGGCTTCTCACCCAACGCTAATAGCGGCAATCGATTGTGCAATTGCTCTTGCAAGTTACTGCTTGGCGTTTTGGGTGCGATCCTCATTGCCTTTTCCTTTTACCGCCGACCTGATGCCCTCGGAACGGTTTTTCCAAGTCAGGCATTTTTGGCTTTTGATTGTGGCGCTTCAGCCGTCATTGATGTTTGTGTTTGATACCTACCATGACATCCGTCAAAAAAGACGGCGTGAATTTATTCGACCCGTGTTTACATCGGCCGGGCTTCAGGCGCTCATTCTGATCGCCGTTTATTTCCTAAGTGGAAATCTAGCTTTTCCACGGACCGTCTTTCCGCTCTATTGGCTATTCAACTCTTTAGGTACGCTAAGTTGCCGTTGGCTGATAAAACCGACACGAACTCACGAGAAGCGTCGTGTGTTAATTGTCGGTAGCGGGAGGGTTGCACAACAGGTCCTTAAAGAAGTAGAACGATCTGTGGAACTGGGCCTCTCCGTTGTTGGGATTGTTTCGGATGAAACGGCCCCAGGTCAAATGCTACATGGCTGTAAAGTGCTGGGCGATCGTTCCAGCATTCCACTGCTGATCCAAGAACACGGAATCGAAGAGGTCATTCTGACGCCGGAGTCGTCATGGAAAGACCGGCTCATTGAATCCATTACTAATCTGGAAGCTTCGTCACAAGTGAGGATCAGCATCGTCCCGTCAGTTTATGAAATCTTGATCGGGCGCATCCGGCACTTCAATTTTCATGATATCCCGCTGATAGACGTCATCCGGCAACCAGACGATCCCGTTGTGGCGTTTTTAAAACGAGTGCGGGATGTCGTTTTTGCACTCTTGGGGATAATTTTATTTCTTCCGGCGTGGCTTGTCCTGGCGCTCGCCATCAAACTGTCTGATAGAGGGAAGGTGTTCTACACTCAGATCAGGATTGGCCAGTTAGGAAAACCATTTCGCATCATCAAATTCCGAACAATGAAAGAGGGTGCCGAGCAGGGCACAGGTCCAGTGTTAGCGTCGCCGAACGACCACCGGCTGACACCATTGGGACACTGGTTACGCAGATATCAGATCGACGAGATTCCCCAATTGCTAAACGTTTTGAAAGGAGACATGAGTCTGGTCGGACCGCGTCCAGATCGGCCTGAGTTCGTTGCCCGGTTTTTGCACGAAATTCCAGGATATGCGGAACGGCAAAAGGTAAAACCGGGGATTACCGGACTCGCCCAGATTCGAGGTCACTACCACACCGATCCGGCAATCAAGCTCAAATACGATTTGGCTTATATCTACAACTACTCATTCATTCTCGACTTGATGATTATGTTAGAAACGCTGCGCATCGTCTGGCGGCGGCCAGGGATTTACTGAAAGGGGATCTATACGCGGAACGGAAAATTCTTCGCGCGTGCTGTCTTTCTCGATCGTGATGGCGTGCTTAATGCGGCGTGCGTTCGGGATGGAAAACCCTATCCTCCTGCTGGGTTGAACGAATTCGAGCTCTTGCCCGGAGTTGCGCAAGCTGCGCACGCGTTGCATTCAGCGGGTTTCCGGCTCATCGTGGTGACAAATCAGCCTGACGTAGGCACAGGTACTCAGAGTCGGGAGATAGTCGAAAGCATGCATGCTCGCCTGAGGCAGCTCCTTCCAATCGACGACATCCGAACTTGCTATCACACCGACAACGACCATTGCGATTGCCGTAAACCAAAACCCGGGATGCTGATCGCTGCGGCACGCGACCACGGTCTGGATCTGTCTTCATCGTTCATGGTCGGCGACAGGTGGCGTGATATTGACGCAGGACGAGCCGCTGGATGCCGCACCATACTGATCGATCGAGACTACACAGAACGTCCGGCTGAGCACGCCGATATGGTAGCGAGCTCGCTTCTTGATGCAACGCAGTCCATCTTAAAAGACGAACCCGCCCGACGTAACACCAGCGATGGTCGCTCCACAATCACTCTGATTGTTCCTGCACTCAATGAGGAAAAGGTCATTACCGAAACCGTCCGGCAAATCGCCAGCGTTGCCAATGGCCAGTTCTCCCAATTCGAAATGTTGCTGATCGATGACGGGAGCAGTGATGGGACTGGGTTCCTAATGGAAGAACTGGCGACTCACCATCCGAACTTGCGTGTCATTCACAACCCCAGCAATCTCGGTCTTGGCGCCTGCTATCGACGTGGCGTCGCCGAAGCGCGGCATCAATACATTATGCTGCTCTGCGGGGATGGAGGAATGCCCGCTACCAGTTTGCCGGCGATATTTGATCAGATCGATAGGGCAGATATCGTCATTCCTTACATCACCAACATGAGACGTATCAAGTCTCCTATGCGGCTGTTGTTATCAAGGGCTTATACGGTACTTCTCAATCTCATGTTTGGACTCCGGCTGCGGTACTACAACGGGTTGGCTGTACACCGGACGGAACTCGTTCGCTGTTTGGACCTCCAGAGCGATGGTTTCGGTTTTCAGGCGGAAGTTCTGGTCGAACTTCTTAAGGCTGGGTGCTCCTATATAGAGGTCGGCGTCGAAGGCGCCGAGAAAACCAAACGATCGAGCGCCCTGCGGTTGCGGAGCGTCTTCAACGTCCTTCAAACGCTCTGGCGACTTCGTTGGCGGGTTGCTCATTTCGACGCCAGCCGGGTTCGTGCGCTCAGGCAATCTGCTGAGTCCCCCCGCAGCCAGGCCCGTCGGGCTGCCGCTGGCCGCTGAGGTTGTTTCGGCACGCGAGACATCTTATGGACCATTTGAGTCACCGGACAATCACGCAAATCGGGAAGTATAAGTTGGAGCGTGGGGATCTGCCGCCAGACATCCTGCTAGCGCTGTTGCGCCAGATGCTGCGGCTGCGCCGGATGGAGGAGGCACTTATCAGGGAATATCATCCCGCGGATGAGATGCGTTGTCCCATTCACTTCTGTATCGGACAAGAGGCCGTGCCTGCCGCGTTATCGATGTTGATAAGACCCACTGATTACATGTTTAGCCACCACCGGTCGCATGGTTATTACTTTGCCAAAGGCGCTCCATTAAAAGAATTGTTTGCCGAGATCTACGGGAAGGAAACCGGCGCCAACGGCGGCAAGGCTGGATCGCAAGACATTTCACATGCCGCGAGCCGTTTTTATAGTGGCGCCATACTAGCCGGAGCAGTGAGCATTGCCGCCGGCGCCGCGTTCGCCGTTCAGCACAAGCGTCTCGATAGTATCGTGGTTTCAGGATTTGGCGAAGCAGCCACCGATGAGGGCGCGTTCTGGGAGGTTGTGAATTTCGCCGGCCTGAAGAAGTTGCCGCTGGTGCTGGTTTGCGAGAATAACCGATACGCCACATTCTCCGACCAGTTGAAACGGCAGGCGTCGGACAATATCTATGAGCGCGTGCGTCCATTCGGCATCTCGGCAGTTCGCATCTTCGGAAATGATGTGGTGCAAGTCTATCAGGCACTGAAAAGTGCAGTGGACCATGCCCGGACAGGCGAAGGTACCGTGCTGGTCGAGGCCTATACCTACCGGTTGAACGGTCACGTGGGACCGGAGGACGATAGCGTCAACAACTACCGCTCCGCAACAGATATCGAATTTTGGAAAATGAACTGCCCTATCCGCCTCCTTGAAGAAGTATTGACACAAACCGGAGAACTGACACCCGCAGCGCGGGAGCGCATGGAGACGGTAATAGCAGAGGAAATTCTCGGCCATTTCGCTTTCGCTAAAGCAAACCCCTTTCCGGAATGTCCGGATTGGCGCCGATCCAACTGGAGTGAAGCTTCCCCATTGGCCGACAAACTGCTCGGGAGCGCAGAAGAGAGCCAGTTCGATCACTGCCAGGCTGACGCGCGCCTGGAGCCTTATTGATGGTTGAATTCGAGCATCGGAAGGGTTACCCGGGCAAATGACAAGAGAATTGAGCTACGCCGCAGCAATCAACGAGGCGCAACGGCAAGCCTTGGAGTTGAATGAGGACGTCATCGTACTCGGTCAACTTGCGGACATGCCCACCGGCATCTTCGGTACAACGTCGGGATTGGTCGACAGGTTTGGCCCCGGCAGGGTCCAGGACTTTCCGGTTGCGGAGAATTTAATGACGGCCACGGCCATGGGAGCCTCACTGGTTGGAATGCGCCCAATCATCGTGCATCAACGTCTTGATTTCATGATCTATTCCCTTGATGCAATTGTGAACTGGCTCGCGCTGTGGCGTTTCAAATCCAACGGCACGTCAAATATGTGTATCACAATTCGCGCGATCGTTGGAAAGGGCTGGGGGCAGGGGCCGCAACATTCTAAAAGCCTGCACGCCTGGTTTGCGCACCTGCCGGGGTTGCGTGTTGCCATGCCCAGCACTCCTTATGACGCAAAAGGCTTATTGCTGGAAAGCATCTTTGGTGAATGCCCCTCGGTCTTTGTAGAAGGGCGCTCGCTATTTTCAATGACAGGCGCGGTTCCGGAGAATGCTTATCGCGTTCGCTTTGGTGACGCTGCGATTAGAAGAAGCGGAAAAGACATCACCGTGGTTGCTCTTGGAATGATGGCACCTCAGGCTATGCGTATCGCCGCGGAGGTAGCAAAGGAAGGAATCGACACAGAGGTCATCGATCTGCGTACCCTCGCGCCTTGGGATCAAACGAAGGTACTCGATTCCGTATCTCGCACACGCCGTCTGCTGGTGGCCGATCCAGGGTGGCGATCGTTTGGAGTCGCCGCCGAGATCATCGCGACCGTTTGCCAGGCACTCCATAACCGCCTGTTGTCCCCACCGGTGCGTATCACGCTGCCGGATAGTCACACCCCAATGAGTTCAGCGCTCGAACAACAGTATTATCCTACCGATCAGCAAATCATCGATGCGGTCCGTGCATCACTCAGGTGACGTTCCATCACCCCAGAGCTCATCGAGGAGTTATGCGTGAGGTCAACCTCCTGGATAATTACCCCAGGGCCAAGCGCCCAATCGCGGAGCGAGAACAGGCCGTGATGCAGCAGCGGGCGGTCGCACAGCGATTCGACCGAGAGTATTTCGATGGGGACCGCACCCAGGGTTATGGAGGCTATCGGTATGATGGCCGCTGGATCAGTGTCGCGAAGCGTATACGCGAATTCTACGGTCTGAAGGCCGGCGACCGCATTCTAGACATCGGATGCGCAAAAGGATTCTTGCTGCACGACCTGGCGGAAGTCGTAAACGGCGTTGCGATTGCCGGCTTAGACATTTCAGAATATGCCCTGGCCAACGCTCTTCCGGATGTGCGTCCATATCTAATACGGGGTACTGCGGATGCATTGCCGTTTCCGGACGGCTCATTTGATGTCGTCATCTCCATTAACACCATTCACAATTTGGAGCTCGACCGTTGCAGACAGGCGCTTCGGGAAATCGAGCGGGTCAGCCGGCGATACAAGTACATCCAGGTCGACTCGTGGTGCAATGAAGAGCAGCGCCGGAATTTCGAGCGCTGGGTCTTAACAGCCCAAACGTACTTTGAACCCGATGGCTGGCGGCAGCTATTCGCGGATGCCGCCTACACTGGCGATTACTATTGGACTGTCACCGAATAAATCATTACTTCCTCGAGTGCCCCAGTGCAGGACGTTTTCAGTCACCTTGATTCAGACCTTCGACCTTCGCGCGTCCTGATTCTCGGAAGAACGGGCTTCATATCGAAGCATCTATCCTCCGAGCTTCTAAACAACGGCGTTGTCGTCGAAGCCGTTGGGCGTCCAACTATCGATTTGACCGAACCATCGTCCGTAACTACCCTCATAACTCTCCTCCGGGAAACCGACGCAGTCGTCATAACTGCCGCACTCACGCCGGACAAGGGACGCGATTTCCGGACGCTGATGAAAAATCTCCGGATGGCGGAGCATCTGTGCGAGGTATTCGATCGGCGTCACTGTGCGCACGTTGTCTATCTCAGTTCGGATGCGGTCTACGCAGGAGACCAGAACCCACTCGACGAATCTTCCAATCGCCAGCCTGTTGATTTGTACGCCTTGATGCATACCAGCCGGGAGATGATGCTCGGATCCGTGCTGGCGGCAAACCGGATACCTTACTGCATACTCAGGCCGTGCGCTGTTTATGGTCCTGGCGACACACACAACAGTTACGGACCCAATCGGTTCATCCGGAGCGCGGTCGACGAAGGAAGGATTGCGATATTCGGTGAGGGCGAGGAAACCCGTGATCACGTCTACGTGAAAGATCTGGTAAGGGCTATTTGGCTCGTCCTGAAGCATCGCGCCGCTGGGTCCCTGAACGTCGCAAGCGGTTGCGCCGTGTCTTTTATGGCTGTTGCTCAGCTTGTGGCCCGGACCGTTGAACGCGAGGTCAGAATTGAATCGCTGCCGCGTACCTCCCCTGCAACGCACCGCCATTTCGACCATTGTACTTTCGACAGCGCACTGCCGCGGTTTGCGTTCACACCCCTCGAGAAAGGCATTGCTGAGACCGTTTCCGTCATCTAGACAGATCGCCACGCTCAGCGTAATGCGTCCAGTTCAACCTGTTAAATCGATGTTTAGTGCCGGCCGCCTGGTCCGTTGGTTTGCCGTAGGATGCGTTTTCACGGTTCTAACTTTGTCTGTGTTGTACTTGCTGGTGGAATTCGGCCGGTTCCACACGGGCGTAGCGACGCTGGTGGCCGGTGAAATGGGGTTGCTCGCTCGATTTGTAGTCAACGATATGTGGGTATTCCGAGAGGCGACTCCAACTCTTCGGCGGCTCGGTCATTTTCACGTCGCAACAGCCGGCAGTTTCGCTGTTTGGTGGCTGGCCGGTAATGCGTTGACCCGGATGGGCGCACATTACATGCTGGCTGCGGTCGCTGCAACAAGCATCTCAGCAGGTTGCAACCTGGTCACTAATTTCGCTTGGATTTGGCGGAACACGAAGTCCTATTAAAAGGAGCCGGACATGCTGGATTCGAAAGCTGTGCGCACCAAAATCTTTGCTGATGGAGCTGATTTGGACGTAATTTCGCGGTTCGCTAGGGATCCGCGGATCAAAGGATTCACAACCAACCCTACCTTAATGCGCAAAGCTGGAGTGGCTGATTATGCGGGTTTCGCTCGGGATGTCCTGCGCTTGATACCGGACCGGCCAATATCGTTTGAGGTCTTTTCGGATGATTTCAATGAGATGGTAGATCAAGCAACGGAGATAGCCTCCTGGGGACGGAACGTATACGTAAAGATTCCCGTAACGAACACGAGCGGCGAATTCTCAGGTAGAGTTATCCGGCAGCTGTCAGGGAGCGGCGTTCAGCTCAATGTCACGGCAATTCTAACCGCCGAACAGGTCCGCGATGTCGCCAAGTGCCTCGCGGGAGACACTGCGAGTTTTGTGTCCGTTTTCGCGGGACGAATCGCGGATACCGGGCGCGATCCTATACCGGTAATCAAGCAAGCGCTCGATCTGCTGCGTCCATTACCACGCGCCGAATTGATCTGGGCGAGCCCCCGCGAGTTGCTCAATGTTATCCAGGCGAGCGAAACCGGCTGTCACGTGATTACAGCCACGGCAGAAATCCTCGCGAAGCTGCCGCTGATTGGTAAGGATCTCACGGAATACTCGCTGGAAACTGTAAAGATGTTTTATCAGGATGCTCTTGCGGCGGGTTATCAATTCCGCCTGAAGAGAAAAATCGCTTCAGCCAAACCATAATGGTGAAACTGACTTTATAACCACGCTAATTTAGAACATGACTAATCTGAAGGCGATTTTGGTTACCGGCGGCGCGGGTTACGTCGGATGCGTACTCGTTCCCAAATTGCTGGCTGCAGGCTACCGGGTCATTGTGTATGACGTGCTGCTCTTTGGCTCCGACGGGCTTTCAGCGTACCCGAACGTGCGAGTCATCAAAGGCGACCTTCGAGACACAGCCAGTTTTCGAGCTGCAGTCGAGGGAGTCGATGCTGTGATCCATCTCGCGTGCATTTCCAACGACCCCAGTTTCGAGCTCGATCCTGAACTGAGCAAGTCCATTAATTACGATTGTTTCGAGCCAATGGTACTCGCATCCAAGCGGGCGGGCGTCCGCCGCTTCATCTACGCTTCAACCAGTTCCGTTTATGGTGTCAGCGACGATCCGAACGTCACCGAGGAACACCCGCTCGTTCCGCTCACGGATTACAACAAATATAAAGGTCTCTGCGAACCCATCCTGTTGCGATATCAGAGCCCGGAATTCACGACCGTTATCCTTCGGCCGGCGACAGTATGCGGCTATTCACCCCGCATGCGATTTGATCTGAGCGTAAACATTCTTACGAACCACGCTGTAAATCGCGGTGTCATTACGGTATTCGGCGGACAGCAAAAACGGCCCAATATTCATGTCGAGGATATTGCGGAACTCTATCAACTGATGCTTGAGTTACCGGACGGGCTTATCGGCGGTGAGATTTTCAACGCGGCGTACCAGAATCACACCATTTCGGAATTAGCAGAAATCGCTCGCCGGGTTGTCGAGCAAGAAATGCCGGAAAAGGCGCCGATTCGTATAGAGACGACACCGAGCAATGATCCGCGCTCGTATCACGTTTCATCCCGGAAGATCGCCGAAAAGCTGGGCTACGTGCCCAAACGAACAATCGAGGATGCTGTTCGAGATCTCTGCACGGCCTTCAAATCCGGAAAATTGCCAAACAGCCTCGACAACGAGCAATATTTCAACGTCAAGACCGTGCGTAAGGTGGGATTGCGGTGAAGAGCGCAGCGCCAATCGCCGTAGTAACAGGCGGAGCAGGTTTCATTGGCAGCCACATGGTCGACCTGCTTCGGGAGCGGGAATTCCATGTTCGCGTCATCGATAATCTTGCAACGGGCCGCCTGGACAATCTGGCCCACCGTGGCAGTGATCCTGGTGTGACAGTCAAAATCCGGGATCTGCGAGAGATCCAGACGCCGGAACTGTTCGATGGTGCCGAGTACGTATTCCACTTCGCCGGCATCGGCGATATCGTTCCATCAGTCGAGCGTCCGATCGACTACATGGCTGCAAACGTACTTGGAACGGTGCACGCACTGGAAGGGGCGCGGAAGGCTGGTGTTCGCAAGTTTGTATATGCCGCCTCGTCTTCGTGCTATGGGCTGGCTACCGATTTGCCTACATCGGAAAACGCCCCTATCGCGCCGGAATATCCGTACGCGCTCAGCAAATACCAGGGCGAGCAAGCGATCATGCACTGGGGGCGTGTCTATCGATTGCCGGTCGTCTCGATACGCATTTTCAACGCATATGGCCCCCGGTCACGAACGACAGGCGCATATGGCGCTGTTTTCGGTGTCTTCTTAGCCCAGAAGCTCGCAAACCGCCCGTTCACTGTGGTCGGTGATGGGTCACAGACTCGCGATTTTGTCTTTGTGACGGACGTGGCGCGAGCGTTTCTGCTGGCAGCCGAATCTGATTACACCCAGGAGGTCTACAACCTTGGAGCCGGGCAACCCCAATCGGTAAATCGTTTGGCGCAACTTCTAGGCGGAGAAGTAACATACGTCCCCAAAAGGCCGGGAGAGCCGGATTGCACGTGGGCCGACATTACCAAGATCCGCCAGCATCTCCGGTGGCAGCCCTTCGTATCGTTCGAAGAAGGTGTGGCAACCATGCTACGCCAGATCGAGCGCTGGCGCGATGCGCCGGTGTGGGACCCGGATTCAATTGCTGCAGCGACCCGTTCCTGGTTCGCTGCATTCTCGGGGAAGGAGTCATGACAACAGGGAAACACGAGGATAGCTTCCGGCGGAAAATCAAGACGCGCGAAGAGCTAAAGGCAATGATCGGGCCCAGACCGCGCACCCATTCCGTCATTATGTGCCACGGCGCTTTCGACCTGGTTCACCCGGGTCACGTCCGTCACTTGATGTACGCGAAGAGCAAGGCGGATATTCTCGTGGCCAGCCTGACTTGCGACACGCACATCAGCAAAGCGAACTATCGGCCGTTCGTGCCGCAGGAACTGCGCGCAATGAATCTCGCGGCGCTCGAATTGGTCGATTACGTCATCATCGACGACAATGCCAAGCCGATTGAAAATATCCTGTTCATCCAGCCCGACTTTTTCGCTAAGGGCTATGAGTATTTCGACAGTGGGATCAATCCCAAAACTCAGGAGGAAATGGCGGCGCTTGCTACCTATGGCGGAGAGGTGATTTTCACACCGGGCGATATCGTGTTCTCGTCATCAGCATTCATCGAAACGCCGCCCAATATCTCATCGGAAAAGCTGATCGCGCTGCTTGATTCCGAAAGAGTCACTTTTGATCACCTGAGGAAAGCATTGACTTCGGTTGAAGGTGCGCGTGTGCACGTCGCCGGTGATACGATCGTCGACTCCTATTACTACTGCACGCCGATAAGCAGCAGCGCAACGAAGACGCCTACACTGAGCGTAAAGCTGGAGCACGACGCTCGTTTTGCGGGCGGAGCCGCCATTGTCTCACGTCATCTTCGCGAGGCGGGAGCCGAAGTAACCTTCAGCACTGTTCTTGGGAATGACGCGCTCAAAGACTTCGTTATTTCAGAGATGGAAACCCACGAGATCAATTGCATACCCGTAATCGATCCCACGCGGCCCACCACTGAGAAGTCCGCCTATATAGCAAACGGCTATCGCCTGCTGAAAGTGGACAGGGTTGATAACCGTCCGATCTCGGACAAGATCCTTCGCCATCTTCGGGAAGTTTTGACCGCGTATGATGTCGACGCCTTCGTCTTTAGTGACTTCCGGCATGGGATCTTCAGCCGGGCGACGATTCCGGAACTCACAAGCTGCCTCCCCAAAGGCCCGCTGCGCGTTGGCGACAGCCAGGTCGCGAGCCGTTGGGGCAACGTCCTTGATTTCCAGGGATTTGATCTCATTACGCCCAACGAAAGAGAAGCGAGATTTTCATTAGGAGATCAAGATTCCGTCATCCGTCCTCTCGCCCTTGAGCTCTACAAGCGGGCTGGCTGCCGGCTTCTGATGCTTAAGTTGGGGGAACGCGGCATTATTACCTATCGGGCGCCCAGCCACGATGTCCGTTCATTCTTCACTATTGATAGCTTCGCCGACAGGGTGGTCGACCCCGTTGGAGCAGGCGATGCCTTATTGGCATATGCCACGCTCGCGCTGGTTGCAACGGGATCGGAAGTTATCGCTTCCGTTCTGGGAAACTTCGCCGCCGGTGTCGCTTGCGAGCTT
>Ga0209157_1001759_pt1 | contig 17792 bp, 16 predicted proteins | sample GraSoiAngelo_135_FD_185892 | JGI IMG/M metagenome (GOLD analysis project Ga0209157, IMG submission 185892) | Grasslands soil microbial communities from the Angelo Coastal Reserve, California, USA - 14_0929_05_40cm (SPAdes) (version 2) | ecosystem: Environmental > Terrestrial > Soil > Grasslands ...
CCGCGAAGGACGCGTTTCCCGATCTCTCACCGATCCCATTGATCGTTGTTTGAGGGACGTCAAACCCGGCCTCTACGGCGGCGAGAGTGTTCGCGGTTGCCAGGCCGAGATCATCGTGAACATGGATCGAGTATGATTGGGCACGTATCGAGGAACGGACGAGTTTTGCAAATTTGCGTACTTTCGCAGGCGTTGCTATTCCAATCGTATCTGTTATGACGACTCCTTTGGCACCAGCAGTGATGGCGGATTTGAAAAATCGGAGGATGAAATCGGGACGGGATCTCATCGTATCCTCCGAGACCGCGTGAACATATAGTCCCCTGTCGCGAGAGTATTCGATCATTTTGTTGATCCTGTCGATCACGGTGTTTCCGCTCATGCGGAGACTGTCCCTCATCAATTCAGGACTGGTGCTAATGAATAGAGCGATTTCCCGGATCCCGGTGTCGGCGACTGCGTCGACATCTTCAACTCTGCAACGTGCTGGACAGATTAGTCTCATTCTAAATTGCTGGTCCGCGAGCAATTTGCATGCGCGAAAGTCGTCTTTTGACGCGACGGGAAATCCCACCTCTGCCATGGCAATGCCCACCTCGTCCATCTTTCCTGCCAAGCGGAGCTTCTCATTAGGGCTAAAACGCACGCCTGGGCTTTGTTCGCCATCTCTTAGAGTCTGGTCCCAGAACCTGATCATTTTTCAGGAGACTGGTCTTCGGTTCATGCTAGGAATAAGGTCTTTCTGACTTTGAGACGACCCGTGAAAATGTCCTAGTCTTCCTTCTGTGCTAGGAGGCGCATGTTTCTGACAACCGCCTGCCCAGCTTGTCTAGTGGAGGCTTTGCCCCCGAGGTCGTGTGTCAATCCTTCTCCCTTCTCTAGGCTTTGGACCACGGCCCTCTCTATCAGTCGGGCGGCCACATCTAACTGCTTGTCAGTCGATTTTCCGCTGAGCCATTCCAACATCATCTTCACGGAGAGTATGGCAGCTGTAGGGTTAGCCACGTTCTTCCCTGCATATTGTGGGGCGGATCCGTGGACGGGTTCGAACATTCCGTGTTTCTCTCCAATATTCGCCGATGGTGCAAGCCCAAGTCCTCCCTGTAAGGCGGCACCAATTTCCGAGAGTATGTCGCCAAACAAATTCGTTGTGACTATCACGTCATACTTCTCCGGTCGTCTAATCAACCACTGGCACATAGCGTCGACATAGGCATAGTCCTTCTCTATCCTCGGAAACCTTCTAGCGAGGTCATTGTAGATCGATCGGAACAATCTGCATCCGGCGAGGACATTGCTTTTATCGACGCAGGTCACTCGTCTTTTGCGATCAATGGGAGCGCCTTTGCGTCTCATCGACAGTCGGAAGGCATAGCTGATTATCCTCTCTGCCCCTTTTCTGGTGATTAGCCTGACGTCTACTCCTGCCTCGTCTTCTCCACCTCTCGACAGGATTCCTTGGATTCCAGAATACAATCCTTCAGTGTTTTCTCTGATGATGGCGAAGTCTATGTCCCCGGAACCCTTCATTGCCAGGGGCGATTTTACTCCATTCATCAATTTCACGGGTCGAACGTTCGCGTATAGGTCAAGGCCCATTCGTAGGCCGAAGACTACATCGCTACCGACTGGACGTCCGTCCTCTCGGACAACGTCGGGCAAACCTATCGGACCAAGAAGAATTGCATCCGCCTTGCTACACCTTTCAAACGTCTCCTCGTCCCATTCATGTCTCCGCCTGCCCTTGCCGAGCCAGTATTTGGCACCGGCACTGTAGGTTGTTGTTTCTAGCTTGAGGTCTGTAAGTTCTCTTGACGCCTCTAGTGCCCTTAGAGCTTCACGGATGACCTCTGGTCCTACGCCATCTCCAGGTAGGACTGCAATCTCAAATTTTCGCGGCATCGCAGACTACTAGCAGTCTTCCCGGTTCAATGCGACGGGCTAGCTCGGAGATTTTGAGACTTCCTTGATGGAGCCTTCCAGTATGTCGAGCCCGGCGTCGACGAGGTCTCGAGTAATGATCAAGGGTGGCGCGATCCGGATTGTGGACGATCCTGATGTTATCACCGCCAGTCCTCGTCGGAATGATTTCATCATGATGTCATGCACCTCTTGTCGGCCTGGCTCTTTCGTCTTTGGATCCTTTACAATTTCTGCCCCGATCATCAGTCCTTTTCCGCGCACGTCTCCGATAATGGGATATTTCTCCTGCATCTCTTTCAACCGTTTCAACATGTAATCGCCCTGCTTTGTCGCATTCTCCATCAGATGCTCGTCCCGGATAATGTTGATCACTTGTAATGCAGCGGCGCAGGACACTGGATTACCACCGAAAGTGTTGGCATGTGCTCCGCCCTCCCAGTCCATTATGTCTGATCTTGCGATGGTCGCGCCGATCGGCATTCCAGATGCTAGGGCCTTTGACGTGCTGAGTATGTCTGGCTCAACGCCCCAGTGCTCGATCGCGAACCATCGCCCGGTCCGTCCCATTCCGGATTGCACCTCGTCTGCTGCAAGAAGTATGTTGTTTCGGTCAAGGATCTTCTTCAGTTTCTGGAAGTATCCCTCCGGAGGGACAACGTAGCCTCCCTCGCCTTGTATGGGTTCTATGAACATCGCTGCTACCTCTTCCGGTGGTAGGTATTTGTCGAGAACTTGTTCTTGGATATAATCGACACACGCCATTTCACATTCAGGATAGGATAGTTTGAAGGGGCACCGGTAGCAGTATGGAAAAGGCACGTGCGTGTCACCAGGGACCATTGGGAAAAAGTGGCGTCGCTGGACTGGCTTGCTGGCTGTCAGGCTCAGCGATCCCAGCGTACGGCCGTGGAATGCTCCGATGTACGAGATGAACTGATGATTTCGAGTGTGCCACTTTGCAAGCTTCATCGCGGCCTCGATTGCTTCGGTGCCGCTGTTGCTGAGGAATACTTTCTTCGGGAAACGACCCGGCGTGATCTTGATCAATTCCTCGGAGATCTGAACGACTTTCTCATAGTAGAAATCCGTCCAGGAGTAGTGGATCAATTTTTCAGCTTGATTCTTGATTGCCTCCACAACTCGTGGGTGTGAATGGCCTACCGCCAGGCATACTAGTCCAGAGTTGAAGTCGATATACTCGTTGCCATCGACATCCTTGACTATGCTGTCATGGCCTGACTCGGCGGCAAGCGGATAGAAGCGTACGAGACTGCCGGAGATGACCTGTTCATCCTCTCCCACCAACGCCCTGGCTTTGGGGCCTGGTGGAGTCACCACGATCTTAGGATATTTTGCGGCTGCTTTTTGGGCTGGCATGGGCCACAGGAGCCAAGCGAGCCGGGTAGATGTCTAATAAGATTGTGTGCCGTAGACCGAGCAGTTGCTAATCGATGAGAATGATCTCGATGGTTGAGAGGCTGGTTATCGAGCCGTCCTCTCTTTTGATAGACTCTGTCCCTATACCCACGGATCTAATGTTCACATTTGTGAGAAAGGCACGCCTCAACATTTCAACAGTCTCCACCGCCTTAGTGATCGATTGGCCACGCGCTCTAACCATGATCTCCGGCATGCCCTTGTTGAATAAAGTCATGCAAGCAACCACATAGTTCATCGTGGGCTTTTTACCTATCCGGACAATGGCTTGGCCATCTAGTTCTCCTTCGAAACCGTTGTTTTCGACACTGTCCTCCAAGTCGGTATTGACCTCTGACATTGTGTTGGTAGCCTAGGAATGGTTAGTTTGGGACCTTGGTCAAACCTATCAGATTAATCTTGGGGGACTCGGGTGAGGCACGATAAGGACTTGACGAATCAAACATCTTCCGAGCTAATATACTATTAGGATTCTGCATATTTTCGCCTATCCGTCCTTTTTAAGCTGGGGTGATGGCTGAAATTGCCCCTTCACAAGGAGAGGTCACCGGGACAATGTCCTCCGTAAGCCCTACTGTTTACCACATGCTTGAGAGGATGATGGGCAAGAGGATTCTCGTCGTGATTGATCGAGACTTTGGTTATGAAGGGAAGCTTGCAGTGGTATCCCACAACCCGCCGGGGATTTGGCTGGTCGAGGGCGAGGCTGTCATCCTGCGTTCGACCGTGATAAGCCCGATCCCGCAAATTGTCAACAGGGAGGCGAAGGGAGAAATCTTCCTGCACTTGGACGCGGTGCAGAGGCTGGAAAGCATCCCTGAGGGACGACCCGAACGGAAAGGGAGCGGTGGGAGTAGTGGCGGATAAGGGGGAGAGGATTGGTTGGTTGGACGGGCTTGTCGTAGGTACCCGTGAGGCCACTGTTGTTATTGATCCCCAAAGTCTCGACAGAGTTCCCGATCATGCTCGTGTCTTGGTATCGCATGCTCATGCTGATCACACATATGGGTTCAGGCATAAGGGTGTGAAACAATCGACCCCTGAAACAAGAGACATTCACGACGCATTGAATAGTTTGGGGATCGGAAAGTTCGAGCAAGTCAAGTTAGGAGATAGAGTCGCTGTTGATGATATCGAGATTGAAGCATTGAACGCCGGCCACATGCTCGGTTCAGCCCAATTCTTGGCACATACTCCACTCTCAACAATTCTCTACACTGGCGACATCAACTGCATCGACACCCTGACCACCAAAGCAGCCGAGCCACAAGAATGCGACATGCTGGTAATCGAGGCGACATACGGCTCCCCCACCTACAGGTTCCCGAGAAGAGAACAGGTCTACTCAGAGATGGTCGAATGGGCATTATACACAATCAACCAAGGAATCCTACCTGTCTTTCATGTATACGCTGCCGGGAAGGCTCAAGAAGTTGTGCGATTATTCAATCTCTACACTAGAATACCGGTGATTGTCAGTCCAAGACTGGACGGGGTCAACAGGGCATACACGAAATCGGGCCAGCCACTCGAATGGAAAGTCTCCACATCTCACGAGGGAAGAGAACTCTTACAGAAAGGGCCCTGCATCTATCTTACCACACCATCCCAGAACGGCAGCACGGCAGAGTTAGCGAATAGAAGAATTGCTCGGGCCTATGCCACAGGTTGGGCAATGTCGTACTGGAGGGGAGATGCGGGCTTTCCACTAAGCAGTCATGCGGACTTTGATCAATTAGTCTCATACATCAAGGACTGCAAGCCAAAACATGTCTACGTCTTCACCGGGTTTGTGGACGGAATAAGGAGAGCCTTGAGTGCAGCGCTAGGAAAGGAAACGAAGTTGGTACCTTCGTTTCTACAAAGAACAATTACTGAACAGTACTAGTCGAGTCTTTTTCAGAGATGGTATTTCAGGATGCTGCTAGTGAGAGAATGAACTTGCAATCATTGTCTCCCTTCGCTTTGCACTCGATCTCCTGGGATCGCATGTTCTTCCCGACAAGTTGACAGAAAATTCCCTCTAGATAGCCCGAGGTGAATCTGCAAATGGGTTTCAAGGATACGCTAGCATCTTCAGCTTCAAAGCTATTCTGAACAATCACGACCGCTTTGCCGACAGAGATTTCCAGCTCCTTGACCTGCATCTTCCCAAACCCCATATTCGACTCCTCGACCGCTGTCCGGATGAAATCGGGCAGACCCTCAGGGCGATTGAGTCCCAGACCTTCTGCCTTTGAGGATAATACGATTCCTTCTTCGGTCCCGACTCTCCTCCCAGCAACTTCCAGGATCACGCCTGATGCGGTCCCGGCTACACGTGAAAGCTCCTTCCGAATCAGCGAGAACGCGTCTCGCCTTAATAGCACGACCTTCTGTCCGAAATATTCCACCTCACCCACTTCATCCCTGAACCTAATCGAGTTCAGCGAGCTAATCAATCGTCGCAGGCCATTGGAAGAGTATCGACTTAGAAAATCACTCAATCCGTCTTTCACCTTTTTTGATCGAACCCTTCGAAGGCTTTCGCGACCTTTGTGAACCGTTCAGACATAGGATTCTTCGGCATCGAAAGAACGAAAACCGATTTGCTCAATGAACCGAGAATATCGTCCGAGAATGGAAGCCAAGCTAGCAGTTCAGTGTTCAGGTTCGCTGCTATCTTTTTCGCGAGAAGTGTAATCTGGGAATCCCGGATCCCTTTCGGAACCATGTTTAACGCGAGATGTGCGGGCTTCTCCAGTACCCGTGCGAGCTCAATGATCACGCCGGTTCCGAAGATATCCTGCTGATCGAGTCTCGACACGATCAGGAGATGATCGCAAACTCCCATAGCGAGTAATGTATCATTCTCTATCCCTGGGTGAGTGTCGATCATCAGAAAGTCGAGCTTAAAGTGATCCTTCAATCTCGCGATGGCTTTTGAGAAACTGTCCACCTCGAAACCAGTCCTCAAAGTTTTCAGCATCTCATCCACTCTAGAACTTGCAGGGCAGAAGTAGACTTCACCCTTCGATATGCCGAGCCTGTCGTTCATCGAGATCGCTGCCATCTCTGGGCTCGCCGAGCCACGGAGTACATCGTTCAGAGTATACTTGACCTCACTTGGGTCAATATTGAAGATAACATGCAGTCCTGGTCCCTCCAGGTCCATATCCATGACACAGACCCGCTTACCGTCGAGTGCCAGAGCAACCGAGGTGTTTGCTGTGATGGTGCTCTTTCCTGTCCCGCCTTTGAATGAATGAACTGCTATGCTCTTGGCCGTTTTTTCCACCGTAGCTTTTGACCTCCCGTTTGCAAATCGATTAGTGTTGAAGGGTTCAGGCCATGCTCAACATGATTGATGGGCTAAAACGTCATGTAACCCACTCAGGACGGCCGCAGAGTCGGTGAATGCTCAGACCTTGATGATACCTGCGAAAGAGAGTGCTCTAAGCAGGAGGACTACTGCGACTAGACTCATGCCTGAGATGACAACTAGGTAAGGACTGATCTTGACACCTGGAGTGTCTTCTTCGAAGAAACGGAGCAATCCTGCGCTGGCAGCGGGCATCGGCGCTTCATCCCGTCTTCTCTTTTCACGTTTCGTGCTCAATCTTCATGACACCCAGTTTATTGATTGCTTCTTCAAAGGTACTTACCGAGCTATAAAGCCTAACGTCGGGTTAATTCACGTCCTTGTCAGTTTACAACCATCGCTATTGACGTCTTCCAGGCTCGACCTCTGCAGATTGGTTCACCCGAATTCTCACAATCTTCGTTCAGAAACGTTCGGTGGGCTTTTGAGTGGAAGAATAGCATTCAACCTGACTTTGTCCAGTGAAGACCGACGAAACACCGTGAGGTTTGTCCGACTCTTGATTAGGCTGGTCTATTTCTGGCTCTGTTAGCGCTGCCCAGGCTGCAGGCTTAGCGGCAGTTGCGGGCATTGTGATTTGGTGGGCCATAATCCCTTTGGTTCGGTCTCGTTTAAGTAGACTCAGAAGCACTTCAGAGGAAATTCAATCTCACTAGACGCATAACAATTCAGACTGTCTCGACAGCTACTGTAGCTTGATGTACTCGTAGGCTTCTCTACTTGAGCCGAATGCATAGTGTATCTTGTTGAAATTCTTCTTCAAAGATCCAACGTCCGAACGGATTCTTTCTCCTTGTTCGCCCTTAACCACGACCCTAGCTATGAGGTCTGCGATCTCTCTCATCTGCGGCTCCTTCATTCCCAACCTCGTGACCTCCGAGACTCCGCATCTTATTCCGCCGGGCGCTTCGAAGTGTCGGCCCATCTTCACGTCATACGGTAATAGGTTCCGGTTGAGAATAATATTCGAGTCTTCGAGTTTTTTCTCTAGAGTTTTACCGTCCCCGTAGTCTGTAATGTCAGCTATGATCACGTGAGACTTTGTGAATCCCTTCTTTTCCCCGAGAACTTTCAAACCATCCTCGTTCAGTTTGTCTGCTAGGGCACGGCTGTTCTTCACGATTTGCGAAGCATACTCTTTACCGTATACCATCATCTCCGCAAACATGATCGCCTTCCCCGCGAGATGATGAAGATGATGGTTACTCGTATTGCCTGGAAAAGTGGCTCGCTTGATATTCTCGCCATGTTCCGACTTTGAGATGATCAAACCGCCCTGTGGACCTGGAAGTGTCTTGTGCGTGCTCGCCGTCATTGCGTCTGCGCCTTCATTCATCGGGTCTTGGAATTGTCCACCAGCGACCAGTCCGGCAACGTGAGCCGCATCATAGCAAACACTTGCATTATTATCGTGGAACACTTCGGAGAGCTCCTTCACCGGTTGCGGGAACGGGAGGACGCTGCCTCCGAACATACCCAATGACATCTTCTTCCCATCGGATACCAGCTTCTTCACTTTCTTCGCGGTGGCGTCGACGTCAATGTTCATCTCGTCCACATCGAACGGGAAATACTCCACGTCCAATCCACGAACCGATCCAGCTGTTCCGCCGAATTCCTTCCGTCCCATGCTGATGTGCCCGCCCGCGGGGATTGCTAGGGCCATCATTGTATCGCCTGGATTCGTGAATGTAGTGTATGCGACGAGGTTTGCGCAGACTCCTGAGATGGGTCGTACGTCTGCGAACTCGACTCTGAATAGCGCCTTTGCTAGGTCAATGCAGACTTGTTCTACCTGGTCAATGTATCTACAGCCTGCGTAGACCCTCTCGCCAGTCCATCCCTCTGCGTATCGATTACCAAAGTCGGAAATGATGGCCTCCCGGACGGCGATGCTTGGAATGTTCTCGCTGGCGATTAGGGGTAGGCTTGCTTCGAACCATTTGTGATGGGCCATTAGTAATTCGAATACTCGATCATGCATCTTCTTCGGCTCGAGAGTCAGAGTTGTCATGAAGAGTCGTGGATTCTCGCGGTTGGAAGCCTAGTTTAAGATTTGGATGGCTTGGGTTTTCGAAGCCGGAGATACGAACCGTCCAATCAACGATCAAGTTGATGGATGGTTTGAGAGGAAAAAGCCGGGGCACAGTTGCAGAAGTGGCGGTCGGTAGGTAACTCTTTTTCCGAACCTTTCGAGTCTTTACTGCTTCCTAAACTGTTTCCACCAGTCCATGTTTCTCCCCGCAAACTTGACGAACCTTCCCAATGCCTCCAAAGTCTCCGAGTCAACATAATGCTCTAGAACCTCTGTCACTCGTTGAGCGTTCAACTCTTTCACATCGAACAATCGTAGGAATTGCACCAAGAGCGCATGTCTTTGCCCAAGTGTCTCAGCCATCTCTCTGCCTCTCTCAGTCAATATTATCCCTCCATACTTCTGGTGGACGATCAACTGGTCCCGATCCAATCGTTCGAGCATGTTAGTGACCGTCGGAGGTTTCACGTGCAAGTGACTGGAGATGTCGACTGGTTTTGCATATCCTCTTTCCCGGATCAGCTCATAAATGATCTCGACATAATCCTCAATCCTCGGCGTCTGTTCCCTCCTTGAAGGTTGGTGAGCCGAGGCCAGTTCGGCGAGGTGGCTGCTTGTTGACTCCTCAACATGCTTCTTAGACGCCTCTCTCTTCCTGGTGCTGAAGCGTTGTGTTGGCATGAGTTCACTTTTTTCTTAGAGCTATCCGCGTACAGGCAACCCGAGCGTGTTGCGCAGTTTTCTCCAGATTGGCTCCATTGGACCGGGTTCCAGGCTCAGAACGACGATCTGATTGTCAAATGAGAAGAAGACCATGTCCACTCTCTGGTATTGTATCGAGATTTGCTCGAGCTGTCCACACTGAGCCTCCAATTGTTGGAGAGCATCGAGTACGAGAGGCGGAACACTGCTCATGAACTTTCTATCATAGGCCTCAGGAGTTAGACTGGGAACGTTCGACCTCATCCTTGACTCTTTAAGCCTCTGGTTTCGGTCGAGAATTGCGACATAGCGAATCCTATTATCCAATGCGAAAAGCTGGTCCACAAGTGAAGGGCCGGTTCTGCTCATACGATGATCGACGGGATTGTCTCCCCTGAACCGGTTGGAAAAAGCTTTCCTGAGCATCTATACAATAGCCAAAATCACTCCGCGACATGGACGAAGGGACGTGGACCGAGGTTCCCTCGCTTCATGGAGGAGCATGTCGAGAAATGACACTGGAGGCATTGCGAACACGTTTCACCATGGCTGCAGCCCGGCGCGGTATGTTTTTTGGATATTCTGGAAGGGTGTGAAATCGTCTTTCGCCTACAATTCGGAGGAAAAAAACGATGATTTTCGAGTATCCATTTAATACGCACTTGCTCTGCACCGATGGTTGAAACAAGGGCAGGGTTGGGATCTCCTGTAGATTGAGCGTAAGACCGTTCGTATCTTTGGGGATCGGTATTGCTGCAGTCGCAATCCTGCTTTACTTTACCGATCCTGCGACTATAGCATCGCAAGCTGCTCGGATCCCCTTCATCTCTATGGTATTGTTTGTGACTAGCATTCTTGGATTTCACTTTCTCAGATCGATCCGGTGGAGACTCTTGCTCAGAGCGATCATGGGAGAGACAGAGTTTGGAATGGTGTTCTGGACGAACATGATCGGTTACGCGGTCAACCAGTTTATTCCTGTCCGGTTTGGAGGTGAAGTTACGAGAGCCTACATAATAGACGCGAAGAAACATGTTGGCTTCTTTCCTAGCCTCTCAACGGTTGCCGTCGAAAGAATTCTCGACCTCCTCTCGATAGCTGGGCTCGCTCTTCTCGGTGCGTTCACTTACTCAGTTGTTCTCTCACAGTTCTCCGTAATGCTGATACTCGTAATAACGGCGGTCGCATCGACGGCCATGTTCGCCGTAGTTCTTGTCGGCAGCAGAAATCTTCCGCTGGTAATGCGTGGATTCCGTTGGCTCGTCTATCACGCGCCACTCCGCGAGTCATGGCGCAAGAAGACACTGCGTGTGATCGAATCCTCGCTCCTAGGAGCTACAGCAATAGGACGAGACTACAAGTTGCTGACGGTCTCTATCCTCCTGAGTTTGGCTATATGGTTCGTTAGTTTCCTCGGATTCTACTTCATGCTAACCGGTGTCGGATTTGACGCAACGGCAATGGCAATACTCTTGGGAATAATGCTGTTCCAACTCACCTTCATACTGCCGAGCACTCCCGGGAACGTTGGAACCTTCGAAGCGCTCTTCCTCTTCTCCTTCACCGCTATCGGGTTGACCACGCTGCCGGCTTCGCCGTCACTTCTAGCGATCATCTTTGTCACGCATGCCTTTAACTTGATACTAGTGGCTCTTCTTGGGACCGCGGGGATCGGTCTCCTCGGACTCAAGATGGACGATGTGTTCAAGATTCCGGGCATGAAGAGGGAAGAGACAACTGCAAGCCATCCGCCTGCCGTCCCATCGTCTTCCCCGACACAGGCTCAGGCTCATACATCATCGCCCTAGCCAGCTTGAGGACTCTCTTGTCGAATCTCGTCCAAAAGTTTCGCTAGCTTTGCTTTTCTTTGGCTTGTGACTTCTACGATCACGATTCCCTGCGATGGCTGACCGTAAACTATCAACGCGTTCAACTGTGCCTCAAGTATGGCCGGGAGGGCAAGAAGATCCTCTTCTCCCTCGACAATGACCGTGGCAGCCTCTTGCTTCAGCGCGTTCTTGATCGCCTGCCATGACTCTTGGCTTATTGTACCTGCAGGATTGACGACGTGGAATGTCACTCGCGTCTTTGAAATTGGGGGAGCGTAGCCATGTCTCATCGTTTTTCCGTCAATGATCGCTAGGCTTACTGGGATGCCCGCTACTTGTGCCTCTGTGGATACTACATCGCCTACGGTGATTATTTTTGGCGGGTGTGTTCGTTCGACCAGTTCTTTCAGCCTAGGCATTGTCTGCGACGGCTGACCCGGTATCAAGTGGCCGAGAGGGGTCTTAAAACGACTGAGCTGGCTCGTTGAGAACCGTATCGATTCGCTTCCCAATTCTCCGGTCCCTCTCTTAGCCTAACGAACTAGTGACGAGGAGCCCCGGGCGGGGTTTTCAGCCCATCTTGCGAGGCTTTTGAACCCGCGGCCTTCGCCTTACCAAGGCGACGCTCACCAGTGCCCCTCTGAATGAGGGCATCTACCAGGCTGAGCCACCGGGGCAGACCAAGTCAGTTTTGGTGGAGAGAATCACGGGCTATATGAGTTACTCCAAGACGGATACGAAACAGAGGTTCTCTCTAATAATTAGGAATTTTTTCCAGAGTGGGCTTTCGTCGTGAGTTGGATTGGCGACTAAATCATTCTCGCAACGCTCTGGAAGTACTTGACCCCTTTCTTGCCGTTTAGAGCATTATCATATGCGAGGTCCACTACTTCCCTTGGCGTTGGTGCTGACATGACTTTGACAACTTTCCTATCGTCAAGATAAGTGCCCGCGATCTTGTCTGCTGTGCCACCCGAACCAGTCAAGGCAACGATAGACTTTCCTTTTTGATAGGCTATGCAAGCTTCGACCATTGTTCCGGCTCCGCCTCCTACAACGATGACTGAATCTGCCGAGTAGGCAGTGACGTAGTTTCTGGCGAAACCCAATCCTGTTGGTACTATGATGTCGCAGAAGGGATTGGCATAGCTCATCTCTTCGTGTGGTATTATTCCCACAACGAGTCCACCGCGTTCCTTTGCACCCTTCGATGCGGCTTCCATGACGCCTCCCAATCCTCCGGTTACCAGGACCGCTCCACGGGATGCTATTTGGTCTCCAACCAATTTTGCGGCTTCGTACATTTGGGGCTGACAATGATCTCCGTCAGAGCCTATCACTAAGATCTGGGTTAGTTTCTTGAAACCTGTTGGCGGGGTTCTCGATACTCCTCTAAACATGGCATATTCACTTGAAGAATAAGGGTCGCGGAAACAGACAGAGAATGCGCGTCGTCTAAATTGCTGATGTTACCGTTCATGATATGGAGAAGGTTTTAATCTGGACCCAGACAGCCCGCATTCGATTTCAGCCTTAGGCGAGTATTACCATTGTCCGATTTGAAGAAAGGAAAGGTCCAACGAGTGGCAGGTCCTGTCATAGTTGCAAGAGATATGCTTGGCAGCCAAATGTACGAGGTTGTCAGGGTTGGAGAGCAAGGGCTGATAGGCGAAATTATCAGGATTGAGGAAGACAAGGCGACCGTCCAAGTTTACGAAGAGACTGCAGGGATTCGTCCTGGAGAAGTTGTGGAGCGAACAGGCAAACCATTGTCGGTCGAGCTAGGACCAGGGATCACTGGCCAGATTTATGACGGGATCCAGAGACCATTGACCGTTCTCTTCGAGAAAACCGGTCCCTTCGTAAGGCGAGGTGTAGCACCTTCGCCTCTGGACCGGGGGAAGAAATGGCACTTTGTTCCTGAAGTAGAGTCAGGCTCGAAGGTTACTGGCGGTGGGGACGTGATTGGTGAAGTCAAGGAGACGTCTCTCATTACCCAGAGAATTATGGTTCCTCCCAACCTTTCGGGCCGTATCTCGTCCATCGCGTCGGAGGGAGACTATGCCTTGACAGAGCCAGTTGCGGAACTGGAAACGGCTAACGGGCCGATGCCCCTGTTCATGATGCACACTTGGCCAGTGCGGATTGCGCGGCCCTTTGCGAGGAAGTTGCCTTCTGACACGCCATTGATAACGGGTCAGCGTATTATGGATTTCTTCTTTCCGATAGTTAAGGGGGGGACTGCTGCGATTCCAGGCGGGTTTGGAACTGGAAAGACTGTTAGTCAGCAGCAGCTTTCGAAATGGGCTGATGCAAAGGTCATTGTCTATGTCGGGTGCGGCGAGAGGGGCAACGAGATGGCGGAGGTTCTTGAAACATTTCCGAAGCTCACGGACCCTAGATCGGGAGAGCCTTTGATGAACCGGACGATCTTGGTAGCAAACACTTCTAACATGCCAATAGCGGCACGGGAAGCAAGCGTCTACACGGGCATCACGATCGCGGAATATTTTCGTGACATGGGCTATGATGTTGCTTTGATGGCTGATTCAACCAGCAGGTGGGCGGAAGCGTTGAGGGAAATTTCTGGTCGACTGGAGGAGATGCCTGGTGAAGAGGGATACCCTGCTTATCTCGCGTCCCGACTGGCAGAGTTCTATGAACGGGCAGGACGATTGGACGTTCAGGGATCGCCGAAAAGAATTGGCTCGATCTCGGTCATAGGAGCGGTCTCACCACCCGGGGCGGACTTCAGCGAGCCTGTTACGCAGAACACATTGCGAATAGTCAAAGTCTTCTGGGCGCTTGACAAGGACCTCGCAAGCAGAAGGCATTTTCCAGCGATCAACTGGTTGACAAGCTACTCGTTATACTTGGATAATCTGGACGAATGGTACAATAGAATAGGAAAGGACTGGGTCGAGCTTCGAAAGGAAGGGATGTATCTCTTGCAAAGGGATGAGGAGCTGAGGGAGATCGTTATGCTCGTAGGTCCCGATGCGCTTTCGGAAGGTCAAAGGGTCATCTTGGAAGCGGCGAAGATGATCAAGGAGGACTTTCTGATTCAATATGCATATCATCCGGTCGATAGTTACTGTGCTCCCGAGAAAGCATATCAGATGATCAAGATGATCATAAAATTCTACAAGCGGATGCAGAAGTCGGTGGACGAGAATATTCCGCTTCAAAAGGTCCTCGATCTGCCTGTTAAGACGGAGATTTCAAGAATGAGGCTCCAACCGTCTGAGAAATTCCAGCTGTACGCGACGGAGCTTTTCGCTAGAATAGATCACGAGTTTGACAATCTAGTCTTGATAGTGAGGAGGTAAGGTCAGAATGGCGCTTGCTGGACTAGAATATAGGACGATCCGGGAAATTTCTGGGCCACTATTGATAGTAGAATCTGTGAGAGGGGTCGGCTACGGAGAACTCGCGCGCATCAAGACTCCAACTGGGGAAGAGAGGAGAGGCCAGGTGCTGGAAGTAGGAGAAGGCATGGCCATTGTTCAGGTCTTTGAAGGAACCTCTGGACTAGATGTTTCGAAGACAACCGTCAGTTTCACTGGTGAAACGGTCAAGCTGCCCGTGTCATCGGACATGTTGGGAAGAATCTTCGACGGCAGCGGTCGACCCATCGACGGGGGACCACGGATTATTCCAGAAGATTATCTGGACGTTCACGGTTCACCGATCAACCCGTTCGCTAGGGAATATCCACGCGAGTTCATCCAGACTGGAGTCTCTGCGATTGACGGCATGAATACTCTTGTTAGGGGGCAGAAACTGCCGCTTTTCTCGGGAGCCGGGCTGCCGCATAATATGATCGCGGCGCAGATCGCCCGTCAGGCTCGGGTCAAGGGAACCGAGGAATCCTTCACCACTGTCTTTGCCGCTATGGGCATTACTGCTGATGAGGCTCGCTTCTTCCGGGAAGATTTTGAGAAGCAGGGAGCTTTCGATCATGTGACGATGTTCGTCAATCTTGCCGACGATCCTGCGATCGAGCGCATCTTGACTCCACGGCTTGCGTTGACTACTGCGGAATATTTTGCGGTGAGGCTTGGTATGCATGTGCTGGTCATATTGACGGATATGACAAATTATGCTGAGGCTTTGAGGGAGATAGCGGCGGCCCGGGAAGAGGTCCCTGGTCGGAGAGGGTATCCTGGATACATGTACACGGATCTGGCCTCGATATACGAACGAGCGGGTCGCCTTCACGGATCCAAAGGCACGATCACACAGATGCCCATACTGACAATGCCACATGATGACATGACGCATCCGATTCCGGACCTTACCGGCTACATTACTGAAGGGCAAATTTTCATCGATCGAGGCCTGCACCGAAAAGGGATCTATCCACCGATTGATCCTGCGCCATCGCTGTCGCGTCTGATGAAGGAGGGTATTGGTAAGGGCCGGACGAGAGAGGATCATCGAGAGGTTTCGGATCAGTTGTATTATGCTTACGCCGAAGGTCGGAGCTTCCGAGATCTTGTTGCGGTTGTCGGCGAGGAAGCACTGTCTGCCAGGGATAAGCTGTACCTCACCTTTGCTGAGAACTTCGAGCGGAGGTTCATCAGCCAAGGAGTCTATGAGAATCGGGACATAGATGCTACACTCGATCTTGGATGGGGTCTTCTGAGCGCACTTCCGGAGACCGAGTTGAAGAGGATTAATCCGGAGACTATCAAGAAGTGGCATCCAAAATATCGTGATAAACCGATGACGCCTGTCGTAGCTAGCTAGTAGAGAGTCCTCTAGATGCCTGGCGAGATCATCAGCGGCGCTGCGCCGACTAGGATGCAGCTGATTGCTCTTAGGAAGAGGCATAGGATTGCTGAGAGGGGGGGCGATCTGTTGAGGGAGAAGTTGGATGCTTTGATGATCGAGTTCTTCCAGTTCGCTCGTGAGATCAGCGCTCTAAGGCAGCGAACTCAGGATATTCTCGCGCAGACCTATCGTAGGTTTGCAGAGGCTGAGATGCTGATGGGTTTCGAGCGTTTGACTGAGGCGAGCTTGACTGTTCAGGATAGGTTTGATGTGGAAGCGTCGACGAGAAATGTGATTGGTGTGTCTATTCCTCATGCTTCGGTGAAGGTTCGACCGTTGGAGGGTTATCCTTACAGTATGTTGGGGACTTCGTCGAAGTTGGATGAGGCTGTGGGTTTGATGTCTGAGGCTGTTAAGAATATGGTTGAGTTGTCTGCGGCGGAGGCTGCGATTCGTCGATTGGCTGAAGCGATTGCTGCTACGAAGAGGCGAGTGAATAGTTTGGAGTACATTGTTATTCCGCGGATTGAGAACACGATTCGGTATATCGAGATGTCGTTGCAGGAGAGGGAGCGTGAGGATTTCTTTCGTTTGAAAAGGATCAAGAAGCGCTTGGAGCAGGAGGAGGCCATGCAACCGGTGGCACCTTTGCTTACGGCGTAATAGTTGTCTATTCCTGCTCGCCTGTGTGGCTGGAGAAAAATAATGGGAGGTGGGGGCCAAAATAAAATTCGCAGGCACTTTTGGAAAATGCTTGTAAAACTTTTTTGTTGCAGATTTTTTCGGTATTTCGGCTCCTTTTGACGGTTATCTTGAACAGTTCATGAGTAGGATAGATGGTCAGTCCGAAAGTATTCGGAAAGTCTCTTTCACGTCTTGAATTTTGAGGTGCTACCCACCCCTATTTCTACAATTTTATTTTCTTAGGCGGCTCAAAATGAGGGAGAACTACCTCAAATCGTACAAAATACGAGAATAGCATTTTGCGGAAATGGGTTTATTCTTTTAAACATAGCGGAATTTTACGAGGAGGACATCGGGGGCCAGAAAAAGTGTGCGTATTCTGCGAATCAGGGCTCAAAATGAGCGAATTCCAGCGATCCTCTCTCTAGGGCATGTAATTTTGTTAAAAGAGGTATCCTACTTTTTGGCTGAAGTGCCTAACCAGCTGAAGGGATAGCCTGCGTCGTCGTATTTTGCGCCGGCAGCCGTTAGTTTCAGGGGCTTGTGGGTCTCGACCATGATCGCAAGCTCGTTAGTCGCCTCCTTCCCAATGCTTGCTTCTACTGCTCCCGGCTGGGGTCCATGATGGATCCCTCGACGGTGGAGCGTGAACGATCCTATGTCGATGCCTCGACGGCTGGAGAAGTCTCCGCTCACATAGTAGAGAATCTCGTCACTGTCGATGTTGCTGTGATTGTAAGGGACCGGGACGGCCTCTGGATGATAATCCAGCTTGCGCGGTACAAATGAGAGTACATCGAATCCCGGCGCTTCGAATGTTTGATGAACCGGTGGAGGCTGATGGACTCTGCCGGTCAAGGGTTCGAAGTCGTTCACATTAAAGATCCAAGGATAAAGGTAACCGTCCCAGCCGACCACGTCGAACGGATGATAATCGAAAACATAAGACATCAAGGCACTGTCTATCTTAACCCGAACCTCAAATTCTCCCTTATCGTCGTGAGTCACGAGTTTGCTGGGCAGCCGAAAATCCCGGTCGGAGAAC
>Ga0209157_1001761_pt1 | contig 17787 bp, 18 predicted proteins | sample GraSoiAngelo_135_FD_185892 | JGI IMG/M metagenome (GOLD analysis project Ga0209157, IMG submission 185892) | Grasslands soil microbial communities from the Angelo Coastal Reserve, California, USA - 14_0929_05_40cm (SPAdes) (version 2) | ecosystem: Environmental > Terrestrial > Soil > Grasslands ...
GACGTAAACGGGGTCCTTGGGCGCCTCCGCGGGCGCCGTCGTCCACGCGTAAACATCCGCCGGCGGTTCGACCCACGGGTCTTCGAGGACGCCCGTCTCGACGCTACGACCCCAGAGGTTCTCGTCGATACTGTACGGGCTCGCCTTCGTGACGTTGATCGGGATCGAGTGCTCCTGCGCGTAGACGATCTCAGACTCGCGGTCCATCTCCCATTCCCGCAGCGGCGCGACGATCTTCAGCTTGGGCGCCAGCGCCTGCACGGAGACGTCGAGACGGACCTGGTCGTTGCCTTTGCCGGTGCAGCCGTGCGCAACAGCCGTCGCACCTTCATCTCTCGCGACTGCCACCATCTCGCGGGCGATCAGCGGGCGGGAGAGCGCCGTTGCCAGCGGATAGTGGCCCTGGTAGCGTGCGCCGGCAAGGAGGGCCGGAAAGGCGAAGTGGCGGATGAACGTCTCCTGAGCGTCCTGCCAGACGTGGCGCGAGGCGCCCGCCGCCATCGCGCGCGACTGAAGCTCCTCGCGCGAGCGGTCCATCCCCACATCGACGGTCAGAGCGACAACGGCGTAGCCGCGCTCTTCCTTGAGCCAGCGGATGGCGACCGAGGTGTCGAGGCCGCCGGAGTAGGCGAGGACGATCTTCTCAGGCATCGAGCTACCGCATAGACGTCCCGGCTGCGATTACTTAGGCCCTCCGGCCTCGAATCGTGCGAGGACGCGGTCCACGATTTCAATCGCGCGGTCGATCTCGTCTTCCGAGACCGTCAGCGGCGGGATGAAGCGCAGCGCCGTTGGCTTGACGTTGTTGACCAGCAACCCCTCCTCGGAGCAAACGCCCATAATCTCTTCGGCGACCGGCCGGTCGAGCTCAAGCGCCCAGATCAACCCCTTGCCACGCACTTCGGTGATCATTGGGCGGCGGTCGGCGAGCGAGTGGAGCTTGCGCTCGATGTAGTCGCCCTTCTTCGCCACCTGCGACGGCAGGTCGTGCTTGAGCATATAAGTCAGGACGGTATACCCAACCTCGCAGGCTAACGCGTTTCCGCCGAAGGTCGTCCCATGCTCGCCCTGGCCGAGGACGGCGCAGTGGTCCTTGGCCAGGAACGCACCGATCGGAAACCCGCCGCCTAGGGCTTTCGCGACCGCCATCGCATCCGGCTCGATGCGGTAGTGCTGGTGGGCGAATAGCTTGCCGGTGCGGCCGACACCCGTCTGGACTTCATCCAGCATAAGCAGTATCCCTGCTTCGTCGCACCAGCCCCGGACCTGCGGAAGATAGTCGTCGTCCGGGACGTTGACGCCGCCCTCTCCCTGGAGTGGCTCCAGCAACACCGCCGCCGTCTTGCCGGTCGTAGCCTTCTTGATCGCTTGAACGTCGTTGAACGGCACGCGAACGAACCCTTCAACCAGCGGCGTGAACGGTGCGCGGTACTTCTCGTTGCCTGCCGCCGTCACCGTCGCGAGAGTGCGTCCGTGGAACGCATCCTCGGCGACGATGATCTCGAACGAGCCATCGCGCTTCTCCTTACCCCACTTGCGAGCGATCTTCAGAAGGCCTTCGACAGCCTCAGCTCCGCTATTGCAGAAGAAGACCTTGTCGAGCCCCGAACTGTCGCACAGGAGCTTCGCCAGCTTCACCTGCGGGATCGTGTAGTAGTAGTTCGAGGTGTGCATAAGCTCCCGCGACTGGCGCTCAATCGCCCCGACGACCTCGGGGTGGCAGTGGCCGAGGCTTACCGCGGCGATACCCGCCACGAAATCCAGGTATTCCCGGCCGTCCAGGTCCCAGACGCGGGTGCCCTCCCCACGTACGAGCGTAATCGGAAGCCGCTTGCTGGTCGGCAAGAAGTATTGCTTCTCGAGTTCGATCCAGTTCTCTTTTTCGGTCATGCGATGGTCGTTCCAGTCATTTGCCCCTCGATACTCCGCAGTAAGGCGTGCTCCTCCCGGCCATCCACAATCAAGCACCTGCTGCCGGCGTCCGCGGCACTAAGACACGCCCGAACCTTCGGTATCATACCGCCTTCAATAACGCCCGCCTCGATGAACGCGCCGGCTTGCTGAGCCGAGAGTGAATTGGCGATCTCTCCTTCGCCGATGCGTACGCCGGACACGTCAGTCAGGAACACCAGCCAGCGCGCCTTGAGCGCCTTCGCGAGAGCACCGGCGGCACTGTCCGCGTTGATGTTCAGGAGCTGCGCGCTCAGCCTCTCTCCTTCCCATTCGAGAGCAATCGGGGCAATCACCGGGATGATCCCTTGGTCGAGCAGCGAATGGAGTGGCGCAGTATTGACTCCGGTGATATCGCCGACGAACCCGAGCTTTGGGTCCAATGTTCGTGCCCGCAGCACGCCGCCGTCCGCGCCCGAAAGACCGATCGCCCGCGCTCCCAATGAGGACAACTCGGCCACGATCTGCTTGTTCACCAGCCCAGCGAGCACCGCCACCACCACCTTCAGGGATTCGGCATCCGTGACTCGCAAGCCCTGCTCAAAGCGCGTTGGTAGGTTATGTCGAGCGAGCCACTCGCTGACCAGCGCACCGCCTCCGTGCACCAGAATTGGCCGCAGCTCCCTTCGCTGAAGCTCCACCACATCGGCGAGCGCGGTGTCGTGCGAACCGAGCGTGGAGCCTCCAATCTTGGCGACGACAATCTTTCCCTGGCTCCCGGCTCCTTGCTCCCTGCTGCTCATGTGGTATACAGGCTATTGAGGCGCACGTAGTCTTCCGTAAGATCGGAGCCCCATGCGGTTGCACTGGCTTCCCCAAGCCCCATCGTCACCCTCATGCGCACTTCTCGCGGAGCGAGGCAGGCCTTCGCCGCCTCAGGATCGTAGGCCTGCGGCACCCCACCGCTGTATAGACAGACCTCCTTGCCGTCCGGCCCGCTCAGGTACAGCGCAGTCGTCTCCTCCTTCATCGCGGCGCCGCTGTTGCCCACAGCGGAGATGATGCGCCCCCAGTTAGGGTCCTGGCCGTAGACCGCAGTCTTCACGCCAAGCGACATTACGATCTCGCGAGCGGCCTTGCGCGCGTCTTCGCGCGTCGCGGCACCTTCGACTCTCGCTTCGATAGTCTTCGTCGCTCCCTCGGCGTCAGCCACCATCTGCTTCGCGAGATCCGTACAAACGAGGCGCAGCGCGGCGCGGAAGCTATTGGCGTCCGCATGCCCTTGGTCGATTGGCTCGCCGCCGGCAAGGCCGTTCGCCATGACGACGACTGTGTCGTCAGGGCTTGTATCGCTGTCGATATCGATCATGTTGAAGGAATCGTCCACCGCATCCTTAAGAGCGCCGGCCAGAAACGGCTGCGTCACTGCCGCGTCTGCCGTGACGAAGCAGAGCATGGTTGCCATGTTCGGATGGATCATGCCCACGCCCTTCACCACGCCGCCCATCGACCAGCCGTTCGCCCGCACCGCGACATGCTTTGGCCTCGTGTCTGTGGTCATGATGGCGCGGGCGAAGTCCATTCCGCCGTCCGCCGATACTCCGATCGTCTCAATCCCTCGGCGGATGCGGTCCATCGGCAGGAACGTCCCGATGACGCCGGTCGAGGCGACCACAACCTCGTGCGGGTCAATCCCGAACTTTGTGCCGGTGAGCTGCGCCATCTTGATCGCATCCTCGATCCCGCGCTCGCCGACCGAACAGTTCGCGCACCCAGCATTCACCACGATCGCCTGTGCGCTCCCTTTCTCCAGGTGCTCCATCGATACCAGGAGCGAGGCGCCCTTGAGCGCGTTACGTGTATACACACCCGCAGCTACGCAGGGCGCCTCCGAGTAGACCAGCCCCACGTCGAGCTTGTCCCAGTCGGACCGGACGCCGGCCTTGGCTGCCCCGGCAAGAAACCCACGCGGCGTTGTCACCGTGCCTTCGGGTACGGACTCGATACCCTCGGTTATTACCCCCGCTCCCTTTTCCATGTTCCTTGTCCCTCTCACGGATACACCGCCGGCGCGTCGAGCCCCATCGTTTCCGGGAAGCCGAGCATCACGTTCATGTTTTGAATCGCCTGTCCCGCGGCGCCCTTCACGAGGTTATCGAGAACGCTTACCACAACGAGCCGCTCTGTGCGCACATCGACAGTCGGGTAGATGAGGCACATGTTGTTCCCCCGCGTCTGCTTCGTCGCCGGCGGCGAATCGACAACCCGGACGAACGGCTCGGCGTCAAAGAAGTCTTGATACAGCTCGCGTACGACGTCTCCCGCAACGCCCAATGGCAGCGCGCCAGCGGTCACCGGTGCGTAGCAGGTGGAGAGGATGCCGCGGGTCATGGGGATCAGATGCGGTGTGAACGTGACCATCGGGCGCATCTCATCTGCTCCATAAACAAATCGCTCTTGACGTTCCCTCGTCCATTCTCGTGCCGTCTTAAGGACGGCGACTCTTTGCTGTTCATCCATGTCAGCGAGTGCCGTAGTTAGCTCGGCGCCGGGCGACCTCGAAGCCACGCCAACAGCGAGCCACGTTCCGCGCTCTGTTCCCGTTTCCTTAGGCCACATTGACGCCAGCTCCTGCACGATCTCGGGCAGGTGGCGATGACCCGAGAGGCCGTACGCCGATACGCTCTCGTCCGCTTCACCAAAGTGATACTTGAGGTCGAGGCCGCGGCCGGCGCCCGAGATCCCCGACTTCGAGTCGACGATGATCTCCGGCCCGATGATCCCCGCTCTCACTGCAGGCGCCAGCGCGAGCAATGCGCTCTCCGGGAAGCAGCCCGGATTGGCGATGAGCTTCGACTTCCGCACTGCCTCGCGGTTGAGCTCCGTCAGCCCATAGACCGCCTGCGAAAGCAGTTCCGGTGCCGGGTGTTCGCCGCCGTACCACTCGGCGTATTTTTTTGGGTCGCGGAGACGGAAGTCGGCGCTGATGTCGACGACGGGAATTCCCGCGCGAACTAGCGGCGCGCACACCGCCGCGCTCGCCGCATGCGGTAACGCGGAGAAGGCGAAATCGACATCGCCAATCTCCTCGCCGATAGTCAGGTCATAACAGGCGAGGTGCGGGAAAACGTCCGCCAGCGCCTTGCCCCCCGCGCTCCGCCCGCTGACGCTCGTGAGTTCGACCTCGGGATGCGAATACAACAGGCGCGCCAGCTCGGCGCCCGCATATCCCGTGGCGTTTATGATGCCTACTTTCAACATCGCATCGCTTCCTGAAATGAAAAAGCCCCACCCTTCGAAAAAGCGGTGGGGCCTAGCGTACTCTGTCTGACTGACGCCGGGCTAGCGGTGAACGCGCGCCAAGCCCCCGCTGTTAGCTCGGGGCCGTCGCGGCGTGCCGCTCAGCTCAGGCGTCATGGTGTATATACCGTAGGCGTTTTCGGACGGAGATGTCAAGCGTTGGGTGCGATGACAAGGCCCTCGGTTTGGGCCGCGACGAGCAGGCGGCTGTCCCAGGCCGAGAATGTAACGGGCTCGCCGCCCTGATCCTGGGCAAGGAGGGCTGACGCGAGATGGATCGAATCAAAGCCCCTCAGCAAGTGTCGCTCCGCGAGGTCGCCGGCATTCTGGATTAGAGTCTCCGATACATCGACGATGACGATACCCGCCCATTGGATGTCAAGCGTAAGGCGAGCTGCTCTGTACGCGGTGTCCTGCAGCCGCCCCGCGTCTCGCGCCCTCGCAAGGCCGGACCTTGCCTCGGCGTAGCCCACCCGGGACATTATCAGCGACGGCGCCAGGGCCATCATACTTCTGACTGCACCCGACCCTTCCTCCTCGATGTGGAATTTAATTAGGCTGCTGGCGTCGAGGTAGACGATCAACGCCGATCTTCGACAATCATTTCGGCAATTGTTGGCCCATCACCTCGCATGCGTACGCCCTTCTCTGGGAAGACCGGTTTCCGCCCGGACCAGGTGACGATGCCCTTGGCCATAAGCGCGCGGATCGCCCGTTCAGCCGAAGTTTCCTCCTCGGTCCGCCCGAGCGTAGGTATGATTGTGCCGACAGTCTTACCGCGACGCGTGATCTTGATTTGCTCCCCCTCTTCCACCCTGCGCAAATAATGGGACATCCGGCTCTTCAGTTCTCGAACGTTCACTTCAATCATGGTGACTACATTCTATCTGTTTGTAGTCACGTCGTCAATTATCCCGACCGACCGCGAATGAATCCCTGCCCAGCCGGACAGCCGTCCAACAGCGGGCACCGCTCGCAAAGCGGCTGTTGAGCACGACAAATGCGCCGTCCGTGCTTGATCAGCGAGATGTGGAAGGCGTACACCTCGTCCGGCTCGAGGATCGCTTCGAGGATATCGTGCGCTTGGGCAGCGCCCGCCTTCGCCGGCACGAGACCGAGGCGCTGGGCGACGCGGTGCACGTGCGTGTCGACTGGTAGGGCCGGCCTCCCGAGCGCAAACATCAGCACGCAGGCTGCCGTCTTAGGGCCGACGCCCTTCAGCTCGCGCAGCCAGGCCTTCGCCTCCTCCAGCCGTAGCTCGCGGAGGAACTGGATGTCGAAACTCCCGCGCCTTTGGTAGACGGCCGCTAGCGCCGCCTTGATCCGCGGCGCCTTAATCCGAGCGAGCCCGCCTACCTGGATCTCGGGGACGATCTCCTCCTGGTCCGCCGCGAGCAGGTCCTCCCAGGACCCGAAGCGCGACCGCAGGCGCATGAAAGCCCGCCCCGAGTTGGCGTCGGACGTGTTCTGCGAGAGGATGGTAAGCACAAGCTCCGACATCGGGTCGCCGTGCGGGCGCCACACCGGCTCTCCGTAGAGTGAGGAAAGGCGGGCGACGATCTCCGGCGCTGTCAGACGTTTGGCACGCTTGGGAGGCACGGTCGCGTCTACGGCTGCGCGGCGAAGTAGTCCCAAACGGCGCGCGAGACCTCGCGGATCGCGTCCCAATCGTATGAGCGGTCGGTCAGGACAGCGATGACGTACGGCCCCTTGGGCCCCCAGACGAGCGCGACGTCATGAGTCGCGTCTGAATAGCTGCCGGTCTTGTGGGCGACCACGGTGTCAGACGGAACACCCGCCACGACACCCGCCCGGTATCCTTCTTGCTCGAGGAGCGAAAGCATCTCGAGGCGCGAGCCCGCGTTCACGCCTCCTTCGCCGGCGGCGATCGCTGTCAGCAGGCGGGCCATGTCGCGGGCCGTTGTTGGCAGGTCTCGGTTAGCGCTCTCGGTGCTGCCTAACCCGAGAGAAGCCAGCGTTTCATCGATGCGCCCCGCGTTTACGGTGTCCTGCAGCAGCGCCGCTGTGGGGGTGTCGCTGACGATCGTCATCGCACGGACGGCATCCTGCACGGTCACCATGTCGTTCTCGATTATCTCGAGCGAGTCCAGCGTCTTTAGGTCGAGATCGACGTACTTCTTCTCAAGCGTCAGCAGGCTGCCGAAGTCGAGCTGCCCGCCGTCGCGCTGGCGGTACGCTTCGAGCAGGACCTCGAGCTTATACAGGCTGGCCGCGTAGTAAACCTTGTCGGCGTTAAGCGACGCGGCCCGCCCGTCCGCGAGGTTGTGAACGACGACCGAGTACGAGCCTTCGCGGCCCGCGAGCGCCGTCTCTATCGCCGCCTGCAGCCCGGCGTCAGGCGACTGCGCCGCAAATGACGAGGGCAACTCGGGCACCGCCGGGGAGTTGTCGAGCCAGGCCAGCGATACCACCATCGGCGATCTCGGAGGTTGCGTAGGCTCCTGGGTTTGCACCTCAGCAGCGGCAACAGGGGACTGGAACGGGCCGGGGGAGCGAGTCGGCAGACCGCCGATCAGAACGCCGGGCGGCTTCGACTCCGAGTCTCCGCCACAGGAGTTGAGCGCGGAAACGAGTGCAATGAGCGTCCCCAGGATGAGCGCCGGTCGCGAACGCACCCCCGCATTATACTGAGGGCGAAAGGAGTCTGTTGAGTACTAAGCACGTGCGTTTGACGGCGCTCGCGTCCTGCGCCGGCTGAGCCGGCAAAGCGGGCGCTGAGTCCATAGCGCAGGTCCTGCGCTTCCTGGCAGACCGTCCGGCCAGCAGCGATCCTGACCTGCTGGTCGGTCTCGACGCGCCTGATGACGCCGCCGTCTACCGTCTGAACGACGAGCAGGCGGTCGTGATGACCACGGACTTCTTTGCGCCGCTAGTGGACGATCCGTACGCGTACGGCGCTATCGCCGCAACAAACGCCATGAGCGATGTCTACGCCATGGGCGGGGAAGTCGTACTCGCCCTGAATATAGCGGCCTTTCCCGAGGACCTCCCAGCCGAAACGGTCGCTGCCATATTGGCAGGCGGAGCGGACAAGGTAGCCGAGGCTGGCGGAATTCTTGCAGGTGGACACACCATCATCGACGCTGAGCCGAAGTTCGGCCTCGCCGTCCTCGGCCTCGTCCACCCGCAGCGTGTGCTGACGAAGGCAGGTGCGCGCCCGGGAGATGCCCTCTTCCTCACGAAGGCGCTCGGCACGGGCATTATCAGCACGGCCGCCAAGCAGGGCGACGCCGCGGATGAGCACCTGGACACCGCTATCGAGAGCATGACACGCCTCAACCGCCACGCCTCGCACCTGGCACGCGAGGCCGGCGCGCGGGCGCTTACGGACATCACCGGCTACAGTCTGCTCGGCCACGGCTACGAGATGGCAGCTGCGAGCGGGGCGGCGCTCCTCTTCAACGCTTCGTGCGTCCCACTGCTGCCCGGCGCGCTCGAGTACGCTGCGCGCGGCATCACAACCGGCGGCGCCGCGCGCAATCGGAGCTATCTCGCGGGCAAGGTGAGCCTGGCCAGCGGAATTCCGGAGGCGATGGAGCACTTGCTCTTCGATCCGCAGACGTCCGGCGGGCTGCTCTTCGCCGTCGCGCCCGAGAACGCAGGCCAGGTAGAGTCGCTCTTCGCGGTGGCAGATGAGCCGGTGTGGCGTGTAGGCGATGTCGCCGAGGGCGAGCGCGTCGAGGTCGTCGCCTAGGCGTGACCCTCCCGATCGCCGTGACTAGTCGAGGCCTCGACCCTACAATCGCAGCCGCATCGGCGTCATCTGCTTGAGGATCTCCGGCCGCTCAGTGAGGCCCACATATTGCCAGGACTCCCGGACGGCCGGCTCGAAGTCGTCCGTCGTGACGGGTTCGAAGCCGTAGCGGGCGAAGAACGGCGCCGCGTGCATTGTGAAGAGGTACACCCGCCTCGCGCTGTGGTCTAGCGCATAATCGAGACCGGTTCGGACGAGGCGGTCGCCCTCTCCAGTCCCGCGCAGTTCGGGCGCGACAACGACCGATCGGAGCACCGCCGCCTCGCCGTAGATCTCGATCCCGGCAGCACCCGCGACGCGGCCTTCATTCTCGAGTACCCAGAACGACTCGAGAAACTCCTGGATGGCCATCGGCGGCAGCCATTCGGCGGCCAGCAGACGCTCGATCTCCGGAATATCACCTGAGCGAGCCGGACGTAGCGAGACGCCCACGCTACATCGACCGCAGGATCCGCACGCGGTCTTCGACTGGCGGGTGCGTCGAGAAGAGGTTGTTCAGGAAGCTCTCGTGTCCCTTCAGTGGGTTGCAGATGTAGAGGTGGGCCGTCGCCTTATTTGCCACTTCCAGCGGCTCGGGGTCGGCCGAAATCTTGAGCAGAGCGTCGGCGAGCGCGTCCGGGTTGCGGCAGAGAAGCGCCCCGGAGGCGTCGGCCAGGTACTCTCGCTGTCGCGAGAGCGCAAGCCGCATGATGCTGGCGATAACCGGAGACAACGCGATGAATACGACCGCCACTGCCAGAATAACCAGGGCGATCGCGCCGCCGCCCTTATCCCGGTTACTGGAACGCGCGCCGGCACCGTACCAGGTCAGCCGCAGCATGAGGTCTGACAGCAGGGCGACGAGGCCTACGACAACAGCGACGAGCGTCATCAGCCGCGTATCGTAGTTGCCGACGTGCGAGACCTCGTGCGCTATCACGCCTTCGAGCTCTCGCTTCTCCAGCTTGTCGAGCAGGCCCCGCGTCGCCGCGACGTGCGCTGCGCCGGGATTGCGGCCGGTCGCGAAGGCGTTCGGGGCGCTGTCCTCGATCACCCACACCTTTGGCATCGGCAGGCCTGAGCCGATACTGAGGTTCTCCACGATTCGATATAGGACCGGCTCCTCTTCCTTCGTGACCTCATGAGCGCCCGAGATGCCGAGCACGATCGAGGTACTGGAGCGATACATGATGACCGCGATCGCAAGGCTAATGACACCGGCGATTGCACCTACCACGAGCGTTATGGTCACCTGTTCGCTGGGTGGCACCTGGCTGCTGAAGCCGATCACTGCGCCAATCGCGGCGAAGAAGAGAGTGAGAAATATCACGTAGCCGCCCATGATCATCAATGTCTCGCGCTTGTTTTTGTCGATCCGATCGTAGATGAGGAGGCGTTGGGCGTCGCCGACATTTATCGGGTCGGGCTTCCAGTCGCGGTCCGCGGCTCTACGCGATGCTTGTGCGGTCTGGTCGCGTTCGAATGCTGCAACCCCTGCGGGCGACGGCCCCAGCGGCGCTTCGGGGTCGGGCGGCTCTGGCTGTGTCGCCAGCGACATCGCCTCGACCTCGTTGACGGGCGTGGACGCCGGAATAAAGCCGAAGCTGTCGTCTGGCGTTATGACGTGCAGGAAATCGCCCGAGCGATCATGCACGGTGACTATTGACCCCGCCGCGAGCGTCGCCACGACCCGCGCGGAAGCGTCGGGCGTCTCGTACAGGGGCGTCTCGCCCGTTAGGCGGAAAGCGTATTCGCCGTCTCTAACCGCTTCGGCCGCCGTACTGTCGTCCGTCATGCTAGCTCGCGGACTCGCGAATCTGGTCCGCTAGCTCGTTGGCGCCTACGAGGGCTGTTGTCCCGGCTGTTCCGGCTGGGTTTCCGCGCCTTCTGGTGCGCTTGCGGCTGGCGCGGCCGCCTGCGCTCCCGTGAAGTCGACCCGAACCTCCGCACGGCCTTCCTCGTCTGCCTCGAAGAACTCCTCGCGCTGGAAGCCAAACATGTTCGCGATGAACACCGTGGGCACGGTCTGGAGCCGGTTGTTATAGTCGAGGACGTTCGTGTTATAGAACTGGCGCGAAAACGCGATCTTCTCCTCGATGTCAGACAGCTCGGTCTGCAGGTTCATGAAGTTCTCGGATGCCCGCAGTTGAGGGTAGTTCTCCGCCACAGCGAACAAGTGACGCAACGCCCCGGTAAGCATGTTGTTCGCCGCCGCGGCGTCCGGGATGCTCCCCGCCTGCTCGACCGCCGAGCGGGCGCGCGTCACTTCTTCGAACGTCTCGCGCTCGTGTGATGCGTAACCCTTGACGGTCTCCACCAGATTCGGGACGAGGCTGGCGCGCCGCCGCAATTGGACGTCGATCCCTGACCACGCCTCTTTCACCCGGTTCCGTGACCGGATCAGCCCGTTGTACATCCCGAAAAGGATCAAGGCGACGATCACAATGATTACCGCGAGCACCGCGATTATGATGATTGCTGTCATCCGCTCCTCCTTCCCCGCCGGGCGGGAGAGAAAATCAGGGGCGCATACCCGCTAAATCTTAGCACGGCGCGAGCCCCGCAGCCGCGTTGGGCGAGCCGCATCGGCTTTTCGCTGCGCTTGTGGTTTGCTGGCTCGGCCGTTTCCGTCTGGTATCATCCCCACATGCCCCTGCGCGTCGCCGAGTTCCTCCCACTCGTAAACGACCGCGCGATCTCGCTTCTCCCCGAAGAGCTGCGCCACGGCATAACCTCCCGCATCAGCTCCGTCTGGCTCTGGATGCACTATCACTCCCCGAAGGTGCACTACGAAGTGTGGCTCGCACGCAAGACCGGCCGCATCGAGATCGGCCTCCACTTCGAGGGCCCCCGCGACTTCTCCTATCGTTGGGCGGAGCTGATGGCACCCCACATGCCCGAGATCCAGGCCCGCCTCGGCCCGCAGGTGGAGTTGGAGGAGTGGACTGCTTCGTGGGCCCGCATCCACCAGACGGTAATTTACGACCCCCTGACCGAACCTCTCGCAGACGAAGTCGCGCGCCTTCTTGCCCAGACGATCACCGTCCTTCAGCCGATTGTCGAGCGCGAGCGGGGAAGCATTCCACCTGAGCTGTCGCCGGTGCGGGAGCGCCGGCCCGTCAACACCAGGCCGTTCCGCCACCGCCGGAGACGAAGCGCCTAACTTCGACGCGGCTCGTAGGGGCGCAGCACACGCGCATGCGGGGATAGGTTCCACTCTGGAGGTCATCCTGCGGGGAACCGCCCCGGCGATTACACGCGTGCTGCGCCCCTACACCTCGCGTTGTGTAGGACGCTCGCCGTGCACCATATCCCCCAACGCCGCAATCATTCCGAGGGGGCCGGAGCGATCCCCGAGCGCTGCGCGCTCGAGGCGGACGTACTTCAGTGGCTCCTTTCGCGCGAGCTGACGCATGATTCGCTCGGCGTGTTCGAGGAACAGGTCGCCGGCGCCGGTGAGCACGCCCCCGCCGAGGACTATCATCTCCGGGTTGAAGATGTTCACGTAATTGGCGAGCGCCACACCCAGGTAGAGCCCGGCCTCATCGAACAGGCGGCGCGCATCCTTGTTCCCGGCTCGGGCAGCGTCCGCGATCTCGTCGGCGTCCAGCTCTCCCTTCTCGCGAAGAATGTTGGCAAGGCCAGGCGCTTCCCCGCGTTCGACCAGCTCCTTCGCACGCCACGAGAGCCCCGTACCGGAGGCGATCGCCTCCAGACAGCCGCGCTCGCCGCAGAGGCAGCGCGGGCCGTTGAACCAGACGACCATGTGGCCCAGCTCCCCCGCGGCGCCGCTCACGCCGTGATAGACCTTGCGCTCGATGATGATGCCACCGCCTACCCCTGTGCTTATCGTGAGATAGACGAGGAAGCGCGTATCCCGGCCGGCGCCGAAACGGTTCTCCCCGAGCGCCGCTGCGTTCGCGTCGTTCTCGAGCAGCGCCGGGATGCGCAACCGCTTGCTCATGATCTCGACCAGCGGAACACCGTCCCAGCCGGGAAGCTGCGGCGCCTCGAAGACGAGCCCGTGGACGAGGTCCAGGGCGCCGGGAGACGCGACCCCGACCGCGCGCAGTTGCGAGGCCGAAACGCCCGCTTTGCCCGCCGCAGCCTCGAGTGTCTCGATCATGCGGGCGATCACCGGCTCTGGGCCCTCGTCGGCCTCCGACGGGCGGATGATCTCGCCGAGGACGTTGCCGTCGAGATCCGCGACGATCGCTCGCAGCTTCGTACCGCCGAGGTCGATCGCGCCGTAGAGGTCAGGCATGGGGCTAATTGTAAGACCGGCCGCGCACAAGAAAGAACGAAGGCGCGCGCACCCCTAAAGGGTTCGAAGTCAGACGATTTGTTTAACTAGCCCAAAAGTCGAGTTCTCGCACAACATACTCTGCAACGGCTTCATCCAGTGAGCCGAAGCGCATCTCTGATTGCGAGCCGCCAACTCGCCCGATTGCACCCTGTTCTAATAGATACCAACCTAATCCGTCCGCTTATCCTCCGAGTAGGCGAGCCACGCTTCAGCGAGTGTTGGGTGAGTCTTGATTACGGGAAGTAGGTCCTCGGGGCCGAAGCCGGAACGCAAATCCCGGTAGCCGGTACGAGTCAAAGCCTCGCTCAGAGAGATACCAGCCCCTCTAATTGATGCCTCGTGGCCGATGCGTAAGATTGCAAGCAACTGACTCTCACGGTTCGTCATTACGGTCGTCCCGCTAACGGGCGGGTGGGCTATGCCACGACACGAGCTGCTAGCAGTTAGGTCGAGGCGTCCGGCTCGCTCTCGCTCGGTTCGCGCTCCCACAGCGTGTGATAGTTGTGGCCGGTGATGGCGTCGTTGGTCGCCTTGCGTTCGAGGGAAATCAGCTTCCAGATCGATTCCGCCACAGAGCGGCCGATGTCACCGTTTTCGTTGTCGAGCGGGTAGATGCGCTGGCGGATGCGGTGCATCATGCCGGACTCCTCGAGGTAGCCGACCGAATGCGGCCAGATGAAGAACGTGAAGCTTTCGGGCACCCCGAAGTTCGGCCGGCGCTGACCGAGCCAGAAGAAGCGCTCCTCCACGGTGCCCACCGGCGCGACGATCTCGAGCATCGGTCCCTCTTCGCCGGTCGTCCGGGTGTCGACGATCATTCGTTCGGAAAACAGCCGGAAGCCCACGGTGAACACATCGCACTTGTCGATCACCTTGCGCAGCTCCTCGAAGTCGATTAAGACGCCGTTTTCAGTAAACACTCGCTATCTCCCTCTCTGAGCGGATTCTATCCTGCCTATTCAAGTATAACGCCGGGCGGGTCTGGCCGGTCTCTAGCCGAATGGCACAACCGGGTGACGATTGCGTGACAATGCGCGCCGCCAGCGTCGACGCATCCACCCGACAAGATGGGGCGTCTCTACAAGACCGCCGTCTAGTACATATCCGACATCGCCGGAGCGGGCGCTGCCTTCCTCTCGGGGATCTCGGACACGAGGCAGTTCGTCGTCAGCACCATCGAAGCGATGCTCACCGCGTTCTCCAGCGCGGAGCGGGTCACTTTCACGGGATCGACGATGCCCTTCTTGACCATGTTGCCGTAGTCGCCTGCGGCGGCGTCGTAGCCCTGTCCCGCCTTCAGCGTCTTGACCTTCTGCACAACCACTGAGCCGTCCTGCCCCGCGTTCGTCGCGATCCGCCGTACCGGCTCTTCGAGCGCGCGGCGCAGGATCGCGACCCCGGTCGCCTCGTCGCCGTCGAGTTTGAGCTTATCGAGCGCGGGAAGTGCGTTAATGAACGCGACGCCTCCTCCCGACACGATCCCTTCCTCGACCGCCGCCCGCGTCGCCTGCACGGCATCCTCGACGCGGTGCTTGCGCTCCTTGAGTTCGGGTTCCGTGGCGGCGCCCACCTTGACGACGGCCACGCTGCCCGTCAGTTTGCCCAGCCGCTCCTGCAGCTTCTCGCGGTCCCAGTCCGATGTGGCTGCGTCGATCGCGACTTTGATCGCGCCGGTTCGCGCCTGAACTGCCTTGGGGTCGCCCTTGCCTTCGACGATCGTCGTCTCTTCCTTCGTGATCACCACCCGGCGGGCGCGGCCGAGGTCGCTCAGCTGAACGCCGTCCAGCTTGCGCCCCAGCTCCTCGCTGATGAGCTGACCGCCGGTGACAGCGGCGAGGTCGCCGAGATTGTCCTTCCGCCGGTCGCCGAAGCCGGGCGCCTTCACCGCGCAGACGTTAATCGTGCCGCGCAGCTTGTTCACCGCCAGCGTGGCGAGCGCCTCCCCGTCGCAGTCGTCGCAGATGATCAGCAGGTTCTTGCTGCCGCCCTGCCGTACCTTCTCCAGCACCGGCACGATGTCGTTGACCGAAGACAGCTTCTTGTCGGTGATCAGGATGTATGCGTCTTCGATCACGCACTCCATGCGCTCGGGGTTGGTGATGAAGTAAGGGCTGATGTAGCCGCGGTCAAAGTTCATGCCCTCGACGTATTCGGTCTCGGTCTCGATGCCCTTCGACTCCTCGACAGTAATAACGCCGTCCTTGCCCACCTTCTCCATCACGTCCGCGATCAGCTCGCCGATGGCGGGGTCGTTGTTGGCCGAGATCGCCGCGACCTGCGCCATCTGCTCGCGCGTGGTGACGGGGATAGCGTTCTTCTTGATCGCCTCGAGCAGAGCGTTTGCGCCCTTCTCGATGCCGCGCTTAAGGGCCATCGGGTTGGCGCCGGCGGCGACGTTCTTCAAGCCCTCGTGGACGATGCCCTGGCCGAGGACGGTGGCGGTCGTGGTGCCGTCGCCGGCGATGTCGTTCGTCTTCGAGGCGATCTCCTTCGCGAGCTGGGCGCCGATGTTCTCGAACGGGTCCTCGAGCTCGATGTCCTTGGCGATCGTCACGCCGTCGTTGGTGATCGTCGGCGAGCCGAACTTCTTCTCGAGCACGACGTTGCGCCCCTTCGGCCCGAGCGTGATCTTGACCGCGTCCGCAAGGGCGTCGACGCCGTTCTTGAGGGCGTGGCGGGCGGCTTCATCGAAGAGCAGTTGCTTGGCCATGTTAGTCTCCTCCTGCTGTCCCGCATTTAGGGAGCGGGAATTTGTTTTGCAAAAATGCCGCGTGGACGGGTTAGCACTCTCAGGGGCGGAGTGCTAATGATGTTTTAGCGCATCGCGACGCGATGTGCAAGAGGCGCACGAATTGACTATCTAACCTCGCGAGACCGCCCACGAAGAAATGCCAAATAACAAGCAGGTTTGCGTATTGACAGGCTCGGGGCGCGGATGTAGCCTGAGGCCGCGATAACGAAGGGGACGCCTCATGATTAAGCCCATCTGGGCAGCCGTAGGAGGGCTCGCGCTACTCGGAACCGCCGGCGGAATCGGCGTGCTTGTCGCAACGACCGGAGGCGAGGACGAGGTGACTTTTCAGCCCCAAGCCACATTGGCGCCCGCGACTGTTGCACCGTCGCCGGTGATTGACACGCCGAGTCCCGGACCGCCCGAGGCTCCGGAGTACCCACTGATCGTACCTTCCTTCGCGCCCGTCGCCACATGTCTTCCCTCGGTTTCAGCACCCGGCACAAAAACGTGGCGATGGGGTGACGTCACAATAGTTACTCCCGAAGGCAGTGGAGTCCATGTGGGCGGCATCCTCGGGCCTCAAGCTCAGCCCGTAATGGCGATATTTTCAGAGACGGACACGAGCGAGCGAATTCTAATCGACGCGTTTAGCGGGCAACTTGTCTCGGCGGGGCCGGATGACGATCCAGTATTTGAAAAGCAGAAGGAAATTGGGGCGGCATTGGCAACCGTGTCTATCTGTCCTATCGACCCGAGCACAGCCCCCTGGCCGTATGCCGGGCCGTCTCCGAACGGGCCACGACGGACGTTGGGGAAGATTAGCTTCTTGCAGCCTGATCCCGCGTCTGGAGTTCAATGGACTTTCGAAATTGACGATCCCGGGGGAATGTTCCTACTTCTTCAGACTGCCCGGTCGGAGGTGGCAATAGATGCTGAGACGGGTGCGGTATCGCAGGAGACGGCCAGAATTCATGCGGACGATAAAGTCGCCTTTGACCGCTACATAGCCACGATACAGATAGTTGAAAAGTGAGACAGTGAAGGGCATTGGCTTATCGGTCCTGCTTCTCGCGCTGACCTTATTGAGTCTCGAGCGATGTGCAAGAGGCGCACGAATTGACTGTCTAACCTCGCTAGACCGCCACCGAAGAAATGCCAAAAAAAAAGCAGGTTTGCGTATTGACAGGCTCGAGAAGCGGATGTAGCCTGGGGCCGCGATACGAAGGGGACGCCTCATGATCAAGCCCATCTGGGCAGCCGTAGGAGGGCTCGCGCTACTCGGGACTGCCGGCGGTGTCGGCGCGCTCGTAGTAGCGTCCACTGGCGGTGAGGAAGAGGCCGCCTTTGAGCCAAAGTCAACAGCGGTGCCCGCCACTATTGCACCCTCGCCGGTCATGGACACGCCCAGTCCGGGACCTGACGAGGCACCGGAATACCAGTTGGACGTGCCTTCCTTCGCTCCCACTCGGAAATGCCCCTCCTCCGGCGCGGAAACAGGAACAAAGACTTGGCGATGGGGTGACGTCACCGTAATTACTTCAGAGGGCAACGGAATTCGTGCAGGTGGGCTCCTCCATCCTTATTCTCAACCAATCATGGCGATATTTTCTGAGGACGACACCAGCGAGCAGGTCATGATCGACGCGTTCACCGGGCAACTTGTATCCGCTGGTCCTGATGACGATCCGGTGTTTGAGAAGCGGGAGGAAATTGCGCCCGCGCTCAACACAGTCTCCATCTGCCCCTTCGACCCCGCGGCCGCGCCCTGGCCGTATACCGGCGCGGCACCGGAGGGGCCACGAC
>Ga0209157_1001762_pt1 | contig 17780 bp, 15 predicted proteins | sample GraSoiAngelo_135_FD_185892 | JGI IMG/M metagenome (GOLD analysis project Ga0209157, IMG submission 185892) | Grasslands soil microbial communities from the Angelo Coastal Reserve, California, USA - 14_0929_05_40cm (SPAdes) (version 2) | ecosystem: Environmental > Terrestrial > Soil > Grasslands ...
AGCTGCTGCGGCAGCAGCGTCAGCACGTCCTCGCGCAGGTTGGTGCCGACGAGACGGACGAACTCCGCCCCGATCTGCCGGCCCAGGTGCCGCGCCAGGCGTTCTTGATCCACCACGCCCATGTCCAACAGTACCTGACCCAGCCGCTCGCCGGTCGCGCGGTGAATCTCCAGCGCGCGGTTGAGCTGGTCGGGGGTTACCACGCCTTCCGCCAGCAGCAGTTCACCTAACCGGCGGCGCCCTGTACCATCTGGTGCAGGGCGGCGCCCGGCGCCGTCTGGGGACATGGGGACGCCCACCGCGGGAGAGTCTTCGCGGTGACCCTGCCCGTTACGCTGCGCGATAGTCTTTTTCATTCCCATCCTGATCGTCACGAAGCCACAACGCAGGCGCGAACCGCATCATTCTCCTGTGCTCTACCCTGCCCGACACCGGCGCGGGTCGTGGGTTGACAACGTTTTACCCAATTCTTCGCGGCGGACGAACGTGCGTCAATCACAGATCGGCGCACAGGGCTGCAGGATTTTCCTGATATTGGCCTCAGGGTATTTCCCGATGCCACCTACGAACACGCGCGCCGCGGGCGGGCGGCCTGGGGCCGGCGAGGGTCGTGCTAGAATACTTGTATTGTGGAGATTTATCTGGACAACGCCGCCACCACGCGACCGCATCCCGTAGTAGTGGAATCGGTGACGCGCGCCCTGACCGTGGACTACGGAAACCCGTCGTCGCTGCACGGGAAGGGGCTGGCGGCGGAGCGTCTGATCGTCGGCGCGCGTGACGCGGTGGCGCGGACGCTGGGGGTGGAGCCAGAGGATGTGCTCTTCACGTCCGGCGGGACCGAGGCGAACAGTCTGGCGATCCGCGGTCTCGCCGGGCTGGCCCGGGGGCGGCACTTCGTCACGACCACGGTGGAGCACTCTTCTGTTCGCGTCCCCCTGCAACGCCTCGCGGCGCAGGAATGGGTCGTGACTGAGCTACCCGTAGATCATCATGGACGGATTGCCGCCGCGCAGGTGGAGCTGGCGTTGCGCCCGGACACGGTCCTGGTGTCGGTGATGGCGGTGAACAACGAACTGGGCACCATGCAGCCGATCGAGGAGATCAGCCGGGTCGTGCAGCGCCACCGCGCCGCCGGTTCGCCCACGCTCTTCCACGTGGACGCGGTGCAGGCGTGGGGCAAGATCCCGCTGCGGCCGATGACGTGGGGCGTGGACCTGATGTCCCTCTCGGGCCACAAGGTACACGGGCCAAAGGGCGTGGGGGCGTTGTACGTCAGGCCGGGCGTGCGGCTGGCGCCGCAGCTGGGCGGTGGCGAGCAGGAACGCGGTGTGCGCCCCGGCACGGAGAACGTCCCCGGCATCGCCGGTCTCGGCGCGGCCGCGCGGCTGCTGGCCGCCGATTTCGAGGAGACCGCCGCGCGGATGCGGGCGCTGCAGGATCGTCTCCGCGAGCAGATCCGCGCGATTCCCGACGTCCGGATCAATACCCCGCCTGACGGCGCGGCGCCCCACGTTGTGAATGCGACGTTTCGGAGCGTGCGCGGGGAAACGCTGCTGCACCGGCTAGAGCAGGAGGGGGTATTCGTGTCGACCGGTTCGGCCTGCCACAGCCACAACCCCACCCCCAGCCACGTCTTGCTGGCCATCGGGCTGAACACCACCGACGCCCAGTCGACCCTGCGGTTCAGCCTGTCCCGCTTCACCACCCCCGAGGAGATCGATGCGGCCGCCTCCGCGCTGCGGCACGCAGTGGCCGAGCTGCGCGCGCTGGTGGTGCCGTGATGGCCTACATCCTGCTGCGGTACGGCGAAATCCACCTCAAAGGGCAGAACCAGCGATTCTTTGTCGACCGGCTCGTGCGGAATGTGCGGGAGTCGATCGCCGACCTGGGGGACGCGCAGGTGCGCCACGCGTTCGGCCGGATCCTGGTAGACAGTCCCGCCGAGGAAGCCGCGCTCATCAGCCGGCTGCGAAAGGTCTTTGGGATCGTCTCGCTCAGCCCGGTGCGGGTCGTGGCGCCGGCGTTCCCCGACATTGCCAGCGCCGCGGTCGACATGGTCGGCGCCGCGCTTGCGGCCCGTCCGGGCGTGGGGACCTTCAAGGTCGACACGCGGCGGGCGGACAAGCGATTCCCGCTCACGTCGATGGAGACCAGCCGGGAGGTAGGCCAGGCGATCTGGGAGCGGTTTCCGCAGGTGCGCGCTCGCATGGACCATCCCGACCTGCTGGTCAAGATCGACATCCGCGATCAGGCCTACTTGTCATCCGACACCATCCCAGGCCCGGGCGGGCTGCCGTCCGGCACCGGCGGGCGGGCGCTGGCGCTGATCTCCGGCGGCATCGATAGCCCTGTGGCGAGCTGGCTGGCCGCGCGGCGCGGCATGACGATCATTCCGGTGCATTGCTACAGCTTCCCCTTCACCAGCGAGCGGTCGAAGGAGAAGGTCCTGGATCTGTGCCGCGTCCTCGCCGGGTACGCGGGACCGCTGCGGGTGTGGATCGTGTTCTTCACCGACATCCAGCGGACCATCCAGCTCTCAGTCCCCGAGGGGCTGCGGGTCCTGGTGATGCGACGCATGATGATGCGGCTTGTCGAGCGGCTGGCAGAACAGGAGCGCGCGGCCGCGGTCGTCACCGGAGAAAGCCTGGGACAGGTCGCCAGCCAGACCATCGAGTCCATTGCCGCCATCAACGCGGTCACACGACTTCCGGTCCTGCGCCCCTTGATCGGCGCAGACAAGACAGAGATCGTGGCGCGGGCGGAGGCCATCGGCACCTATGAAATCTCGATCCGCCCGTATGAAGACTGCTGCAGCCTGTTCGTCCCGCCGCATCCGCGCACACAGCCGGGGCTGCAGGAGGCCGATGAGGCAGAGCGCGGGTTGCCCGTTGGGGCGCTGATCGACGCCGCGTTGCAGCGGAGTGAGCGGCTCACCATCACGCCCCGGTGGGCTCGGGATCCTGTGGGGGTTGGGAGCTGACAGTCGTCACAGGAAACGACCTGATGCAAGGCATATAGTGTCCGTCGGGGGGCTGCCGTGAAGATCTGCGTCTACCTGGAACACGGCAACTCGGCGCAGTGGAGCGGGGGGATCCGCCGCGCGCACGAAAATCAGGTCAAGGCCCTCAAACGCGCCGGGATTGAGATCACGACCGACCCCAGCGAAGCGTTCGATGTCCTGCATCTGCATTCCATCGGCCCCCGGTCCCTGTACCTGGCGGAGCGATTCAGCGGCCGCCGCCCACTGCTGATCAACAGCCACATCACCGCCGAGGACTTCGCCAACTCCTTCCGGATGAGCGACCACATCGCGCCGTACCTGGGGCGCTATCTGCGCTACTTCTACAGCAAGGCCGATGTCCTGATCGCCCCCTCTCCCTACGCGCGCGACGTGCTGCGGGGGTACGACCTGCTGCAGCCGATCGAAGTCGTCAGCAACGGCGTCGACGTCACCCGGTTCGCCCCCGACCGGCGCCGGCGTCTGCTGGGTCGCGCGCGCTACGGGCTGCGGGGCGTCATTCCGTTCGCGGTGGGGCTAGCCCTGCTGCGGAAAGGCGTCGACCTGTTCATCGAGACCGGGCGGTTGCTGCCGGTGCTGACCTTCATGTGGTTTGGACGCGTGCACAAGGCGGCGAAGGTGGAGACGCTGCGGGCCATCGAGCAGGCACCGGACAACGTGCACTTTCCCGGGTACGTGGAGGACGTGCTGGAGGCCCATGCGGCCGGTGACATCTTCTTTTTTCCCAGTGCTGTGGAGAACGAAGGGATCGCGATCCTGGAAGCAGCGGCCTGCGGCAAGCCGCTGGTGCTACGGGACTCAGAGTGCTTTACCGGCCGATTCGAGCACGGCAGCAACTGCCTGAAGGGCGAGACGCCGGCCGAGTTCGCCAGCCACCTCCGCCGCCTGGCTGAGGACCCCGACGAGTACACGCGCCTCGCGGACGGGGCGCGCCTCTACGCGGAATCTCATTCCCTCGAGCAGGTCGGGAACCGGCTGCGCGCGATCTACGCGCAACTCACCAACTGACGTCCCGACCCACACAACCTACACAACCTACATAATCACAGACCCACATCTTTCGAGGCTCACGCAGGTGATTGTGTAGATTGTGTAGGTCGTGTAGGTTGTGTAGGTTTCGTTAGAGATCGTGTTCCCTTGGCGGCACGGGGACGCCGTGGGTTGTCTTCTCCCAGATGGTGTGGCCGGTGATGGCACTGCGCACATACCGGTGAATCGCCAGCGGCACGACGACGAGGCGGTGCAGCGAGAACAGCCCTGAGCGCACGAGGACAGGGGCGATCTCCCACACCCGTCCGCGCAGTTCCACCAGCATCGCCAGCAACACCCCGGTGGTGATGAGCCCCGAGGTCCAGGTCGTGAGTTTTCGCGGCAGCTGGATGTAGAGCACGACGGCCCCGGTGGCATCGACCACCCCATACAGGTACGTCGTGAGCAGGCTCAGCGTGACAATGAGCCCGCCGGACAGAAAGCTCAGCATGTCCAGGCGTTTGAAGAAGTTCACGCGGCCGAAGAGGATCGCAGGCAGGTGATCCCCTAGGCAGCGCATCGCCCCCTCGAACCACCGGATCCGCTGCCGGATCAGATCGCGGAGCCGGGGGACGGCCTCCTCCCACACCACCGCCTCCTCGCAGTAGCGAATCTGGTAGCCCGCGAGGTGAAACCGCAGGGACAGATCGATGTCTTCGGTGAGGGCCTCGTCATTCCAGCCGCCCACCTCCTGCAAGACGTCCCGGCGGAGCAACAGGCCGTTGCCAGAAAACGAGACCATGCCGCCCAGGACCTGCCGCGCACGCTGCAGGGGGCGGTAGAAGAGCCGGTACTCATCGTCTTGAATGCGGGTCAGGAGATTCTGCCCGGCGTTGTACAGCCGGCGCTGGCTCTGCGCCCCGGCGGCTTCGGATCCGGCCAGCGATGCGACCATCCGCAGCAGGAAGTCGGGCGCGACCCGCGCGTCGGCATCACACACGGCGATGAGATCACCCCGGGCCCGCGTGATCCCCAGGTTCAACGCCGCTGCCTTGCCCACGCTCCCCGGGGGGGTGCGGACGATCTTCACCGGCAACGCCAGGCTGAGAGATTTCAGAATCTCAGCGGTGCGATCTGTGGATCCGTCATCGACGACCATGATCTCATAGCGGGGTCCATCCGTGTCGTGATAGTCCATGGCGCACAGACTGCGCACCGTCGCCTCGATGACCGCCTCTTCGTTCTTGGCGGGCACGATCACGCTGACGAATGGTCCCGCCGGTTGGGTGCCCGTGCGCCGGGGCGGCGGGCTGAGGGCTCCAACCAGCACCATGAACGCCCCGAGGGCCCCGACGGCCAGCAGCAAGGCCTGGATCCAGGCGATGTCAACGAACAGGACTTGCAGCCAGGAATAGTCGCGATAGTGGAGGCTGTGCATGACGGCGCCCAGCCACACGGCGGCAAGCGTAGCCAGCACCAGTCGGTTGGTGGCGCGGGGTCTCACAGACTCCTCCTCGCCCCCTCACCCTTTCTCCCTCTCCCTCCAGGGAGAGGGGAATGAGGTTGGGCCCTACCGGGCCCTCACGTCTCGGGCGGCGGATAGATCCAGGAGAGACCGGACATACGGAGGCGTTGCCACGCCGGCTTCGGTGACGATGGCGGTGATGAGATGGTGGGGGGTGATGTCAAACGCGGGATTCGCGGCGGCAATGCCCTCCGGAGCAACCGGCACGCCGGCCACGTGCGTGATCTCCTCGGGCCGGCGTTCTTCAATTGGGATGGCAGATCCATCGGGCGTACGAAAATCCACAGTCGACAGAGGCGCGGCGACGAGAAATGGAATCTCGTGCGCCCGGGCCAGCACTGCCAGTCCATAGGTCCCGATCTTGTTGGCCGTGTCGCCGTTGGCGGCGACGCGATCGGCGCCGACGATGACCCGATCCACGAGCCCCCGCCGCATCAGCCAGCCCGCGGCGTTGTCTGCGATCAGCGTGGCAGGGATGCCGTCGCGGAGCACTTCCCAGGCCGTCAGCCGGGCACCCTGCAGGACCGGCCGCGTCTCGCTGACCAGCACCTGGATGCGCTTCCCCTGCTCGTGTGCCGTGCGGATAATCCCTAACGCGGTCCCATAGTCCACCGTGGCCAGGCTTCCCGTGTTGCAGTAGGTGAGGATGCGCTCGCCAGGCCGGATCAGCGCCGCCCCGTTCGCGCCGATGGCGCGGTTGGTGCGGATGTCCTCCTCGGCGATGCGATGCGCTTCGGCGAGCAGCGCCGCCGCCAGATCCGTCCCCGAATGCCACGGCACCTGGTCGGGCACCGCCAGCATCCGTTCCACCGCCCATCGCAGGTTGACCGCAGTGGGCCGCGTCCCCAGCAGCATCCGCGCCGCCGCGTCCAGATGGGCCCGGAGTGCCGGAGGAGCAATTCCCGCAGCCGTCTGCACGGCCAACACCAGGCCGTATGCCGCCGCCGCACCGATCGCCGGAGCGCCCCGGATCTTCATCGAGCGGATCGCCTCGGCGACCTGGTCCACGGTAGCGCAGACGACCACACGCGTCTCCCGCGGCAGCGCGGACTGATCCAGCAGTTTCAACGTCCCCCGATCCCACTCCAACGCCCTGTCCATGCCGCCTCACACTACTTGAGACGCGGTCGCGCCCTTCGACTCGCTACGCTCGCTCAGGGCACTCGACTCGCCCAGGTGACAACCGACCGAAGGTCACGAGCGAGCCGCAACGCGGCGAGTCGAGTGACTGGCCGACCGCCCCTTATTCGAGCGGGAAGAGCGTGTGGTTATCCTCAGCGCCCACGTCGGAGGTAATCACGACGTGACTGGGCGTAAAGAGGAAGATCTCCTCGCCGACCCGGAGCATGTGCCCATCAAGCGCGTAGGTCACGCCGCTCGAGAAATCAACGATCCGGCGAGCCAGGTCGGTGTGGGTGCCCCGGAGATTGACCACGACCGAGCGCCGCATCTTCAGGTAATCCGCAGCCGCGCGGGCATCGTCGAACGTCTTCGGTTGGAGCACCACGATCTCCAGATGTCGCTGGGCGGGCAAGCTGAACAGTTGCCCCCGCCTGCGCGTCGTGGCCTCCGGCCCATCCGGCTCCCCGGAAAAGCCGTCCTCCTCCTCGGATGTCTCAGAGAACCCGAGGAAGGTCATGAACCGCTGTAATGCGCTCACCAGCGCACCTCCAAGCAACCCACCGGCCCTCGCCCGCGCCCCGAACGATTCGCTCTGCTCAGTTCTCGGTCAGCGCCTGACCGACCTGAGCGAATCGTTCGGGGCCGCGAGGACGGGTGGAGTGGACTCTCCCTCCTCCCTGGATTGGCACCCCGCCTATATTCGCTCTCCCGTGTCACGCATCTGCGGCGAGCGCCCCCCACCGCAGACTCTTGGCCAGTTATGCTCGCGGCCCGAAGATGGCGCGTCCGATCCGGACGATAGTAGCTCCCTCTTCGACCGCAATTTCAAAATCGTCGGACATGCCCATCGACAGGTGCACCAGCAACGGCGCCACGCCGGTCCGCGCCATGCCGTCGCGCAACTCGCGCAGCCGGCGGAAGACCGGCCTGACCCGCCCCGCATCATCCGCCTGCGGGGCGATCGTCATCAGCCCGATCACCCGCAGCGCGGGCAGCCCCACAATCTCGCGCAGCATCGATGGAAGTGCCTCAGGCGCCAGGCCGAACTTCTGCGGTTCCTGGGCGACGTTCACCTGCAGCAGCACATCCACGATCCGCCCGCTGGCCGCCGCCCGCTGGCTGAGCGCGGCCGCCAGCGCCGCGCTGTCCACCGAGTGCACCACTTCAAAAATCTGCACGGCCCCCCTGACCTTGTTCCGCTGCAGGTGCCCGACCATGTGATACCGGGCCGTGCTGAGTCCCTGCGCGCGCAGCGTGGTGATCTTTGGGACCGCTTCCTGCACGCGATTCTCGCCGAAGTCGGTGACGCCGCAGGTTCCGGCGGCGAGAATGCGCGGTAGGGCGACGCCCTTGGTGACCGCGACCAGCGTCACGTCATCGGCACGCCGGCCGCTGCGCCGGGCCGCAGCCGCGATCCGCTCCCGCACGCGGGCGACGTTCGCGGCAACGTCCGTCACACCTCGAGCGTATTCTATGTCGTTGGAGGTTTCCCTCCGGCGTCACCGCAGCCGGGGGTCGAGGAGATCGCGCAGTCCGTCTCCCAGCAGGTTGAAGCCCAGGACCACGAGCATGATCGCCAGTCCCGGGAAGACGGCGTTCCAGGGAGCCAGTTCCAGAAACTGCCGGCCCTCGCTCAGCATGTTGCCCCATGAGGGCGTCGGCGGCTGGGTACCAAGACCAAGAAACGACAGCGCCGACTCCGAGAGGACCGCCAGCGACAAACTCAGGGACACCTGCACGGTGACCGGAGCCAGCACGTTGGGTATCAGATGCCGTCCGATGATGCGCGCGTTGCCCAATCCCAGGGCGCGAGCGGCGTCCACGAACTCCAGCCCCCGCACGGTCAACGCCGCCGCGCGCGCCACCCGGGCGAACTGCGGCGTGTACACGATGCCGATGGCGAGCACGAGGTTGGCGACGCTGGTGCCCAGCACCGCCATGATGGCAATCGCCAGCAGGATCGCGGGAAACGCGAAGACGATATCCATCACCCGCATGGTCACGGCATCCCACCACCCGCCGTAGAAACCCGCCGTCAGCCCCAGCGTGGTCCCCACGAGCACCGATGTCAGCACCGAGAGGAACGCCACCGCCAGCGAGATCCGTGAGCCCATCAGCACGCGGCTGAGGACATCGCGGCCAAACTCATCGGTGCCGAATAGGTAGGGGCCCCCCGGCGGCCGGAGCGCCTCCGCCGGATGCATCGTCCGAATATCATGAGGCACAAGGACCGGGGCACACAAGGCCACGCCGAGACTCGCTGCGATGATCACCAGGCCAATCGGCGCCACGCGATTGCGCGCGAATCGCCCCAGCCAGGTGCGCCCGCCTCCGGCCACACGCCGCGGCGCGCCGGCGGCACTAGTGCCGTACGAACTTGATTCGCCCCGTGTAGCTTTCCTGGAGTCCTTGGAATCGCTCATGCGCCAGGCTGCCTATCAAGTTCGTACGGCACTAGCCGTAGCGGATGCGGGGATCGATCCAGGCATAGAGCACATCGACGATCAGGTTGGTCAGGACGAACAAGAAAGCAATCACCAGGACCACCCCCTGGACGACCGGATAGTCCCGCTGGAAGATCGCCTGCAGCACCAGCCGCCCCATCCCCGGCAAGGCGAAGATTTCCTCAATGACCACCGTCCCACCGAGCAGATACCCCATCTGGAATCCCAGCACTGTGATCACGGGGATCATGGCGTTAGGAAGCGCATGGCGCAGCATGACCACCCGCGCACGCAGCCCCTTCCCGTGCGCGGTGCGGATGTACTCCTGGCCCAACACTTCCAGCAGCGATGACCGCACGTGGCGCATCAGGATCGCGGCGATGGCCATCCCCAACGCCACGGCCGGCAGTGCGAGGCTGCGCAGCGTCATCAGCGGATGCTGGCTCAGCGGCGCATATTGCCCGAGCGGGACGCGCCCGACCCGTGAGAAGACCAAAATCAGCATCGCGCCGAGCCAAAAGTTGGGGATGGAGAGACCCAGCAATCCTCCAATCCGTGCCACCACATCAGTCGTCGAGTTCCGCGCCAGCGCCGACACGATGCCGAGGGGGATGGCAATGAGCAGCGCGATCGCCAGAGCCAGGGTGGCCAGCTGAAACGACAGCGGCAGGCGGGTCAGGATGTCGGGCAGCACGGGGCGGGCGGTGCGCAGCGACACACCGAAGTCCCCCCGGACGATCCGCGTCAGATAGTCGACGAACTGCGCCGGGATCGGTTTGTCCACCCCGAAGAACCGGCGCAGTTCGACCATCTGCGCGGGCGTCATCTCGACCTGGGTCCCCAGGAAGAGCTGGACGGCGTCCCCGGGAATCAGGCGGATGAGCAGGAACACAACCGCCAGGATCCCACACAGCACCGGGACCAGAGCCAGGACGCGGGACGCCAGGTACCGCTGCATGGGTGCGCGCAGAGCGCGCGGTCCGATGACCGCCTGCGCCGGCTACCGCTCGAGCGAGGCCTCCTCCAGGTAGTACAGCGCACCGTTCCCGATGATCCGGAACCCGTGGACCGCGGGCTGCAGCACCTGGGTCTCCATCGGCACGTACAGGAACAGTGCCGGGGCCGCCTCGATCAGGGCCCGCTGCAGCTCATCGTAGATGGTCCGGCGCCGCGCAGCGTCAATGTTCACCCGGCCGCGCTCCAGGAGCCGGTCGATGGCGGTGTCTTTGAAGAGAAAGTTGTTCACTGCGCCGGTGCTGTGGAACGTCCGGTACAAGAACCGGTCGGGATCGGGATCGCCCCCGCGCAATTCGATCATGGTGTCGAAATCCCGCGCCACCCACCGGTTGATGTACGTGCCCCACTCTACCGTGTCTAACGTCGCGGTGACACCCACCGCCCGCAGCTGTTCCTGGATCACCTGCGCCACGGCGATGCCTCCCTCGTAGGTGGGCGAGGTGACGATGCGGGTGGAGAACCCGTTCGGATAGCCGGCATCCGCCAGCAACTGCTTGGCCCGCTGTACATCCGCCGCGTACGACGGCAGTTTCGACAACGGGAGGGCCCAGGGCGTCGACGCCGGCACGGGCCCGGAGATGGTCGCATAGCCGAACTCGGCGGTATTCACGATCGCCTGCCGGTCGATCGCCCAGGAGAGTGCGTACCGGACGCGCGGGTCGGTGAACGGCGCGCGGGTGGTGTTATAAGAGAAGATTCGCAGGTTGAGCCCCGCTTTCTGCAACACCACCACGCCGGCCTCGCGCTTGGCCGCGGTGATCACCGCGCCCTGGTTGATGGTGGCCATATCCAGGGAGCCTGACCGGACCCCGGCCAGCAGCGACGCCTGGTCAGGGATCACGCGGATGATGATCGTATCGATCTTGGGCAGGCCGCGGCGGAAGTAGTCCGGGTTCCGCACCAGCCGCATGAAGTTGTCGGGCGTCCACTCCGCCAGCATGTATGGGCCCGTGCCCACGACGTTCCGCTGCAGGTCACCGAAGCGCTGGACGGCCGCCTTCGAGACGATCGAGAGGTTCGCCGAGGACAGCCCCGAGAGGAGCGACGCCAGCGGCAGGTTCAGCGTCAAGCGCACGGTGTAGCGGTCCGGCGTCTCGACCTGCTTGACGACGTCAATGAACGACCGCCCGGGAGACCGGGTGGCGGGATCGAGCACACGCTCCAGCGTGAACTTCACATCGTCCGATGTTAGCTCCGTGCCGTCGTGGAACTTCACGCCGCGGCGGAGGTGGAACGTGATCGTACGCGGATCCTGATATTCCCAGGACTCGGCCAGATCCGGTTCGATCTCCAGCTTATCGTTATACCGGACCAGTTTGTTGTAGAGAAAATCGACCCGCCGGAATGACGAGAACGCCGTGACCAGATTGGGGTCGAGCCCCACCACCTCCTGGTCAACGCCCAGCGTCAGCGTCGTGCCGGCCGGAGCCGCGCGGACCGGGAGTCCCGGCAGCACCAGCCCTACTACGACGAGCACCCACCACCAGCGCCTGCTCACCATCGCCCCCTCCTTCGCGCGACGCGCCCTGATGCGCTCGCGCGGGATCGACAACCAGCATCTCGATCAAGACGTGTCACTCTGACCCCCTCACCCTTTTGTCCCTCTCCCTCCAGGGAGAGGGGAATACGGTTGGGCGCTGCCGCGCCCTCATCTGCTGTGATCGAGAATTCGAGGCCTCTGCGCCGCTACCTCGTCTTCGACTCGATGGGTCCCCGCGTCTTGCGGTACAGCCGTTCGGTAATGCCCGAAACAACGTAGTGCGGGAGGTCACCCACCTTCCGGTACCCCAGCGCGCGATAGAATGCCTGCGCTCGCCGGTTGAAGTGGGAGACGGTCAAAAAGACGTTCGGGCCGGCCCCGAAGATGTGCGCTTCGGCGTGGCGCATCAAGGCGGTGCCGATGCCGCGCCCGCGTGCCTGCGGCGCGACGGCAATCCAGCGGACGTAGCCGCTGTGGTGGAAGGTGCCGCGGAGGTGGTAGAGGATGAAGCCCGCGACCGCGCCGCCACGCGTCGCGACCACTAACTCCGCTCGGGTGCGGCGCTCCCGCGCCTGTCGGCTGATCCCCTCGCGCAGGACCCGCCGCGCCGCCGCGAGCGTGAGGCGATAGCGACGCCACAGGGGATCGGCGACGACGATCCGTGCGCAGGCCTCGATGTCGGCCCGCCGGCCCTGCCGCACGGTCAGCACGAAGGCGGAGGACCTCCCGCCGATGACTCCAGCGCCACGATCGCGGCGTTGCGGCCGGTGGCACCGTCCCGGCGAAACGAGTAGAACAACTCCGGATGTTCGAACGTGCACCAGTCCAGCGTTTCGATCTGCTGCACGGGAACCCCGGCATCGACCAGCTGCCGGCGGTTGGCGGCGCGCAGATCCAGCTGCCATCGGCCGCGCGGATTGGGGGCGGCGACCTCCTCCCACCAGGGCCAGCGCCGCAGGCGCGCCATCACCGGTTCATCCACCTCATAGTGACACGGGCCGATGCACGGGCCGATCGCGACTCGCAGGTCCTCCGGCCGGCACTCATACCGGTCGGCCATCACGGTCACCGCCTCGAGGCTGACGCCGGCCGCCGTGCCGCGCCAGCCCGCGTGTACCGCGGCCACAACGCGCCGTTTGGGATCGGCCAGCAGCAGCGGCACGCAGTCGGCGGCATGCATGGCCAGGACGGTCCCCGGGTCCGCCGTCACCAGCCCATCCGCCCCCTCGATGAGCTGACCCGCCTCCGCCCGTCCAACCACGGCCACCACGGCTCCATGGACCTGGGCGGCCTCAACCTCATGCGCACCCTCCAGGCCCAACGTGGCGAGGACCAGGGCGCGGTTGCGCGCCACGGCGCGTGGATCGTCCTCGACGCCGCGCCCCAGGTTCAAGGACGCATACGGGCCACGGCTGTATCCGCCCATGCGCGTGGTAAAGGCATGGCGGATGCCGCAGGCCCGCAAGTGGTGAGAAAACAGCAACCGCGGCGACGGGGTGTTCACACGACCCGCTCGCGGATCCAGGCACTGGCATAATCCATCGCCGCGACCACGACGGTGATCCCCCAGACCGCCGTCGCCGCCTCACGCCAGAGCAGCTGGTTGATGTACTGGATGAGCAGGAAGCCCACGCCTCCGCCACCCACCATGCCGATCACCGTTGACATCCGAACGTTGATATCCCACCGGTACACCGTAAACGCAATAAAGGGAGGGATGATCTGGGGGACCACAGCGTAGCGGACGACCTGCAGAGGACTGGCGCCGGTCGCGGTGATCGCCTCGATCGGTCCAGGGTCGATCGACTCGATCTGTTCTGAATAGAGCTTTCCCAGCGAGGCCACAGAGTGGAGCGCAAGCGCGAGGACGCCCGCGAAGGGACCGATCCCCACCCAGACTGCGAACACCGTCGCCATGATCAGGGGTTCCACGGAACGGGTGATGTTGAAGACGGTGCGCACGACATAGTAGATCGCGGTGCCTGCTGGATTGCGGGTCATCAGATTCTTGGCGCCGAGGAAGCTCAGCGGCACGGCAAAGATGACCGCAATCGTGGTGCCCATCAACGCGAGGAAGAGGGTCTCGACGAGTCGGGAGGAGACGAGGGTGGCGGCCTCGCTGGGCCGGAGCTGGCGGCCCTCCAGCGTCACCTCCACGACGATCTGGTGGTGCTCCCCGATCAAATCGGGCACCGTCAATTGGACGACAAACGCGCCCTGGGCATCCGTGCGAAGATCGAGCGCCTTTGCGGTGGCGCCGGATTGATCCTTCCAGTAGATTGCTGCGGGTCGGCTCGGGGCGAGTCCCTCCCCCCTGATCACCAACGGCGACCCGGGTTTGACCACCTCAGAAGATAGGACCACCCGGGGCCCGGTCTGGACGGAGGGACCTGGAGCCGGCGCTCCCTCCGCCGTAAAATTGAGCGACGCCGAGGCCGTCTGCAGGCGGGGCGTCCACCTCAGCACGTCGGGCCTGACCAAATCGCGGACTAATGGTCGGACCAGGTAGACCTTGGTGATCAGCTGGCCAACGTCGATCCGGGTCACATTCCACCCGTAGGAGTAGATGATGGCCACGACCAGCAAGACCGGCACCACAGTCCACGGGCGTGTCCGGGAGCGCAGGATCGTTGGCGGTGGGGGAGGCTGGGTCACGGTCCGGTTGGCCATCAAGTAATCTCGACCTCCACGGCCTCTTCACCGTAAATCTCCTTGAACCGGTGCTCGTCGATCTCGTGCGGCATGCCCGTAAACACGATCCTGCCGGCCTTGAGCGCCACCACCCGCGTGCCATACCGGCGCGCCAGACTCAAGAAGTGGAGCGCGCACATGACCGTCACCCCGTCCTGGCGGTTGAGCTCCTCGATGTGCTTCAAGACCGAATGCGAAGTCGCCGGGTCGAGGCTGGCCACCGGCTCGTCCGCGAGGATGAGCCGCGGCTCCTGCATCAGCGCTCGAGCGATGCCGACCCGCTGCTGCTGCCCTCCGCTCAGCTGATCGGCACGCGTGAACGCCTTCTCCGCGATCCCGACGCGCTTCAGGTTCTCCACCGCCTGGAGCTTCACGTCTCGAGGAAAGTAGTTGATCAGCGCCCACTGCGGAGCGAGGTACCCGAGGCGACCAGAGAGGGCATTGGTGAGCACCGAGGAGCGCTTCACCAGGTTGAATTGCTGGAAGATCATCCCGATCTGCCTCCGGAGGCGGCGCAGCTCCTCGTGATTCAGCGCCGTGACCTCGACGTCGTCGATGTACACCTTGCCTGACGTGGGTTCGATCAGGCGATTGATGCAGCGCATCAACGTCGACTTCCCAGACCCAGACAATCCGATAATGACCAGGAACTCCTTGGGCTTCACCTCAAGGTTGATATCATGCAGCGCATGGGTTCCGTCAGGATAGACTTTCACCAGGTGTTCGATGCGGACGGCGGCGCCTGGCACTGCGCACCTCCAACGCGCACAGGGGAGGGGATTTCATGCTCCCCTCCCCCTTGGCGCAACAAGCGATGCGTACGTTCGACTAGCGCACGATCTTCGTGAGATCCACGCCGAGCAGTTTGATCGCGTCCCGGATAGGATTGAAGAAGGCATCGAGGTTCGGGACGAGTTTGGGATCGACGTCGTATTTCTTGATCAGGGCATCATAGTCCGCGTATGCTTCGTGCTGATAGAGCGCGGACACCGCCTCTTTTCCGGGAGCCGTCTGCGCAATCCGGAACATCGCCCTGGCGACCTTTTCCTTGACGTCACCGGGCAGATCTCTGCGGAAGCTCACCGTGTCGCTCGGGATATATCCGATGGTCGGCGGCCCCACGTGCTCCAGCACGCGAACCTTGTCGTTCACGTCGGGGAATTGGCGAGCGACGATGCTCCGCGCGTCGCCGCCTGGATCGCCGAAGGTCGCTCCAGCATCGACACTACCCTGGTAGATTGCGATCACGACCTTGTCATGTCCCCCGGCAAAGATCGCTTGACTGAAGAAGGTATTGGGATCAAACCCCTTCTTCCTGATGTAGACCGCTGGCCAAATGTAGCCCGAGGTCGACGCGGCATCGACGAACGCGAAGCTCTTGCCCTTTAGATCGGCTAGGCTCTTCGCTGGGAGATCCGCGCGCACGAGGATCTGCGAGCCATAGTACGGCAGGTTTCTCCGGACGGCGATCAACCCCACCTCGGCCCCACACCGGGCGTTGGCAAGCACATAGGCGGTGGGCGCGAACCAGGCGATATCCACGCGCCCGGCGCACAGCGCTTCTATTGTGGCCGCATAGCTCGTGGGCACAGTCGCTTCTATACTGTAGCCTGTGGCCACCTCCAGCATGCGGGCAACGGTGGAGCCACTGGTCAGCACCCGCTGCGCGTCTAGCGACGGGACAAAGGCCATCACCAGCTTCGTTTGGCCCGTCGCCGGCGACGATGGCACAGCCGTCGTCAGGGCAACAGTTAGGGCAGCACACAAGAGCACAACTTTAGACCGCGGCTTCACGCTCTTCCCCCCTCGGCTAACTACGACAACGTCTTCCTGGTCTACTGGTCTACCTGGTCTACTTAGTCTACCTGCGCATTTCACCTGCCATATGGCTGGAGTCCACGCCAATAGGCTTCGGGGGATGCGGTCGACCAGGAAGACTAGGTAGACCAGGGAGACTAGGTAGACGCCGTTTGTCTGTGGCTAGTGCCGTTCTTTCAGCGGGACAAACGCGCGCGGGGGAGGCCCGGTGTAGTGGGCGCGCGGGCGGATCAGGCGGTCATGGTACTGCTCCATCGCATGCGCGCACCACCCGGAGATCCTGGCGCTGGCGAAGATCGATGTGCACAGGTCGATCGGGATCCCCAGGGCGTAATAGACGACGGCGGAGAAGAAATCCACGTTCACCGGGAGGTCGGTCTCGCGGTGCATCGTCTCGTAGACTTTCGTCGCGGTGTCGAAGAGTTTCATCGTGCCGGCTTCCTGACTCACCTGCCGGGCCATCTCCCGCAAGACCCCGGCGCGCGGGTCGTCGACCTTGTACACGGGATGTCCGAAACCCGGGATGCGGTTTTCCGGCTTCGCCCGCTCCTCGTGGGACATCTGGGCGCGGGCCAGGAGCCTCCGCTGGATGTACTGCTCCGCGTTCCCCGGATCGCCGATCTCCAGCAGCATCGCCAGCACGTCCTCGTTGGCGCCCCCGTGACGCGGCCCCTTCAAGGTGCCGATCGCGGCGACGATGGCGGAGTGCAGGTCGGTGAAGGTCGCGATGGCCACTCGCGTCGCGAAGGTGCTGGCGTTGATCTCATGGTCGGCATGCAGGACGAAGATCATGTCCATGGTGCGCGCCGCCACGGCCGACGGGGGTTTGCCGGTGAGCACGTGCAGAAAATTCTCGGCGGTCGGCCCTTCGCCGCGGGGAACCACGGGCGCTGCCCCCTGGCGGAGACGGTGCCAGGTCCCCACCATGACCGGGATCTGCGCCGTCAGGCGGACCGCTTTGCGCAGCGTCGCATCGGGCGCCGTGGAGTGCGCGTCCGGATCATACAGTCCGACGACGGACACCGCCGTCCGCAGGGCTTCCAGCGCATGCGCCGTCTTGGGATACGTGCGCATTGACGCCAGCAGCGGCTCCGGCAGCGGCCGGGCCTGGGTCAATTGCGCCGTCAGCGTCTCCAGCTGTGTCCGGGTCGGAAGTTCCCCGTGCCAGAGCAGGTGGACGATTTCTTCGTAGGTGGCGTAGCGGGCGAGGTCGGTGATGCTGTAGCCGCGGTAATAGAGCTTTCCGGCCTCCCCATCGACCGTGCAGATACTGGAGTTGACCGCGATGACGTCCTTCAGGCCGGCCTTAAACTCTACAGCCATCGTCCCCTCCGCCCCCGCGCCCTGTCTGTATTCTAGCAGCCCTGGCTTGCCACAGGGAATATCGCCACGTGCTCCGGATGTGTCTAATACTCTGTGATGATAGGTACGGCCGAGGCTGGGGTAGGAGCCGCTCCGCTCCGAGTCGGCTCGCCGGCTCACCCCAGAAATTCGCCGGAGCAAATTTCCGGGGACCCCGAGGCCTAGCGTAACGCTCGCGCTCGCTGCTCCGGGCCCCCCTGTACAACTCCGCTGGACTACGCTCCGTGTACAGGGCCCGACCCTACGCGACGCGGCGCTCGCTAACGGCGGCCACGGCTCGCCTCCAGTCGCTCCGCAGCTCCTCCCCCAGCCCCGTCCCCGGCTCGTCTT
>Ga0209157_1001764_pt1 | contig 17746 bp, 18 predicted proteins | sample GraSoiAngelo_135_FD_185892 | JGI IMG/M metagenome (GOLD analysis project Ga0209157, IMG submission 185892) | Grasslands soil microbial communities from the Angelo Coastal Reserve, California, USA - 14_0929_05_40cm (SPAdes) (version 2) | ecosystem: Environmental > Terrestrial > Soil > Grasslands ...
TACAAGGAGGGGAGGTCTTGGCGCTGTACGGAGAGCTGGGGACGGGAAAGACCACGCTTGTGCGGGGCATCGCAGCCGGACTCGAAGTGCCTCCTCATATCGTGAACAGCCCGACTTTCGTCCTGATCCACGAGTATCAAGGTCGTGTGCCCCTTGCGCATGTCGATCTGTACCGCATCGAGGCCCAGCCTGAACTGCAGCACATCGGCATCTCGGACTATCTAGACGGTCAGACTGTGGTGGCAATCGAGTGGGCCGACAAGGGCCTCTTGGAGTTGCCGGATAATCGCTTCGAGGTGTATCTGAGCCACCGGAGCGCCCGCACCAGGAAAGTTATCCTGAGGGCCAGGGGAACAGCCATGCGAGGCCTGTTGGCTCGTGTGCTGAAGCAACACGAGGCCTTGAAGGCTGCGGATAGCCTTCAGCTGGCGCGGCCTATTCGATGAAGATCATATGGGCGCCCTGGCGCATGGCTTACATCAAGAACGCCAGAAAGCCGAGAGGATGTATCTTCTGCTTGAAGGTGCGGGAACAACGAGACTCGGACAACCTGCTGCTCCACCGAGGGCAGCACGGATTCATCATGATGAACCTCTTTCCCTACAACAGTGGTCATCTCATGGTCGCGCCCTATGCGCACGTCAAAACCTTGGACGCGCTGCCCGCCGATGGCGCCCTCGACCTGATCCGGATGACGAACCTTTCGCTTCGGGTGCTGCGGGCAGAGATCAGACCAGAAGGCTTTAATGTCGGGATGAACTTCGGACGCGTCAGCGGAGCCGGCATCGAGGGCCATGTGCACCTACATATCGTCCCTCGCTGGAACGGCGACACGAATTTCATGCCGCTGTTTTCCGAGACTCGGGTCATCCCTGAGCATCTCCGCGCGACCTACCGGAAACTGCGTGCCGGATTCCGCCTGGCGATGCGTCAGGAAGCGGGGAAACTGAGACAAGGCTCTGGACGGAGGCCGAAGAGGACGAAATTACCGCTATGATCAGGCTCATCCTGGTTGGCATCCTGTTGTTGCTCTCCCTGACCTTCTTCCTCCAAAACCAGGAGCAAGAGGTCACCCTCCGTTATTTCTTCGGACTGCGCTCGGCCTCCACGCACATTTACAAGCCGATCCTCAGCGCCTTTGCCATCGGTCTCCTCGTCGCCTCCATCCTCTTGTTTCCACCTTGGGTCCGAGGACGGATTGAACTCAGACGAAAGACAAGAGCCTTGCAGGAGGTGGAGGCTGACCTTGAACGGCTCCGGCAATCGATGGGAAAGGTGCTGCACGCGCCCGGCAAGCAGGGGACGCGTGAGCGTGGGATCGTTGAGGAGCTTCAGGATGAATGAAGCCGATCTGACCCCTCTAATGCGTCAGTACTGGGACATCAAGAACTCCTACCAGGACGCAATTCTTTTCTTCCGTGTAGGTGATTTTTATGAAATGTTCTATAAGGACGCGGAGGTGGCGTCTCAACTCCTCAGCATTGCCTTAACCTCTCGAGACAAGGCCCGCGCCGAGCCAGTCCCGCTGTGCGGTGTCCCTTACCACGCAGCAACCGGCTACATTGCCAAGCTGCTCAAGGCCGGACGGACAGTGGCCCTCTGTGATCAGGTGGAAGACCCGCAGCTCGCCAAGGGGCTCGTTCGCCGCGAGGTGGTCCGCCTCTACACGCCTGGGACGCTGATCGACACCGAACTGCTGCCAGCAACGGAGTCGAATTTTCTCGCGGCGATCGCGGCCTCTTCACGCTCCTCGCCTCGATCCGACAGTTCCCTCTCACTGGGGCTCGCTGCTCTGGACCTCTCCATCGGTGAGTTCTGGGTCATGGAGTACCAGGGCGACCAGGCGCAGGCCGACCTTCAGGATGAGCTGGCCAGGCTGGAGCCGCAGGAACTGCTGTACCCAATGACCCTTCAGGCACAGATACAGCCGGTACTCGATCGGTTGAAGGATCTTCGCCTGTGCGCTCAGGAGCCTTCCTGCTTCGAGCTTGAGGCGGCTGAACTGAGCTTACGGAAACAGTTCGGAGTTGACTCTCTTGACGGATTCGGTTGCCGGGGACTGAGTCTGGGCCTGCAGGCAGCCGGGGCCGTGATGCAATACCTCCGTGCGACTCAGCCGACAGCCTGTCTTGACCATGTGCGCCGACTACGGGTCCGGCATCCCGATCATGAGATGCATCTCGACAGCGTCACCATTCGCAACCTGGAACTCGTCAGACCGCTGGCGGATCACCTTGCCCCCAACGATCAGAAACCACCCACCCTGCTCTCGGTCCTCAATCGAACTGTCACCGTCATGGGTAGCCGCCTGCTGCGAGACTGGATCATCCGGCCGCTGGTGAAGCCCGCCCCTATTCAATCTCGTCTCGATGCGGTGGCCGAACTGGTCGAACAACTCCGGGCCCGCACCGGCATCAGGACCGCGCTCAGAACGGTTCAGGATGTCGCGCGGTTGAGCAGCAGGATTTCCCTTGGAGCGGCGACTCCACGCGATGTGCTGGCGTTGAAGCAGTCGGTTGCGGCCCTTCCTGAGATCCGGAGGCACGTGGCGTCCCTCCGTGGTTCGCTGCTCCACGACCTGGCTCGATCCTGGGACGATTTGGCCGACATTCACGAGATGATCGAACGCGCGATCCTTCCGGACGCCCCAGCTTCAATCCGAGACGGTGGACTGATCAAAAACGGCTACCACCCTCCTCTGGATGAACTGCGCAAGACGAGCCGAGAGGGAAAAGGCTGGATTGCCGGACTGGAGGCTCGCGAGCGGGCACACACCGGCATCGAATCGTTGAAAGTGCGATTCAATCAAGTGTTCGGCTATTACATCGAGGTGACGAAGGCGAACCTGGCTCGTGTCCCCGCTCACTATATCCGGAAGCAGACGCTCGTCAACGCCGAACGATTCACGACCACCGAACTGAAGGAGCTGGAAGACAAGGTGACCGGCGCCGAGCTGAGCGTCACCACGCTTGAGCAGGAACTCTTTGAGGAGATCTGCACACAATTGACACAAGAGACTCCACGCCTCCAGATGATGGCAACCGTGCTCGCGGTGCTGGACGTGCTGACGGCCCTGGCTGAAACAGCGGCGATCAACCAGTATGCCCGCCCCGACGTCAATGAGGGAGGAACGATTCGAATCACCGAGGGTCGACATCCGGTGGTGGAACGGCTGGCTCTCCCAGGGGGATTCATCCCGAACGACATCCTGATCGATCTCGAGGCCAACCGGCTCTTGATCATCACCGGGCCGAATATGGCCGGGAAGAGCACCTACCTCCGACAGGTCGCGCTGATCGTGCTGATGGCCCAAATGGGCAGTTTCGTTCCTGCCCGGTCGGCCAGCGTCGGTCTGGTGGACCGCATCTTTACTCGCGTGGGCGCGTCAGACAACCTGACGGGCGGGCAGAGCACATTCATGGTAGAAATGACCGAAACCGCGCAAATCCTGAACAGCGCGACCACCCGCAGCTTGATCCTGCTGGATGAGATCGGACGCGGGACCAGCACCTATGATGGACTCAGCATTGCCTGGGCGGTGGCTGAGTATATCCAGGATCGACGCCACCTGGGTGCACGGACACTCTTTGCCACCCATTACCACGAGATGACTCAACTGGCCGGGCTGCGGGAGGGCGTCAAAAATTACTCGGTCTCAGTTCGGGAACGAGATGGGGAAGTGCTCTTCCTGAGGAAAATCGTAGAGGGAGGAGCAGACCGAAGTTACGGGATTCATGTGGCCAGGCTGGCCGGCCTTCCGGCTCCCGTGATCACCCGTGCGGGGGAAGTGTTAGCTCAACTCGAGCGTCCGGCCACAGGTGTCCCTCCTGACCAGGCCCTCGAGAACGAGCCCCCTCGCTCGGATCATTCGCTGCCTCAGCCTCATCCGATCATTGAAGAGGTGCGGCAAATGGACCTGTTCTCCATGACCCCCTTGGAAGCGCTGAACCGTCTGGCTGAACTTCAACGTCGGTTGGAGGATGAGAAGCCGTAGAAATGAGGAGGGGGCGCCATGCTGTTTGCATGGCGCCCCCTCACTCACTCCACTTCTTGTTCGTTCTCAGTGCCCGCCGCCGAGGGTGTCTTCGTTGGCGCTCCAGGGTGTTAAGCCGGACGCCGCGACCTTTCCGCCTGGTAGCAAGACATCATATTGCATGGGTGTCGCCTCTCTGCCCTTCGGAGAGGTATTGAGGCTTCGCTTGGCCTGATAACAGGCCTTGTCGAAATCACTAGCTGCCTGCTGACATTCCTTGGTCATCAAAGCCCTGATACTCCGCGGCTTTGCCGGGTCTCCAGCGATCTCCGGCAGCTTCTTCACTGACGTGATCACCCGCTTGTTCTGCTCCACCTCCTGAGCTACAAACTCGATCAAGGTGCTCGCCGAGGCGGGCGGCACTTCTTTCGCAGCCGCCGGTCCCGCGTGGGGCCGTGCCATGGATTTCAATTCCTCCCACACCTTCTTGTCAGCAGCATAGAACTTGAGGTTCTTCCCCGGGTGAATCTTCTGCCAGTAGTAACCGCTTTCCGCGTTGCCACCCAGCACCGCGGTATTAATCCACACTGCCTCATCATAGGGATCGAGGATGATGACTCGGCCGGTCAACGTGGTCGGCTTGCTCATGTCACCCCACTCGAACCGTTCCTGGAACGCCTCGATGGCCAGCGCGGTCGAAGTCACTCCCACGACCATGACCAAGGCGGCGACAAACACCCAGCCTTTTCCATGAACTCTCATAAATGCCTCCCCCTCACACACCAGTTTATAAAGACATTGCGGTCAGGCCGGAACAGACAATCGGTCAATCACCCTAATCCTTTTTCAGGGGCTTGAACCCGGTGATCGTTCGACCATCAAGTGTCACTTCCATCGCCACCAGGTCTTGGGACGCTTTGATGATCTGGTCCATGAGCGCCTTGTCCTTCACAGCAAGGCGGACGGTCGTCTGAGCATGGTACCATCCGGCGTAGGGATTGTTCTTTTCGGTTCCTCCAACAAAGCCCCATGCACAGCACACGAACAGCGGATCCGGAGGTCGTACGTCCAGATCGGATGACGCCCTGCCGGCTGGAGTCCCGGAAGCCGGTTCACCAGTGTTCCAGTACTGGATACCAAACAGGAGCTCCTGATCTGGATTGTCCGCCCATTGCGACCACACACGACCCTTGAGAGTCTTCACGGCCTGGCCCTTCAAGGGAATCTTCCCCAGTTCGGTAACACCTCCAGCGGCTGGTGCATCTGCGGCAGCGACAAAACCGGCCGTCAGGAGGCCGGCAATAACGAAGACTGCAACTGCGGCTATGACAACGAGCCTATTCATTCCTCGCACCTCCTTACCATGAACATCACGCCCTTTGGATGAACAACTGCGTAAAAGAACAGCACGATCAACTAGATAATGAAAATCCCGCCTGAGGAAGAACTTCCTCGACCTCCTTTCCTCCCACAATAAATTCTTCGCCGCTCGATCTGAGTAGAGGCACGGGCAATCCGCAAAGACAGGGTGCGATCCTACCCAATCGCCCCCTTGCTTGTCAAGGGGATATTTCCCCCTAGCTCCAATCACGCGCACGAAGAGAATCTCTTATTGAACAAAGGCTTGCGGAGCGATCCGACGAGAGCCGACGTTCAAGGCAGAGCAGAGGAGATGGAGCGATCCGAGACCGGCCCGAGCGCCGTCACCGACAAGCAATTCCGATCAAGGAGTTCGCGACTCAGCGAGAGCAGGTGACCCGCCGACACTTGGTCGATCTCAGCGATGATCTCCGCAAGAGACGCGTGTCGTCCCTGATAGAGCTCATCTTTCGCAAGCTTGCTCATGCGACTGTGGGAACTCTCAAGGCCAAGCATCACGCTCCCCTTCATCTGGTTCTTGGCTCGCTCCAGTTCCTTGCGGTCCACACCATCAGCGCGTAATTTCCGGATCTCCCGGCAGATCAACTCGACGACCCGGGGGGCCTCACGAGCTCTCGTCGCTGCATAGACCGTCAGAGTCCCCACGTCGGAGAACGTGGAGAGGTACGAGTAGATGGAATAGGTCAGACCTCGCTTTTCCCGGATCTCTTGGAACAGGCGAGAACTGACGCTCCCGCCGAGCACGACGTTGAGAGCATGGGCTGCGTATCGGTCTTTATGACCGGCCGGAACTCCTTTAAGCCCCACACACAGGTGGGCCTGCTCAAGCGGCTTCCGCCGCACCATCAGCCCTCCGGTCATCTTAGGAGGCCAGCGGTCCAGCTTGGGCCGGCTTCCGCCTTCGAAGGAGCCCAAGGTGGATTCCAGCAACGGTCTCAATTCCTTCACCGTAAAATTTCCAGCCACGGCCACGACGGTCTGGAAAGGATCATAGTGGTCACGGATGTAGCGCAGGAGCTGTCCCCGGCGCAATCCCTTGATCGTGACCGCCTTTCCCAGGATGGGCCGACCAAGCGGATGCCGCGCGAGTGTCTGCTCGGTATGGAGGTCTTGAACCAGATCCTCCGGATCGTCCTCAACCATCCGAATTTCTTCCAGGACTACCTGCTTTTCCTTTTCGACTTCCTTGGCATCGAACCTCGAGTGATGAAAGAGATCCGCAAGCAAGCCGACGGCGGGCCGCAACTGCTGGTCCAACACCTTGGCATAGAAGGTCGTCGTTTCCCGGCTGGTGAAGGCGTTCATCTCCCCGCCCAACTCGTCTATCTCTCGGGAAATCTGAGTGGCCGAGCGACGCCTGGTCCCTTTGAAAAACATATGTTCGATGAAGTGGGACAGGCCTTCTTCTCCGGCGGCCTCATCGCGGGACCCTACATTGACCCAGACACCGATCGTGACCGACTTGAGGGTCGGAATCCGCTCGGTCACCACCCGCAGCCCATTGCCCAACACGAACTTTCGATACACCTGTCCCTACCCCGCAGTCGGTTCTTTGACAGGCGGCGCCGAGGGCGCAGCCATCGCCTCTTTGCGACTGAGCCGGATCTTGCCTTGCTTGTCAATTTCGAGCACCTTCACCAGAATTTGATCGCCCTCAGCGACTTCGTCTGAGACCGCTTTCACTCGATGATGCGCCAACTGCGAAATGTGCACCAGTCCGTCCGTCCCCGGCAGGATTTCGACGAACGCGCCAAAATCCATGATCTTGCGCACGGTCCCCAGGTACATCTTGCCGACCTCGACTTCCTCCGTGAGACGACTGATCATCTCCTTCGCCTTATTGGCCGACGCTTCATCCACCGCCGCAATCGTGACGACGCCCGTATCCTCCACATTGATCTTGACCCCGCATTCCGCGATGATGCTGCGGATCATCTTCCCGCCCGGACCGATCACATCGCGGATTCTGTCCTGCTTGATCTGCATCGTGTGGATGCGCGGCGCGAAGGCAGACAGGTTCGGCCGCGGGGCCAGCAGGGCTTCCGCCATCTTTCCCAGGATATAGAGGCGGCCTGTGCGGGCCTGCTCCAAGGCTTGTCGCATGAGAGCCGAAGTGATGCCGGCGATCTTAATGTCCATCTGAAGGGCCGTGACACCCTGCTTCGTGCCGGTCACCTTGAAATCCATATCGCCTAGATGATCTTCCAGTCCCAGGATATCAGACAGCACCATGACGCGATCACCTTCCTTGATGAGCCCCATCGCAATCCCCGCCACCGGCGCTCTGATCGGGACGCCGGCATCCATCAGCGCCAGCGTTCCCCCGCAGACCGTGGCCATCGACGAAGACCCGTTCGACTCCAGGATGTCCGACACCAGCCGCAGCGTGTAGGGAAATCCGTCCTTCCCCTCCTTGGGAGGAATGACCGGCTTGAGCGCGCGTTCCGCCAACGCCCCATGGCCGACTTCCCTGCGACCAGGCGAGCGGAGTGGCCGCGCCTCACCGACGCTGAACGGCGGGAAGTTGTAATGCAGCATGAAGGTCCGATAGTACTCTCCTTCCAGCGCATCAATGCGTTGCTCATCCTCTGTGGTACCCAGTGTCACGACCGCGAGACTCTGCGTTTCCCCTCGGGTGAACAAGGCGGAGCCGTGGGTCCGCGGCAGCACCCCCACCTCGCAGGTGACCGGGCGAATGTCGGCCGGCCCCCGACCGTCAGCCCGGATGCCTCGCTCCAGAATCATGTTGCGGACTTCGCTATATTCCAGCGAGTGAAAGACGAGCTTGATATGGCGGCTGCGATCGGGATCGTCCGTCTTCAATTTCTCGACGGCCTCCTCGAGGATCTGGCCCAACCGCTCCTGTCGAGCAGTTTTGTTTGGGATCAAGATGGCTTCCCTGATCGGGCCGGCCACCAATTGACGCACCTCGCTGACCAAGGCGGGATCGATCTGTTCAGCCTTGACCGCCCGTTTGGGCCGACCGGCTAGTGCCTTCAGCTCGAGCACCTTGGCGACGATCTTCTTGATCTCGGCATGGGCCAATTCGATCGCCTCGATCATGACTGCTTCCGGCAGCTCGTTGCCGCCGCCTTCCACCATCATGACGGCATCGGCTGTTCCGGCCACGATCAATTGCAGATCGCTGGACTCGAGAATCTCCAGAGACGGATTGACCACAAACTGACCGTTCGCGCGGCCGATCTTCACTCCCGCAACGGGCCCTTCGAAAGGGATATCAGACAAGGTCAGCGCCGCCGAAGCGGCCGTCATGCCGACCACATCGGATGAACCGGTCTGATCCGCCGAGAGCACCGAGGCAATCACCTGCGTTTCGAAATAATAGCCCTCTGGAAACAGCGGCCGCATCGGCCGATCAATCAGCCGACTCGTGAGGACCTCTTTCTCCGATGGACGACCCTCGCGCTTGAAGTATCCGCCGGGGATCTTGCCGGCTGCGTAGGCCTTTTCCTGATAATCGACGGTCAGCGGAAGAAAATCGATGCCTGGCTTGACGGTCTGGGAGGCCACGGCGGTCGCCAGCACCACAGTGTCCGCGTAAGTCGCCAGGACCGCTCCGTCTGCCTGCTTGGCGACTCGCCCGGTTTCCAGTCGCAATCGCCGGCCCGCGACATCCATTTCAACGACATGCACCATGCTCTCGGTCTCCTTTTCCTGCCCGTCCCACAGATGTCCACAGAGATGCGCTCACATCCGAAGTGGTGAGTCATGAGTTTTGAGTGCTGAGTGTGGGGTTTCGACATCACTCAGAACTCATCACTCACAACTTTCTCTAAGGTGAGCCCATGTCCGTGTTCATCTGTGCGACAGTTCCCGACTCAGCTCGCGCTGGCGGGGGTTGTATTACTTCCTGATACCAAGTCTGTCCAACACTGCGTGATACCGCGCATCATCGATCCGGCGCAGATAATCGAGTAGTCGCCGGCGCCGGCCGACCAACTGCAGCAAGCCTCTTCTGGAGTGGTGGTCCTTTCTATGGAGCTTGAAGTGTTCCGTCAGATAGGTGATGCGATTCGTCAGGATCGCGATTTGCACCTCCGGAGAGCCGGTGTCCGTCTCATGCTGGCGGTATTGCTGGATCAACTCGGTCTTCGCTTCCTTTACCAAGGCCATTGTCCCCGTCCTCCGTCTGTTCGTTCTGTTTGCCCCTTCCCGCTACTCATCCGCGAGTACCTTCAGGATCCGCATGACTGGTTTGTCTCCCGCGGACATCATCCCGAGAGCCAGTAAACGCCCGGAGGGATCTTTCAGTCGAACCGGTCGTCCGGAAGCCATGCCGTGCGTCCTCTCGTCCCACTTCAGAGCTCCGAACGGAACCTGGACGCCGTGCAGGACCCGGGCGGACGTGGTCTGGTCCAGGGTCAACGACGGAAAGGACTCCAACGCCGCATCAAGCGACATCACATCCTCGCCCAATCGGCCGAGCAGGAATTTGGAGCCGATGGCCTCCACGCTGAGCGCGTGGTCGACGGTCAAAGGCCCCACCCGCGTCCGCTCCAGCGCCACCAGGTGACCGCCCACGCCCAGGGCCTCCCCGATGTCTGCACAGAGGGTTCTCACGTAGGTGCCTTTCGAGCACGCGACGCGCAGTGAGACATCACGACCGGCGATGCCCAGCACCTCGATCTCGTGCACCACCACATCACGAGGCCCGCGCTGAACGGTTCGCCCCGCGCGGGCAACCTTGTACAGAGGAACCCCGCCAACCTTCACGGCGGAATACATCGGTGGCACCTGTGTAAGTTTCCCCTGGAACCGCTGGATCGCGGCGCGGATGCCTGATTCGGTCAGGCTGTCCGTCGACGATCGTGTCAGCACGGCACCGGTGGCATCCTGCGTGTCGGTCGTTTCGCCCAACCGCAAGACCGCGTGATACTCCTTGTCCCAGTCCATCAGATACTCGGCAATTCGCGTCCCCCTCCCCACCAGGACCGGTAGGACACCGGTGGCAGCCGGATCAAGTGTGCCGGCATGGCCCACCCTGGGCACTCCCAAGAGGCCGCGCAGCTTGGCGACCACATCATGAGAAGTCCACCCTCTCGCCTTATTGACGTTCAGGATCCCGTCACCGAGGGTGCTTGCTGCTGATGCGTTCACAGTCCCTTCGATGGCCACGTGACTTCCTTCAATCGTCGGCATGACGTCCGCCCTCAACGGAGCTTTCGTTTCCTCCCGGCTGAGCGTTCGATCCCTTCTCTCCCAGGCCCTCCAGAAGCGAGAGGACACGGTCCCCCCGAGGCCCGCTTACATCCTTCTCGAACACCAGCTCAGGGGTATAGCGGAGGCTGAGCCGTCGGCCGAGCTCAGCCCGGATGAACCCGGACGCCTTGGCAAGCCCTGCAAAGACGCCCGCCTCACCATCATCTTCTTGCAACGTGGTGACATAAATCCTTGCCAACCGAAGATCATTGGTCAGTTCCACATCCGTGACCGTCACGGAACTCACCCGCGGGTCCTTCGCTTTACGCATGAGGATATCGGCCACTTCCATGCGAATCTGATCTGCCACGCGCGTGGCCCGCTTGTATGTCGCCTTGGCCATCGTCTCAGACGTTCGCTCTGTTGAATCCGTTCAGTCCGTTCACGGACGAAACCGATCAAACAGACCAAACGAACCTCACAATGCTAAAGCAGTTCGATGCGGAACTGGACCAATTCGATCGTCGGAACGGACCGAATTACATTGATCGCCTGGTCCAGTACCTGGTTCACATACGCACCCTCGTTGGCCACGCACGCGATCCCGAGTACCGCCTTTTGCCAGAGGTCCTGCTCGCCCACTTCGGCGATCGACACGTTGAACTTGTCGCGGAGGCGATCCTTCAGGCTCAAGAGAACTTGCCGTTTCGCCTTCAGGGAGTGGCCGTTCGGGATATACAGTTCAACCGTGCAGAGCCCTACGACCATACCTGCAGCCGCGTGGCCGGACCAGCCAGGAGAACCGCGTCACAGCTTAGTCGCCACCTTGTCGAACACGTACACTTCGAGGATATCGCCAGTTTTCAGGTCGTTGAAGTTCTCGACGCCGATCCCGCACTCGTACCCCTGCTGGACCTCACGTACGTCGTCCTTGAACCGGCGGAGCGAGCCGAGCCTGCCTTCATAAACGATCACGTGATCTCTGACCACGCGGACCCCCGCACTGGCCCTGGAAATCGTTCCGTCGAGGACATAGGAACCGGCGATCACGCCGGCCTTTGGAATGGTAAAGACCTTGCGCACCTCAGCCCGGCCCAGCGCCCGCTCCTTCAGCGTCGGCTCCAACAGGCCTTCCATGGCGGCTTTGATGTCGGCGATCGCGTCATAGATGATGGTGTAGAGACGAATGTCCACGCCTTCGTGCTCCGCCAAGGCCGCGGCCTTCGGCTCCGGTCTGATGTTAAACCCGATGATAATCGCTCCGGAGGCTGAGGCCAACAGCACGTCGGTTTCCGTGATGCCGCCCACTCCACTGTGGATGACCCGGAGCTTCACGGTTGCGGTGGACAACTTCTCGACCGCTTCCGACACGGCTTCGGCCGATCCCTGCACATCAGACTTGATGATAAGGGCCAGTTCTTTGACCTCACCTTCTTTGATCCGCGCATACAGGTCATCGAGGGTCACGCGCGTCGTGCCTGCTGCCAGTTCCGCGATGCGCTGCTTACTCAGGCGAGCCTGGGCAATGTCTCGTGCGACGCGTTCATCGTTGACCACCACGAACGGTTCGCCGGCGGCAGGCACGCCGAGGAGCCCGATCACCTCCACCGGCATTGACGGGCCTGCTTCAGACACTTTGCTCCCTGTATGTGTGATGAGGGCTCGCACACGCCCGCTGAAGGTCCCCACGACAAAGACATCGCCAAGCCGGAGCGTGCCGCTTTGTACAAGAACGGTTGCGACCGGACCGCGACCTCGGTCGAGTTTTGCCTCTACGACAGCTCCCTTGGCCAAGCGATGGGGATCCGCTTTCAGCTCCAGCACTTCGGCCTGGAGCAGAATCATCTCCAGCAAGGAATCGAGGCCCAGTTTCTGCTTCGCCGAGACTTCCACGAAGATTGTTTGTCCGCCCCAGGCCTCCGGAATCAGGTTGTGCTCCGTGAGCGTGTGCCTGACTCGCTCGGGATTCGCCCCTGACTTATCGATCTTGTTGATGGCGACAATAATGGGGACGTTGGCCGCGACGGCGTGGTTGATCGCCTCCACGGTCTGCGGCATGACACCGTCGTCCGCCGCCACCACGAGCACGACGATGTCCGTGATCTTGGCGCCCCTGGCCCGCATGGCGGTGAATGCCTCGTGGCCGGGGGTATCCAAAAACGTGACCTGCTTGCCGTGGACCTCCACGGTATAGGCGCCGATATGCTGAGTGATACCGCCCGCTTCCTGTTCAGTGACCTTGGTCTGCCTGATGGCGTCCAGCAGTGACGTCTTACCGTGATCGACGTGCCCCATGATCGTGACCACCGGTGGCCGGGGTTCCAGATGCTCTTCCTCGGCCCACTCGGCAGCCTCTTCCAACAACGCTTCGCTCTCTTTTTCAGTCGAGACTTCGGCCTTGAGCCCCAGCCCTTCCGCAATCAGCAAGGCGGCATCAGGGTTGATCGGCTGGTTCAGGGTCAGCATCTGCCCGGTCTCCATCAATTTCCGGATAATCTCGGCAGGACGCTGGCCGACCAGTTCCGCGAATTCCTTCACGGTGAGTCCAGCGGTGAGCTTAATCACCTTTTTCCGAGGTTTGGTGATCTCAGCGACGGAGGAAGGCTGGAGGTGGCGAGAACGATCCTCGCGCCGATGCACGGGAATGGCCCGAAGGTCCTGCCAGCGTGCAGCATCTTCCCGGAATCTGATCTCCTCATCATCGCGGGTCCGACCAGGCTTCCTGATCTTCTTGAGCTTGTCCCGAAGTCCGGCAACCTCACCCGCAGAGAATTCGAGCGGGCCGCCTTTCTTTTTTTCTGCACGACGCTCCTCTGACTCCTTCGCCGGCGGGGGAAGCACCGAGGGCGCAGGAGCGGCAGGTGACAGCAGATCAGGTGAACCCTTTGGGACGGCTTCGCGCAGCGAGGCCTCCCTCGGCGCCGCCGGCCGCTCGACGGAGGGGAAAACAGATGGAGCCCCACTAACCGGAGCTTCCGGAAGAGGAGGAGCGCTGCCCAGCTGATGAGCCGATGGAGTGGTTGAGGTCTGAACGACCTCATGGGGCGTCAGGGCTGGCGAGGTCAGCGGCCTGGACGGGGCAGGGGCAGGTCCTCCTGCTTCGGCTTCCAGCTCCTCTTCGGTCTTTCGTCGCTTGATCAGGATCCGCCGTTTATCTGATTTCGGCGGTTCTTCGACGATGACTGACGCGGATTTCTGGCCGGCGCGCTTGGCAGTCTCGTGGACGGCCTTTCGGTCCGAGTGGGCGGAGTCGCGGACAGCACCCGTTCCCTTCTCAAGCTTTGACGTCTTCTTCCCCTCGTCCCGCTTGACCGGCTCGGTTCCGGCCTGTTCCAGGCCGGCCCCCCCCTTGTGCGTCGACGTGGCTTTGGGCGAGAGCTTGTCGAGGGCTTTCTGCACAGCCGCCTCGTCCAATGTGCTGCTGTGCGACGCCACGGCAATACCCATTTGCTTGAGCTCGGGAATCAAATCCCGATTCTCCATCCCAAGCTTCTTGGCTAGCTCATGCACTCTCATGTCACACAATCCCGTTTCGGCTCAGCCAGCAGTCAGTCCATCAGGTTGTTCTGCCGCTTCATCGCTCGTCAGGCTGGCTTCCACTTCGCGCTGCACCCGTGCGGCCTCCTCCTCCCGCTGAGCCTCCGCTTCTTCCGCCAGGGCCGCCTTAATTTCCTTGTCCCGTTCGACTTTCTCCTTCTCATATTCCGTCGCGCTGATAATATCGATCTTCCACCCGGTCAGTTTCGCGGCGAGGCGCACGTTCTGGCCGTTTTTTCCGATCGCAAGCGAGAGCTGCGAATCAGCCACGACGACCAGCGCAGACTTCTTCTCCTCATCGATGCCGACCTTCTCGATGGTCGCGGGGTTCAACGCCTCCGCGATAAACACTCGTGGATCGGAGGTCCATGCGATGATGTCGATCTTTTCCCCTCGTAGCTCGCGGACGACAGCCTGGACGCGCGAGCCCTTAATCCCGACACAGGCCCCAACCGGATCCACAGCCTTTTCCCGCGATGCCACCGCGATCTTGGTCCGGTCGCCCGGCTCTCGGACGACACCCTTGATTTCCACGATCTTTTCAGCCACCTCCGGAACTTCCAGCTCAAACAGCTTGCTCACGAACTGAGGGTGCGTCCGTGACAGAATCACCTGCACGTCCTTCGGCGTGCGCCGCACCTCGAGCAGGTAGGCCTTCACCCGATCCCCTCTCCTGTAGGATTCGCGGGGAATCTGCTCCTGTATCGGCAGGATCGCTTCGGTTTTTCCAAGATCGACCAGATAGTTGCGGCGCTCCTGCCCGAGAATAATCCCGTTGATTAGATCACCTTGACGCGTGGCATATTCTTTCTGGACCGCTTCCCACTCCGCTTCTCTAACTTTTTGAAAGATCACCTGCTTGGCTGTCTGGGCCGCAATTCGTCCCAATTCTTCCATTTCGATGACGGAACCGATCTCGTCACCCACCTCCGCTTCACTATCCACCCGCCGAGCCTCAAGGATTGAGATTTCGGCCTTGGGGTTCGTGACAGACTCCACGATCCGCCTCACCGAGATGACGTTGATCTCGCCTGTTTTCGAATCGATCTCAACCTGGATGTTTTCACCCTGACCAAATCGCTTTTTGGCCGCCGTCTGCAGAGCCGCTTCCACGGCCCCGATGACCTTGGCTTTATCGATGCCTTTTTCCCGGCCGATTTGGTCAATCACCGCAATCAGTTCTCGGTTCATAGCCCCTGCTTCCCGCTATCGCGATCTCATATTGGTCGCATGCCCGGCTCCAAACTCCACCTCGAGGCGCGCTTCTGCGATCGCCTCCCAATCCAGCCGGACGGTCTGGTTCTGACGCGACTGCGTCAGGGCCAGCGTCACTCCTGGTTCTTCCACCTCAACGAGCCGCCCCACCACACGCCATTGCCCCTCGTGGGGCTGCCTGAGCTTCACGCACACCCGCTTCCCGACCGACCGACAATAATCCTCACGCTTCCTGAACGGCCGGTCCAGGCCGGGAGAAGACACCTCAAGCGTATAGGCGTGAGGAATCGGGTCCTCGACATCGAGGGCGGTCCCGAGCGACAAATGAACCTGTTCGCAATCGTTCAGGCTGACCCCTCCTGGCTTATCGATAAACACCCTGAGCACCGTCCGACCCCCTTGCCCGGAACAGGCGACCTCAACCAGTTCGAGTCCCAGTGCCCACACAATCGGGGCCGCGATCGCCTTCACACGCTCAGCGATCTGCTGAGGATGCTCCATACTCCCGCCTCACGGGGGCGTTTCCTCGCGAGGCCCCTTCCTGCACGGACTCAAACAAAAAAGTGGGCTTGAGCCCACTTCCAGTGCGTGCAAAATACCACTTCGTGCCAGCCAAAGCAAGAGGGTGCCCGGTGCGCTGGATGGGAAAGGAGCCGTGCTTGCTACTTACTCCACAAAGCTTCGAAAGCGATGACTCAGCAAACGGGTCAGCTCTCCCCGCTTTCCCGTCCCGACCACCACGCCATCCACGCCGATCACCGGCAAAATTTCTACTGTCGTGCCTGTCAGAAAGATCTCGTCGGCCCCGCGCAATTCTTCGACGCGAATGGCCCGTTCCTCCACCAGAATGCCTTCCTTGCGCGCAAGGTCCAGCACCACCGCGCGAGTGACACCGGAGAGAATCCGCTCATCTGCCGGCGCCGTGACCAAGACACCGGCGCGAACCAGCATCACATTGCTGACGGCTCCTTCGGACACCTCGCCTGCCCGCACGAAGATGGCCTCAAAGGCGCCGGCGTCTTTGGCCTGCTGACGAGCCATCACATTGGGAAGCAGGTTCAGGCTCTTGATGTCGCACCGTCCCCATCGGAGATCCGCCACCGTGATGACCGGCACGCCGGTCGCGCATAAGACAGGGTCCAGTGAACGCATCTGCCGAACGGTCATCACGGCTGTCGGGGGAGTCCCGACCGGAAACAGATGATCCCTCGGCGCTACTCCCCGCGTAAGCTGGATATAGACCTTGCTCTCCGCATAACCGGCCAACCGAATGCCTTCAGCCACGTAGCTCGACCATTCTGCCGCCCGAAATGGCAGCGGCAAACCTATGGCCACGGCACTCCGTTCCAGGCGAGCCACATGCGCTTCCAACTGAAACGGCACGCCGCGATACGTGCGGATCACCTCGTACACCCCGTCCCCGAACTGGTACCCACGATCCTCCACTGGAACCATGGCTTCCGCCAGCGGCATGAACCGGCCGTTCAGAAACCCGATGTCTGCCATCATCTCACCTCGGCACAGTGGGTCTAAACGCCAACCAGGACGCGAAACACCCGTCGGTCCTCAGCCGTGAATTTCCATCCCATGCGTTTCTCAAACACCAGCCGATGCGTGCCAGGGGCAACCGCTTTGAATTCGAACGTCCGCTGCCCAGCATCCACCGCGTTGCCGCTGGCTGTTCGAAGGAAATCGTCGCTGACCAGGACGAGCGACCTGTGGTCGTACGACGGGACCCAGAGTTCCCCGCGCGTACGATCCTCCCAGAGATGGATGTGAAAGCTCGAGCCAAGAGTAGCGGTAATGGTCTTCGCGTCACGATCCTGTTCCCCCCTTGCCCCGTCATGCCCAGGCTGCTGGCTCACTGCCGTGTTCTCCATCGGTCGCTTTCCGCCCCGTCATCCGGATTGGCGTTTAAAGAAAAGCTCCCGCACCAGCAGCAGGAGTCCTAGACCTTCCGACGCTCAGCGACAAACACTTCCTGGCCCTCGACTCGCACCTCGTAGCTTCCGACACAGTATCCGCCTCCGTCGGTTCCTTGCCCGTTGCGAACATCGAAGGCCAGATCATGCCACGGACAGGACACCACGTAGCCCTTGAGCCGTCCTTCGCCAAGCGGCCCTCCCTCGTGAGGGCACGTATTATAGATCGCATAGAAGGTGCCCTCGACGTTGAAGACGGCGATCGATTTGTCGTTGACGACGACGATCTTGGATTCACCGGGCGGGATTTCATCGCTCCGAGCGACCAGTTGAAATCCGTCCATGCGCTCTCACCCTTCCGCTTTGCTGGTCTCCCTGGGACCGTGCCACGATTCAAGTCACAATCGGAGCGTGAACTTTAACTCCATGCCCGGCACCAGGCCTTCGAGCTTGATGAACCCTGCCAGCGTCTGGATCACGTACCTGGCCTTCTCTGGAGGCGGCCCATAGAGCGGACATGGGTCCTGAGAACAGGGATCTGCACCTTCTACCATATGCA
>Ga0209157_1001765_pt1 | contig 17745 bp, 17 predicted proteins | sample GraSoiAngelo_135_FD_185892 | JGI IMG/M metagenome (GOLD analysis project Ga0209157, IMG submission 185892) | Grasslands soil microbial communities from the Angelo Coastal Reserve, California, USA - 14_0929_05_40cm (SPAdes) (version 2) | ecosystem: Environmental > Terrestrial > Soil > Grasslands ...
CCTCGCCGTGGCTGATCGGCGCCGAGTCCGATCGAATCGGGCTCCGGATTCCTGTTCTCGTGACGGGATCTCTCCTGGCGGCGGCGGGCGTCGTGCTTCTCTGGGGCCGGGCGACACTGGAAGTCGATCTCGTCGCGACGCGCGCGTCGGCTTCGACACCAAGGGAGGGCTGAGATGAGCGAAGCGACACCGGCGCTGTGGGCCGTGCGCCTCGGTCTGGTCGTGGCCGGCCTGGTCGGCTGGTTCTGGACTCAGCGCCTCATCGGACAGCGGGCGTGGCCCGCGGGTCGCATCGGCGACGGCCTTCACCAGCTGACCGCGCCCCTGAACCGGTACCTCAACGGGCATCCGCTCACCGCCAACGCGCTCCTGGTCACCACCTCCGCCATCATCGACGCGCTCGGGCTGTTCATCATCGCGCGATCGATCTTCGGACCGAGCCTCCGCCCATTCCTGGGTCTTCTGATCCTCTACGCGTTGCGGCAGATCTGCCAGGGCTTGTGCGCGCTGCCGCCGCCCGACGGGATGATCTGGCGTCGCCCTGGCGTGCCCTCGCTGCTCGTGACCTATGGAACGGCCACGGATCTGTTCTTTTCCGGCCACACGGCCCTCGCGGTTTATGGCGGCATCGAGTTGGCGCGGCTGGGGGGTCCGGGGTTTCTTGCTCTCGGTGTCGCGATCGCGGTCATTGAGGCGACAACGGTTCTCGTTCTTCGGGCGCACTACACGATGGACGTTTTCGCGGCCATCGTCACTGCCGTATGGGTGGCGGGCGTCGCCGAGACCATAGCACCGGCTTGTGATCGTTTCCTGGCCGCGCTGGTCTGGCCGTGACCTTCGAGGGAGGCGGCCGAGTGTCTCCGCGAGATCTCTGGCGTCATCGCGAACCGGCGGGTCTGCTCGTTGCCGGGGTCGCCCTGCTGGTCTTGTCGGGAATCGGTCCGCGCGATCGCTTCACTTGGTTTCTCGAGACCGGGCCGGTCCTCATCGGCGCGCCCCTGCTCGTCGTGACGTACAGGCGCTTTCCGCTCACCCCGCTGCTCTACCGGTTGCTGTTCGTTCACGCCGCAGTGCTCATGCTCGGCGGGCACTACACGTACGCCGAGGTACCGCTCGGCCACTGGGTCAAGGACTGGCTCGGGCTGGCGCGGAACCACTACGACCGGCTGGGCCACCTCGCGCAGGGCTTCATTCCGGCGATGCTGATCCGTGAGATCCTCCTGCGTCGCACGCCGCTCAGGTCCGGCGGCTGGCTCTTCGTCCTCGTGACGGCCGTCGCCCTCGCGGTCAGCGCCCTCTACGAGCTGATCGAGTGGTGGACGGCGCTCGCTACGGGCGAAGCGGCGCAGGCGTTTCTCGGCACCCAGGGAGACCCTTGGGACACCCAATGGGACATGTTCTTGGCGCTGGTCGGCTCAGTCCTCGCCCAGATCACTCTGGCGCATCTCCACGATCGCCAGTTGGCGTTGCTCGCGAGGAGCAAGAGCGCCCATTGACGCCGGACCGGACATGAACCGGCCGAGCGTGAAAAGGTATGCGGCCAACACCCAGTGGAAGACGACCGGGATCGGATGCGAGCGCGTGATCGCGTAGCGCACGACCATGGCCAGCGCGTAGACGCAGGCGCACCACCGTAGAGCGCCGCCGACGCGCGGCCGTGGGTGGGCGAAGAAGCCGCAGCCGCGCCAGACGTCGCGGTCCACCACCGCCTGAACGAGCAGGGTTGTGACCTGGATCGGCAGCAGCACGGCATACGGCAGCAACCCCGAGTCCCAGGTGTCCATCGCCGGCAGCCAGGCGACGTCGAGGAACGCCACCAGCGCCTGGCCCACTACCCGGATGCCGAAGAGCGCCGTCAGGACGCAGAGCACGATCGCCGAGCGCGACGCCAGGCGGCTCACGACGGTGTGTCCACCCGCTCGAGCCTGTCAACGCGCTGAAAAACTTCGGCCCGGCTCGTGTCGTCCCACTCCGGACGCATGACGCCCCATTTGTGCTGAATCTCGCGCCGGCCGCGCTCGAACTCCTCCCGGCAGAGCCGCTCGGACCAGCCCTCGCGCATGACGCAGAGCCGCGGCAGCGCCAGTCGTTCGGAAGCACGCTTGGACTCGTACTCGGTATTGACCGCGGCGAGGCCGCGATCGAACGCCGCCGCGAAGTCCGAAAGCCTGCTCCCGGCCCCGACGGAGCAGCGCAGCTCGACCAGGAGGTCGTAGCGCGCTGCCTCGACGTCCGAGATCAAGCGGAACTGCCAGACGCCGAGCCCCGTGGCGCGCTCGGCGGCCCGCACCGCGTGCAGGACGTGGTTCAGGTGCAGCTTCTCACCGGTGATGTTCAGCATGTCCCGGCCCTTGCGGACGAAGGCCACCTTGGGTGTGCGCTCGTGGAAGCCGCGGACCTCCACGACGTCGTTCAGGTCGTAGCGGTAGAGCCCGTTCGCGCCGGTCACGATCAGGTAGTACCGGCGCCCCTCAGCCAGCTCGTGACAGAGAAGCGTGCGGGGCGCCGGGTCTTCGATGTCCTCTTCGGCGACGAACTCGTAGAAGTTGGAGTGGACGGCGAGGACGCCCGCGGCGGAGTCGTCCTCGACGGGGATGGTGAAGCGCCCCTCGCTGGCCACGAGCCCGAGGTCACGCCGGGCGATCTGAGGGCCGAAGTGCGCCTCCAGATGACGCGCCTGGATCCCCGCGCTGCCCCCGAGCCAGCAGGCGACGAGCGACAACTCCGGCCAGCAGTCGCCGAGGACCAGGCGGTCTCGGCGCCCGGCCACATCCGCGAGGAGTGCCGCCCGCTGACGGTTTGGGCGGAGCCCGGCCGCGAGCGCGGCACGGACCTCGAGGCCGGTCACGCCCGTTCCGAGCATCGCCTCGACCTTGGTCACCCCGAGCGTGCCGTCGTGGATCGCGCGGATCACCTCGTCGCCACGGCGCGCCGCGATGTCGGCGAGCCGCAGCAGCGTGCTGGGGTTCGGCGTACCGATCGACGAGACTGCGTGGCCGAGCGCCAGGCGGAGCGCGACGAAGTAACGTGTCTCGTGGTCGCGGATCAGCGCCGCGGCGTAGGGCAGGGCGTGCCGCCGCCGGATGAGCCACGGCAGGCGCTGATACGTCAGTCCGGTCATCGCGCCGTACGGCAGACCGCCGGTGGTGACGCCCTCGGTGGCCGGGCCGATGATCGTCAGCACGCGGTGGTCGAGCATTCCGGGGTGGTCTCGCAGGGCGTAGAAGGTCCAGAGCCGCATGAGCGAGGCCATCCCGTGCGCCCAGGCGGCAGTGACCGGGATGAACTTCGGCTCTCCAGTCGTGCCGCTCGTCGTGGTGAACATGAACGGCGGCTCCGCGGTCAAGACACGCGGCTCGCCGGCAGAGATGCGGCCGACGTAGGGCCGCAGCGCCTCGTAGTCGCGGATCGGCACGCGCTGCGCGTACTCGGCCGCCGACCCGATCGTCGCGAACCCGTGCTCACGGCCGAAGACCGTGTCGGCGTTGTCGCGAAGCAGGGTGCGCAAGACCCGGGCCTGCGCCTCCTCCGGGGCGCGAGTCGCCGCTTCGAAAGCACGGTGATGAAGCCATTGCTGCGCCGCGATCGCGTGTCCGAGTCGCCGTCCCATGTCATCCCTCTGTGGTGAGCTCGTGCACGGCCACGGTGCGTCGGCGCAGGCGCTCCTCGACGACGCGGACACCGAGGCCCGGTCCCGTCAGCAGCGAGGCTTCGCCGCGATGACCGAACCGCACGCTCTCGACGCTGACGTCCTCGGCGAGCAGGAGAGTGCCGAACGAGCCCTCGACGAACGCGACCGTGGGCAACCCCGCGGCGAGATGGCGGCCGGCGGCGGACAGGATCGCTGTCTCGCCGACCTGGCTTCCGACCTGAACACCGACGCCCGCCTTGGCGGCGCGCTCCGCGATGGCGAGCGAGCGGGCGAGACCGCCGCACTTCGAGATTCGGATGTTGAAGAAGTCCACGGCCTCGCCGGCGATCAGCGCCTCGGCGTCGGCCGGCGTCACCAGCGACTCGTCGGCCATGATCGGGACCGGGATGGCCTGCCGCAGCCGTGCCAGATCCTCGACCGGGCCGCGCGGCAGCGGCTGCTCGACGGCCGCGATGCCGAGCGGCGCCACAGCGTTCAGCACCTGGACGGCGCGGTCGAAGCTCCACGCGCCGTTGGCGTCGAGACGCAGCGAGGCGTCGTGCCCGAGCGCCTCGCGCACGGCGGTCACACGGGCGACGTCATCGTCGAACCCGACCTTGACCTTGACGTCGTGGAGGCCGACCGCCCGCATCTGCCGCGCGTGCTGCACAGCCCGAGCGATCGGCCCTGCGGCAATGACCCCGCTGTAGGTCACCCGGCTTCGACGGGGTGGCAGTAGGGTCGCCAACGAGCGCCCGGCGCGCCGGAGCGCGCAGTCGAGGACGGCGAGCTCGAGCGCGGCCCGGCTCGCGTGGGGCGCGATGGCTCCGGCGAGACCGGTCTCGGGTATGAACGCGGCCAGGGCCTCCAGGCTGCACGCCGGGGGTACCTCGCGATCGGCCACCCGCGGCCACAGCTCACACGTCAGGTGGTCGAGCATCGTCTCGACGATCTCGCCGGTCACGTAGGGGCGGGGCGTTCCCTCGCCGAACCCCTCGGTCCCGGCCTCATCCCGCACCCGTACCACCACCGAGTCGGACCAGCGCCGCTCGGTGGCGCTGTGGCTGAACGACTCCACGAACGGGATCCGCAGCGCGTAGAGCGTGGCGGCCACGAGCTTCATGGCCGGGCTCCGACAGCGCTCGCCGCCACGAAATCGCGGAAGTAGCGCCGCGCGAACACGTTCTCGCGCAGCGTCATCTCCACGATCGTGAACGCCTCGTCGCTGGCGAACTCGTAATAGCGGACGTAGGCCTCCAGGTCGACCAGGCCCTGCTCGGCATGGCGGATGTCCACCTCGGAATGGTGCGTGAACCACTCGAGCGCCGGTGCCGGCAGCCCGCGGTACGCGGCCAGCATCCGGGCGACGCGGGCGGAGACGCGGGCGAGCATGTACTCGAACGCGACGATCTCCGTGAGGGCGGCCAGGCCGACGTCACGCAGTGTGCCGAAGAGCAACGGGTCCACCACGATGCGGCGCAGGTCCTCGTCGGCCTGGGCCTCGAGGATCGGGAGTCGGCAGCCGAGGCCCGCCCCCGCCAGCAGGTCCCGCAGCAGATCTGGATGAGGCCGTGCCGACTCCTCCTCGAGCCCTAGCTCCTCCAGGAGGTTGTGTTGGAGATCGGCTGCCGCAGCTGGCGGGGCCAGCGCATAGAGGAAGGCGAGCAGCTGCGGCGATCGGAGGTGCGCACGCACCACGTTCTCGATGAACTCGTCGTACTGATCGAGCGGCGCGCTTCCGTTCTCCAGAGCCTGGAAATCGGCGGAGGCCGTCAGGCTTTCAACCTGGTGCGCAAACAGAGCCTCGATCGTCGATCGTAAGGTGCCGTGACCGATGTCCATGCCGTCCTCCTTTTGGGCTGACCGGGGACAAGATCACGGAGTGTGCCATGGTCGTATCCTTCGAGCGCAGGCAGCCATTTCAAGTGCTTGGGAGAGAGCTTAACGCCGCTTCTGGACATTGGATGATCAGCCGATGTACATTCGGCGCCAGGCGATGGTCTACCAGACGAGCGCCGACCACACGCTGGCCGAGGCGATCTCGCGCCTCGCCTACTGCAACCCATTCCTGCCCGAGCGGATCGAGTTCGAGCGGCAAGCGCTGGGGGCCGCCTTCGTACCTGGCGGCACCCTCTGGCACGCCACCGGTGACCCGCAGCCGCCTCCCAACGTATTCGCCCTGCGCGAGCGCGCCGGCGCGCTCAGCGAGCGACTCGCCGCCCAGTTGAGGGAGGGCGCCAGGCCGAGCAGCGAAGACCTGCAGCTCTACGAGGACGTCGTCGTATACCTACTGTTCGCGCGCTACGACGACGATCTCTTTGGGCTGATCGACCAGCGCGCCGGTACCGCGCCGGTGGGCTTTTATCGAAAGTTCCGCCAGGATGTCGAGCGTCTGCTTCAGATTCCCCGAGCGACTGTGGTGGCCGACGGCGATGTGCCGCATCTCTTCGCTACCTTCTTCCAGATCCGGCGCGCCTTCCATTACATCTTTCACAACATCATCGGCAACTCCCCGCCCATCGTCCGCCTCCGGGCCACGGTCTGGCAGTCGATCTTCACCCGCGACATGCGGCGCTATCGCCGCTCGCTCTATCGGCGCATGAGCGATGTTGCAACGCTGATCTCCGGGCCGTCGGGCACTGGCAAGGAGCTGGTGGCGCAGGCGATCGGGCTGGCGCGCTACATCCCGTTCGACGCCGAGAAGCAGGCTTTCGTCGAGAGTTTCGCGGGATCCTTCTACGCGCTGAACCCGTCCGCGCTTTCGCCGACGCTGATCGAGTCCGAGCTGTTCGGCCACCGCCGCGGCGCCTTCACCGGCGCGGTCCAGGACCGCGTGGGATGGCTGGAGGCTTGCCGGCCACTGGGGACAGTCTTCCTCGACGAGATCGGCGAGCTCGATCCCGCGCTGCAGGTCAAGCTCCTACGCGTGCTGCAGACCCGCACGTTCCAGCGGCTCGGCGACACACGCGATCGGCGCTTCGACGGCAAGATCATCGCCGCCACCAACCGCGACCTCGCCCATGAGATGTCGGTCGACCGCTTCCGCAAGGACCTCTACTACCGACTCTGCTCGGATCTCATCGTCACGCCTCCACTCGAGGAGCAGCTGCGCGCCGCGTCCGGCGAGCGCCGGGCCCTGGTGCGCTTCATCTCCCGACGGGTGGCGGGGGACGCCGAAGCGGAGAGCCTGGCCGAAGAGACCGAGCGCTGGATCGACGCGCACCTCGGTGAGGGCTATCGCTGGCCGGGCAACGTCCGCGAGCTCGAGCAGTGCGTCCGGAACGTGATGATCCGGGGTGAGTACCGGCCGCCGCACGCGGCGAGCGCGTCGAGTCGGCAGCGGGTCGCCGACGAGGTCTTGGCCGGCTCTTTGAGCGCCGACGAGTTGTTGCGCCGCTACTGCACAGTGGTCTACGCGCAGACCGGCAGCTATCAGGAGACCGGGCGGCGGCTCGGCCTCGACCGGCGGACCGTGAGGGACAAGGTGGATTCTGAGCTGCTGGGGCGGCTCGAGGCCGAGCGTGGCGGCGAGCGGAAGAGCATGTGATGGTTCGCCCGGCTCAAGGGACGAGCAGCGCGGTCAGCGCGCGGACGTCGTCGAGGGTGTGGATCTCGTCCACCGCGTCCGCGACCTTGCGCGCGTGCGACTCGCCCAGGATCGGCGAGGCGAGGCTCACGAACTTGCCCATGATCTCGTCGCGGGGCGCGGGGCTCAGCGCGTCGCCGCGAACCACGGTCGTCGTCTCCTCGAGCGTGCGCCCGTCGCGGAGCACGATTCTCACGCGCGCTGTCGGCGCGTCGGCCCGTCGCGGGGACATCGCCGGATCGGTGCCGATCTCCACCCGTCGGGCCAGGTCCCGGATCCTCCCGTCGGCCAGCGCCGCTGAGTCGAAGGCCACCGGGTCGGTCCGGCCCAGGACGAGCGCCGCGGCGACGGCCCAGGGAATGGAGAACCGAGCGGCGAGCGGATTCGTGGGCGCAGGCTCGCTCATCCGGATGGCGAACGGGATGGTGACGACCTCGACCTTCAGAACGTCGTCGCTCGCGAGTCGATGAACCCGCCGGAGATCCGTCACGGCGTCGAGGGCGAAGTGGTTGAACCGACAGCATGCGTGCAGCTTGAAGTAGTTCTGCTCGATGCGGTACAGCTCGCGCCCTGAAACAGTGCGCGCGAGCGCATCGAGGCCGGAGACGGCGGATGTCGGGTCGAACGCGTCGGCCAGGATCGTTCCATAGACATCGGACGGCGCGTCGCCAAGGCCGGTGAATCCGCAGCGCTGGAGCTCCACGGCGAGCATGCCCTGAAAGCCCGAGCGGCCCGGATAGAGGTTGCGGATCGTCGCGCCCTCCAGCGCGGGCGTCCACGTGTTGGCCGGGCTCATCGACGCTGCGAGGTTGACGACCTCACGGATCGTCTCGGCGGGCGCGCCGGCGAGCTTGGCGACGGCGACGGCGGTGCTGATCGTCCCCCACGTCCCGTGCGAGTGGACGTTCGCCCGCACCATGGTCGCGCCGCCGATCCGCGAGCCGATCTCGTAACCGGCCACGAGGCTCTCGAGCAGCGTCCGGCCATCGAGGCCGCGCTCTTCGGCGACGGCGAGCGCTCCGGGGACGACGTGGATCGCCGGGTGGCCGCCGCCGAGCCGGCTACCCTCGTCGACTTCGAGCGCGACGCCGGCTGTTGCGTTCGTCAGCGCGGCCCAGAACGGGTCGGCCTTGGCGCGGTGGCCCAGTAGTGTCGCGGCGCCGTGTGGCGACCGCGCGGCGGCCAGTCGCGCGAGTTTGGCGTTCTCTGGTAAGGCGCTTCCGGCGATGATCGCGCCGAGCGTGTCGAGCAGCACGAGCTTGGCGGCTGCCACCGTGGCGACGGAGAGCGCGTCGAAGCGCGTCGCCGCGACGAGGGCCGCCAGCCGGTCCAGGTAGTCCACCGCCCGCGGACCGCTCAGGCGACCGCGCCCGCGATCGGCGGGATCGGGCCGCGACGAGGCAGATAGCGACCGTAACCTGGCTTCTGCTCCAGCTCGCCCGCCGGGTTCAGCAGCACCTGACCGCGCACGAGGGTCATCCACGCGCGGCCGCGCACTCGCCAGCCTTCGTACGGCGTGAAGCCGGCGATGCCGAGGTGCTGCGCCTGCTGGATGGTCCACTCGGGTGTCGGGTCCCAGATCGTCAGATCGGCGTCGGCGCCCGGGCGGATCGCGCCCTTGCGGGGCCAGAGCCCGAAAATCCGCGCCGGGTTCTCGGCGAGCACGCGCGCCATCCACGTGACCGGGAGGCCGCGCTTCGCCACGCCCTCGCTCCAGGCGAGCGGCACCAGCGTCTCGAGCGACGGCGCGCCGAAGGGGATCGGCTTGCCCGCGGCGTCGACGAAGATGTTCTTCCGCCCTGGCTCCTTTGCCGCCGGCACGCGCGGCGAGTGGTCGCTGGCGACATTGGCGATGAAGCCCTGCGCCGAGCCTTGCCAGAGGGCCGCGCGATCCGGACCGTCCGCCGGGCGGAGGGGCGGTCCGATCTTGGCGAAGGGCCCCAGGCGCTCCATCTCCTTGTCGGTGAGGAGCAGATATTGCGGGCAGGTCTCGCACCACACCTTCTGTCCCTCGGCCTGGGCGCGCTTGATGCGCTCCAGCCCGAGCCGGGTCGAGAGGTGTACGACGTACACCGGACACCCGGTGAGACGCCCGATGAGGATCGCGCGGTTGATCGCTTCCTCCTCGGTCCAGTCGGGGCAGGTCGGGGGGAAGTCGGTCGGCGCGGTGCGCCCTTCGGCGATCGCCTTGTCCTCGAGATAGCAGAGGACGTCGCCGTTCTCGCAGTGGAGCTGGCAGAGGCCGCCGAGCGGGGCGAGTCGCTCCATCGTCTTCGCGATGAACTCGTCGGAGACCATGCGCTTGCCGCGCTTCTTGTACGTCATGAAGAGCTTGATCGACGAGACGCCCATGCGGAAGGCCTCGGGAATGCCCTCGAGGATGTACGGCTCGTGGTTCAGGATGAAGTGAAAGCCGAAGTCGAGGACGGAGAGCGCCTCGGCCTCTTCGCGCAGGCGCGCAACCGCCCTCGGCAGCGTTTCGCCCTCGTCGTAGGTGACGAACGGCAGGAGCGTGGTGAGCCCGGTGCGCGCCGCGGCCATGGGCGCCGTCCGCCAGTCGTCGTACTCGGGGCCGACGTGCAGATGGCAGTCGATGAGGCCGGGCAGGACAAATTTGCCCGACGCGTCGATCACCCGGCCCGCGGGCGGGAGCAGGGACTCTGGCCCGATCGCGACGATCCTGTCGCCTTGGATCGCCACCGCGGCTTCGACGACGTCCGTGGCCGTGACGACCTGCCCACCGCGGACCACGACGTCGACGCCGGACACGCTCATCGGTTGGGCTCCTTCTCGGTGACGGGCTGGAGCAGGAGCCCATAGTGCTGGGGTTGCCGCCGCCCGAGGAAGTTCCAGCGCTTCCGGAGCGACGCCATCTGGTCGAGGTCGACCCGTGCCACCACGAGCTCGTCGCCGCGTGTCGCCGCACGCGCCAGCACCTGGCCCTGCGGGTCGATGATGCAGGAGCCGGCGATCAGCTCGACGCCGTCCTCCACGCCGGCCTTGGCGACGCCCACGACGAAGCAGAGATTCGCGTAGGCGCCGGCACGCATGCAGAGCTCATTCAGGTCGAGCGCCAGTGCCGAGATCGGGGTGTTGTAGCCGATCAGGATGATCTCGGCGCCCTGGAGGGCGAGCGAGCGATAGCTCTCCGGGTACCGGCGATCCTGGCAGATCGCGACGCCGACGCGGGCGCCGGCGGCGTCGAAGACCCGGTAGCCGGTGTCGCCGTGAGCGAAGTAGTAGGGCTCGTGCACCTGAGCGAAGCCGTCAGGGGCCTTCGTGCCGGGCAGGTGGATCTTGCGGAACGTCCCGCACAGGCGGCCGTCGCGGTCGGTGAGGAGCGCCGTGTTGAAGTATTTCCCCTCGGCCTTCTCACAGAAGCCCACGTGCACGCCGACGCGCGCCTCGGCCGCGCGACGCAGGAGAGGCTCGAGAGCCTTCGGCGGCACCTCGGTCTCGAAGAACTGGTCGAAGTCCTGGCGGATGCGCTTGGGGAAGTACGTCGTCAGCGCCATCTCCGGATAGACGATCAGCTCGACGTCGTCGCGCGCCGCCTCGTCGAGGAGCGCCAGCATCCGCTCGACGATCGCCTCGCGCGGCGTGCCGTCCTGGTTCGGACCCATCTGAGCCGCGGCGATCTTCAGATAGCGGGGCATCGTGAACCTCCTCTTCGGCTCGCGGCGTGGCATGGCGCGAGCACGCTGGCCCTCGACTCTCGCTGATACCGCATTCTGGAACACTCGGCAAGCCACCGCCCCCGGGCGCGGGAACACGACGGCTACTCGGACGCCAGCCGATAACCGACGCCCGGCTCCGTCAGAAGATAGCGGGGACGGGCCGGCTGTGCCTCGAGCTTGTGACGCAGATGGGCCATGTAGACGCGCGCGTAGTGGGCCTGCTCGGTGTGCGCGGGGCCCCACACCTCGCGGAGCAGCTGCTGGTGTGTGACGACCTTTCCCGCGTGGCGAACGAGCATCGTCAACAGCTTGTACTCGATCGGCGTCAGGTGGACTTCCTTGTCGCCTACCAGCACCTGACGGCGCAGGAGATCGACCTGGAGCTCTCCCACCTTGAAGACGGCATCGTCCGACTCGTGGGATGCTCCGGCGGTGTGCCGGAGCGCCACCCGGATCCGTGCAAGAAGCTCGCCCGCGCCGAACGGCTTGCTCACGTAATCGTCGGCGCCCGCGTCGAGCGCCGTGACCTTGTCGCGCTCCTGGCCGCGCGCCGACAGCACGATGACCGGGACGTCGGTCCACCCGCGCACGCGACGGATGACTTCGAGGCCGTCCATGTCCGGCAACCCGAGGTCGACGATGACGACGTCGGGCTGGCGCGAGCCCACTTCCACGACACCGTCGGCGCCCGTCGTGGCTTCGAAGAGCTTGTACCCCTGACCGGTCAGCGTCGCCCGCAAGAATCGCCGGATCTGGGGCTCGTCCTCGATGAGGACGACGACGGGCTCAGGCATCAGCGGGCACGGCGGCGGGTGGCGTGCCGGCCAGCGGCAGCGTGAACAGGAACGCCACGCCACCCTCGGGCAGGTTCTGCGCCCAGATACGTCCGCCGTGCGCCTTGACGATGCCCTGCGCGATCGCGAGACCGAGGCCCACTCCGCGGCCACCCTCGACTCCGCGATGGAACTTCTCGAAGACTTTGTCTTCCTCACCCCGCGGCAACCCCGGGCCACGATCGGCCACCTCGACGGTGACGGCGCGATCGGTGGCCGTCGCCATGATCCGGATCGGACTCTCGCGGGGCGTGTACTTGGCGGCGTTGTCGAGGAGGTTGACCAGCACCTGCTCGACCAGGACGTCGTCGATCGGCACGAGGGGCAGGTCGGGCGGCACGCGCGTGTCCACGCGCCGGTCGGCGAGCTCCTTGCCGAGGCGGCTCAGCGCGGCGCCGATGACTTCTTCGAGCGGATGCCATTCCCGGCGGAGCTGGAGCGCGCCGGACTCGAGACGCGTCATCTCCAGGAGATTCTGGACGAGGCGGTTCAGCCGGTCTGCCTCCTCGCGCACCGACTCGAGCAATTCCTGGCGCGTCTGAGCATCGAGCCGGGACCCGGATTCCAAAATCGTGCTGGCCGCCCCGGTGATCGTAGCGAGCGGCGTCCTGAGGTCGTGCGAGACCGAGCTGAGCAGGGAGTTCCGCAGGCGCTCGGTCTCCATCCGGACCTGGGCCTGCTGGGCCTCGTCGGCGAGCTGCGCCCGCTCGATGGCGAGCGCGGTCTGATTGGCGAAGGTCTCGAGCTGGTGGAGCTGGTCGGGCGCATCGAGCGCGTGGGCGTCGGCCGGGCGGACGCCGAGGACGCCCACCGGTCCGCGCGGCGCCTGTAGCGGCAGGTAGAGCGCGGCCGCCCCGGGCAGCGTGGCCGTGCCGAGCCCCGCCGGCTGATGGTGCTCGTGCACCCATTTCGCGACGCCGAGCTCGTTCGAGTCCAGCGCGAACTGTCCGCCGCCCGAGGGAACGAGACCCCCGGCGCCGGGAAGGAGCACGACCACCTGGCTGCGGAAGACCTCGCTGATGTGGCGCACCGCGATCGTCAGGAGCTGGTCCACGCCGCGCGTGCTCGCCAGCTCTCGACTCATGGCGTAGAGCGCCGCCGTCCGCTCCTCGCGCTGTCGGGCCGCCACCGCCTGCATGCGGATCCGCGCTGCCAGACTGCTGGTCACGAGCCCGACGAGCAGCATGACCGCGAAGGTGAACAGGTAGCGGACGTCGGAGACCGCGAACGTGAAGACGGGCGCTACGAACAGGAAGTCGAGAGCGGCGACGCTCAGGACGGAGGCCGTCAGCGAGGGCCCCCGACCGTAGCGCGTTGCGACGACGACGATCCCGAGCAAATACACCATGACGAGGTTGGCGAGCTCGAAGAACGGGAGCGTCAGCCACGCGACCCCGCTCGCCAGGGCGACGACCGCCATCGCCCAGATGTAGGGCGCCCAGTCGGTCGGAATCGCGCGCCGGCGGATGAGCGAAGGGGACACGCCCTGCTGACGCTCCGCACTGATGACGAAGATGTCGATGTCGCCGCTGCCCTGCACGAGCGCGTCGACGATCGAGCCGATCAAGATTCGCGTCCAGAGCCGGCGGCGGGGCTTGCCCACGACGATCTTCGTCACGTTGCGGTCGTGCGCGAACGCCAGGATCGCCTCGCTCATCTTCTCGCCCGGCAGCCTGACGGTCTCGGCGCCGAGCTGTTCGGCCAGTCGCAGCGTCTGCGTGACTCGATCGCGCACCTCGGCCGGGAGCCGAAGCTGCGCCGGTGTTTCGACGTACGCAGCCACCCACGGCGCGTCGAGTTGGTCCGCCATCCGCTTGGCCGCCCGCACGAGCCGGGCCGATTCCGGACCGGGGCTGACGCACACCAGGAGTCGCTCGGCGGTGGGCCAGGCCTTGCCGATCGCGTGCTCGTGCATGTAGACGCGCATCTGCGCGTCGACGCGCTCGGCGGTTCGGCGGAGCGCGAGCTCGCGCAGGGCGATCAGGTTGCCCTTGCGGAAGAAGTTCCGGACGGCCTCCTGCGCCTGGTCGGGCACGTAGACCTTGCCGTCCTTGAAGCGCTCGAGTAGATCGTCGGGCGGCAAGTCGATCAGCTCGACCTCGTCCGCCTGCTCGAGGACCGAGTCCGGCACCGTCTCGCGCACGACGACACCAGTGATCTTCGCGACGACGTCGTTGAGGCTTTCGACGTGCTGGACGTTCACGGTCGTATAGACGTCGATGCCGGCGTCGAGGAGCTCGAGCACGTCCTGCCAGCGCTTGGCGTGCCGCGAGCCCGGCGCGTTGGTATGCGCCAGCTCGTCGACGAGGATCAGTGAGGGACGGCGAGAGAGCGCGCCGTCGAGGTCAAACTCCGGAAGCGTCGTGCCGCGATACTCGACGCTCCGTCGTGGCAGGATCTCGAGCCCCTCGAGCAATGCTTCAGTCTCGGCGCGGCCGTGCGTCTCGACGTAGCCGATGAGCACGTCGACTCCATCAGCCCGCTGCTCGCGCGCGGCTTCGAGCATGGCGTAGGTCTTGCCGACGCCGGCGGCGGCGCCGAAGAACACCTTCAGCTTCCCCCGGCGCCGGCGCGCCTCTTCCTCTTTGACGCGGGCCAGCAGTGCCTCGGGGTCGGGCCGGTCGATGCTCACGGTCCTAGTGTAGCGCCCGCGGTGCGCTAGGGGTCAGGCTTGTCGGTTAGCGAATCCCCCACCGCGTCCAGGCGCCCAGCGCGGGTACGACGCGCCCGCTCGCGGCCAGATATGGAAGCGCGAGCGAGGTACGTGAGCATCATGCGATTCATCGGCGCCGCGCCAAGTCGAGAGCAATCCGGTTGTGACGCCGCCAGATCACCATGAGCACGAACGCGAAAATGACCGCGGCGCTCTCGAGGGTCGTGTACAGGGCGCCCGCCGAGAGAACGGTCTCGATGAGTCCGATCAGCGCCACGAGAAGCGCGCCGATTCCGTAGAGCTGCCACCAGGTGGGCTTCATGGGACATCCTCCTTCGTTCCCATGAGATGGCCGGTGCGGATCAAGGCACCGCTAAACTGAAGGCGCTCCGCGTTAAGGCGAGGTCAATGTCCCCGCCGACACGCCGCCGCTGTGGGGCGCTGCGGGACGAGCTCGGGCTCACGGGCACCTGGTTCGGCTGCGCGATTTTGACGCGCCTTTAACGTCTCCACGGATGATCTTGACGATTTTTTGAGGCGGACAGGCTCTATTGTTCTTGGTTGGAGGAAGACCATGGACTGGATGGACGGGCTCTATCTCGGACTGAGCGTGCTCTTCTTCGGCCTCACCTGGGCGTTCGTCAAGCTCTGTGAGCGCGTGTAGGAGGTCACGATGCCATTGCTCTACATCGTCGGCGGTCTCGTCTCACTGGGTCTGTTGATCTACCTCGTGCTGGCGCTTCTCAAACCGGAGCTCTTCGCATGACAGCCAACGGCGTTCTTCAGCTCGTCGTCTACCTGGTGGTGCTGCTGGTGCTGGCCAAGCCGCTCGGGGCCTACATGGCGCGCGTCTACGAAGGCCGGCGGATCGGGCTCGACCGGGCGCTCGGCTGGCTGGAGCGCCTCATCTATAGGATGTCCGGCATCAGTCCCCGGGCGGAGATGGGGTGGAAGACCTACGCCCTGACGATGCTCATCTTCAACCTCGCCGGGGTCCTGGCGGTCTACGCGCTCCAGCGCCTCCAGGGCGTGCTACCGCTGAACCCCGCGGGGCTCGGCGCCGTCTCGCCGGATTCCTCGTTCAACACCGCCGTGAGCTTTGCGACGAACACCAACTGGCAGGGCTACGGCGGCGAGACAACCATGAGCTACCTCACGCAGACGCTCGCGCTGACCGTGCAGAACTTCGTCTCGGCGGCGACGGGCATGGCCGTCGCCGCTGCGCTGATCCGGGGATTCGCGCGCCGCTCGGCCGAGACGATCGGCAACTTCTGGGTCGATCTCACCCGGACCACGCTCTACATTCTCTTGCCGCTCTCGTTAGTCTTCGCGCTGGTTCTCGTTTCCCAGGGCGTCGTGCAGACGTTCGGCCCATACGCGAAGGTCGCCGTCGTTCAGCCCACCGAGTACGACGAGCCGGTGACCGACAAGGACGGCAAGCCGGTCCTCGATGAGAAGGGCCAGGCGAAGACGAAGAAGTCCACGCTGACCGAGCAGGTCATCGCCGTGGGGCCCGCCGCGTCACAAATCGCGATCAAGCAGCTCGGGACGAACGGCGGCGGCTTCTTCAACGTGAACTCGGCGCATCCGTTCGAGAACCCGACGCCGCTCTCGAACTTCCTCGAGCTCCTGGCGATCCTGCAGATCTCGGCCGCGCTCTGCTACACCTTCGGCGTCATGGTCGGTGACACGCGCCAGGGCTGGGCCGTGCTCGCGGCGATGACGGTCATCTTCGTCGCGCTCCTCGTCGTGTGCGTCGTCGCCGAGCAGAACGGAGGGCGTCGATCACACCGCTAGCGCGCTTCAGGCAGGCGGCAACATGGAAGGCAAGGAGGTGCGGTTCGGCATCGCGACCTCAGCCCTGTGGGCCTCTGCGACCACGTCGGCCTCGAATGGGTCGGTCAACGCCATGCACGACTCCTTCACCCCGATCGGCGGACTCGTGCCGATGTGGCTGATCCAGCTCGGCGAGGTCGTCTACGGCGGGGTCGGCTCCGGACTCTACGGGATGCTCATGTTCGCGATCATCGCCGTCTTCGTCGCCGGACTCATGGTGGGGCGCACCCCGGAGTACCTCGGCAAGAAGATCGAGTCGTACGAGATGAAGATGTCGTCGCTGGTCATCCTGATCACTCCCGCTCTGGTGCTCATCGGAACGTCGATCGGCGTCGTTACCGAAGCGGGCAAGGCCGGGATCGCGAACCCCGGCATGCACGGGTTCAGTGAGATCCTCTACGCCTTCTCCTCGGCCTCGAACAACAACGGGAGCGCGTTCGCGGGTTTGAGCGCGAACACGCCGTTCTACAACACGGCGCTCGGTCTCTGCATGCTGTTCGGGCGCTACTGGCTCGCCGTCCCCGTGCTGGCGATCGCCGGGGCGCTGGCGAGGAAGAAGATCGTTCCGGTGGGTGCGGGCACGCTGCCCACGCACACGCCGCTGTTCGTCGGCCTGCTGGTCGGCGTGGTGCTCCTGGTTGGCGCGCTGACGTTCGTCCCGGCCCTGGCACTCGGGCCGATCGTTGAGCATCTCACGCTGATCGCGGCGAAATGAGGTGATGAGGCCATGGCTGGCACTGCGAGAGCACGCTCGCTGTTCGACACGACGATCGTGAGCCAGGCGATCGTCGATTCCTTCCGCAAGCTGACGCCGCGCCGCCAGGTGCGGAACCCCGTCATGTTCGTCGTGTACGTCGGCTCCATCCTGACCACGCTCCTGTGGGCTCAGGCGGTCGTCGGGAAGGGCGAGGCGCCTGCCTGGTTCATCTTCTGGGTCTCGGTCTGGCTCTGGTTCACGGTGCTCTTCGCGAACTTCGCCGAGGCGATGGCCGAAGGTCGGGGCAAGGCCCAGGCGGCGTCGCTGAGGAAGGCGCGACGTGATCTTCAAGCCAAGCGACTGTCGCGGCCCGAGCGCAATGAGCGGTACGAGGCTGTTTCCGCCTCATCCCTGCGAAAGGGCCAGCTCGTGCTCGTGGAGGCCGGGGATTTCATCCCGGCCGACGGGGCCGTCGTGGAGGGCGTCGCGTCGGTGAACGAGGCGGCGATCACCGGCGAGAGTGCGCCGGTGATCCGGGAGAGCGGCGGCGACCGCAGCTCGGTCACCGGGGGCACGCAGGTGCTGTCGGATTGGCTCATCGTCGAGGTCACCGCGGACCCGGGCGAGGCGTTCCTCGACCGCATGATCTCGCTGGTCGAGGGCGCCAAGCGGCAGAAGACGCCGAACGAGATCGCGCTCGACATCCTGCTCGCGGCCATGACCATCATCTTTCTCCTGGCCACGGCCACGCTGCTGCCGTTCTCGCTCTACAGCGTGGGCGCGGCGGGGCAGGGGACGCCGGTGACCGTGACGGTCCTGGTCGCCTTGCTCG
>Ga0209157_1001767_pt1 | contig 17727 bp, 14 predicted proteins | sample GraSoiAngelo_135_FD_185892 | JGI IMG/M metagenome (GOLD analysis project Ga0209157, IMG submission 185892) | Grasslands soil microbial communities from the Angelo Coastal Reserve, California, USA - 14_0929_05_40cm (SPAdes) (version 2) | ecosystem: Environmental > Terrestrial > Soil > Grasslands ...
CCAGTCGGTGCCCTTCACGAGCGTCACGTCCGCCACCGGGTGGCCGTCCTTCAGCGCGGGAAAGACGCTGACCACGCGATACCCTTTGTTCTCCTTCACCGCCTCGGAGGCGGCCGCGTCGAGCGTGCGCTTGGCCTTGGCCATCGCCTCGCTCTGCGCCTTCGCCGCCGCGAGGTCTGCGTCATGCGTGATCGGCTCCGCCTTGGCGACCTTCCCGGTCTTGTGATCGACGATCACCTCGGAGAAGTTGTCACCTTTCATCGTGTAGATGGAGAGCTGCAGCTTGCCTTCCTCCACCTCGTACTTCGCCGAGATCGGCTTGCCTTCCTTGGCGCTCGCCGTCAGGCCTTGCTGGAGCGGCGTCTTGACGCCCTTCAGCGCCTTGGCCAGTTCCGCGCGCTCCTTGTCGTCGTGCGGCTGCGCCCAACTTATCGGCATCGCGAAGCACCACGCCACGAGAAACGCCACCGCGGACATCGTCATCTTTCGCATGTTCTTGCTCTCCCGATTTCTCATCGATGGTAGTGCTACGTCTTTTGCTTCAACACCGTGTAGAGACCGTCGAAAATGGCCATCCCGCGCGCGAGGAGGTCGTCATCATCCGGCGTGGCCTCGACGAGACCGTTGATCGCCAGGTCCACGCCCGTGGCTTCGTTGCGGGTGAACTTGCCATCGTGGAGGTCCGCCTCATGGACGATCTCGGCGATCAACTTGACGCGCCGGTCCTTGATACCGAACCGCTTGACGAGCGTCTCGAACGTACAGTCCTCGCCGTGATGGCCGAAGTCGGCGCCCAGGACGTCGAACGGGATCCCCTTGCGGGAGGCGTCGGCGGCGTCGGCGAACGCGAACTTCGCGTCCGGATCGCAGAAACGCCTGATGAGCCAGGCGGAGGCGATGCGGTCGATGTGCGGTCGCGGGCGCGTCACCCAGGTACTCCCGCGCGCGGGCAGCGACGTCCGGTGGCGCCCGCCCGGCGCGCGAGGGGGCGTTTCCGCGGCGCGCAGACGCTTGGCTGTCGTCTCCCACAGGGTGCGCGCGCGCTCCCCGGCCGGCGCTTTCAGGTAATCGATCGACTGGATCCGGTCCAGCTCACGCTTCAGACCGTCGAGCTTGCTACGAAGGTGCGTGATCGATCGGCGGTGGTTCGCGTGATAGCGATCGAGATGCCGGAGGATCTCCCGACTGCCTTGCACCACCGCCTGATACTCCACACCTCGGGCCTTGTGGAAGAGGGCGGCGATGTCCTGGTCGGTCATCGGCTCGACTCGATCGACTCGAAGCAGCGTCGCCTCGCCCCGGACGGATTGGATCTCCTGCACGAGCCACTGGAAGAGCTCGGTCGTCTCGGGCGTCTCGGGCAGAATCCAGCCCGCGCTCCTCAGGCGCACGGCGCCCATCCGCTGCAACTTTCGCCACACGCCGACGCGGTGCCGGGTCGGCGTGGGGGGCAGGCTCGTCAGAAGCGTCAGCCAGCGCATCGCGTGTGACGGTAACTCTTGATACGGTACCCGTCAAGCGTTACACTCCCCGCGAAACCCGCGAGGAGGATGTGCGATGGAAACGGACAAGACGACGCAGCGCGTCCCCATCCGCGAGCTCGTCAAGTACTACTTGCGGCTCGGCCTCCTCGGCTTCGGCGGCCCGGTCGCGCTGGTCGGGCAGATGGAGCGCGAGCTGGTCGGCGAAAAGAAGTGGCTCACGAAGGAGGAAATGCGCGAGGGCATCGCCGTCTGCCAATCATTACCTGGCCCCCTCGCCATCCAGGTCGGCATCTGGATCTCGTACATCCGCGGCGGCTTCTGGGGGGCCTGGGCCGGCGGCTGGGCGTTCATCCTGCCGAACTTCGTCATCGTCGCGGCGCTCGGCGCGCTCTACGTCCACTTCGGAGGGCTGCCGTGGGTGACCGCGATCTTCTACGGCGTGAGTCCCGCCGTCATCGCACTGATCCTCCACTCGTGCTATCGGCTCACGAAGCTCGGGATGAAAGACTGGCTCGAGTGGGCGCTCGCAGCGGCGGCATTCGTCATCACGGTTGCGGTCCAGGCCGAAGTCGCGTTGGTCTTCATCGGGTGCGGGATCGTCGGCCTTCTCTACTACGGCTCGCTCTTTCGTGGCCGCAAAGCCGCATCGACGACGTCGCTCATGGTCGGCGTGCCGCTCGTCGCCTCCTCCGCGGCGCCGGGCGCGCTCGGCTCGCTGCTGGGTCAGTTGCTGGCGTTCTTCTTGAAGGCCGGTTCGCTCACGTTCGGCAGTGGCCTCGTCATCGTCCCGTTCCTCGAGAAAGGACTCGTGCAGCAGATGCACTGGCTGAACGAGCACGATTTCCTCGTCGCGGTTGCCATGGGGATGATCAGCCCCGGCCCCGTTGTCATCACGGCAACGTTCGTCGGGTACCTCGTCGCCGCGCGACTCACCGGCTCCCTTCTCGACGGTTTCTGGGGTTCTATCACCTCGACGATCGGTATCTTCCTGCCTTCGTTTCTCTTGATCTTGATCGTCGCGCCGATCCTTGTTCGCTACCGGACGAATCCAAATGTGCAGGGCTTCATCAAAGGCGCATACGCCGCCGCCATCGGCACCATCCTCGGTGCCTGCGTCTTGCTCGGGAAGATCGCCATCGGCGACTGGCTCACTGTGCTGGTGGCGCTCGCGAGCCTCGTCGTTCTGTTCCGCTGGAAGGTTAGCAATCCCCTGCTCGTGGCCGCGACGGCGATCATCGGGCTCATCGCATTCCCGCTGCTCAAGCCCGAGTGGGTGTTCGTGAAATAGGAGCAGTTCGAGGGCTGAGCGGGTGCGTCACATCATAATCGCCGCTGCCATTTTTCTTTGCTCCCCCTGGGCGTCGTCCGCGCGCGCGGAGATATTCGACGGACCCGGCTTCGAGGCGATCAACTGGAACATGCACATCGCCGACGCCGAGCGGGCGCTCGGAAGCCGAGTCGCGAGGGTTCGGAACGACCACACCGGCTCTGAATATCTTCGGGCCGCGAGTTATCACTACCTGGGATGCCCGTACGTATTGCTACTGAATTTCGACAACCCCGGAGGGACGCTGTCGGAAATCGTCTTGACCCACCGGGGAGACGCAAAGGCTGAGGCGACGGAGAAGTCGTGCCGGGATGGGCTGTCGGCTCTGAGAGAGAAAATGGGGCGCCCGATATCGCTGGACGCAGGCGTACGGGAGTGGCGATTGAAAGCCACGACCGCGACCATTACCGTCATCGAGGGACGTCGCGGCGACCTCCAGATCCGGTATAGCGCGAAGTAGCTACGCTCCGAACCGGTGAAGTACATCGAGTCCCTGGCACTCCTCTTGCTCGCCAACAATAGCAGTCGGACATGCAAGCGTTAACGCGGTTCACCGACGAAAGAAAGTGCGCACGCCGCATCGTCATGGCCGTGTTCGCGGTGTTGGTCACACTGTCGTGGAATCCACTCGCCGGCGCTCAGGGTGGCGACCGCGTCGAAGGCATCGTCGAATCTGTCGAGGCGCCCAATGCTGTCGTGGTGCGAACACGAGACCGACTGGTGACCGTTGACCTCGCGGCCCTCGGTGGTGTGACCGTGGCCGTGACTCAAGGGACGAAGATTACGGCGGTGGGGACGATGGACCCGAGCGGCGACGTCCTCCACGCGGCGCGGTTCGAGTCGCCGACTTCACCCTGACCACCCACGGCGATCTACTCGGCGGCGACGGCCACGTCGCTCGGGACGGTGGCCGCGCGCACTCCCCGGGCAATGCCACGCCCGAATTGCAGGTACAGCGCCGGGATCACGATCATGTTGAGCACGGTCGACGTGACGATACCGCCCAGGATCACGACGGCCATCGGTTGCTGGATCTCCTTGCCGGGCTGACCTGCGCCGAGCGCCAGCGGCACGAGGCCGATCCCCGTCACCAGCGCGGTCATGAGGATCGGGCTCAGCCGCTCGAGCGAGCCCTGGACGACGGCGTCACGGAAACCGACGCCTTCTTCGTCGAGCAAGTGCCGGTAGTGGGTGATCAGCATGATCCCGTTCCGTGTCGCGATGCCGAAGAGCGTGATGAAGCCAATGAGTGAGGCGATCGACAGCGTGCCACCGGCGAGGAACACCATGACGATGCCGCCGATCAGGGCGAGCGGCAGGTTCGCCATGACGACAGCGGCGAGGCGCGCGGAGCCAAGCGCGGCGTAGAGCAGGACGAAGATTCCTCCCACCGCGCCGGCCGACATCAGCGCGATCTGCCGGCTGGCCCGCTCCTGAGCCTCGAACTGACCGCCATACTGGACCCAGTACCCGGGCGGGAGGGCTACCCGTCCGCCGACGGCGCCGCGCACGTCGGTGATCACGCTGCCGAGATCGCGACCAGCCACGTTGGCTTGAACGACGATCCGGCGTTGCACGTTCTCTCTGTTGACGGTGTTTGGGCCCTGGTCGAGCCGCACGTCCGCGACCTGCGCGATCGGCACCCGAGCGCCCGTCGGCGTGTCGATGAGCGTCCGGCCGAGCGCGTCGACTGACCGCCGGGCGTCCTCGTCCAGACGCACGACGACGTCGTAGCTGCGCTGCTCCTCGAGCACCTGCGAGACGGCGTGTTCGCCGAAGGCCGTCTCGACGGTCTCCACCAGGTCCTCGGCGCGAACGCCGAGGGGCGCTGCCGCGCGGCGGTCGAGGTTGACCTGGACCTGGCCGACCCCGACCTGCGGCTCGACGAGCAGATCCACGATGCCGGGCACACCGGCCATGGCGGCCCGCACCTCGCCGGCCTTCGCGCGGAGCGTCGCCAGGTCTGGCCCGAAGAGCTTGACGGCAATCTGCGCCCGCGTTCCGGAAAGCAGATGATCGATGCGGTGGGAAATCGGCTGGCCCACCTCGACATCGAGCGCGGGGATTCGTCCGAGCCTTTCGCGGATCTCGGCCAGCACCTCGGAGTGAGGGCGGAACCTCGGACGCAACACGACCTCCAGCTCGCTGGTGTTGACACCGGCCGCGTGCTCGTCCTGCTCGGCGCGGCCCGTCCGACGCGTCGTCGACACGACTTCGGGCGTCGCCTGGAGTGCCGCCTCGATCAGCGCGCCCACGCGGTTGGACTCGGCGAGCGACGTGCCGGGGGGCAGCGTCGCGTTGATGTTGAGCGAGCCCTCGTTGAACGGCGGGAGGAACTCGCGACCCAGGGTGGGGACGAGCGCAAGGGTGGTGAGCAGGAGCGCCGCCGCGGCCACCAGCACGGCGCGCGGCCGGCGGAGGACGCGCTCGAGCAGCCGCGCGTACGCGCGCTTGAGCCGCGTGACGAGCCATGAATCGTGCGGGTCCCGGATCGCGGACGCCCGCCCGAGCAATGCATGGCAGAGCACGGGCGTGACGGTGAGCGCCACCACGAGCGAGGCGGCGATCGACACGATGTAGGCGATACCGAGCGGTGCGAACATCCGCCCCTCGAATCCGCCCAGTCCGAACAACGGCACGAACACGATGACGACGATGAGCGTGGCGAAGGTGATCGAGTGGCGGATCTCGCTCGACGCGCGGAACACCACGTCGAGCGCGGGCGCCGGCGTGGAACGCTGCGCGTTCTGCTTCAGCCGCCGGAAGACGTTCTCGACGTCCACGATCGCATCGTCGACGAGCTGACCGATCGCCATGGCCAGCCCCCCAAGGGTCATCGTGTTCACGCCGAGGCCGAACCACTCCATGACGACGACGGCCGCGATGAGCGAGAGCGGGATCGCGGTCAGACTGATCACGGTCGTGCGGACGTTCCAGAGGAAGAAGAAGAGGACCACGGTGACCATCACCGCGCCCTCGACGAGCGCCGATTGCACGTTCGCCACGGCACGGCGGATGAAGTCGGCCTGCTGAAAGGCCTTCGTGTCGATCGTCACGTCGGCCGGCAGGCTGGGCCGCAGCACGCCCAGGGTGGCCTCGACGCGCCGGGTGACGTCGAGCGTGTTGGCCTGCGGTTGCTTCTGGATCGTCGCCACCACAGCCGGCCGCCCATTGAAGCTTCCGTCGCCGCGCTTGTGCGCGGGGCCCACGCGGACCGCCGCCACCTGACCGACCAGGACGGGCACGCCCTGGCGAACGGCGACCACCGCGCGGGCCAGGTCGTCGACGGAATGCACACGAGCCCGTCCCCGGATCAGCAGCTCGTCGTGCGGCCGCTCGAGGAAGCCGCCACCGCCCGCCGCATTGGCCGAGGCGACGGCCCGGGCGAGCTCGGCCAGCGTCACACCGTGCGCCGTCAGCCGCGCGGGATCGGCAATGACCTGATACTGCTTGCGCTCGCCGCCGATGACGGTCACCTGCGACACGCCGGCCACGCCAAGCAGGCGCGGCCGCACGACCCAGTCCGCCAGCGAGCGAAGCTCCATGGGCAGCGTGGTTTCGCTGGTCATCGAGATCAGCATGATCTCGCCCATGGTCGAGGAGATCGGCCCCAGCGTCGGTGGGGCGATGCCGGCCGGCAGGCGGACGAGCCGCAGCTTCTCGGTGACAAGCTGCCGGGCGCGGTAGATGTCCGTTCCCAGCTCGAACTCGACGAACACGATCGAGATGCCGATCGCCGAGTTCGAGCGCACGCGCTGCACGCCCGACGTGCCGTTCATCACCGACTCGATGGGCAGCGTGACGAGCGTCTCGACTTCCTCGGGAGCGAGCCCGTGCGCCTCGGTGAGGATCGTCACGGTCGGCGCCGTCAGGTCGGGAAACACGTCGACCGGCGCGCGAGCCGCGACGAGCCCGCCCCAGACGAGGAGCACCGCGGCGGCGACGATGACGATGAGCCGGTTGGCGAGTGACCAGCGGATGACCGCGTTGAGCACGGTTACTCGTGCGTGTGCGCGCCCACGCCCGTGGGCCGGAGCTCCTGCTGACGCAGCTGCCAGGCGCCCTGGGTCACCAGGCGTTCGCCGGCCTTCAGTCCCTGCTCGACCGCGATCTGCGCGCCGTGCTCGTCGCCCACCGTGATCTCGCGACGCTCGAAGTCTTCGCCCGAGCGCAGCACGTAGACGAAGCGCTTGCCGTCGGCCTCGAGCACGGCCTGGCGCGGAACCAGCAGCGCCTGTGCACGCTCGCTCGCGTCGACGCGGGCGTTGACCATCAGCCCGACCGGCAGCCGCCCCTCCGGATTGGCGATCTCGAACAGCAGCGTGGCGGCGCGCGTGCGCGGATCGATGACCGCACCCCGGTTCACGAGACGGCCGCTCAGCTCGACGCTCGGGAGGCTTGCCGTCGTGAAGACGACACGATCGGATCCCGCGAGCCGCGGCAGATCGCGCTCGAAGATCGGCACTTCCACCCACACGGTGTCGAGCGCCACGATCTCAAGGATGGCCTCGCCCGCGCCGACTTGTTCCCCCGGGGACTTGGTGACCCGGACCACGGTGCCCGCGATCGGTGCGGTGATGGTGTAGGCCGTCGGTCCGTCCGCCGAGCTGCGCGCTTCCACGCCGTGCAGCGCGTCGCGCTGGGCCACGGCCGTCGCGTGTGCCGCCTGGGCCACGCGCACATCGATTTCGGCCGCCTCGAGCTGACGCTGTGCGATTGCCCGGTACTCGTAGAGCTGCTGCGCCCGGTCGAGTTCCCGACGAGCCTGGTCCAGGCGAGCTTCGGTCGCAGCGACTGCCTCGATGGCGCGCCGGCGTTCCACAACGAGGCGTACCTGCTCGATCCGGCTGGTCTCGATCTGCGCCGACTCCGCCGCCGTCGGCACGTGACGGAGCGTCGCGACCGTCTCACCGCGGGCGACGGCCTGGCCGACGCGCGGCAGCGCGGGACTCGTGATGAGACCGGCGACCGGAGGCGCGACGATCGCCTGCCGGCCCGCGGCGGGAACGATGCGCCCCGTCGCCGTGATCTGCCGAGCAAGTATCGTGGGCTCGGCCTTCGCGAGCTTCATGCGGATCGCCCACTGTTGCTCCATGAGGAACTTGACCGTCCCGCTCGCTGTCGCCGGCGGCTCCGCTTTCGGCGTTGACGGCGCCGGCCGTGGCCAGAGGCGCACTGCGCCGATCACACCGGCGCCGACCACCGCGGCGACCACCAGGAGACCGATGACGAGCCGCTTCATCGCGCCACGAAGTTCGAGAGCGCCATGCGCTCGTCCATACGTCCGTTCCTGACGCGGAACTCGATGTCGTACCTTCCGGCCGCCGGCACCGTCACCTCGGCCAGGTAGATGCCGATGACACGTCCCGGGCGCGCCGTGGTCGCGGTCAGCTGACCGCCGTCCGCAGGTTGAATACGCAGCGTTACGCTGGCCGCCTCGATCGGCGAGCCGTCGGACAGGTCGGTCAGATGGATCATGAAACGGCTCGGCTTGCCCGGAGTCAGCGGATCGTGTTCGAAAAAGTTCTCGATCCGATCGGTGAATTCCGTCCGCGACAGCGTCTCTGGTTGCTGCTCGCTGCGCGACGGCTGCGGGCCCCGACACCCCAACACCAGCGCAACGATGATCCCGATCAGCACGGCCCACCGACGATCGGCAGTAGTCGTTCGAGTCATGAGCTCGCGGTGTACTGGCTCATCGAGGGCCGAAGTTTTACTTGAACGCCTGGAGCAATTGCTCGAGGGACGTGTGGACCCCGAGCGGTGTCCACAGCGCCAGCGCGACGCTGACGCCGACGAGGGAGGCAAGGACAAGGGGTAGCCGACCCGCGGATTGGCGCGATCTGGTCGAGGCCACCATTGGCTCGTCACAGAGAGCGACGAGTCGGCGCACGCGTCGCTCGACAGCGCCGTCGTCCTCGGGCGTGAACGAGACTGCGACCACTGGTGGCATGGCCGCCGTCCGAGCCTGCCTCCGGACGGTGACCAACGCTTCGGCAACGTCCAGCGGCGAGGTGCGGCGAGCGGCAACATCATCGCACAGCAGCTCGACCTGTTCGTTCCGCCATCGCAGCAGGCGTCGGGCGAGCGGCGCGACGAGGGTCGCGTGTGCGCACAGGGTCAGGGCGAGTCTGACGAGGTTGTCGCGCCGGGCATGGTGCGCCGCCTCGTGCTCGAGCACGGCCGCGAGCTGAGCCGGCGTCAGTGTGGCCAGTAGCCCGGTCGACATGACCAGCTTGGAGCGCCGGAACCCCCAGACGAATGACACAGGGTGGTCGGTGTGGACGAGGCCGACGTCGAGTCCGTGCCGCCGCGCGGCGGCTTCGACGAAGGCGACGTTCGCCGGAGGTGGCGTGGCGCCGGAGAGCTGCAAACGCGCGACCGCCCACGCCAGCTGACGATGCGCGCGGACGGTGGTCCAGATGGCGACGGCACTCGCGACGGCAACGAGCATGAGGACGCCGAGTGTCAGGCGCGGCTCAACGGTCCGAGTCAGCTCGCCGACGAGGTGCGCGGCGTGGAGCGACGGCCGGTGGGCGGCCCGCACATCTTCCTCGGCGAGCCACGACAGAGGCAGCAGCGCCGTGACGACGAGCCACGCCGCCAGGACGGGGGGAAGCACCACCGCTGCCGCGTAGAGGCCAGCCATCGCGTGCGGGGAACGATCGCGATCTGCAGCGCGCCTGGCGTGTCTGGCCAACCACGCCACGGCGAACGCCAGGAGCGCGAGAACGGTGCCGGCGGCGAAGAACGTCTCGACCGCGTCGACGATCACGCCGTGCCCCCCGCGTGTCGTCGGGCGCGGATGATCTCCTCGAGGCGGTCGAGCGTGGCGGGATCCTCGGCGACGAGATCGACAAACGCCGAGAGCGCCGGCGCACCGAGCTGTCCCAGCAGCGCGCCGAGCACCTCTTCGGCCATCGCGCGCTCGAACGCATCCCGCGTCAGTCGCGGCGTGTACACGAACGCCTTCCCCTGACGTTCGCGCAGCAAATAGCCCTTCCGGTGCAGGCGATCGAGGGTCGTCAGGACGGTGGTGTGGGCGATGGGGCGGCGTCGCTGCAGGACGTGCTCGACCTCGGTCACTGACTGCCGCGGCGTCGTCCACAGCGCTTCCATGACCGCGGTCTCGAGTTCTCCGAGAACACTGCCGACTCCGACTGCACCGGGTTTGAAGCCGCGTAAGGCAACGCGGGGCAGCTGAGGCTTGCCTGTTTTCAACGCAAAATGAGTATAGTAACCCACATCAACTACTGTCAATAGTCGGACCGCCTGACAAGGCCTCCATCGTTTACGGCGAGCATCGCGGCAAGAGGTGGCGGGCACGACTCGATCTTGTGGCGTTCTGCGCAGAAGCTCAAACCATCATCTTCTGAAGATAACCGCGTGCTCGCGAACCAGGCGCTTGAGCGGGCGCACGCGCCCAGCTCACCGCCGGAGTTAGCAGGGCTGGCGCATTTGATGGCAGACAACTTCCACCTGCACGAGATTCCGAAAGCCGTGCTGGCTGAAGCCTGGCGCGGCATATCTGATTTCTCGATTGGATTTGTGAAGTTTCACGGGCGCTGGCGATGCTGAGATAGAAGGAGGAACGCGTCGTGTGGGCCGCGGAGCTCACGCTCGATGCAACGCCACGCGATCGATTTCCCGAGAAGTGGGGGCTCGCGACGATTTAGGGTCGCGAGCCCCAGCGCGACGTTTCGCTCGCCGTTGCTTCACTTCGCGATCTTGACCAGGGTGACGGCATTGACCAGGCTGTTGGCGAGCACGAAGTCGCCGTCCCGCGTGATTGAAGTATTCCTCACGATGTTGCCACCACCGGGGATCGCCCAGCTCTGGAACTTCGTGGTCTTGGGATCGAAGCGCACGACCGTATTCGGCGTCGTCCCGGACTCGCTGTACCAGATGACGTCGTTGATCGCCGAGATGCCGTACGGCTCGGACTTCGGCCCGCTCGGCGACTGCCACTCGGTAACCTTGCCGGTCGCGGGATCGAGGCGTCCCAGGTACCCGCGCGAGAAGTCGCTGTACCAGACAATGTCGTCGCTGGTCATTGCAATGCGCCGTGGACGGGACGCCGGATCCGGCAAGACGTACTCACGGATTTCCAGCGTCTTGGGGTCGACGCTGGCCACCTTGTTGGTGCCGAACAGGACGACGAAGACGGTGCCCTTCGAGCTCACCGCCATGCCATAGGGCCGCGACTTCGGCGTCGGCACCGTGAGCAGCTTGATCTCGCCACTCTTCGGGTCGAGCCGTCCGATCCGGTTGGAATTCTGCGCCGTGAACCACAGGATTCCACTCTGGTCGAAGATCAGGGTGTGGGGATCCTTGACGTCCGGGTCCGGCATCTTGTACTCGGTGACTGCGCCTGTCTTCGGGTCGAGCTTGCCGATCAACGCTCCGGTGTTTCCCGTGTACCAGATATTGCCGTCTTTGTCCTCATCCAGACCATGAGGTCCGGAGTGAGGCGTCTTGAGCGAATATTCCCTGATCTTGCCGGTCTTCGGATCGACCCGGCCAAGCACATTGTTCATCTGGCCCGTGTACCAGAGCGCTCCGTCTTTCGTGGCCAACGGATCGTGCGGCCGCGACCCAGGCGTGGGCACCTCCCACTCCTTCATCGAGACTCTGGCCGGCCCTGGGATCACCACCCCGGCGGGCTTCGCTTTTTCTGGGAAGTTCTTGGTCAAGTACGCCGTCATGGTCTCGAGTTGGTCCGGTGGAATTGCCACGCCGTGATTGGTCATCATCCGCATGACGGTGCGCCATCCCTGGGGCGTGTATCCGCCACCGAGGCGGGCGTGGAAGGGGTGGCAACTGTTGCACTGAGCGGCGACCAGTTCTTTGCCCGGGCCGTCGGGCAACTCCTGGGCCGAGGCGGTAAACGCGGAGAACAGCAGAGCGGCTGTGATCAAGGACAGACGTAATGTCTTGGACATTGTTCCCCCCATCGTCAGCACGTCACGACCGGAGTCGGTGAAGACGTCTTGTCGGCGCGGTGATCGGCGCCGAGCGTAGCGCCAAAGGCACCATCCGGGCAAGATGAGCTCAGGTGTTAGAGTAGCGGCCGTCGTGATCATCCGCCCTGTCGCGCTCGCCGGACTGCTGCTCGCGGGCTGTACGGTTGCGCCCACGGGGCCGTCGATCAACGTGCCCGACGTCGGCGGCATGTGGGCGGGCACGTGGGGCGGCACGCCGGTCACGCTCCTCGTCACCGACCAGCGCGACGACGTGCCCTCGGGGGCCGGCGTCTACGTCGGGTCCTGGCTCCTGCTCGGAGGGCAGACACCGGGTCTCAGTGGTGTCATGAGCTACACCGCGCGCGGCGATCACGTGTCGGTGAACGTCAACGGCCGGTTCGCGATGCTGGAGGGACGGCTCGCCCTCATCGTCGATTCCGCGGCGCCCGACGGCGCTCAGCAACTACGGTTGAAGTGGATCGAGCCCGACCAGCTGGTTGGATCCGGAACCTCGAAGTTCAGCTGGGGCCCTCAGGGCCCTGTCGAGCTGAAACGCCCACCCGTGACCCGCTGAGAGGAGAGATCGGCCATGCTGCGACGCACGATCGTCTTGCCCGCTCTGACCCTCACACTGCTCGTGCTCGCCAGGCTGCTCACCGGCGGATTGACCGATCGGTCGGCGGCTGCCTCCGACTCGTCGGCACCTCGCGTGGAAGTCGATCCGTTCTGGCCAAAGCCATTACCCAACAACTGGCTGATGGGACAAGCGGCCGGAGTGGCAACCGACCGGCATGATCACGTGTGGGTCATCCAGCGTCCGAAGTCGCTGACCGAGGATGAGCGGGGCGCCACGCTGAACCCACCGCGGTCGCGCTGCTGCGCGCCGGCACCGCCCGTGCTCGAGTTCGACGCCGACGGCGCCCTGCTCCAGTCCTGGGGCGGGCCGGGAAGCGGGTACACCTGGCCCGAGAACGAGCACGGCATCTTCGTGGATGGGAAGGACAACGTCTGGGTCGCCGGCAACGGCCCCAAGGACGGCCAGATCCTCAAGTTCACTCGGGACGGCAAGTTCCTCATGAAGATCGGCGAGCCCGGTGTCGTCGGTGACGACGCCGATACGCGCCATCTCAATCGCCCGGCCAACATGGTGCTCGATGCGACGACCAACGAGCTGTTCGTCGCCGACGGCTACGGCAACCACCGCGTGATCGTCTTCGACGCCGACACCGGAGCCTACAAGCGTCACTGGGGCGCCAACGGCCGGCCGCCGGGCGACACGAGCGTCAAGGGCTTCGGCAACCCCGTGCACTGCGTGAGGCTGTCGCGCGACGGCTTGCTCTACGTGTGCGACCGGAAGAACAACCGCATCCAGGTCTTTCGCAAGGACGGCACGTTCGTCAAGGAGTTCGTCGTCGCGGCCGAGACGCGCGGCAACGGATCGACGTGGGACGTGGACCTCTCTCCCGACGGCAAGCAGACGGTCCTCTACAACGCCGACGGCGAGAACAACCACGTCTGGATGCTCACCCGCGAGAGCGGCCGCATCCTCGGCACCTTCGGCCGCAATGGCCGAGGCCCCGGGCAGTTCCACTGGATCCACAACCTCGCCGTCGACAGCAAGGGCAACATCTATACCACCGAGGTCGACACCGGGAAGCGCGCGCAGAAGTTCGTCGTCCGCTGATTTCGAGGGAAGGACGGCCGGGACTCGTCTTCTGAGTCCCGGCCGAGCTGCGCTGTCGAAAGCTCGGGTCAGTTGCGATCCCGGCGGCCGCGATCGTCATCGTCGCCAACCGCTTCTGCCACGTGGGGATTCGGAACGATCTCGTAGGTCACGTTGTCGCCGTGCTGCTGAGTGTAGAAGACGCGCCACGAGCCGTTGAACGGCCGAGGCGTCTTGGCGCCAAGGATCCCGTTCGGAGACGGATCACCGTCCGACACGTGAAGGCCGGTGATCTCGTTGTCGCCGTCGTTCTGGAACCCTGTTGTTCCTAGCAGGGCCGAGTCGATGGTGGCCGACGGATCACGCCCCTGGGCAAGGATCCGGATCGGCTGATTCGACGGATGCGAGAAGTCCAGCCGGACGTCGAACATCCATGCCGAGTCGAGAGCATTGTGTTGCGCATGCAGGCTGTCGCCGCGATCCTCCACCGCCACGAGCAGGTCTTCCGTCCAGAAGGCGAGGTTGTCGAAGCTCGTGTGATCGACATCGCCCAAGAAGAACAACGTCAGCGTGCCGGTGTTGTCGGACGGCCGGCGCTGCGAGAGCTTGAAGAGCCCGCCGAAGCCTCCGAACTCGCTTCCGGCCTGGGTGTTGGCATTGGTGTCCGCGGTCTCCGTGAAGAAGAACTCGCGGAAGTGCGTGCCCGGACGGAACATGCCGTTCTCGGGGCGCTTGAACGGCGTGCCTCCCTGGGCTTTGGCCAGCGCGTTGGCGTCGAAGGGCGTCGTCGTGCCGCTGACGGCGGTGTCATGGATCGTGATCCACTCTGTGTTGAACGCGAGACCATACGTGTGGAGGTCGCGAACGTCCAGCGACAGGATGGCGGTGTCCGCGGTGTCGCTGGTGTTGAACACGATGTTGCCGAGATGTCTCTTCGACTTGACGCCGAGCACCTGGAGCTTGCCCCCGCCGCTTTTCAGATCGGACTTGTCGTACGGCACGAAGCGATAGATGAAGCTGTTCGGTCGCAGGGCATTGTTGTTGACGGTGCCCCTGGCGCCGCCGACGTCCTCGACGATCCAGAGATTGCCGTCCGAGTCGGCCTGAATGCCCTCGTAGCCGCCGCGACCGAAGACGCCCGACACATCTTCGACCTTCGACGGCACGTCGAGCGTCGCTTGCCAGACACCACCGTTGGCGCCCGCCTCCCTGGTGAAGAGGAGCCGCTGGGCCCACGGGTACCAGGTGGATCCGTCGAACGCGGGCAACGGATTGCCCAGATCGTCCTTGGTGGCCATCAGCGTGACGCGGTGGGCGACGTCGGCGTCCAGGTTGATACGCGTGATGTAGCCCTTTCCTCCCGCGCCGTTTTCGTGGCCCCGGAAGAGGAAATACGTTCCGTAATCGTAACTGGGATCCCCGCCGCGCTGACCGTGGAGCACGAGGTACGTGTTCTTGTCGGGCTCGGTCTTCGTCGCCTCGGCATTCGATCCGAGCGCCGGCAGCAGATTCGGACGGTCGTTGTTGTATCCATAGAATGCGGCCCAGTCCCTGGGATTCTCGAGCACCATCGAGCCCTGGGCCCGTATGACGTCGGCCAACTCGACCGAGAGGACGTTGGGCACGGAGACTCCGGTCACTTTCGGGTTTGCTTTTGGGACTGGCGTCAAGCCTTGCCCGATGGCGCTCGTCGCGCCGAAAGAAAGCCACCCCGCGAGCACTACTCCGATCACGGCGTCACGTCGCATACTGCCTCCTCTTCCGGGAATTGGATGGCCGAGCACCATCGGCGCGGACGCTAAACTCCGTCCGTCACACCGTGATGCCGAACTCGCGACGTTGCTGTTCCACTTCTGCAGCGTCGATGCAACGTGTTCCCCGCCTGGATCGCCGTCGTGGCTCCACCCCCTCGCTGGTACCGAGTCACGCTGGGAGCCGCGCGCTCGAGCGAGTTTGTCCACGTGACGATGTCGATCGTCCTGCGCTGCGAACGATGCCTGGCGAAGATTGCGTGATGATGGCCGGCTGACGAAGTTTCGATGACGGGCGCAAGCCGGTACGTTGGGGACGACGACGTCGACGACGCCGACGCGCGCGGCGAGTCGCCGGGATCAGGCCTGCCGGTGGGATCGAGCGATGCGAGGTGATGCGAGCGCCACGGCCAGATCGATCACCAGCGCGGTTGTCAGCGTGACGGCCGCGATGGCGAACAGCGCGGTGTAGTCGGCCGTGCGCGCGTAGAGGAACGAAAACCCGTAGCCGGCTCCGGCCTGCCCGAGTGCGAACGCCACGGTCGTGACGCTCCAGGCCGCCGCCTGTCGCTGAGGATCATCGGGAATCAGCTCGTGGACGCGACCGAGCACGAGCGGCACGATCCCCGGGACGAGCGCGCCGACGATCGCGCTCGACACGAAGAGCGCCACCGGGCTCGCCGTCACGACGAGCGCGGCCACCGCCGCGGCCTGAGCCAGCAACGCCAGCCGCACAGCGCGGGCGAATCCGATGCGATCGGCGAGCTGGCCCGCTAGCACGGGGCCGACCATCGCGCCGAGGCCGAAGACCACCCAGTAGCCGGCACCGACGGCGAGGCCCCGGCCGAGGCCGCGCGCGACGAAGTCGACGAGAAAGACCATGTGGGGCACGAGGCCGGCCGCGTCCAGGCCGTACTCGACGTAGAGCGCACCGAGGGCTAACCCGGGCCGGTGGACGGCATTGACGCCGGGAGGCGCGAGACCGGTGGGCTCGTCGGGCCATCCACCCCACGCCAGCACGGTCAGCGCGAGAGCCAGCACACCGAGGCCGCACCACGTCGCGACCAGACCCATCTTCAACAGCAACGGCACGAGCGTGCCCGAGGCCGCGATGCCGAGTCCGACGCCGGTGAAGATCACGCCACCGGCGAGGCCGCGGCGAGCAGGCGGAACATGAGGCATCACCGTCGGCGCAGCGAGCGCCATCAGCGTTCCGCCGGAGACTCCGGCCGCAAAACGCCAGACGAAATACCAGACGAACGAGCGTGGCGTCGCGCAGGCGAAGAACGCCGCGGCGGCGATCACCATCATCGCGCGCAGCACGGTGACCGCGCGCAGGCGTGCGGCGATCGGCCGCGCGACGAGCGCGCCCGCGAGATATCCGGCCAGGTTGGCGGCGCCGAGGTAGGCGGCGTGTCCGGGTGAAAACCACCCGGCGGCGATCAGCGCCGGGATGAGTGGCGTGTAGGCGAACCGCGCGAGGCCGATCCCGACCAGGCTGCTGCACAGCCCGGACAGCGTCGCGCGCGCGGCGTGCGTGTCCGGCCTCAGTGCATGACGGAGCCGCCGGCCACGTTGATCGCCTGGCCGGTGACGTACTCGGCGCCGTCGCCGGCGAGGAACGCGATGACTTCGGCGACGTCGGACGGCAGCGCGATACGGCCGAGTGGGACCGCGGCGGACTGCTCCGTGATGCGCTGGGCCCGCAGCGCCGGATCGAAGCTTCCATCGGGCCGGCGGCCGAGATGGTCGAGACGCTCGGTGTCGGCGGCGCCCGGACACACGGCGTTCACGGTGATGCCGGCCGGCGCGAGCTCCTGGGCGAGCGACTGCGTCAACCCGATCACACCGAACTTCGACGCGCAGTAGGCGGCGCGGCGCGCCCCACCGACCTTGCCCCACTGCGAGGAGATGTTGACGATGCGGCCGCGCACGTGCCGCTCCAGCATGGTCCTGGCCACCGCGCGTGAGCAGAGGAAGGTCCCCTTGAGGTTGATCCCGACGACGAGGTCCCACGCCTCTTCCGACAGCTCGACGACCACCGCACGATCCGGGCCGGCCGGCGCGCCGGCGTTGTTCACCAGGACGTCGATGTGGCCGAACGTCTCGAGCGCCCGCGCGACGACGGCATCGACCTGTGCCGCGGATCGCACGTCGGCCAGCGCCGTGAGCGCGCGGCCTCCGTGCTTGCGAACCTCGTCGGCCACCGCGTCGAGCCCGCCCCAGCTTCCTGCGCTCTTTCCGGGAATCGCGCGAACGCCCGTCCGCTCGACGTCGGTCAGAATGAGATCAGCGCCGTCGCTGGCCAACCGCCCGGCGATCGCACGCCCAAAGCCGTGTTCGCCGCCACTGCCCGTGACCATCGCGACCTTACCGGTGAGTCGTCCCATGGCCGGTACTTGTACCACGGACCGCGGAGCGGTCGTCAGGAGCCGGCGGAGCGTCGCGGCGAGCGCGACCGTGCGCGAGCAGCTGGACGGCTCACCGCCTTGACGGCGCGAGCCTCCGTCGTCGCGGGATCGGCTCCGGCGGCTCGAGC
>Ga0209157_1001768_pt1 | contig 17726 bp, 12 predicted proteins | sample GraSoiAngelo_135_FD_185892 | JGI IMG/M metagenome (GOLD analysis project Ga0209157, IMG submission 185892) | Grasslands soil microbial communities from the Angelo Coastal Reserve, California, USA - 14_0929_05_40cm (SPAdes) (version 2) | ecosystem: Environmental > Terrestrial > Soil > Grasslands ...
GGCCGTCGCGATCCGGCACGCCGATCTCGATTTCTCGGTCGAACCGGCCGGGGCGGCGCAACGCGGGATCGAGCGCGTTCGGACGGTTCGTGGCGCCGATGACGACGACCTTGCCGCGGGCCTGGAGCCCGTCCATCAGGGCGAGCAGTTGGGCGACGACCCGCCGCTCGACTTCCCCCGTGACCTCGTCTCGCTTCGGCGCGATCGAGTCGATCTCGTCGATGAAGATGATGCTCGGGGCGTTCTCCTCCGCCTGCTTGAACATGTCCCGCAGGTTCTCTTCGCTCTGCCCGTAGAACTTGGACATGATCTCCGGACCGGAGATGGAATGGAAGTTCGCACTCGTCTCGGATGCGACCGCCTTGGCGAGGAGCGTCTTGCCCGTCCCGGGGGGACCGTGCAGGAGCACGCCTTTCGGCGCTTCGACGCCGAGCCGTTCAAACAGCTCCGGGTGACGGAGGGGAAGCTCGATCATCTCGCGGACCTTGCGGACCTCACTCCCGAGGCCGCCGATGTCCTCGTAGTCGACCTTCGGGACCTTCGCCTCTTCCTCTTTGATCGGCTTCTCGGCAATCTTGATCTCCGTCTCCGCCTCGACGAGGACCGCATCCGCGCCGGGCGAGAACGACGTGACGACGAAATCGAACTTGCGGCCCATGACGCTCACGCTGATCACATCGCCGCGGGTGATCGCGCGGCCTTGCAGGACCTGCGCCATGTACTGCTCGCCGCCCATGATCCGAATCGCCTCGGTCGGGGCGAGCGACACCTTCTCCGCGGGCCGGGCGAGTGCCTTGCGCAGGCCGACCTTGTCGTCGATGCCCACGCCCGCGTTGCGGCGTTGCATCCCGTCCATCCGGATGACTCCGCGGTTCGCGTCCTCGGGATATCCGCGGCGGACCCCGGCGGCGGTGGACTTCGCGCCCTCGATGAGGACGATGTCCCCTTCCTTCAACTCGAGGATCTTCATGACCTCGGGGTCGATGCGCACGATCCCGCGGCCCGCGTCGGCGGGCTTCGCCTCGGCGACCCGGAGGAATTTCTCACGGCCGGCGGCCATCAGCGTGTCTCCTCTCGCGGGGCCGCAGGCGCGGCCTTCGCGGGGCTTCGCAACGAATCGGGGTTACTTGAACTCATGCGGAAACCTCGAACGGAAAAAGAGAAGAGAAAAGGTCAAGGGCCGACGTCACTCGACGGGGACCTTGACGGGCTTCGGCTCCGGGGTCGGCTCCTTCTTCGGGACCCGGACCTCGAGGACGCCGTCATTCAGCGTCGCAGCGGCGAGGTCGGCCTTGACCTCCTCCGGGAAGCTCAGCACGCGCTGGAGAGCCTGGTACGTCCGCTCGCGGTACTCGTAGTTCTTCTCCTTCTCGTCCCGGGAGCGGTTCGTCTCCGCGCGGATCTCAATCCCGTCCGGGGTGACGGTCAGGTCGACGTCCTCCTTCGCGACGCCGGGGAGTTCCGCCCGGACCACGAACTCGGAACCCTTGTCGATCACGTCGACGAGAGGTTCGCGGACGCGCAGGTCGGAGTCGGTCCAACGGGCGAGGGGACCTCCCCAAAAGCGCTCCTCGAAGCTCCGGCGGAAGTTGTCGAACCACCGGTCCATGTCGTCCAACCAAGCGAAGGGCGAAACGGTCGTCCTCGCCAGGCTCTGTTCCTTCTTTGCCTGAATCTCCTTGCTCTTTCGCTCCATGGTGCGTCACCTCAAAGAGGCCTTTTTCGCGGTCAATAATGTGTATGCGGTTCTATATAAACTCTACGCACCGGGCTGCTGCTTCCGGAGCATGGCCTCGGCCCGGAACGGGCCTACATCTCACGTTTCACGGTGATTGGAATCGCTCCGCTGTTGAACTCAATCCACGCAATCTCGATCGGATCCACGACCCCGCTCGGCACGTCGATTAGAATCGGCGATCCCATGCTGATTTGGAGCGCTCGCGCTCCGATAATGCGAGCCTTCTCAAATCGCGTGTAACGCATCGGGTGTCCCTCGCACCGGGCCGCGGGCGAAGGGGCGACTAACGACGGGGCGGGACGGCCGTAGGGGGCCCGAATCGGGTACCCATACTTCAACCTTGCTTAGCATTGGGCCCGGAGCACGACCGGATTGAGTGTCCGCGCAGCAGGCGCGTGCCGATCGATGAAGTTGCCTCTTGGCAACTGCCGCGAAGCCCCGAATCCGGTTCATTTTTTCCCTAGATAATCGAGCGTGAGAATCCCGGGACATCCCTTAAGAGCCCCCAACTCCACGACAAATAGACTTCGCACCCCGAAGCCCGTTTGATTCCGAGGTTCGCCACCATGGACCAGCAGACCTTCCGACAAGCAATTCTTCTGCTCTCCGGCGAGCACAGCGTCACGATCCTCCGCGCGCTCCGCGACGGCGACTGGCATCTTTCCAGCGAAGTCGCGCGGTCGCTCGACATCCACATCACGACGGCCTCGAAATTCCTGCAACGCTTCTCGGATCTCGGACTCGTCGATCGTCGGCCGCACGACGCCCGCACGTTCGAATATCGACTGCGGTCCCCCCACCTTCGATTCGAGGTGAATCTCGAGGAGGAGGCCGGACCTCTTCGGGAAGTGATCGACTTCTACGTCGCCTACTTCCATTCCCTGTTTGAGCGGATTCGGTACGTCGGCACGCCGGCGATCGAGATTGAGATGGAACATCGTCTCACGACGAACCATCAGGAGCTCCGCAAGGCCGTCTTCGAGCAGATGCTCGATGGGACCGAGGCGGGCCTGGACCGTCTGAGGGAACTCGTCGCGGCGGTCCATCGGGATCTCTGGAGCGTGTGCGCCCAAGGGCTCGGCGCGAACTCGGCGAAAGGAGTCTTCCAGGCCGCCCTCCGGGACGCGATCGGTGCGCATCCGGACCTCGCGTTGCGCTGCGGCCTGACTCGTCCGTTGGAGGAATGATTCCACGCCGCGGCTCGCCACCGGGATCCCCGGATTCGACACGATGGTCCAAGGCGGCCTGCCGGTCGGCTCGAGCGTCGTCCTCCAAGGGCCCCCGGGCCAAGAAAAACTTCGCTTCGCGCTCACGTTCCTCGCGGAAGGCCTCCGGGCGGGAGGCAGCGCTCTCGTGGTTACCGCCTCGCAATCGCCCGACGCGGTCGTTGCCGAGCTTCAGAGCCTCGGCGTGAACCTCGTTTCGGTCACGAACGAGAATCGGCTGCGAATCGTGGACTGGTACTCGTGGAGCGAGGAAACGGTCCACGACATCGAGGAGCGCGGGATCGTCATTCGGTCCTCGATCGACCTGACGAATCTGGGCGTCGCGCTGAGCCGCGCGATCGCGGCCCTGGCCGGAGACGGACCTCGACGTGCCGTGATCGAGCTCCTGTCGCCCGCGACCAGCTCCTACGAAGTCACCCAAGTCTATGCGTTCGCGCAGAGCGCGAAGAGGAAGTTCGATCGCCACCAGTTCACGAGCCTCGTCCTCCTCGAAAAGGAGATGCACTCGAACCCGCAGCTCACGACCCTTCATCAGCCGTTCGACGGCGTCATCGAGATCGAGAGGAGCCGGAGCGGCGATCGAATCATCCGGAAGATCGGCGTCCTCCATCTCAAAGACACCGCGCCCGACCCGACCTTCCGCGTCCTGGAGATGACCGAGGCCGGCATGCGGGTCGTAGCGGATCCGGCGAAGCCGGCTGAGCCAGGGTCCGTCGGCCGCGGGAGGGTCCTCGAATCCCAGGACGAACGGGCCCAACGCCTCCGTCTCATCCTGCAGATCGCGACCGAGCGCCTCAAGCTGAATCCGCGGGACGCGGACGCCCTGTTCGCGATGGCCGCCGCCCAGGCGACGCTCGACGACGCGAAGGGCGGCCTGGAGACGCTCGATCGGCTCGCGCAGATCGACTCGGCGTACCCCGGCCTTTGGGTGCTCAAGACGAAACTGCACGCGAAGCTCGGCCAGGCGGATCTGGCGCGATTGAGTCGCGTCCGCGCCTTCGAAAGCGAGCCCGAGGCGGCGAAGGTGATCGATGCGACCGTCCCGTGCCCGATGTGCGAGGCCCCCGTCGCGATCGACGCGACCTCCTGCGCCAACTGTGGCGTGAAGTTCACCCCGACTCGAACCCTCGAGGACGAGCTCGACGATCTCGGCCACGCGGCGATTCAAGAGATGGTCGAGGAGGAGCTCGGCGAAGAGAAGAGCCGTGCAAAGCCCGTCGACAAGCCGCCGTCTCCGCCTCCGAAATCGCCGGAGGAGCGGCCTCCCACCCGACCGGCAAAGCCCATCGAAGCGACGCCTTCGAAAAGGGGCCTGACGAATGGCCTCCTCCTCGGGCGGCGCGGGGCGCCGAAGGCCGGGAGGACGAACGGGCTGCGGGGCCGCACAAACGGTCTCCGCGGCCGGACGAACGGACTGACGAACGGACTCGGACGAACGAACGGGCTCACGAACGGCCTGGGTCGGACCAACGGCCTCACCAACGGCTTGGGCCGGACCAACGGGTTGACGAACGGCCTCGGACGCACGAACGGTCTGACGAACGGGCTTGGGGGGCACCGGCCGATCGATTTTCACGCCGTGGGGCTTCGCGGCGCGATGCGCAACGCCGGGTGGAAGCTCTATCTCATTCCTCTCGTGGCCGTCGCGCTGCTCCTGATGCCGTTATTCTTCGTTCCCACCTACAACGGTCCCGCCTATCCGATTCAAATCGACGGTCAGTTCAACGACTGGGCCTCGGTGGCCACGGAAGCGATGGCTACGGGTGGCGTGTTCAACGCGAACGTGGACGTCGTCCGGTTCGGAGTCACGCCGAACCTCGGGCCCTTTGCCTTCTACGTCGAGGTCGCGGGATCCGCCCTCGCAGGCGGTGGGCCCCCGCCGGAGACCATGGACACGGTGCGCATTTTCGTCGACATCGACGGGTCATCGGCGACGGGATACCGTATCGACGGCCTCGGCGCGGACCGAATGCTGGAGGTCTCGGGCCACAACGGGACCGTCCTCACGAGCACCTTATGGGAATTCGACTCGAACCGGAACCAGCGGGACTGGAACGGTTGGATCAAAGGAACCGCGACGCCGGCGGCAGCCAGCGGATCGCGGATCGAGACCGAGGCCCAATGGCTCGCCGGTGTCTCGCCCTCCATTCCGATCATCGCGACGGTCCACACCGTCTCCTGGGACGAGCAGACCGACACGGGGGACTTCCCCGTGAGCCCAGGCCTCGGCACCCTCTCCGTCGTGGCCGACCCGCAGACTCCGGACGTCATCGCCGGGAACGGGGTGGCCCTACTCCGGCTAATGCTGACGGCGCACGGCCAACCTGTCGCCTTGGATTCGGTCCATGTCGAGATCGCAGGGACCGCCCCGGCCAACGCATCGTCCCTCCTTCAAGTGACCGACGGCGCGAACGTGCTCGCCCAGGTCGCACCGATGTCAAGGGATGTCACGTTCTCCTTCGCACCAATCCAACTCGCGGTGGGCAGCTCGACCAACCTGACCGTCCTCGGCGACTTTTCCTCCACGATTGGAGAGACGTTCGGTGTGCGTCTCCCTGCGGTCCATCCGTTCGGCCTCGGTGCGGGCGTCGTCTCCCTCCGAGAGAACCCAGGCGCTCGGATGCTCGGATATCTCGGATTCGTCCCTTCCACGCCCCGCGTCGATGGTGCGTTCGATGAGTGGACCTCGCTCTCCTCCGACACGACGAACGATGTCGGGCCGAGGAGCAATCCCAACATCGACCTCGGACGGTATGGAGCCCAGCGGAGCGGGACTTCCACATTCCTGTACACGGACGTCACCGGTCGACTGTTCCACGGAACGCCGGTCCCGGAACATCCGCAACCGGTGCCGGCGCAGTCGCAAGGCCCTGCCGACACGGACCGGGACGGAGTGCCAGATGCCGTCGACCCGTTCCCCTTCGATTTCAACAACGACGGGATCCCCGACGCACAGACGAATGGGGACTACGACGGAGACGCGATCGTGGACTACGGGTTCTCAGGAGGCACGGACTTCTGGCTCAACACGACGATCCCGAGCTCGTTCCCGGCACCCTATGCCGGACGGCTGGCGAGCCTGTACATCGGCCCGGACAATCGCCCTCCGGTCCTCGGAGAAGATGTCCTTCGAATCTTCCTCGACTTGGACAACAGTACCTTTAGCGGGTACTCGATTGGCGGGATCGGGGCGGACCGGCTCGTCGAGATCCGTGGGAAGGACGGCACGGTCACCCAGTCGGCCCTGCTCTCCTTCTCCGGATCGTTCCCCGGACAATGGGATTGGACTCCCCTATCCCCGGTGACGGTCGCCCTTGGCTATCACGCGGTGGAATTCTCCATCACGCTGAACGCCTCGAACCTGTACGTCGAGTCGGGCGACTTCTGGGGGTCCGTCGATTCGACCACAGTCGTCCGAGCCTTTGCGCCCCTGACCGCCTCCTTCCGAGTCTCGTCCGCATCCTCTCCGCTATCGGTGCCTTGGCAGCAGTCCGGCCCGCAGACCGCCACGACTCAGATCGATCCAATTTCCAACGCACCGACAACCATTTACAACCAACAGCGGAAGGTCGTCCGGGCCGGCGACGTTTCGGGTCAGACGGCCTGCGATGCGACAAACTCAGACGGCTGCTGGTACACCGTGTTCCAAGACCAGTTCACTGATGCGCCCTCGAACACGCAGGCGTCCACGGAAACGATTACCACCGGGAGCAAGGTGTCGGGGGTATTTCCGACGGACATCCAGTCCGCAAACGATTTGTTCATCCAATATCGCGAGACCGCGAGTTCCACGGAGGCGGGAATCGCGTACCGCTCCAACACGGGAGCGTGCGCGACCTCCCTCCTGCGGTGTCCGAAGACCAGGACATGGGATGGATCCTCGTGGGGGGCCGAGGTGGAACAGGGGACGTCGGGTAGCCCGGTCCGGGCGATCCGAATGGCCTGGTCCCCGGTGGTCCCGACGACGCGAATCTTCGTGACGGTGAGTGACGACGGGTGGCTCGACGGATATGTATGCACACCGTCTTGCACTGTGTCGACCAATCTCGGGCAGGTTTGGTCCTCGACTCCGGGCAGTCCCGACCAACGGTTCGATGTAGCGTTCGAGCAACTCAGCGGTGACTTCCTTCTCGTGTACGGTGTTTTGTCGGCGGACACGACCCAAGACATTGCCTACAGGACGTATTCCGGCGGCGCATGGGGACTTGAGCAATACCTCGACGACGCGGGCCACGCGACCGATGTCCAATACACCCTAATCGGGCTCGCCTCAAAGAAGGGGAGCGACCTCGTCGGGATGATCGGTGGAGACGACCTCAACGACGACGCGAACGCGTGGATCTGGGACGGCAGCAACTGGGGGTCGAACACCGAAATTACCGCCAATATGGAGAGCCCTCAGTACCGCCAGATTGCAATCGCGTGGGAATCAAACTCCGGGAATTTGCTCGCCGTCGCCGCCGTGGCCGGCTCGACGGAAGTCATCTCAAAGGAGTACACGTCGAGCTGGAGCGGGGCCACGCAATTTACATGTGCGTCCGGAAACGGCCCTACCCAAAGAATCTTCTGGATGTCCCTGAAGGCGAATCCGCTGTCGACCGCGGACGACATGCTGCTTGGCGTCGTGCAGGAAAACTATAACCTCAACACTTGCTACTGGACCGGTAGTGCTTGGGCGAACTTGAACCTGCACGACTCCGCCTACGACGCCGTGCAAACGCGTGCCTTCGACTTCGCCTGGGAGAATACGGGGAGTAAGGGACTCCTCGTATGGGGTACGACCGCGGGCCAGATCACCTACAAGACTTTCACGGCCCCAAACACTTGGGGATCGCAGATTGACGTCGCCATGGGATCGAGCATTCACCAATGGGTCCAATTGCGAACAAATCCGAATGGAGGGACTGTGAAAATCCTCGGGGCGGTGCTGGAGGGCACTAGCAACGACTTGGGAGGCATCAAGTGGGACGGGACGACGTTCACCGTCATCAGCACGAACACGTTCACGGCTGATACGAGCGACGTCTCTCGCGAGAACTTCGACTTAGAGTACCCTGCGCCGGGCGGCGGCCAACTTCTGGTTCGATATGATTGGGCGGCGGTTCCCTCGACCGGCACGAATACCTTGCAAGTGAAGGGGTATCGAGGAGACGAAGACGTCCATGTGCAGGTCCTTACCCCGCCGTCGTCGTGGAGTACACGGATCACGATTTCCGCAACCTTAAGCACCCTCTACACGTACGTCCTGACGTCGTCGGAATACAACGCGGGCGCTCCCTCAATCCGCTTCGTGGATGCAGCCGGAGGCGACGGGATCAGTTCCGACCTGTGGTTGGACCTCGCGACCATCACTACAGTCAACTATTGGGATCGCGTCATCTTGATGCGCAGCTTGGATACGAGCGGTTCGACGTGGGGTGCGCAAGTCATCCTCGCGTCGGGCCGGTCAGCGGACAGCCCCCTCGTCTTGACGCGCGATTCGGCCGAGCCCTCGATCGCCATCGACTCGAGCGGGTATCTCCACGTCGTCTGGGTGTCCGCGTCCGCGGCAGGCGACCAAAGCACGCTGAACCTCGTCCGGTACACGAGAACGACGGTCGCTTATCCCACCCAAAGTCAACTTGCCACCGGTGGGAACTGGCAAGCGGTGACCAGCGTGGACGACACGAGCCCTGGGTATATGCCGACGATTTCGACGGATACCGGGGGCTATCCCCACATCGCTTGGAGTCAATCGAAGACCGTCGCACCAGAGGGTGCAGAAGTTGCGTATCGATCCAACACAGGGACGGACGGAATCAACAGCCTGAAAACCCGATCGTGGGACGGATCGGCCTGGGGCCCGGAGGTGGAACAAACGAACGCGGGCTCCCCCGTGCGCGTGGTCCGCAGCGCGCGGTCGCCGATCGATCCGGACACATCGATTGTCGTGACCCAGGGCGACGACGCGTGGATTGACGTGTACGTGTGCACACCGAGCTGCACGGTGACGAGCAATGTTGGCAAGGCGGGGACAGTGTATTTCCACCCGTTCGAGGTCGCCTTCGAGCAGTCAAGCGGGGACGCGCTGCTGGTCTGGGCGGGCTCGGATTTTGACAACACCCACGACATCGGCTACATGACGTACACCAGTGGCGCGTGGAGCCCCGTCCAATGGTATGATGACACGACGGACACGAACTCCGGTGCGTATGGATTGGTCGAGCTGGCGCCCAAGAAGGGGAGTGACCAAATCGGACTCGTCGGGGGGGACGTCGGCCAACAAGACATCACCGCGTTGATCTGGGATGGGAGCGCGTTCACTAATTTCGTCGAAGTCAACACGGGATCCAACACACCGGGATACGAGAATGCCGCCATCGCATGGGAGTCGAACTCCGGCCATCTGCTCGTCGTTTCCGCTGATGCTTCGTCGACGACGTGCCGCTACATGGTGTACACGACGAGCTGGCAGCCCGCCAGCACCTTCACCTGTGGTGGCACAAATACGATCCGGTACCTGAACCTGAAGGCGAACCCTGTGTCGACCGCGAACGACATGGTCCTCTCGGTCAGCGATCTTGGATCCGAACTCAGCACCGTTTATTGGACCGGCTCGGCTTGGAACGCCCGCGTCAGCCAGGACCCCGGGGTCGATGAAGTAGACGTTCGGTCGTTCGACTTCGCATGGGAGGCCACCGGCAGCAAGGGACTCCTCGTCTATGCGACGACGGCGGGCCAACTCTCCTCCAAGAGATTCACCGCGCCGAGCACCTGGACCTCACTACCGAATGTGGGGGCAGGAGCGAATACACACCGGTGGGTCCAAGCCCGAACGAATCCGAACCCCGCGGGAGCGGTGAAGATCCTGGGGGACGTCTGGGAAAACACAGTCAACGATCTGGGCGCGTGGTCATGGGACGGAAGCACCTTGACGATGATCTCTACGACCGCATTCACCGCGGACACGGGCAGTATTGTCCGCGAGGCCTATGACCTGGAGTATCGGCCTCTAATCGGCGGCTATGTGTACTACAAAAACCAGGCAGGGGGAGGATGGAAGGCTACGGTGTCGTGGGGCCCGACGTACACGGGTCTTTCCGTGGACGTGTCTCCGCAGAACAATTACGTGAGCCTTGCCCGATACCAGGCAGCGAGCACGAATGAGATCCAGTACACAGTCTGCAAGGATCTATCGACGAGCAACTGCGACTCTCCTACCGAGTTCAAACGATGGGATGGCACCGCGGGCTACGATACAGTAGCGACAGGGGTTGAGACCACTTCCTACCCGTCCCTCGTCACGACTTACGAAGCAAACGGCGACGTGTGGATTGCTTACGTGAAAGTGGTGGATGGAACGACAAGATCCATCCAGGCGCGATTCTTGGACTATCCGAGCGGCGGATGGGCCGCGGCGGAGACCGTGGACTCGATTAGCGGCACGATTTTCACACGCCCATCGATTGGAGTGGATCGGAGCAACAACGTTCATGCCCTTTATGTTGCAACTTCCGGACCTCAGCTCTACTACAACGAAAGGACGACAGGCTGGGGAACGCGTGCGCCGATAGACGCGTTCACGGACAATCCGACAATCCTGCTGAGAGCGCCGAACGACGTAACCTATGGGTCCGACAGCGGCGGTCTCTATTGGAAAACGAGCACCTCGGAGACGTATTTCTATTACATCTCAATTCCCGAATTCGGGGAGCTTTTATTCCCAATTGCCGGTGTGCTGTCCCTCGTCCTCATCCTGGGGTTCCGCACGAGGTCACGTCCAAAACGTCTGTCGGACGCAGGCTAGTTCGCCTATGGCCTCACCCGCATCGTCCGTGCTGTCGGACATCGTCAGGATTCCCATCGGAAGTAACGCGGCTCACCGTTGAGGATTGGTCCGCCTAATACGTCCCACGCCGAGACTTTGCAAGGCTCTGGCACCCCTCTGGATGGTATCACCCGGTTAACTGATAATCGGTCCGTGAACCCTCTTGCTATCCCCTGTGAATCGATTCCGGCCTACCGGTGCGCCACGTCGCTCCGAAGGAGGGGCTTCCCTTGGAACTACCACTTGTGCGTATCAGGACCCGACGAATTCCGTTTTGGATGCCGCTCCTTCTCGTGTTCAGTTTCATCCTCGTCGCCGCCGTCCCGATCGCGGCCGGCGGCGGCGAGCGCCCCATGGACGCTTCGATGTACGTGAGCCGGACTCAGGCCTCACCGGGAGACGAGGTGATTTTCTGGATCTGGATCGACCCTCTCAAGGAGAAGGCGCGAAACCTCGTCGTCATGGAGTCCGATCTCGAGGGTTTCACAGTCGTGTCGTCCGTGGCGCCAGACACGTGTTTGGAGACGCAACTGACTTGGGTATGCATTCAGGATGACTTGCGGCCCTTCGCGATCGAAGTGCGCGCCGTCGTAGAGTCGGGGATGACCGGGAGGGACCTCATCAACCAGGCTCAAGTCGAAGTCTGGGAGAAGAATGGACATCACGGGGAGGACGACCACAAAGAAGGCAATGCGATTTCGGTGAGTGCAGAAGTCCACGTGGTCCCGGCCGCGGTGGTCGAAGAACCGGAGATCGAAGTTCGGTTGACCTCGACCCAAGTGGAAATCGTGCCCGATAGTCCGTTCACCTATCGGGTCGAAGTGACCAATCGCGGCAAATCGCCGGCGAACAATGTGTCGGTCGTCGTCTCCGTGCCGGACTCGATGGTCATGGAGTCCGCCACTCGGTGGCCTACGATCCTGGATGGACAGCTCATTTGGATTTTGGATTCCGTGCCTGTGGGATCGATGGAGTTGCTCTTCAACGCGACCGTGCCCGCCTCAAATCATGCGGACCAGGTCGAAATGGCGGTCGCGGTGACCTACGAGGACGGAAACGGGGGAGCGGTTCGCGTCGAGACGAAGCCCTCTTCCATCAGCGTCCTCCCTGTCCCCGCGGCCCCGCCCGTCTGGCCACTCCAGTTGGGGGTCATCCTGGCAGTCCTCGCGTTCGTGGGTCGCTCCCTCTTCCTGCCTCCGGGCCCCATCGGTTCCGCGCTGACCAAGGCTCGGGCGCGGACGAGATCTTCCTGCTCCACCGGAGCGGGGTCCTCCTGAAGCACTTCTCTCCCGATCGAGATCGGGTGATGGATTCCGACATCCTCGGCGGCATGCTCGCCGCGGTGCGGATGTTCATTGAGGACTCCATGAATCCTTCCGCGGGCGCCCTGCAGGAGATCCGGTTCAGCGGTGGCAGCATCGTCTTCGTCACGGGGCAAAACGCCGCCCTCGCCGCCCTCAATGCTCGGGGAAACCGCGCTCGATTCGCAAATCGGGCGATGGGCCTCCTCCGGGAGTTCGAGAACCTCAACGGCGATGCGCTGTCGAACTTCGACGGCCTCGCCGGGCGATTGGACGGGGTCGACGCTCTGTTCACAAGAATCGCCTCGTGACCGAGGGTCCGGGACGCCACCGTGGGACCGAGCCGGAGAGGATGTCCCCCGGCAGTAACAGTGCGTGTCACGGCCAAGCGACTGCTCACTCAACGCCCTGACCCTTGCCGGGGGATTGTTGGACGCCGCGTTGTCCCCCTGTCACGGAGCGCCCCGGACTCGGGGCTGTCGAGGAGGGACCCATACGACGTCCTCTCCAGGCTTGCATCGCGCATCACGGGTCAGCGCGACCTTACGCTGGAGCAGAGGGACCAACGGGCGCCGGAAGGATAAAGATTCGCTCCTTGCGCCGCACGTTTATCTAGGCCCGGGCGATTCCGTTGCCCTCGGCAAGCTGGGTTCCTACGGACGAGCTTCGGGATGCGATCGCCCTGCTGTTCAAACGCAAAGGCCGCGACGAGTTGAGCGAGCGGGAGTTCGTGCTCTCCGCCTCCATGGACTTGCGGTGGTTCCCTCCCCGGGATGCCCAGCGCCTCTTGCAACTCGGCCTGGAGACGAGGCTTCTGGAGTCGCAAGGGGGCGCCATCCGCCCTGCGTTCGATGTGTCGGCCGTGGAGGTGCCGCGAGACTACATCCCGACCTCGGCGATCCTCGAGGTCCCGACGCCGGCATCGGCAGACGTGTTTCTGAGAATCGTCGACGCCATCGTGGCCAAGACGCGGACCGATCGCAAGTCCGTCATCGCCTCGGTGAACGCGGTCCAGGAAAAACTGGACGTCGAGGTCGAAGTCGCCGCCCTGGTCGCAGCCCACCAGATGGGGGTCGACGCCACGCCGTTCGTGCCGACGGTGAAGAACCGACTCGGAGTGCCGTGATCACGGACGATCTTCACGCATCTTGATCAGGTCGCCGAGGGTGACGCCGCTCCCGGTCGCTTGCTTCTTGACGGCGACGGGTTCGACCCGTTCCTTGAGCTTGATCCCCAGCTCGCGTTCGAGCTTCCGAACGAGCGCGTCGCCCGGGCTGATCGCGCCGGACTCGAGCTTCGCGATGACGCTGACCCGCTCGTTGATCTTCGCCCCGAGATCCGCCTGCTTCCATCCGCGGGCCTCCCGCGCCTGTCGGATCCGCTGCGGGAAGTCTTCCGCGAGTTCGAGTTCCCCGGCCTGCGTGAACACGTCCCGCGGGGTCATGCGCCGCTGGCGTGTCTCGAGCCGCTGCGCGATGATGGGGGGCATCGTGCTCTGTCGCAAGGCCGGCGTCGAGACCTCGTCGCCGAAGCGGGAGCAGTCGGCGCAGACGGACAAGATCGTCGCGTCGATGGCCACGTTCTTGAGGCGCGGCACGTCGGCGCCACACAATTCGCAGATCACGAATCTAGCCCGCAAAGACTAAATAAAAAGTGCTGGGTATATAGCCTTCGTCTTCCAGCCACCCACCGGACGATTCTATGGACGACGACCAGATACGTGAATTCTCAGAGAAAATGTCGGAGCGGATCGCCACCCTCGAGGACCGCAACGACAAGCTCTTGGAGACGGCCCGACGGACCGAGGGCGAGAAGCGTTATGTCGAGACGGAGCTGGGCCGACTCCAGAAAGAGATTCGGAGGCTCAAGCAGGAGCTCGATCGGCTTAAGAGCCCACCCCTGATCATCGGCAACATCCGGGACATCTTGGCGGATGGCCGGGTCGTCGTGAAGTCGTCCACGGGTCCGGATTTCATCGTGAACGCGGCGGATTACATCACGAAAGAGAACCTCGTCGTCGGGGCGCGCGTCGCGTTGAACAAGCAGACGCTCGCCGTGATGGGCGTCCTTCCGCCCTCGTTGGATCCGATCGTCACCGGCGCGGAGATCATCGAGAAGCCGCCGGTCACCTACCAAGACGTCGGCGGACTCGAGATCCAGATGCGTGAACTGCGCGAAGCGGTCGAGGACCCGCTCCTGAAGCCGGACCTGTACCGCAAGGTCGGGATCGAGCCGCCGAAAGGGGTCCTCCTGGTCGGTCCGCCCGGCACGGGGAAGACGCTCCTCGCGAAGGCCGTGGCCAACCGCACCCAGGCCACCTTCATCCGATTCGTCGGGTCCGAGTTGGTCCAGAAGTACATCGGCGAGGGGGCGCGGCTCGTGCGGGAGCTGTTCCAGCTGGCTCGCGAGAAGTCCCCGTCGATCGTGTTCATCGACGAACTCGACTCGGTCGGCGCAAAGCGTCTCGAGATCGCGACGTCCGGGGACCGGGAAGTCCAGCGGACGCTCATGCAGCTCCTGGCGGAGCTCGATGGCTTCAACCCGCTCGGGGAAGTGAAGATCATCGGCGCGACGAACCGGCCCGACATCCTCGACGAGGCCCTGCTGCGCCCGGGCCGATTCGATCGAATCATCGACATACCGATGCCGGGCCACGAGGCTCGCATGACGATCTTCAAGATTCACACGCGGAAGATGAGCGTCACGCCGGACGTCGACTATGGCGTCCTCGCGGGGCGGTGCGACGGCACGACCGGGGCCGATATCCATGCGATGTGCACGGAGGCCGGCATGTTCGCGATCCGCGAGGACCGCGAGGTCGTGACGATGGCCGACTTCGAGCGCGCGGTCGACAAGGTGCTCGGGGAGAGCCCGATCCGTTCGACGGATGCGTCCGGCGCGATGTACGCGTGAGTTCGAGTCTCGTACGCGTCATTCCTAAATAGGTGGACCTTCTCCTTTGTCTCCGAGAACCGGAAGGTCCCGCGTTGGCGAAGACGGATCACTGCCCGATCTGCAACGTTGCCGTGAAGCCGGAGAACCTCCTTCGGCATCTGGCCGACACCCATCCGCGGCATCCCGATACCGCGAGACTGCGGGACGAGCTGAAGTCCCAGGTCGGGCGGGTGGGCCCGCGGCGGGCTTCGGCACCGATCCACGTATCGCCGTGGCTGGTCGCCCTCGTCGCCCTCGCCATCGTTGGCGGCGTCGGCGCCTACTTTCTGACACAGACCAATTCCCAGCCGTTCCCGTGCGTCGAGGGGGTCGCTTACGTCTATCACTGGCACACCCAGCTGAACGTCTTCTCGGGCAGCGTGCCGTATACGATTCCCGCAAACACCGGCATCGTCGGCTCCTGTCTCGAACCGGTCCATACGCACGATACGTCGGGTCTCATCCACATCGAAACGACCGTGAACCGGCTGTACTCGGTCGGAGATTTCTATCTCGTCTGGCATAAGTCGTTCGGGTCCCCGACCCAGATGATCGTGAACGGGACGGCCCTTCCCTCGCCGACCGCGACTCAGACCCTGTACGACCAAGAGACGATCTCGATCTACTACACGTCGTTCAACTGATTGCCTCCCGTTTTTGTGGCGGCCGCGAGGCTTCGACGCGAGCACCATAATGTTTATGGCGGCCCCCTAGGTTAGACCGGACCCACCATGGCCCGCTCGCTCCGACGGGACGACGACGGCGTGAGCACGCTCTGGTCGTTCGTGGGCGTCGTGATCCTGGTCGTCGCGATCCTCGGGGTGTATTACGGCTACGTCGTCCCCAAGCTCGCCGCGCCGCCGTTGCGGGCCCAGGGCGGGGACCAAGTCCAAGTCGACTACGTCGGCACCTTCGTGGAGAATGGACTCGTGTTCGATACGAGCCTGCAGTCCATCGCGCGGGACAACGCCTCGTATCCGAAGGCCTTCATGTTCGCCTGGCACGCCTCGTATGCGCCCCTCTCGGTGACGATCGGGAGCGGCGGGGTCGTCCCCGGATTCGACACCGGGATCCAGGGGCTCGCGATCGGCGACACGCGGACGATCGCGGTGCCGCCGGCGCTCGGATACGGACTGGCGGATCCCACGAAGATCTTCATCAAGCCGCTCCTCGAATCCGTGCCGGTCCGGGTCACGATGGACGCGGCGTCGTTCGCGACAAAGTACCAGGCAACCCCCGCGTCGGGGACGAACGTGACGGATCCGTTCTGGGGATGGACCGCGACCGTGAGCGTGGCGGGGACGATCGTGACGGTCACGAACAGCCCGATCCCCGGTCAGCTCGTGCGGCCCTACGGGGCGTGGGACGCCCAAGTGGTCTCGATCGACGACGCGGCGAACAACGGCGAAGGGGTGATCCTCGTCCATCACCTGTTGACGTCCGCTCAGGTCGATCGGGTCGGCCAGAAGAGCGCGGGGGGAAGCGTGGTCTTCGTCGTGACGGGAGTGGACACGGTCGCGGGGACGTATACGGTCAACTACAACACGCCGACGAAAGGCCGGACCCTCGTCTTCCAAGTAACGATGGTGTCGATCTCGCGGCTCTACTGAGGCCCGCCGATGGCCTCCCTGGACGAGCTCCTGACCGCGCTGTTCGGGTCGCTCGGTCCGGTCGGGAGCCTCCTGATTCTCCTCATCGTCTTCGCACTGGATGCGGCGCTGTTCCCTGCGCTGCCCGAAGTCTGGATCGTGCTCACGTACACGTATCGGCCCGAGCCGCTCGGCCCGATCGCGTGGGCCGGCCTCCTACTGGCGATGGCCGTGGCGGGCGACGTCGTCGGGACGAGCTTGCTCTACGCCGCCGTCCGACGCTGGGTCGTCCAACGTCGGAGGATGCCGCACTGGCTGGAACGGGCGATGAAGAAATGGACGAGCTTCCTCCTGGTCCAAGATGAACGGGTCATCCTGATGAATCGAGCCGTGCCCGTCATCCCGATGGTGGGCGCGTTCATCGCGACCCTCGGATGGCGGTATCGACGGTCCATGGCCTACGTCTCGCTCGGAGGCCTCGCAAAATACGCGGTCCTCTTGTACGTCGTCTTCGTGATCGGACTCGCGTACGACGTCGAGACGGCCCGGTGGATCACACTCGCGCTCGTCGCGATCGTGGTCGCCTTATCGTTCCTCGCGTCGTGGGTTCGACGCCGACGGATCGAGGCGTCGGCCGCGCACCGGCCGTAGACCTCACCGCGCGGGCGCCGGACGGAAGAGCTCTCGCGGGGTCCGGCCGGTCGCGTAGTACAGGATCGTCGATGCGACGTATTCCTGGAGGATCGTCCGCAGATACCCGTACGTGCGGAATCGGCGCATCGAGGTTTCCACCGTGATCGGGAGGATGACGAATCGTCCGATCGATCGGGACCGGATCGCCAGATCGTGGGTCTCGTTCAAGACCAGATCCTCTCGAATCCCTCCGAGCGTCTCGAACGCCGATTTGCGGAAGAAGAAACAATACCCGGCGTTGTGCGGGAGGCCCCAGATCGTCATCGCCCGCTGGTAGGCGTTCGCGAAGTAGAACAGGGACCGCTCGATCCGTCTTCCCTTCGCGGGGGCGAAACCGGTGGCGCCGCCCACAATGTGGGGGTCTCCGAGGGCGAGGAAGACGGTTTCGACGAGGTTCGACGGCAGGAGGCAGTCGGCGTCGACGAAGAGCAGCACGTC
>Ga0209157_1001772_pt1 | contig 17712 bp, 13 predicted proteins | sample GraSoiAngelo_135_FD_185892 | JGI IMG/M metagenome (GOLD analysis project Ga0209157, IMG submission 185892) | Grasslands soil microbial communities from the Angelo Coastal Reserve, California, USA - 14_0929_05_40cm (SPAdes) (version 2) | ecosystem: Environmental > Terrestrial > Soil > Grasslands ...
GGCCTTGGCCTCGATCTGGCGGATGCGCTCCCGGGTGACCGCAAAGTCCTGCCCGACCTCCTCGAGCGTGTGCTCGCAGCCATCCGAGAGGCCGAAGCGGAGGCGCAGCACCTTCTCCTCGCGGGGCGTGAGCGTGTTGAGGACTTTGTTCGTCTGCTCGCGCAGGGAGAGGCCGATGATCGACTCCACGGGCGACACGACCTGCTTGTCCTCGATGAAGTCGCCGAGGTGGCTGTCTTCTTCTTCGCCAATCGGTGTTTCCAGGGAGATCGGCTCTTGCGCGATCTTCAGAACCTTCCGCACCTTGTCGACCGGCACGTCCATCTTGGCGGCGATCTCCTCCGGGGTCGGCTCGCGGCCCAGCTCCTGCACGAGCTGGCGTGAGGTCCGGATGAGCTTGTTGATGGTTTCGATCATGTGCACCGGGATACGAATCGTGCGCGCCTGGTCGGCGATGGCTCGGGTAATTGCCTGACGGATCCACCAGGTCGCGTAGGTCGAGAACTTGTAGCCGCGCCGGTACTCGAACTTGTCGACGGCCTTCATGAGGCCGATATTGCCTTCCTGGATGAGGTCCAGGAACTGCAAACCGCGATTCGTGTACTTTTTCGCGATCGAGATGACCAGGCGGAGGTTCGCCTCGACCATCTCCTTTTTCGCCTGCGCCGCCTTGACCTGGCCCGACTTGATGATGGTCATGACGCGCTTGATCTCGTCGGCTTTGGCGTTTGCGCGTGTTTCCGCGACCTTGATCTCCTGCTGGGCGACCCACACTTGTTGCTGCTTCGGGGACGGGAACTTCTTGGCGGCCTTGAGGTGGAGGTCGCCGGCACCGCCGCTCAGCCCGTTGGTGCCGGGATCGCGGAACGAGACGTAGATGAGGTTCTGGACCTCGTCCGCCGACGGCCGGCGGCCGTTGGTCCAGAGCCGGATCACGCGCTCGGCGCGCTCGATATCGTCGAGCAGATCGCGCAGGCGTTGCACGAGGCCCCGGCGACCGAGGTCCACGTCTTCCCGGTCGATGATCTGATTGCCGATGTTGAGCGCGCGGAGCTTCTCGAGCACCCGCGTCTGGCGCTGTTGCGCCTGCGCCTCGAAGCGTTTCCACGCCGGCTCCTTGCCCTTCCTCGACCGCCGCCGGCTCGGTGTCTTCAGCCGGAGCTTCCGGGCGTGGACGACGAGCTTGTCGCGCTCGCGGAGCAGCCGGTCAACCGTCGCGAACGCCGCGGTCACCTGCCGGGTGAGCTCGGTCTCTTTCTCTTCCGTGAACTCTTCCTCGTTGACGTCCACGACTTCCTTGACCGAAATGTCGTGCCGGCGGAGCTGCTCCCGCAGCTCGCGGAATCGCTCGAGGGCCAGGTTGGTGCTGAGGATGGCCGAGGTGACCTGATTCTTGCCCTCCTCGATCCGCTTGGCGAGGGCGATTTCCCCCTCGCGCGTGAGCAACGCGACCCTCCCCATCTCGCGCAGATAGAGCCGCACGGGGTCCTCGGTGCGCCCGACGGGGCCGGGCGTGAGGTCGATCGGCTCGGGCGGGCCGTCGTCGTCGTTATCGTCGGGCTCCGGGGTCTTGCGCTCGCGGACCTCTGAGGGAAGCCGGCCGGCCTTGGCCGAGTCCACGACCTCGATGTCCATCGCGCCGAACATCATCATGATGTCATCGAGCTGATCGAGCGAGACGAGGTCCGAAGGGAGGGCGTCATTGACTTCGTCGTAGGTGAGAAAGCCCTTCTGCTTCCCCATCGAGATCAGTCGGTCGAGCTCCTCCAGCTTTGGCTCTTCGCTCATTCGTCTGAGCTCCTTGGGGACCCCGTGGTCCCGTGATCTAACGACTGGGCGACACCACCCGTGATCCCGTACACGACGGCGCTCTCCTGATGCAAGGTCCGCAACTCCGCGTGCATCGGCGCCGTGACCCCGGTCTTGGCCTGGGTCTCGGCGATCGACTGGCTCACCACGCGCGCCCGCCGCAGCCGCTGGCTGCGCTCGAGCCGTCGCTGGAACTGTTCGATGCTAACCCGGGCGTCAATGCTTTCGCGATCTTCCACGAGCAGGGAGGAGAGGACGGAACGCGCCTCGTCGGTCTCGAGGTCGGTCATCAGGCTCTCCGCCGAAGCGTCCGGGCGGCTCTTGAGCGCGCGCACGATCGAGCGGAGCGAGGCGTGACCGAGGTCGTCCGACTCGTCGAGCAGCGCCAGGAGGAGCGTGCGAGCCTCCGTGGAGTGGAGCAACAGCGTCACGAGATCGCGCTCGACTGGCGGCGTGGACGTCGGTGGGCTCGACCGAGAGGGCGTCGGCGGCGTGCGCAGAGAGGATTGCAGCCGTTGCGCCTCGATCCAGAGCTGAGTCGCATCAACCCCGAGCTTGGTCGCGGCCTCGCGCGAGAGCGCCGTCGCCTCCTCCGCGTCGGCGACCTTCGCGAGCATCAACGACACCCGGGCGAACGCACTGGTCCGCGCCCGCGGGCCGGTCGCCCCGTCGGGATCGACGATCGCGCGGTCGAGCGCGTAGGCGAGGAGGCTCCGAGCGGCGGTGATCCGCTCCTCGAAGGCCTCTCCGCCTGCCGTTCGGAGGAAGGTGTCGGGGTCGTGGCCCGCCGGGAGCAGGGCGACCTTCACCCGGAAGGCGCCCCCGCCGGCGAACGCACCGGCGCGATTCACCGCCCATGCCATGCCCCCGTCGGTGGGCTCGAGCAACTCTTCGGCCCGTGCCGCCGCCTTCTGGCCGGCCGCATCGGCGTCGAAGAAGGTGACCACCTCGTCACAGTAGCGCCGCAGGAGGGCGAGCTGAGCCGGCGTAAAGGCGGTGCCGAGCGCGGCGACGGTCGCCGTGAACCCGTGCTGGTGGCACATGAGGCAATCGACGTAGCCCTCGACGAGGAACGCGCGGTTTTGCGTCTGGATCGTCGGACGGGCGAGGTCGGCGGCGTAGAGCAGATTTCCCTTGGTGTAGAGGGGGGTCTCCGGCGAGTTGAGGTACTTCGGCTGCTCGTCCCCGAACGCACGCCCCCCGAAGGCGACGACCCGGCCCTGGAGGTCGCGGATCGGGAAGAGGAGGCGTCCGCGGAAGCGGTCGTACGCGCCGGCACGATTTTCGCGCGGGATCGCATGAAGCTGAGGAGCGCGTCCCAGCCCTCCGGGGCGTAACCGAGGCCGAAGCGTTGAGCGATCCCGCTGTCGATGCCCCGTTGCTCGAGATATGCGCGCGCCCGCTCGCCGGCAGGCTTCCAGAGCGCCTGCTGGTAGAAGCGCGCCGCGAGGTCCATCACCCGGAGGAGCTCCTCCCGGCCCGAATCGCCACCCTTGCCGCGTTCCTCGGGCAGCGCGATCCCCGCCGTCTTGGCGAGTGCCCGGACGGCCTCGGGGAAGGAGAGGCGGTCCTGGCGCATGAGGAAGCCGAATGCGTCGCCGCCTACCCCGCAGCCGAAGCAGTGGAAGATCCCCTTGCGCGGATTGACCGTGAACGACGGCGTCTTCTCCGCGTGGAAAGGGCAGAGGCCCTTCCAGCCGGTACCGGCCTTGCGGAGGTTCACGAACCGGCTGACGAGGTCGACGATGTCGATGGCCGCGCGAATGTCGTCGAGCAGCGTCTGCGGGTACTGCATCATCCGACCTTCAGCGCGGCCACGGTCGCGCCCGTGCCGCCTTCGGACGGCTCGCCGTCCCGGAACGACTCGACCAGGGGGTGGCCGGCAAGAAGGTTGCGGACGGTCTTGCGAAGGGCGCCGGTGCCCTTTCCGTGAACCAATCGTACGCTCGCAAGGCCTGCGAGAAACGCGGCGTCCAGGTATTGCTCGACACGGTCGCGCGCCTCGTCTGTCGTCTGCCCGAGCAGCAGGATTTCGGCTGCGACTAGGCGGGGGGAGCCGGGAAGGGATCCAGGGCTTCGGAACCCCACTCGCCCCGTCGCCGCGGCGTTAATAGGCGCGGGACGCAGGGCGGAGACCGGGACGCGGACGGTCACCGAGCCGGATCGGACGGTCGCAGAGCTTCCGGCGATCTCGAGCAACTCGCCGCGGATGCCCAGGTGCTCGGCCGCGACGGTCACGCCGGGCGCGAGGGCCGTCGGCTCGGCCACGGTCGCTTGCGGCGCGACGGCCTCGACCTTCACCGCCGCCTCCCGCACGCGCCGCCGGCTCTCGTCCAGCGAGCGTCGCGAGCGATCCGAGCGTTTGAGCTTGTCCCACTCGGCGGTGAGCGCGCGGCGGATGTCGGCGACGAGCGCCGTGGCCTCGGCGCGTGCCCGCGCGACGATGGCCTGGGCCCGGCTCTCGGCCGCCGCCTCCGTCTGACGGGCCTTCGCCAGGCGCGCCGCGGTCTCGGCGCCGATCCGTTCGATCTCGCGCGCCCGCTCGGCGTCCGAGCGGGCATGGGCGTCGAGCGTCGCCAGAAGGTCGGAGAGCCGCGCGGCGTGCTCCGAGCGGTGGGCACTGGCCCGCGCGATGAGCTCGGCGTCGAGGCCGAGCCGGGCCGCGATCGTCAGCGCATAGCTCTGGCCCGGCTGGTCGTAGCGCAGACGGAAGCTCGGCGCAAGCGTCGCAGTGTCGAACTCGACCGACGCGTTGCGGGCGCGAGGGTGCGTGGACGCGAACGCCTTCAGCGGTTCGAGGTGAGTCGTGGCGATCACCAGCGCGCCGCGCTCGGCCAGCTCCTCGAGGATCGACTGGGCGAGAGCCGCGCCCTCGTCGGGATCTGTGCCCGCTCCGAGCTCGTCCAGGAGCACGAGCGAGCGCGCGTCGGCCGCGTCGAGGATCTCGCGCACCTGCTTGACGAAGGCCGAGAAGGTCGAGAGGTTCTCCGCGACGGACTGGTCGTCGCCGATGATCGCGAAGACGTCGTCGAACACCGGCAGGCGCGAGCCCTCGTCCGCCGGCAGGTGGCAGCCCACCTGGGCCATCAGCGCGTGCATCGCGAGCGTCTTGAGCGCGATCGTCTTGCCGCCCGCGTTCGGTCCCGTGATGACGAGCAGCGGGCGGTCGGGCCCGAGCTCGAGATCCATCGGGACCACCGTGCGGCTCGCGTCGCTCCAGCCCTGGGCGAGCAAGAGAGGATGGCGCGCCCCGCGAAGCGCCACGCTTCGTGCGGTATCGATCACCGGCGCCGTCGCGGCCATACGCTCGGCGGCCTGCGCGCGCGCGAAGGTCCAGTCGAGTTCGCCGACGGCGCTCACCAGGCTCTCCAGGTCGTCGAGTCGCTCTCGCACACCGGCGGTCAACTCGCCAAGAATGCGCGCGATCTCGTGCTCCTCCTCGCGGGTCGCCTGGACGAGGTCGTTGTTGACGTCGACGACGTGCTCGGGCTCGATGAAGAGCGTTTGACCGCTCTGCGAGCGGTCGTGGACGATGCCGCGCACGCGGCTCCGCGCCTCGGCCCGCACGGGCAGTACGTATCGGCCGTGCCGGAGCGTGACGTACCGGTCGGCGAAGAGCCGATCGGCGTCGCTCCCCTGGAAGGCGCGCTCGAGCTCGGCGGCAAGCTGTCGGCGGCGGTCGCGGATCTCGCGGCGGAGGCGTTTGAGGGTTGGACTCGCGTCATCGGTCATCGTGCCGCTCGCGTCGAGGGCCTGGCGGAGGCGGTCGGCGAGCTCGGGAAATCGTGGCAGGGACTCGGTGATCATCGCCAGGCCGGGACTCGTCTCACGCGTCGCTCGGCCGTAGGCTCGGAGCTTCGGGCTCGCTTCGAGGACAGGGATGATCTGAATCAGCTCGAGACCATCGAGGACGCTGCCGTCGGCGTGACAGCGAGTGAGCACGGGCCGGATATCGGGAAGGGCTTCCAGCGGGAGCGACCCGGCAGTGGAGAGGGCCAGCCGGGCCTCGCGCGTCATGTCGATCGCCGCCTGGACCTCGGAGACATCGGTGAGTGGCTCTGCCGTCGTCGCGCGCTCGCGGCCCATCCCGGTCAACGCTTCGTGCGCCAGGAGCGCCCGCACCGCGTTCCATTCGGTGCCGGGCTCCCAGGTTCGGCCTGCCTCTACCCTGCGCCTCATTCGCCCCCGGCCTGGATCACGGGAGTGTCGGCGTGCATCCAGGGGTGCTCCGGCTAATCGGATATCCGTTCGCGCCGCTTAGCCTTTTTGCGGGCGGCGAGGGCCTTTCGCTTCCGTCGAACGCTGGGTTTTTCGTAGTGCTGGCGCTTTTTGAACTCGGACAGGAGCCCGGCCTTCTCGCACTGTTTCTTGAAGCGCTTGAGCGCGTTTTCGAAGGACTCGTCGGGCTCGACGATGACCTTGGTCACTCCGCTCCCCTCCAGGTGGCGACGCCCTGGATAAACAATAACTATATACCACGCGACCTCCCACCGGGCAATCGATGGAGGCCCTCTGGTAGACTGACGCCCTTGATCACGCCCGCCGGCGCGCTACCCGTCTACACTGTCGTGCCCTTCGTCGCCATGCTTCTGGCGATCGCCATCTGCCCCCTCTGGGTGCCTCGCTGGTGGGAGTCGAACCGGAACAAGATGGTCGTCTCCGCCGCCCTCGGCCTGCCCATTCTTGTCCTGTACATGATCCGCCGACCGAGAGCGCTCGGCGCCATGGCAGAAGAGTACCTCTCCTTCATTGTCCTCCTCGCCGGACTCTATGTGATCGCGGGCGGGATCCTCCTGCGCGGCGACCTGCGGGCGACGCCTCTCACCAATACGGCCTTCCTGGCGCTCGGGTCGGTGCTGGCCTCGCTTGTCGGCACCACCGGGGCCTCGATGCTCCTGATTCGCCCGCTCCTTCAGACTAACCGTGAGCGCACCCACGTCCGACACACCGTCATCTTCTTCATCTTTCTCGTGTCCAATATCGGCGGCATGCTGACGCCGCTCGGCGATCCGCCGCTTTTCCTCGGTCACCTGCAGGGGGTGCCATTCACCTGGACCTTCCGCCTCTGGCCGCACTGGGCGCTCCAGGTGGTCGTGCTGCTGGCGCTCTATTTCGTCTGGGACACGCGGCAATACACGCGTGAGCCGATCGCCGCGCTGCGCCGCGACCGGACGCAGATCGAACCACTGCGCCTGCGGGGTGCGCTCAACGTCCTCTGCCTCGGTCTCGTGGTCCTCGCCGTCGCGTTCCTGCGCGAGCCCTGGCGCGAGGCCGGCATCGTAGTGTTGGCCGCCGTTTCCCTCTGGCGGACTCCGCGTGCGGTACGTCGGGCCAACGGCTTCACGGCCTATCCCATCGCGGAAGTCGCTGTCCTGTTCTTCGGGATCTTTCTCACGATGATCCCGGCGCTCGAGCTCCTGCGGCAACGGGGCGGGGAGCTCGGCGTGCGCGAGCCTGCGCAGTTTTTCTGGGCGAGCGGGATCCTTTCGTCGTTCCTCGACAATGCGCCGACCTACCTGGTCTTCCTGGCGCTGGGCCAGGGCCTCGGCCTGGGCAGCGAGGTCGTGGATGTCCCCCACGCGATCCTGGCCGCGATCAGCGTGGGGGCCGTGTCCATGGGGGCCAACAGCTACATCGGCAACGCGCCCAACTTCATGGTGAAGTCGATCGCCGAGGAGCAGGGCGTGCAGATGCCGAGCTTCTTCGGCTACATGCTCTACAGCGGCGCCGTTCTCATGCCGCTCTTCGCGATCGTCACCGTGGTCTTTTTCAGATGAGCCTGGGGGGTGAGCGCCAAACCGGCGCTCAAAGCGAGAAAGTTTCGCGGGCGTCTAGCTGAGCAAAGCGAGCACGCGCTCTGCTGCCTCCGCGACGGCGGCGTCCACGGCCGGCAACTCGTCACGCTCGAATGATGTGAGCACGTGGTCGGGGACGTCGTCCTTCTGGTCTGGACGGCCGATGCCCACCTTTACCCGCTTGATCTCCTGGGTGCCGAGCGCCTCGATGACCGACCGGACGCCTTTGTGGCCACCGTGGCTGCCCTTCATTCGTAGGCGCACGGTCCCGAGCGGCAAGTCGATATCGTCGTACACGAGGATCAGGTCGGCGGGACCGGCTTCGACGCGGCGCAGTGCCTTGGCGACGACAGGGCCGCTCTCGTTCATGAAGGAGATCGGCTTGATCAGGCGGACGGGCTCGCCCCTCCATCGTCCTCGAGCAACCGCCGCCGAGCCGTCGCGACGCCAGGACGCTCGGAGACTCTTGGCGAGGAGGTCGAGGACACGCTGGCCCACGTTGTGGCGGGTATCCCGGTACTCCGGTCCCGGGTTCCCCAGCCCGACGACCACTCGGCCGTGGGCCAAGCGCGTCCCGCTCCGCTACTTTTCCGTCTTTTCGGGCCGCTCGGGTCTCTTCGGCCGCTTGCCATCCTCGGCCGCCGCCTCCTCGCCTTCCTTCGGCTTGCGCTCCGTGAGGACTTCCGGCTCGGTGACCGCCGCCGCCGTCGGCGCGACTACCGCAGCCACTTCCTCGGCCATCGGCGGCGCTACCGTCGCGACCGCCTGCCCGGGATCGTTCAGGATCCGTACGCCGGCGGGCGCGCGAAGATCGGCGACCGTCAACACGTCGCCGATCATGAGCGCGCTGACGTCGGCGTCGATCCGCTGGGGGATGGCGGTCGGCAGGCACGACACCGACAGCTCGTGGAGCACGAGGTTCAGGATGCCCTTCTGCTCTCTCACCCCCGCCGCTTCGCCCACGGGGCGTACGCTGACCTGGACGGTGATGGCGCGGTCCGCGGCCACCTCTTGCAGGTCGACGTGGAGCAGCTGCTCGGTGACGGGATCGAACTGCAGCTCGCGGATGATCGCGAGCCTGGCGCCGTTGCCCGGCTCACCGTCGAACTTGAGGGTGAGCAGCTGGGTCGTGCCCTCGTGACCGTGGATCATCCGTAGCACGGCCTTCGGGTCCACCGTGACGGTCTCGGCCTTCCGGCCGTCGTAGAGGATCGCCGGCACGACGCCCGCTCGGCGCAGGCGTTTCGCGACCTCTTTGCCAGTCACGTCGCGTCGCTTGATCATCAGCTCTTGCATCGCCATGCGTTGCTCCTTGAGAGTCGAATTACGCGAACAGCGTCGAGACGGATTCCTCGTCGTGGATGCGCCGGATGGCCTCGCCCAAGAGCGGGGCGACCGTGAGCACCGTGATGCGCGAAGCGCTGCGCTTGTCGTCGGTCACCGGGATCGAGTTGGTGACGACGACCTCCTCGATCGGAGAGGTCTTGATGCGCTCCATCGCCGGCCCGGACAGCACCGCGTGGACACCGCAGGCCAGGATGCGCCGGGCGCCCTCGCGCTCCACCGCGGTCACCGCCTGCAGCAGTGTGCCGGCCGTGTCGATGATGTCGTCGATGACGATGGCATCGCGTCCCTTGACGTCGCCGATGAGGTGCATGGCGACCGCCGAGTTCGGCCCCTCTCGCCGCTTGTCGATGATAGCCAGACCGGCGTCGAACCGCTTGGCCATCGCGCGGGCCCGTTCCACGCCTCCAGCATCCGGAGCGACGATCACCGGCTCGTACAGATCCTTCTTGCGAAGGTAGTCGATCATCACGACCGGGCCGGCGAAGAGATGGTCCACCGGGACGCTGAAGAAGCCCTGGATCTGGCCGGCGTGCAGGTCGAGCGCCAGCAGTCGGTCGATACCCGCCGCCTCCAGCAGGTCGGCCACGAGCTTGGCCGAGATCGGCACGCGGGGTTGCACTTTACGGTCCTGGCGCGCGTAGCCGTAGTAGGGCAGCACCGCCGTGATCCGACGGGCCGATGCGCGCTTCATCGAATCCACCATGATCAAGAGCTCCATCAGGGTGTCGTTCGCGGGAGGGCAGGTCGGCTGGACGAGGAACACGTCGGCGCCGCGCACGTTCTCGTTGACCTGCACGTACACCTCGCCGTCCGAGAAGCGCGCCACCTCGGCGTCGGACACCGGGACGTGCAGGTATTGCGCAATCTCCTCGGCGAGGGGGCGGTTCGCGCTGCCCGTGAACAGCTTCAGCTCGTACGCCATCGGCGCCTCGCTCCTAAAGTGTGGTTGGGGCGGGAGGATTCGAACCTCCGAATACGGGATCCAAAGTCCCGCGCCTTAGCCGCTTGGCCACGCCCCAGCGTGTGTCTGTCTGGAGAAGGGGGCTCCGCCCCCCTCTCGACTCCCCCGCGAACCTGCGGGGCGTCGGGTCCGCCCCCCTCTCGACTCCTCTCGGCCGCGACGTCCGGCGGCTACTCTACCGTACCCGTATGGCGGGCCCACGCAAGGCCCGGACTGCCCAGCACGCCCAGCGAGCCTGCGCGACCCGGGCTCGGATTTGTCGGGCATGGTCGTACGAGCGCGCCACGCCGAACACCGTGAGCCCACTGCCCGACATCGCCGCACCCAGCGCGCCCGCCGCCAGAAGGGCGGCCTCCATCTGCTCCACTTCCCGGTAACGGGACGTCGCGACGCGCTCGAGCGTGTTACCGAGCGTCGCCGCAACCCGGCTCGGCTGCCGGCTCCGGAGAGCTGCCGCCATGCCTCGGACCCGGCCACCGTCAGAATACATCGCGGGGACGACACCGTCGTAGATCTCGGCGGTGCTCGCCGCGACGCGCGGATTCACGAGCACGAGTGCCAGTGCGCAACTCGGCAGCGACTCGAGCTGCTCACCCCGTCCGGTCCCCAACGCGGCGCCGCCGCGAAGGAAGAACGGCACGTCCATCCCCAGCGTCACCGCCAGCTCGGCGAGTCGTGTGCCCGGCCACCGGAGTCCCCACAGCCGATTCAGTCCGACGAGCACCGCCGCGGCGTCAGTCGATCCACCGCCGAGGCCAGCGGCCACCGGAATCCGCTTCTCCAGCGTGATCCGCGTGCCACGGCCCGACCCGGCCGCGTCCTGCAGAGTCCACGCCGCTTTGAACGCTAGATTGGTCCCGTCCGTCGGAACATCGGACGCGGTGGTGCGGAGCTCCAAGACATCCGCGTCCTCGAGCACCAACCGATCAGAAAGATCCACAGCCTGCATGACCGTGGCGATTTCGTGGTAGCCGTCGTCCCGCTGCCCGAGAACCTCGAGCGCCAGGTTGACCTTGGCCGCAGCGCTGAGCACGAGGCGACGGGCCTTCCCCGACCGCTTCGACACGACACCGAACCATAGCACGGGCCTGAGGCCCGTTCAACGGATGCTCTGTGTTTTCGCCCCTTTCGGGACCGCCACCGTGAAGCGTTCCTCCTCGATTCCGCCCCCCTCGACGAGATTCTGGTAGGTGATGGATCCCGTTACGTACGACTGCGCCGCCTCGAGATCGAACCCGGTAAGGACGCCCGTCCCGTTTCTCCGGTACTTGATGAGCGCGTTGAACGGGCTCCCAAAGATCTCCAGCTGTCGGACCGTGCCCGTCTCCAGGTCGAGCCACACGCGCTGCCGACCGCCGACGCTCACGAGACTCAGGGACGGCCCCGCATCGTCAGGGGGCAAGAGCTCGGCAGACCTCAAGTCGGGCGGCGGCGCCACGCGTCCGGTGAGCGCTGCGACGAGATCTTCAGGGTTGAGAGGCAGACCGAGAACCTTTGCGACAGTCTCGGCGTTGGCCGGCCCGACATGAGCCTCGTTCTTCACGGCGTTGTACGCAGTCACCCGGCCTTCGTGAATGGCGACGAGCAGAATCGGCGGACCGAATGGCGCGAGCGCTTCGAAACGGATTGAGCTCGGCGCCTTGACGAGAAGAACGCCGCGGAGACGCTGGCGCTCGCGGCCCCTTGTCAGGGCGATGTCGGCGAGAGCACGTAGGTCGGTGAATTCACTCGAACGATCGGCCAGGAGCGTGAGTGCTCGGCGAGCGGCCGCGCCGACGGGCTCCTGGGGCGGCACCGTCGCGCATGCGGCGTCGAGCGCAAGCAGCAAGAGGAGGAGGAGACTACTGAGAGGCCTTTGGGCCACCCTTGACCCGGCGTTGGCGGTCCTTGAGGTCGTCGACCTTCTTCTTGACCCCGTCGGCGGCCGGATCGAGCTGTAGGGCTTTCTCCCACGCGGCGAGGGCGTCGTCGTCGAGGCCGTTCTTGACGAACGCATCTCCAAGGTGCTCGTAGATCACTGGATCCGGTTCCTTGGTTTTCGCCACCGCGCGTTTGAGCTCCTTCAGAGCCTCGGGATATCGTCCCTGCTGGTAGTACGCCCAGCCGAGACTGTCGATGAAGTAGCCGTTCTCGGGCTCCAGATCGAGCGCCTTGGTGATGAGCTGGACCGCCTCGTCGAGGTTCTGGCCGCGCTCGGCATACATGTAGCCGACGTAGTTGTAAGCCTCGGCGTGCCTAGGATCGAGCGAGATCACGCGCCGGAAGGCCCCGACCGCGTCATCGAACCGCGCCTGCTTCTCGTAGACGACGCCGAGCTGGAAGTGGAGGTCCTTTTGTTTGTCGTCGAGCCCCAGGCCCTCCAGGAGCGTTTCGCCCGCTCGCTCGTACTGCTTGGCGCGGTAGTACGCCGTCCCGAGGTAGAGGAATAGCTCCGGCCGCTTGGGCTCGAGGTTGACCGCCTCGCGCAGCGTCGAGATCGCCTCGTCGAATCGCTTGGCCCGGCCGTAGAGGAACCCGAGTTGAACGCGCGCGTCGATGGACCGCGGGTCGGCGCGCAGGATCCGCTCGAGCTCGGACTTCGCCTCCGCGTCGCGACCGCCGTCCATATAGGTGGTGGCGAGGAAGTAGCGGGCACGGAGGTTGGACGGCTCGAGCGCCACGACGCGCCGGAACGCGTCGGTGGCGCGCTCCCACATCTTCTGCTCGTAGTACACGGCGCCGAGCTTCATCCAGACGCGCGGATTCTGCGGTGTGGCCTCGGCGAGCCCCTCGAGCTCGGTCTGGGCTTCGGAGAGCCGCCCCAGCCGGATCAAGAGGTCTGCCAGCTTCTCGGCGAACGCCGGATTGTCCGGGTTCGCCTTGACGGCTCGCCGGTACACTGCGATCGCCTCGTCGCTCTTGTGGAGCGCCTCCGCGTAGACGGCGCCGAGCGCGCTCCAGGCGCCATCGTGGTCGGGGTCGAGATTGACGGCGGCGGTGAGGCGGGTGATCGCCTCGTCCCACGACTCGGTCTCGATCGCGAGGCGCCCGAGGAGGAACTGCGCCTGGGCCAGGCCCGGGTGCCGCTCGACGAGGCGGAGGAGCACGGTCCGCGCTCGGTCGTACGCCTTCTGCTCCACCTGGATGCGCGCCAGCATCAGATAGGGCTCTTCGGAGTTCGGGCTGAGCTGGATCGCGCGCTCGAGTTCGGCCTCGGCCTCCGCGTACTTGCGTTGGGCCCGCAGGAGTTCGGCGAGCGTCATGCGCGTCGCCATCTGGTCCGGGGCCAATTCCACGGCGCGCCTGGCCGCACTCACGGCCTCGTCCAGGTTGTCCGCTCGCACGAGCAGCTGGGCAAACTGGGTCCAGAGAGCGGCCGCGTTCGGGTCACGCTTGAGGGCGCTCCGCATGAGCGGGACCGCCTCCTTGAATCGGCCTGCCTGGACGTGCATCTGGGCAACGGAGTATGCGTAGTACGCATCGGCGCGGGGGTCGGCGGCGGCCGAACGACGCGGGATCTGCTCGTCGTCGCGGGCGAGCGTCGGGCCCCCGGCAGCCGCACAGCCGGCCAGCGCGGTCACGACGACGATCGCCGCCAACCCACGCCAGGCCTTCGTCAGGAGACGTCGCGCCGCAGCCGCGACAGTCGGGTCGGGGATGGCCCCTGTTGCCTCGTCGATTTCGCGCAGGGCCCGGGCGTCGAGCGGCGCCGGCTGCCCGCCGCCCGTGCGGGCGGCCGGCTCGGCCTCGATTCTTCCCGAGACGAATCGGAGTGAGCGGACTGCGTTGAACCGTTCGCTGAGACGTCGGGTCAACTCCTCGCTGCGTAGAGTCAACTCGTGAAGCCAGGGCGAGTTGTCCACGGCCACGGTGAGGCAGCCGTCGGCGAAGGTGCGGGGCTGGGCTCGGCGGGCAGCGTCAGGGCCGACGACCTCCGGCCAGGCCCGACGAATTCGATAATCCAGGAGCCGGTCTCGCAGGTCGGGCACCGCGGTCAGCAGCAGATCGGCGACGGCGCGCGGCGGCCGAATGTCCATGCTCTCGTATCATACATCCATCATCCACCCCGCGACGCAGGCCCCGCGAGAGCGACTGGGAACCCTGATATAGTGGCGTCAATCATGGCAAAACCGAGGCGCGGCGATGTTCTCGATCTGACGATTGACGACCTCGCCTTCGGCGGCGAGGGCGTGGGCCGGGTTGAGGGTTACGTCATCTTCGTGCGCGGCGTGGTCCCCGGCGACCGGGTACGCGTGAGGGTGGTCGAGGCGCGCTCGCGATTCGGGCGGGCGGTAATCGAGTCCCTGGAGACGTCCTCGCCCGATCGGGTGGAGGCGCCGTGCGCCTACTTCGGTCGCTGCGGCGGTTGTCGGCTCCAGCACGTCTCGTACACCAAGCAGCTCGCCTTCAAGGAAAAGCAGGTGCGTGACTGTCTCGAGCGCATCGGCGGGCTCGGCGCGTTCGAGCTCCGGCCCATCCTGGCGGCGCCCGACGCCTACGGGTACCGGAACAAGATGGAGTTCACCGTCGTGCGGAGCGGCGACGGCGGGTCCCCGGCGATCGGCCTTCACCAGGCGGACCGGTACGATGTGGTTCTGGACATCGAGCGCTGCCTCCTGCAGTCGGAGACGATGAACGTGCTGCTCGACGAGTTGCGGGCGCAAGCGCGCGCGCGGGGGCTCTCCGTTTACGATCAGGATTCGGGCGAGGGGCTGCTGCGCTTCGCGACCCTGCGCGAGGGCCGCCGCACCGGCGAGGCGATGGTCAACATCGTCGCCGCCGCGCCCGACGTGGTGGCGCTGGGCCCGGTTGCGGAGCAACTGCGCGCGCGGGTCCCGTCGGTGGCCAGCGTGGTCCTGAACGTGAACGCGAAGAAGGCCTCCGTCGCGGTCGGCTCGGAGGAGCATCTGTTGCTCGGGCGTGATCACATCCGGGAATCGCTGGGCGGGCTCACGTTCCAGGTGTCGGCGAGCTCCTTCTTCCAGACCAACACCGTGCAGGCCGAGCGGCTCTTCGCCGTGGTCGAGGCGGCGTGCGGGCTCGACGGCGGTGAGACGGTCATGGATCTCTATTCGGGGACCGGCGCGATCAGCCTCCTGCTCGCGCGCCGCAGCCGATGGGTATATGGCATTGAAGTGTCGGCGGCTGCCGTGACCGATGCGATCCGCAACGCGCGGGAGAACGGGATCGAGAACTGCACGTTCCTCCCGGGCGAGGTACGCCACGTTCTCCCGACACTGATGCGCGACGGCGTACGGGCGGAGATCGTGGTCGCCGATCCACCCCGAGCCGGCTTCCATCCGAAGGCGCTCCATGCGCTCGCCGCGCTCGGGCCGGAGCGGCTCGTGTACGTGTCATGCAACCCCTCCACGCTCGCGCGCGACGTCGGAGACCTCGTCCGCCAGGGCTACCGGCTCGAGTGGGTCCAGCCTGTCGACATGTTTCCGCAAACGCCGCACATCGAAGCGGTCGCCCGTTTGCGACGGGCGCCGTGAAAATCTATCTGGCGCGCCGGCTTGCGCAGTCGCTCCTCGTCTTGCTGGGGGTATCCTTCATCGTCTTCTTCATCCTCTATCTGACCGGTGACCCGGCGCTCGTCCTGCTGCCTCCTGACGCCTCCGCGGAAGACGTGCAGAAATTCCGCGAGGCGATGGGGTTCAACGATCCGTTCATCGTCCAGTACGGACGCTTCTTTTTGGGCGCGCTCCGCGGGGACTTCGGGCAATCCGTGCGCCACGGCGAGCCCGCCTTCAATCTCGTCATCGAACGCATGCCGGCCACCTTCGAGCTCTCCGGCGCCGCGCTGCTGGTCGCGCTCTGTCTGGCGATCCCCGCGGGGATCGTCTCGGCCGTGCGGCGCAACACCGTGATCGACTACATCTCGACGGTCGTCGCGCTGCTCGGGCAGTCGATGCCGACCTTCTGGCTGGGGATCATGCTGATCCTCGTTTTCTCCGTGCAGTTCAATTTGCTGCCCTCGTCCGGACGAGGCTCGCTCGAGCACCTCGTCCTGCCGGCGATCACCCTTGGGCTCTTCACGACCGCGCGCATCACGCGGTTGACGCGCTCGGGCATGCTCGAGGTGCTGAGCCAGGACTACATCCGGACGGCGCGGGCCAAGGGCGTGAGCGACCCGCCCGTCGTCTGGAAGCACGCCCTCAAGAACGCCGCGATCCCGATCGTGACCATCGTCGGGATCGAGCTGGGCACCTTGCTCGGAGGCTCGGTCATCACCGAGACGATCTTCGCCTGGCCGGGCGTCGGCCGCCTGTCGGTCCAGGCCATCTACAATCGCGACTACCCGGTGGTGCAGGCGGCGGTCTTCCTCCTCTCGTCCACCTTCGTGCTCGTCAATCTGGTTGTTGACGTCCTGTACACCTACCTCGACCCGCGGATTCGGCTGCGATGAACAGCGTGCCGCTGAGCCGCGCCGTGGACCTCTCGGCCGGGCGCGCCCCAGCGCCGCGCGAGTGGGCTCTGTTCGCGCGGCGCCTCGCCCGCCGGCGGACGGCCCTCTTCGGCCTGGTAGTCGTGATGATCGTGATCGTCGCAGCGTTGGGCGCGTCGTGGATCGCCGGGTACGACCCCACGGAGCAGGACATCACGAACCGGCTGAGGGCGCCAGGGTCACAGGATGCCGCCGGTCGAGCCCACCTCTTCGGCACCGACCACCTCGGCCGGGACATCCTGGCCCGAATGATCTTCGGCGCGCGGCCCGCGCTGATGGTCGGATTCGCCGCCGTCGCGATCTCGGGCGTGCTCGGTATGATGGTCGGATTGCTCTCCGGCTACTTCGGCGGCCGGATCGACGACGTCTTCATGCGGCTCGCCGACGTCCAACTGGCGTTCCCGTTCATCCTGCTCGCGATCGCCGTCATCGGAGTGCTGGGGCCGAGCCTACCCGTGATCATCGTGGTGATCGGAGTCTCGAGCTGGGTCGTCTACGCCCGCGTCGTGCGCGGCGCGGTGCTGTCGCTGCGCGAGCGCGAGTTCGTGCAGGCGGCGCGCGCGCTCGGAAGCCGCGACGGTCGCGTCCTGCTGCGCCACATCCTCCCGAACGCCTTCACGCCGTGGCTCGTGGTCGCGACGCTCGACATGGCGCGCGTGATCGTGATCGAGTCGGCGCTCTCGTTCCTGGGGCTCGGCGTCCAACCGCCGACGCCGACGTGGGGCGGGATGCTCGCCGACGGCCGCGTCTACATCTCGACCGCGTGGTGGCTCGCGACGTTCCCGGGCCTCGCCATCCTGGTCACGGTGCTGGGCATCAATCTGTTCGGCGACGGACTGCGCGATACGCTCGACCCGCGCCTCACGGTCTAGTCGAGGTCCGAGCGCGGCCGGCGAGGCGGCGCCCGTGGGAGGGGTCGCCCGGACCACGCGGCACGCGTGCGCTGCTCCGGGGCGGCTGGGCTCCATCTCGGCGCGCCTCGCCCGCCGCTGCGTTGCGGGAACGGGTCCTGGCAACCCCTCCCACGGGCGCCGCCTCGCCGGCCGCGACCGGATGCTTAAGTCTTAGGGCGGCCGAGTCGAATGCGCGCGAGCATATGCCGCGCGAGCAGGAGGAGGGCGGCGGCGGGCGACGTCAGCCAGAGCACGCCCGACGCGATGCCGGCGAGCGCGTTCACGACGAGGAGAAGGCCGCCGCCGAGCAGCCCGGACCAGAGCAGCATTGCCGTCGCTCGGTCGGCCGTTCCTCGCCAGCCGAGGAGCGCGACGCCAAGCGCCAAGAGCGTCCCGATCCCGTCGATCGCGACGTCGGTGCCGCTCGCCGTCCGTGTCGGGACCAGGGATTGGTGGGTCTCATCCAGGATCGCCCACCCC